>Ga0070733_10000322_pt1 | contig 40610 bp, 35 predicted proteins | sample Coa_R1_9_FD_66450 | JGI IMG/M metagenome (GOLD analysis project Ga0070733, IMG submission 66450) | Surface soil microbial communities from Centralia Pennsylvania, which are recovering from an underground coalmine fire - Coalmine... | ecosystem: Environmental > Terrestrial > Soil > Unclassified ... | reverse complement strand
CGTCGATTACTACGGCCGGCCGTGGGCGCAGAACTGGGAAAAGTGGTTCGAAGCCGGCTGGGAAAAATCAGACGTGACGCTGCCGCAGGACATCCTCGATCTCTTCAAGTGAGGGCAGCTGCGCCTGATCTCAATGCGCCTTGGAGCACGCCGGGATTACGGTTTCTTCCAATCGTTGCGACGCGGGGCGTCATCCGTCATCGTATTATCGATGAATTCCAGAAAGGCACTCAAATATAGACCGATGCCCACCCAATATTCCGGTAGGCTGCTTTCCGACGGTTCTACTGGCCATACAGCAACGGAGAAACGCTTATACTCCTCCCTGTCGACAGACGCAATCCACGACAATTCGGATGTAGCGACGGAGGGCGAAGAGATCTTATAGAACGTAAGAATCGTATTTGTACCAAAAGTGGCCGCCGAGCCGGGGCTTCGGTTGGCGCCGGCTGCGCTGCAAGTCTGTTGTCGCAAATCGGTTCTCTTGCCGATTCGGCTTAACCGAGGAAGATTTTTGCTCGCCCTGACTTCCGAAAAAAGGCGCGCCACATCGTCCTCTATTGGCTTAACTACGGACTCCACCGGCTCAACGGCATACTGCTGTGGGGATGCCATCAACCGTCCGAAGGGAGAGGTGGGGGCAAGAACAAGGGCGATAAGCAACCCCCTGCAGAGTGGCCGACCCAATAACGGATCTGGGGCGGCTGGTGGGATTTGAACCCACGACATCCAGAACCACAATCTGGCGCTACTACCAACTGAGCTACAGCCGCCGTGAGATTTCATTTTACCCCAGTCCAGCCTTCTTCCATAGCTCGTCCACTCGCCGTCGCACGTCATCCGACATGCGAATCACATCCGGCCAGGGGCGCGTGAAGCCTTCGCCGGGCCACTTCTTCGTCGCGTCGACGCCCATCTTCGACCCGTAATTCGGAAGCCGGCTGGAATGATCCAGCGAATCGACCGGGCCCATCACGAATTGAATGTCGCGCTCGGGATCGATATTGTTGAGAGCCTTCCAAGCCACTTCGCGCACGTTCTGCACGTCCACGTCCTCATCCACCACCACGATGCATTTGGAAAACATCGCCTGGCCCAGGCCCCAGATGGCGTGCATCACTTTGCGGGCGTGGCCCGGATAAGACTTGCGAATCGCCACCAGGATCAGGTTGTGAAAGATGCCTTCGGCGGGCATGCAGACGTCGCGAATCTCGGGCAGTTGCAGGCGCATCAAAGGCAGAAAAATCCGCTCGATGGCCTTGCCCATGTAGAAATCCTCCATCGGCGGAGGGCCGACGATGGTCGTCGCGTACAGCGGATTCTTGCGATGCGTCACGCAGGTGATGTGGAACACCGGGTAGTCGTCTTCGAGGGAATAAAAACCCGTATGGTCACCGAAAGGGCCTTCGCGGCGAAGCTCCCCCAACTCGACGTAGCCTTCGAGAACGATCTCGGAATTGGCGGGCACTTCCAGATCCGAGGTCTCGCACTTGACCATTTCGACGGGCTTGCCGCGCAGGAAGCCCGCCAGCATCATCTCGTCGAGATCGGGCGGCAGCGGCAAGATCGCCGAATACATCGTCGCCGGATCGGCGCCGATCGCCACGGCGATGTCCATGCGCTTGGCTTGGCCCGCAGGGTTGGACGCGGCGAGCCGCCGATAATGCTCCGCGCCCTGCTTGTGCGTCTGCCAGTGCATGCCGGTGGTGCGGCCGTCGTAGACCTGCAAGCGGTAGCATCCGCAATTGCGCTTGCCCGTGTCGGGATTGCGCGAGAACACCATCGGCAGCGTGATGAAGCGGCCTCCGTCCTGCGGCCAGCAGTGCAGAATCGGGAAGCGGTCGAGCGAGAAATTGTCGCGCTGAATCACGTCCTTGCACGGCCCCGAGGAGACCGACTTCGGGAACACCGAGGCCAAGTCGGCGAGCTTGGGCAGCATCTTGAGCTTGCCCATCAAGCCTTCCGGCTTGCGCATCTCAATCAGCTCCGCGATGCGTCCGGCGATTTCATCGGGCGCGGCTTCGAGCGCGAGCTGCATGCGCTCCGCGTTGGCGAAAGCGTTGATCAGCACCGGAATGTCCGACCCCTTGGGCTTTTCAAACAGCAGCGCCGGGCCGCCGGTCTTCACGCTGCGGTCGGCGAACTCCGTGATCTCCAGGTGCGGATCCACTTCGAAGGAGATACGTTTTAATTCGCCGCGCTTTTCAAGGGCGCGCACAAAGTCGCGCAGATCGTCATAGGCCATGAGGGAGTGGGGTTGACTATCATTAATCGTATGTCAATGAAGACGGCATTTGTTACCGGCGCGAGTCGAGGCATTGGGCGTGCATGCGCCTTGGCGCTGGCTCAGTCCGGCGCGCGAGTGGTGGTTGCTGCGCGAGACTTGGCGAAACTCGAGGAAACCGCCTCCGAGATTCGCGCCGCGGGAGGCGAAGCGCTGGTGCTTGCGATCGATCTCGCTTCCGCGGAATCGATCAAGGAAGCGTTCGCCGCGACGAAGGAATTCGGACGCATCGATATCCTGGTGAACAACGCCGCGATCACGCGCGACGGCTTGGCTCTGCGCATGAAGAAAGACGATTGGGATGCGGTGCTGGCCGCCAACCTGACGGGCGCGTTCCTGTGCATCCAGCAGGTGCTTCAGGGAATGATGAAGGAGCGCTGGGGACGCATCATTAACATCTCCTCCGTGGTCGCCGAGGCGGGCAATCCAGGCCAGGCGAATTACGTGGCATCGAAGGCGGGATTGATCGGACTCACCAAGTCGCTGGCGCAGGAAATGGCCAGCCGCAATATCACGGTCAACGCTGTGGCGCCCGGTTTCATCGACACCGATATGACCGCCGGGCTTTCCGCCGAGCTGAAGGACAATATGCTGGGGCACATCCCTTTGAAGCGCTTTGGCAAGGTGGAGGACGTGGCCGCAGCCGTACGTTTTCTTGCGAGCGATGACGCCGGCTACATCACGGGGCACGTCTTGGATGTCAACGGCGGAATGTACATGTGACGGCGTCGCGAACAATCTGTGCGTTCGCATCCCGAATAACGGTTCCATTCGGCCGCCAGCGAGCCGCCATTCTCTCGCTCGCGAATCCTTGCGCGATGCTGATCAGCGGCACTCCGCACGCCGAGGCGATGTGGCCTCCCGCCGAATCGTAGCCGACGAAGAGTTTGCTGCGCGCGATCTCGGCGGCGAAGGGAGCGAATGCGCCCACGTGCATTCCCATCCCCGGTTGCACGACGGCTTCAACTCGTGCGCGTTCTTCTTCACTGCCGCCCGAATCGACCAAAACCGACGCTCCGGTTTCCGCGAGCATCTTCAGCAACTCGCTTTCGAACGCTCCCTCCATACGTTTGGCAGGATTCTCGCCGACGCCGAGGCTCACGGCAATATCCGCGGGCGGACTCGTTACCGGCAAGGGCGCGATGAACGGGCGCGCATCCGTGATGCCGAATACCTCACGCGCCCAGCGAGCGGCGAGATCGGGAAGGCGATCGAGACCATCGCCTCCATACGCCCGGCTGGGGAAAAAGAAGTAATCGGCATCGTCGCAGATGCGGATCAGGCCGAGTTGCGTGAGCCGCGAGTCGGGATCGATCACGATTCCTCCCGTGAGCTCCAGAGCCGCCGAAGCCGCAAGGCGGTCGCGCAATGCGCTGGACCGGGGATAGGGCGAGGCAACGTGGGAGACACGCGCATCCGCCTCGAACAGTTCATAATTCTTTTTCGGCCCGACGAAAAGAATCTCGGCGCGCGGATAGCGCTTCTTGGCGGCGTCGAGCAGAACGCTGGTAACGGCCACATCGGCGCCCAAGGTCACGCGCGACAGCACGTACACGCGATCGACGGAATCCGGCGCCGCGAGCGATCCCGGGACTCTTCGCACGCGGGGCATCAGCTCCGGATAAACTCGCTTGATCACTCGCTGGAATAATTCCTCATAGACGTCGCACAAGCGCGGCTCGAACAGATCGCCCAGCCGCTCGACGACAATCGAAAGGAAGGCCCGGCCTTCATCGATTGCCAACGCGCGATCGATCAGCTCGTCCGCAACGGTTTCGCCCCGGAGGCATTGCGCCAGCACCTCCCTACAAGGGGCTTTACTAGAGATACTTGGCAACCAACAGCTCCAGCTTCTTGCGAGTCAGCTCGGGAATCCCTTTGCGATCCGTAATCAGCGCATGCGCCAGCGCGGAGCCGCACTTACATTCGCGCGAGGCCGGCATGGAGCGCACGGCCGCCGCCACCAGCTTTGCGGCGTTCGCCGCGTTCTGCGTAAGATTGGCGATGATGTCCTTCACCGTCACAGCGTCGTGATCGGGATGCCAGCAATCGTAGTCGGTCACCATGGCGATAGTGACATAACAGATCTCGGCCTCGCGAGCGAGCTTGGCTTCCGTCAGATTGGTCATGCCGATGACGTCCATGCCCCAGCTTCGATACAGGTTCGATTCGGCCAGCGTCGAAAACGCGGGGCCCTCCATGCAAAGGTACGTTCCGCCTGACTTAGCTTGAATGCCGGCAACGCCTGCGGCGTCGTAAGCGACCTTTGCCAACTGCGGGCAGATGGGGTGCGCAAAGCTGATGTGCGCCACCAAGCCTTCGCCGAAAAACGTGGAGACGCGTCCGCGAGTGCGGTCGACGAACTGATCCGGAAGGACAAAGTCGAGCGGCTTGTGCTCTTCCTTGAGCGAGCCCACCGCGCTGAGCGAAAGAATGCGCTCCACGCCAAGCGATTTCATGCCCCAGATGTTTGCGCGGAAATTGATCTCCGATGGCGAAAGTCGGTGCCCGCGGCCGTGGCGCGCCAGAAACGCGACTTCCTTGCCCGCCAGCTTCCCGACCACGTACACATCCGAAGGATCGCCGAATGGTGTCCCCACCAGGTGCTCTTCCTCAGCTTCAAATCCGGGCATCGAGTACAACCCGCTGCCGCCAATAATTCCAATGGTTGGTTTCATAGATAAATAAGATTCACGCCTGGATGAGCTCCAAGAGCACGCCGCCGGCTGAAGCCGGGTGCACGAAGACGTAAAGGTGTCCGCCGGCCCCTGCGCGAGGCTCATTTAGCAAGCGTGCGCCAGAGGCGCGAAGCCGCTCCACGGCTCCATTCAAATCCGGCACCTTTAAGGCGACGTGATGCAATCCTTCGCCGCGCTTATCGAGAAATTTTCCTACCGGCGAATCTGCCTCCGTGGGTTCGAGTAGCTCGATGCGCGAGCCTTCGAGCGGCAACATCGCCACGCGGACTTTCTCATGCGGCACGGTTTCACGCGAGGCGACGTCGAGCCCGAGCTGTCCCTGGTAAAACTCGAGCGCCTGATCGATCGAGCGCACGGCGATACCTAAGTGGTCGATCGAAGGTTCAATACTGCTTGAGCCACTCATGGATCACCGAATAAGGGTCGCGCAGCCGCTCGGCGACTTCGCGCCCACGAGCAAGGAATTCATCCGAGGGCACGCGATCGAGCAGGCGGTCTCGCAGCATTTCGCGCAAGCGCCCGGCCCAGATATGCGCGGCACGAGACGAATCGCGTCCCCGCGCACGATACTCTTCAGCAGCCGCCAGCACCTCGCGCACGCCTGTGCCTTCGCTGGCAATCGCCGGCACAATTGCCGGAATCCAGCCGTCGGGCCGATGCGCCAGAGTCAGGGACGCGGCGAGCTCGCGCTTCAGTTTCTCCGCTCCCGGGAGGTCGGCTTTGTTGATCACGAACACGTCGGCGATCTCCATGATACCCGCTTTGATCGTCTGCACATCGTCGCCCATGCCCGGCGTCAGCACCACCAGAGTGACATCGGCGAGGCGCGCGATCTCCACTTCGTCCTGGCCCACACCAACGGTCTCGACCAGGATCACGTCGAATCCAGCGGCATCCAGAAGCATCGTGATCTCCGTCGTGGCTCGCGCCAATCCGCCGAGCCAGCCGCGCGTTGCCATGGAGCGAATGAAAACTCCCGAGTCATCGTGATGCCGCTGCATGCGGATACGGTCGCCCAGTAGCGCGCCGCCGGAGTAGGGACTGGTGGGATCGACGGCGAGAATCGCGACGGTCTTATTCTGACTGCGCAGCTCGCTTGCGAAGCGATCGCACAGAGTGCTCTTCCCCGCCCCCGGCGCACCGGTGACGCCAAGCACCAGCGCCCGGCCCGTATGCGGGAAAAGCTCCTTCAATAGCGCTTCGGCTTCGGGACGGCGGTTCTCGATCCAGGTGGCCGCGCGAGCCACGGCACGGATGTCGCGCAGGGTGATCCGTTCAGCGGTTTCCGTCACACGCTCTTCAGTAACTGCCGCGCGATCACCAGCCGCTGGATCTCGCTGGTGCCTTCGCCGATGGTGCACAGCTTGGCGTCGCGAAAGAATTTTTCCACCGGGTAGTCCTTGATGAAGCCGTAGCCGCCATGAATCTGCACCGCTTCATTCGTGACGCGCACGGCGGTCTCCGAGGCGAACAGCTTGGCCATGGACGATTCCTTGTTAACACCGGCGCCGGAATCTTTGAGCCAGGCGGCGCGCTGCGTCAGCAACCGAGCGGCGTCGATCTCCGTGGCCATGTCGGCGAGTTTGTTCTGAATGGACTGGAATTCCGATATAAAGCGGCTGAATTGTTTCCGCTGCTTGGAGTATTTCAGCGCCGCCTCATAAGCTCCCTGTGCCACGCCCACCGCAAGCGCGGCGATGGAAATGCGCCCGCCGTCGAGAATGCGCAAGCTGTCCACGAACCCCTCGCCCACTTTGCCGCACACCTGCGATGCCGGAACGCGGCAGTTCTTCAGGAGCACGTCGCCGGTGGGCGAGCAGCGCATCCCCAGCTTGTTTTCCTTCTTGCCGAACGAATAGCCGGGCGTTCCTTTCTCAATGATGAAGGCCGAGATTCCATGCGAGGACGCGGAGCGGTCCGTGACCGCCATCACAACACCGACATCCGCGACGTGCGCGTTAGTGGTGAAAGTTTTGATTCCGTTCAGCACCCAACAGTCTCGGTCGAGCACCGCCGCCGCACGAGCCTGTCCCGCGTCGGAACCGGCCTCCGGCTCGGTCAGCGACCACGATCCGATCCATTCACCCGAGGCCAGCTTCGGAATGTAGCGCCGCTTCTGCTCCTCGCTGCCGGCCGTGAAAATATGATTCGTGCACAGCGAAACGTGCGCAGCCACACTCAAGGCGATGGAGGGATCCACTCGCGCGAGTTCCTCCATCACGATGGCATAGTCGACGTAGCTGTATCCGGAACCGCCCAGATCTTCGGGAAACACAGCGCCCAACGCGCCGAGTCGTCCGAGTCCGCGGAAGACTTCCGCCGGGAAGTGCTGCGTCTCATCCCACTCCATCACGTGCGGCTTGATCTCCGCCTCGGTAAATTCGCGAATGGTTTTGCGAAGCTGCTGCTGGTCGCCGGTGAATCCGAAGTCCATTGATGACGCGCCTGCCAGCCGTGCTTAGACGATTTCTTCGCGCGCCGCATCCCACCGCAACGCGCGCCCCAGGCGGTAACTGTCGACGGCCATGCGGCACGCCACCGAAACCCGGAAGCCGAGGTCGAACGGGCAGTTGGTCGCCCTGCCCGAGCGGATGCAATCGAAGAAATTCTCCATGTGCGCGTGCGGCACGTGTGAGGTGCGGCCGGCTATCTCGCCAGGCGCCGGCCGGTTTGTCTTGGAGGGCTGGTTCGTTTTCTGGGCAATGTAGCGAACCTGGGCTGCGCGCGAGATGGTGCCGTGCGTGCCCAGCACGTCTTCGCTCACGCCGAGCTGGTTGTTGCCGAAACCGGAAACCCAGTTGATCAGGATCTCCTCGGGCTGCTGCAAGCTGACGCTCACAGTATCGGGCGTCTCGCGGCCGTCCTTCCAAAGGTACACGCCGCCTTCCATCGAGGCCGCGCGTGGAATCTGCAATTGCAGCGCCTTGTACCAGAAGGCCAACTGGTGACTCATCCCTTCAAAAACGCTTCCACCGGAGGTCTCCCAGAAATAGCGCCAGTGAACCAGCCGGTGAGCGTCGAAAGGACGCGCGGGAATCTCGCCGAGAAATTCTTCCCACGCCACGTTCTGCTGGTTCAGGTCGGGAGTGAGCAATGCCGGCCGCGCCCACTGCGGTTTTCCGATGGGCGTGTTGCGATGCATCTGCATGGTGACGGCGGTGATCCGCCCCAACCGGTCCGGCTCCGAGAGAAACTGGCGCACGTCGGTCATGTGGCCGAAGGAGCAGGCCTGATGTCCCACCTGCACGGTGAGCTTGGCGTTCTTCTGATACGCCGCGCGCATCGACTTGGCATGCTCCAGCGAAAACGCCATCACGCGTTCGATGTAGACGTGCTTGCCCGCATCCAGCGCGGAAGCGAATTGCGCGGCGTGCAAGTGCGGCGGAGTTGCGATCACCACCGCGTCGATGGAGCGGTCCTCCAGCAGCCGGCGGTAATCCGAGTAGCCCGCGGCGCCTGGAACCCACGCTTGCGCGCGCTCAAGATTGCGCGAATAAATATCCGCGAAGGCCGCGACTTCGGTATTCGGACAGGCGCGGATCTGGCTGAGCAGCTCCGTGCCGCGGTCCCCCGCGCCGATCACTCCCACGCGGATGCGATCGGCCGCACCCAGCACCTCGGCCGGACCGGCAGCCAGCGTCCCGGCCAAGCCGGTGGCTACCTTGCCGATGAAGTTGCGGCGGGAGTCCATGATTCGAGTGTAGCGAATTGTGGACGCGGACCGCAGTGCATCCGAGACGTCAGGCGTCCGCTTGGAACAACAGGGAGCTTAATCGCCCGCAAAACGGTTCGCTACTCTGCGCGCGCCAGGCCACGAAGCCGTCCGGACGAACCAGCGAAGCGCCCGCGGGTGTTATTCCGTACGCTTCGGCGAAACCCGGATCATCGATCCGATGAACCTCAAGATCGGCCAGCGAAGATCGGGCTGCCTCACGCCACGCGCTTGCCTCCGGCCCAGCCAGCAAAACGAAATTGCGACCAAACAAATCCAGTGTGGAACGGCCGTTTACCAGACGGAAATGCGGAGCTCGCGTTCCCGGGCGACCCTTGGACTCGCGAGGATTCTCATGCAATGGTCCGGCCGGATCGTAACCGTATCCCAGTTCCACATTCAGATCCGGTGCCACCGGCTGCATTCCTTTGGTGCCAAGATACGGAGCCGTGCGGGTGACGTAGCGCGCGTAGGCCTGCTCGGCGGTGAACGCCCCCACGGGCCGGCGCTCGGCGTCATAAGTGGTGAGCAACCCCGGCCCAGCGATTCCGCGCAACACCAGAGCCAGCTTCCATGCCAGGTTGTGCGCATCCTGGATGCCTGTGTTGCCTCCGAAACCGCCGTTGGGCGGCATCACGTGCGCGGCATCGCCCGCGAGAAAGATCCGTGCCGAGGAAAAACGCTCGGCCGTATCCGCCGCGGCCTTCCAATGCATGACGTTTTCGATAGTCACCGGCACATCCTCGGTACCCAGCGCCGCCTGCACCAGCTCCAGGCATCGTTCGCCGGTAAGACCGGCGGAGACATCGGTGATGGGATGGCTGGGATCGCCCACAGCGTTCACCGCTAGAAAGCCCGAATGGAACGGCTTCTCGAAGCGGAAAAATCCGCGCAAAGCTGGATTCAGTACATAGATTACGGTCAGATTCCGGCCGCGAAGCAGCGCGGAAACGTCGGCGCGAAAGTAGATGGTGATGCTGTTGGAAAACGTGCCGTGTCCCCGCATCCGGATTCCCAGGCGTTCGCGAATCGCGCTGTGCGCGCCATCGGCGGCGATCATGTACCGCGCCCGGACCGTGTACTCTTCGCCGCTCTCACGCTCGCGAACGGACGCGGTCACTCCATCGGCGTCCTCTTCAAACGAGATCACGTCCGCGCCAAAGCGCAGGTCAGCTCCCAGGTCCTCCGCGCGCAACTTCAGCAGCGGCTCCAGCAGACTTTGCGAGATGAATACGCGCTCCACCGGACTCACGTCCCGAACCCCTTCATTCAGGTTCGCGATGTAGTGCGCGATTTCCTTGCCGGCCAGCGTCTCCACCGCCATGATGGAGCCGTCCTGCACAAACTGCTCGCCAGACTTCTCGCGCACCATCTGCTCGATGCCCACAGTGCGGAAGATCTCCATCGTGCGCTGGCTAATCTGCGCCGCACGAGGATGGATGGCCGTGCCGCGGTGGTGCTCCACCACCATCGGCCGTATGCCGTGATGGCCCAGCAGCATCGCTGCCGACATGCCCACCAGGCTGCCTCCGGCGATCAAAACTGGGACCTCCAGAGTCTTCATCGCTTCATGGTACGCGTTGCTGCCAGGTCTTGCCCGCGAGGCCTCGCTGCGATCAATTGTGGGTTCAGGCGGGGCTGCGTCAGGGGTGCGGCCGCGTGGTACGCGGGGCTGTACCGTAGAGTGGTACAGCGTTGCATGACGGAGTGGCGGAATGGCAATCTCGAGGACCCGTATTCGATTCGCGTCAACAGGACCACCACAGCTATAAGTGAGGCGAATCATGTTTACTACGAAGCGCGAGCCAGCGAGCATCGGCGAAATTCTAATCGAAGAGTTCATGGAGCCGTTGGGGCTCACGAAGGCGCGTTGGCCGAGGCGATGGGGGTGCAACGCAAGCACGTGAACGAGCTGTGCAACAGCCGCCGCAACGTCACCGCGCCGACTGCGCTCATCCTCGCGCGAGTGTTCGGCAACAGCCCCGACTTCTGGCTCAACGTGCAGCGGCGGAACGATCTCTGGGAAGCCCTGCACTCGCCTCGCGAGCGCGAGCGGATCAAGCGAGCGCGGCCGGTGCGAACCGCAACGTGATAGGCCGAGGTTATCAGCACGTCGAGCACGACGGAAACCTGAAGCTGCTAGAATTGTTCTTGACATGCGCCACGTGGCAGAGTACGTTCCGGAATGATACGGACAATTCGCCACAAAGGCCTGAAACGGCTCTTTGAACTGGGCGACCCAAGGGGGTAAATCCTGAACATGCCGGAACGTTGCGGGATATTTTGGCGACCATAAATGCGGCCCCTACCCTTGCTCACTTGAACCAGCCGGGGTTCCGGTTGCATCCCCTTAAAGGCCAGATGAAAGGCTTCTGGTCTATAACGGTGCGCGCCAACTGGCGGGTGATTTTCTGCTTTGACGACGGCGTGGAAGATGCTGATTATGTCGATTACCACTGAAAGGAACTAGCCCCATGACCATGAAGAACCCACCGCACCCCGGAGGCGTTGTCTTGCGCCAGTGCATCGAGCCTTTGGGCTTGACGATTACCGATGCTGCCGAAGCTCTTGGCGTCACGCGCAACACGCTTTCTGAACTGGTAAACGGAAAGCGCGGCATTTCCCCCGAAATGGCCATCAGGCTGTCCAAGGTGTTCGGAGGCACCGAAGACGGCTGGCTTGTGCAACAGGCTCAGTACGAACTCGCGCAAGTTCGACGCGACAAGATAAAGCTGACACGGCTGCAATCGGTTTAGCGCCGTCGTGTCGCAAAGCAGGGATCCCTTTCGGCCACGCCCACTTTCTGCCGCTCGCTGGTACGCTGCCTTTTATGACTGCCCCATCTTTGGATACTCACTTCCTGAACGTTGACCTGGATATTTATTCCAAGCGCGACCTACGGCCACTCGTGGACCGTCTCGGGCGCAAAGTGCGAGTGCTCTTTGCGGGGCGGGAAAAGAAAAACTTCTCCGCGCACCTCGAAATTGCCAGCAGCCCCAACACCGCGGACGCAATCATTCGCACTTTCTGCCGGTTGATCGAGCATCTGCCGGAGTCAGAACGAAAAATCTGGGACGCGGCGATCGTTCGTAGCTTCAGCATCGGCGTACAAGCTGAAATCGGTTCTCCCGTTCGCGACTTTCAAGTTAAGCAAGGAACTGTGACGGCTGTCTCGAATGTTGACGCAGAGATCGTCGTTACCGTCTACGCTCCCACGCGGACACGCCGTCTCAAATAGGGTAAGTTTGCAACATTAGTGGGAGGCCCTGAAATTGCCGATTTCAACGTTGCGAAAGTCGGTTGCCAAGGAGGGCCCAAGGGATTGAAGTCCGGTGGCGTTGCAAACTCTCTCGCAATCCAGCCGCGCCTATTCCAAATGTTTGTGGAACCGCTGCACGCTCAGGCTCAATACCACTAATCCGAAAACCGCCAGCGCCAGCATTTGCGGCCACAGCACGGCAATGCCGGTGCCTTTGAGGAAAATGCCGCGCACGATCTCCAGAAAATAGCGCATCGGATCGAGGAGCGTGAAGTACTGCACCGCTATGGGCATATTGCGGATGGGGAAAGAAAATCCGCTCAACATCATGAACGGCTGGAAGAACAGGAACGTCGACATGTTGGCCTGCTGCTGCGTCTTTGAGATTGTCGAGATAAACAGGCCCGCGCCCAGACTGGTGAGGATGAAGAAAAACGCCGCCAGGCATAGCGTTCCGAAGTTGCCGGCAAAAGGAACGTGGAAGATCAGCAGCGCCGCGGCCACCACCAGCACCAGATCCCAGAAGCCGATCAAAACGAACGGAAGGGTTTTGCCAAGGATCAGCTCCACCGGACGTAGCGGCGTCACCATCAACTGCTCCATGGTTCCGATTTCCTTTTCGCGCACGATGGCCATCGCGGTCAGCGACAACGTCACCAGCATAATGATGTTCACCACCACGCCGGGAACGAAATAATTACGGCTGCGCAGGTCCGGATTGAACCAGACTCGGGTGCGCGCGTCCACTTGCGGGACGGCCGCGTGAATTGCTCCATGCGAAGACATGGTTGCGCCAACCAGCTTCGACCGCTGGCGCTGATCCATGACTTCGGTCGAATAGCGCAAGATGGTTTGGCCCGCATAGCCCGATACGATCGACGCGGTATTCGAATTGGTGCCGTCCAGCAGCACTTGCACGCTGGTGGTGCGGCCGCGCTCCAAATCGTGCGCGAAGCCGGGAAGCACGCGCACCACTCCGTCCACCTTGCTGCGGTCGAGCAGATCCTGCATCTCTTTTTCGCCTTGCGGCGTGGCCACGATAAGGAAGCGTCCGGAGCCTTCAAACTCGGATAACAGCTCGCGGCTTTCGGGCGTACGGTCCTGGTCCATCCAGGCGATGCGCGCGGAATCCACATCCAGATTCACCGCAAATCCGAAGATGAGGAGTTGAATCAACGGGGGCAGGATCAGCATTAAGCGCATGCGCGGCTCGCGCAGGGTCTGGATAAATTCCTTGCGAATCATGCAGCGGAGTCTTTGTCGCATAGGCCCTCTCTTATAAAACTTCAAGCCACCTTTTGCCGAAGTTTCCTGGTTGCCAGGTAGAACATCGCGACGCCATAAACCAAAAGCAGGAGGAAATCGAACCACAGGATTTCCAGGCCGATGCCCTTGAGGAAGATTCCCTTTACAATGTCGATGAAATAGCGCGCGGGCACGAACAGAGCGATGAATTGGATCACCACCGGCATGCTCTGAATGGAATAAATAAATCCGGAGAGCAGAAACGCCGGAAGAAACGACGTCAGCGTGCAGAGCTGGTACGCCGAAAGCTGATTGCGGTTCATGGCGGAAATCAGGATTCCCCAGGCCAGAGCGCCGAACAGGAACACGCAGCTCGAAATAAACAGCAGCACCGGGCTGCCCCGCATGGGTACGTGAAAGACGACCATGCCAACGAATAAAGACACGAGCATATCCACGATGCCGAGCACGAAGTACGCCCCAAGCTTCCCCACCGCCAGCTCCACCGGCCGCACCGGCGTCGAGAGCAGTTGCTCCATGGTTCCGTTTTCCCATTCGCGCGCGACGGTGAGCGACGTCAGCATTGCGGCGATGATCATGAGAATCACCGCGATCAACCCCGGCACAATAAAGTTTCGCGAGACCAGATCGGTGTTGTACCACACCCGCACGCGAGGTTCGATGGGGGCTTGAATCACGCTGCCGTTGCGCGACATCTCCGCGCCTTCGCGCTGGCTCTTGGCGTAGCTTTGAATCATACTTTCGGCGTAGCCCATGGCGATGGAGGCGGTGTTGGAATCGCTGCCGTCCAGCAGAAACTGCACGTCCGCGGTTTTACCCGAGGCCAGGTTCCTTGAGTAGTCCTCCGGAATGACGATGCCCAGCAGGGCGCGGCGCGAATCCATGCCCAGCTCGATGGGCCGGTAATTGTGGACATCTTCGACGATCTGAAAGTAGCGCGAGCCGCGGAAATCCTTGATCAGCGCGTCACTCACGGGGCTGCGGTCCAGATCGTAGATCACGGTGGGAATCCGGTCCACGTCCAGGCTCAGCGCGTAGCCGAACAGCAACAGCATCATCAAGGGTTGCAGCAGAGCCGCGGCCAGACTGCGCGGGTCGCGAATGATGTGGAGGAATTCCTTGCGGAACATGGCGCGGGTGCGGCGGAAGTTCATGCGGCGGCTTTCTCCTCTCGTTCGATCAGGCTGACGAAAACGTCTTCCATGGTGGGCGCAATCGGATCCAGAATATCCACTCGGATGGAAGCGGAATCGAGCGCGGCGCGGATGTTTGCTTCGGCGGTATCGGCGCTCGCGACTTTCACGTGCAGTCCGCTGCCGAAGACGGCCACATCGAGAATTTCCGGACGGCCTTGAAGCGCGGTCATGGCTCCCAACAAATTGGAACTTTCGAGCATGAACAGATGGCCGACGCCGAACGAACCTTTCAGTTCCTCGGGCGAGCCGAGCGCGATCACGCGCCCGCCATACATCAGCGCGATGCGATGGCAGTACTCGGCTTCATCCATATAGTGCGTGGTTACGAAGATGGTGTGGCCGGCCACCGAAAGCTGATAGATCAAATCCCAGAAATTGCGCCGCGCCACGGGATCGACGCCGCTGGTGGGTTCATCCAGGAACAGGATGGGAGGCTCATGCAGGATGGCGCAGCCTAGCGCCAGACGCTGTTTCCAGCCGCCCGACAACAGACGGGTCATGCTCTTCCGCTGGTCTTCGAGGCCCGCCATCTTGAGCACGTAATCGCGGCGCGCCGGAAGCGCGGCCGGCGAGACTCCGTAAACTCCGCCGAAAAACTCGATGTTCTCCTCCACCGTCAAATCGTCGTAGAGCGAAAACTTCTGCGACATGTAGCCGATGTGACGCCGGATCTCTTCGGCCTGCGTGGCCACGTCGCGTCCGCCCACTGTGGCGCTTCCCGAAGTGGGCCCCAGCAGGCCGCACAAGATGCGGATGGTGGTGGATTTGCCTGCGCCGTTGGGACCCAGGAAACCGAAAATCTCCCCTCGCCCGATCTCGAGCGACACTTTGTCCACCGCGACGAAGTCGCCGAAGCGCTTGACCAGGTTCACCATGCGCACCGCGGGCCCGTTGCTCTCAGGCAGCATGGGAGAGATCCTCTTTTCGCGTCAAAGCCATGAAGACGTCTTCAAGCGACGGCGGAATGAGTTGATACGTGAACGGCGTCAGCGCGAAAAGCGCTTCCACCTTGGTCACCTGTTCGTCCACAAACAAGTGGTAATCGACGCCGGAATTGTAAATGCCCAGCACGCCCGGCTGCTCTTCCAGAATCTGACGCGCAAGGTGCGCATCCACAAAATGCACGCGATAGCAGGACTCCTTCATGCCTTCCTTCAGCTCGGCCGGAGGAGCGCAGTGAATCAGCCGGCCGTGATGCATCATGCCGACGCGATTGGCGCGCTCGGCTTCATCCAGATACGCCGTGGTCACCATCACGGTGAGGCCGTCGCGCACCAGCGCATACAGAATGGCCCAGAAATCGCGCCTCGAAACCGGATCGACGCCGTTGGTCGGCTCATCCAGAAACAGGACTCGCGGCTTGTGCAGCAGCGTGCACATCAATGCCAGCTTCTGCTTCATCCCTCCCGACAACTTGCCGGCCAAGCGCTTGCGGAACGGCTCCATGCGAGTCATGCGCAAAAGGCGCGTGGTAAGCTCGTCCCGCTCCTTGCCAATCACGCCGAACAGGTCCGAATAGAAGAACATGTTTTCGTCGACGGTCAAATCCTGATACAGGCCGAACCGCTGCGCCATGTAGCCGATTTGATCCCGCACCAAATCGGGTTCCTTGACCACGTCGTGCCCGACAACCGACGCCGATCCTTCGGTCGGGTCCATTAGGCCGCACAGCAAGCGCATCGTGGTGGTCTTGCCGGCGCCATCGGGGCCGACCAGTGCAAAGATCTCGCCCTCGGCGATCTCCAGGTCGAGATGATCCACGGCCGTCAGCGCCCCGAAACGCCGGGTCAGCTGCTTGGCGCTGATGATGCTCATAGCTGAATTTCCGCGGCACTCATAATAAAATCTCCGCGTCGATGGGCATGTTGTTCTTGAGCTCGTGTTCCTTGTTATCCACTTCGATTTTGATGCGGTAGACCAGCTTCACGCGCTCTTCCTTGGTTTGAATCTGCTTGGGAGTGAACTCCGCTTCGGATGCGATGTACGAAATCTGGCCCCAGTAAACTTTATTGGGGAAAGAATCCGTGGTCAGCTTGACCTTCTGGCCCAGCTTGATGCGTCCCAGATCGGTCTCATTGATATAGGCGCGCAGCCAAGGATGTTCCAGATCGCCGATGGTCACCACGGTGGTGCCCGCGGCCACGACTTCGCCGGGCTCGGCGGCCTTCACCAGCACCACGCCGTCGATGGGGGTGTAGATTTCGGTATCGGAAAGCTGTTTCTGCGAAATCGCGGCTTGCGCCTCGGTGCGCTGGATTTCGGACTGGCGCTGCCCGAGTTCCTCCTCCTGGCGCTTTACTTCCAAGCGATTCGCCTCGGCGGTCTTGACCGCCGCCTGCGCCCGCGCGACATCGGCCCGCGCGCCGGCGATGTCTTCCTTGCGCGGCCCTTCCCGCACCATCGAATCCTTTTCCTCGGCCTGGCGCAGCATGGCTGTGGCGCTTTCGAATTTCGTGCGCGACTGGTCGTACTGCTGCTTGGAGATGTCGTCATTCTTGAAAAGCGTCTGCGCGCGGTCCCAATCCAGACGCGCGAAGTCGAGCTGCGCCTTGGCGTCGTTGACCGCAGCTTGGGACTGCTGGATCTCCTGTTGACGGCTGCCGGCGAGCAGCACATCCAGCTTGGCCTGAGCCTGGTTCAGCTCGGCCTGCTTGGCCGCGATGTCGCTTTCGAGAGTCGACTTTCGAAACTCGATGGAGGTGACCAATTGATCGTAATTGGATTTTGCGCCGACGATCTGGGCCTTATCGCGCGTATTCTGGCGCTGCAATTCCACGGGATCGAGACGGGCGATCAGGTCGCCCTGCTTGACCCAGGTGCCTTCATCCACGCGGCGCTCGGTCAGCCGTCCGGCGGTTTTGAAGGCAAGGTCCACCTGGGTCAGCTCCAGGTTTCCAGAGACCAGGATGTGATTTCCTTTGGGGTCGAAGTAGCCGGTGTACCACAAATATCCGCCAGTCCCCAGGGCCAGCACAAGCAAGATGATGACGATTCTCGTTTTCATTGGTTCACGTACTCCGTGATGGTTCCCGTGGCCGTCGCCAGATCGATGCGGGCCAGGTTGTAGTCATACAGCGCGGCGATGCGATTGTCGCGGGCGCGGTCCAGACGCGTCTGCGCGTCGGTGACCTCGATGGAATTGGTGACGCCGGCCTGATACCGCCGCTGCGCCTGCGCCACTTCGTTCTGCGCCAGCATCAGGCCGTCTTCCGCGGTCTGGACTTGCGCCTTGGCGGAGCGCAGGCTGTCCAGCGCCAGCCGGACGTCCAGTTCAACCTGCTGCTCCAGGTCGCGAGTACGGGTCTTTTCCTGCCGATATTCCGAAAGACTCTCGTCACGCCGGGCATCCCGGCGGAATCCGTCAAAAATCGGCACTTTAACTGATATGCCGACTTCACGCGTGGCGCGCGCGACATCGGGAGCCAGGCCGATCGCGCCGTAGTCGCCGAACGCAGCCGCGGAAGGCAGCCGCTCCGCGCTGATCGAGCTGTAATTGAGGCGCGCGACTTTCTCGTGCTGCTGCTGCGCCTGCAACTCGGTGCGCTGCTTGCGCGCCTGATCGAGCGAGGCTTCGAGCGGCGCGACGTCCACGGCCGCATAGGCCAGCTTGTCGGTGAACGCAACCTCCGCATCCAGATTCAACCCCATGGCCCGGAGAAGCTGAAGGACGGCGCGGCGCCGGTCATTATCCGAAACGATGAGACGCTGCTGGTCGTTGGCCAGTTGCACCTGCGCACGCGTGATCTCGATGCCCGTGCCGGTGCCGGCGTCCTTCTGCTGATTGGCCAGCTTCAGCAATGCATTGGAAAGATCCACGTTGGCTTGTGCGGTTTCAAGCGCGGCGTCGGCGCGAAGGCAGGCGAGGTAGGCTCGCGCCACCTGATCGCTCACCTGGTTGCGGGTGGTGTTCAGGTCGGAAGCCGTGGCGAGCGCCGAGGCGCGCGCTGCCTGATACTTGCGGATGTCGGAAAAGCTGAAAACCGATTGCTGCGCGGAAGCTCTCGCGTCAAAGACGGCGAACGGCCCCACGAACGACGGTATCTTGAATCCGGGAACGGTCGGGAAATTAATACCGAACGTTTTCAGATTGACGGTCTCGCTGGTTTCCTTGACGTCTCCGTCCAGGGTAGGCAGAAACGCGGACTTGGCCTCCCTGGTTCGATCCTGCGCCTGCTTGACGGATTCCAACGCGAGGGCGACTCGGGGGCTTCCCTCGGGCGTCAGCGCGATTTCCACGGCGCGCTTCATACTCAATTGCAGGACATTCTGCGCGAGCGCAAACGAAGCTGAAACGAAAATCAGGAATGCCGCACGCATCGTCTATCCTTTCCCTTTCATTACCGCGGGCTCGAGCGCGGGAACCCGGAATCCAGCGGCCGCGAACGCCACCAGCCGTTCGATCAGCGCGCCGCGATCGGTTACGTCGCACAGACCGCCGCTCACCTCCGAAAGCACTTGCGACCAGCTCATGGTATGGGCCATGGCGCCGCCCGTGAAGAATAATCTCCACATCAATTCGGAGCGCGGCAGGTCCGGGAGTTCCTCGTGGAGCGCTTCCTGAAAGCGCCGCGAGACCGGCGTCAGGTACTTCTTAAAGACGCGTTCGACGAACTGAGTGGGGTCGGACATCATCCGCCCCATGAGCGGAACCACGCTGGACAAATCCTGATCCAGCAATGGCCCCACAAACGCGGTCAGGATTTGTTCGAGGCTGGGATGAGGGCCGGCGGCGTCGAGCATTTCAAAGCGCCGCCGGTTGACCGGCTCAATCCGGCGGGCGATGACCGCGTCGATCAGGCTCTCTTTGGATTGGAAATGGTAGTTGACGGCGGCGAGATTGACCTGAGCCTCGGCGGTGATATCGCGCAGGGAGGTCGCCTCGAAACCATTCAATCCAAACAGTTTCTCGGCGGAATCCAGAATGCGCGACTTGGTGTCCGGCTTCTCATTCATACGTACGTTTTAATCGTACGCTTGATTTAATGCCGTGTCAAGTGGGGACTTTCAATTCTTTAGACACTTCTCCTGAGGAGAATCGTTACGCGGTGGGCCGGCCACATGCGACCAAGCCCACCGGGATGGAAAACGCGAGTTACAACGGCTGTTCGTAGACAAGTTTTGGAGGGCGATGCGGCTTTTGTACGGCACGCACCGTCCGACGGAGCAAGCTAATCTCAACCTCCTCACACTTTCAAAGGATTCGAATCCATATCCCGGTCACGCTCCCCCCGGTTCGACGGAAGCGCTAAGTGCGCCCTCGCGGGTCCGCACGGGAATTCACCAATACAACGATCTGCTTGGCCAAGCATCGTACTACGACTGAAGGATAGCGCGGAGATTTCGCGGCGTGTTGGAGGTTAATCGCGAAGTGATTGGAGGAATTCGAGAAATAGGCGCGCAATTCTCTGAAATGCAAGTTTTAAGGTTTCCGCCCGATTGTGCCTCGGGACCACCGATGCAAAGCTGGACCATGCGCAAGTCTTTGAGTGTGATGCTGTTGTTCCTCGGTACTGCGTGGGCCCAGCTCCCGGAACGAAACTGCATGAGCAATCCCATGATGGCGGGTTGTCCGGGGTCGGAGGACGCTCGAAAAATGCAGGAGATCATGAACAAGAAGCCTTGGTGGGAGGAGCATCCGGAGCTGCTCAATCCGAAGGTTCCGGGCTCAAACCCGTCGACGTCGAAGCAGCCCACGCCAAATCAACCTACCTCAAACCAGGCCTCGCAGATGCCCAGGCCGAATCCCGCGGCCGACACGGACTGGAAACGGCCGCGCCTGGCAAGGGCGCTGGCCGCGGATTGGCCTCGCTGGACCTTCGCCCAACCGGACGCGGGCGCGCTGATCGGAATGAAATTGACGGCGCTGGTTCAATCGCCGGTTCTCGGGGCGCTTGTGGGCGTTGACGTCGGGAAGCAGTGGCAGGCCTCGGCTCCCCAAGTTGACGAAGTGTGGGTGTCCCTGCGGATGTTGCCGGGGCAAAAAACCGAGGCCGTAATGTTGCTGATAGGGTCGGCGGTCGAGTCGATCGCGACGGATCTCCGGTCGAAAGGCGTGACGGTTTGTTTCCTCGACAAGCGGACCTTGTTGGTGGGCGAATGGAACGCGGTGAACCTGGCGCTGGGGCGAGTCAGCGTTGGCACGCTTGGCCCGATGTCGAAGCGGGCTGGAGAACTCTGGTCCAGCAGCGATTTGTGGTTGATTGCCGGCCGGCAAATGGTGAACCAAGTGATGGCGGCGAACGCCGATACGGCCGGACTTACCGGCGCTTCGATGGGCATGAGCTTTCAGAACAAAGTCGCGATCAACATGCTGCTGACGGCGGCGACACCCGCGGAAGCGGCGCGATGGGTGTCCAAACTCAAGCAGAATCCCGCCGACCTGGGGCTGGGAGAGGTGAGCATCGAAAAGACCCTGAGCGGAGTGAGCGTGCGGGCGGCCTTTGATCCGGCGCAAATGCCTGAGGCGCTGAAGCGCCAGATCGCGGAACAAATTCGTCCGGTGCTGGACATGGCCGGGCCGGCGGCGGCGAGTGCGGCGGCATCCAGTAGCGCCAGCTCCAGCGGCGCAATCGTCATCGAGGGTCTTGACGAGGGAACTAGAACGATTCCGTTGCAGAAACGATAGCCCGACTTGCAATCGGTGCTTTTCTGAACGACAATTCTCAAGCAGAAGGAGCATACAGATGAGCTACAGGGTTCTACTGGCCGCAGCGAGCCTATTGACTGCGTCCGCCAGCGTTTATGGACAGGCCAAACTGACGGGGAAGTGGCAGACGGACAACGTTCCGGCGGCGCTGGAGGCGCAGAAAAACCCTCCTCCCGCTCCCGAAGGGGGCGCAAAGGGCGGCCCCGGCAGAGGGCCGCAGGCGATCATGCTGGATCTGCAAGTGGATGCGTCCGGCAAGATCAGCGGGACTGTGACGGAGATCGGTAATCCGCCGGTGCTGATGATCGAGACCGGCATGATCACGGGGAAGACGATCACGTGGGTCACCCAGCCGCGGGGAGTCACCTGGAACCTGGAGATGACGGACGATGATACGGTCACTTTGACGGGTCGTGTGCTCGGCGGTCGAGGCGGCGGAGCTCCCGGTGGTCCGGCGGGCGGCGGTGATGGTGCTGCGAAAGGTACCGGCGCAGCTCCGGCTGGCGATGGCGCTCCGAAGGGCGGCGGCGGGCGTGGCGGCGGCGGTCGGGGCGGCTTCGGACCGCAGCAACCAATCGTGTTCCACCGGGCCAAGTAAAACCAACGCGCCTGATGAGCGCATAGCCATTGTTTTCCGGCTTGACAGGGCGACCTTTCCGATTTATAACTAGTTTGGAAAGGTATTCACCTCTTGGGCCGACGCGACGACAACACGGATCTCCTTCCGGGAACGCTGCACCTGATGATTCTCCGCACGTTGCAGCGTGAGCATCTACACGCCTACGCGATCGCGAAACGCATTCGCGAATTGTCCGGGGGAGATATCGACATCGAAGACGGATCGCTCTATCCGGCGCTCACGCGCATGGTGCTCAAGGGCTGGCTGAAGGCGAGACCGGCGCTCTCCGACAACCAACGCAAGATCAAGCTCTACGAGCTGACGCCGGCGGGCCGCAAGCGTCTGGATCAGGAATCCGGCGCGTTCCATAAAATGATTCGCGCCATTCAACTAGTGATCAAACCAACCTAGGGGGGAGCCGTGGGACTCTGGAGCGAACTCGCAGGACGTGCGCGCTACCTGGTTCAGCGCCGCCAGTTCAACGAAGAACTGGACGACGAAATCCGGTTTCACATCGAGGCGCGCGCCGCGGAACTGGAACGGAGCGGTCTCGACCCTGACGAAGCCCGCATGCAGGCTCGCCGCGAATTCGGCAACGTCGGACGCGCCAAAGAGACGACTCGCCGCATCACAGGCGCCGCAACCGTCGAAGGTGTCCTGCGGGACTTAAGGTATGGTTGGCGCCAACTGAGGGGCGCTCCAGGATTTGCGATTACAGCGATCCTTTCCCTGGCTCTGGGCATTGGAGCGAACACTGCGATTTTCCAACTGCTGAATGCCATACGGCTACGCTCCTTGCCGGTCCGCGCTCCGCAGCAGTTGATGGAGGTGAAAATCGCCGGCAATGCGCAATTCGGAACGCACAATTCCTGGGATTCCCTGACGTATCCTCTGTGGGAGCAGATTCGAGACCATCAAGACTCGTTCTCGGGAGTATTCGCATGGAGCTTCGCCAATCTCGATTGGGGGCAGGGTGAAGCGGCTCGCAGCGTGCGCGTCGCGTGGGTGAGCGGGAGCGCATTCCCCACGTTAGGCGTCCGTGCGGCGAGAGGCCGTCTGCTGGATAACGCCGATGACCACAAGAGTTGCGCCGCGGTTGCGGTGCTCGGGTATGGATTCTGGCAACGGCAATTCGGAGGGGAAGATTCCGCTGTTGGATCGAGCGTCGTGCTGGCCGATCGTAACGAGCTCACGGAGGTGCCGTTTTCCGTTGCGGGCGTGACGGACCCGGCGTTCGTTGGGCTGGAGGTAGGCCGGCCCTTCGACATTGCCTTGCCATTCTGCGCGAAGGAGCGTTTGTATCGCCCCGACGACGCGGAAGCCTCGCTGGGGAATCGCAGCCTGTTTTGGATCGGCGTCATCGGACGGCTGAAAAACGGGGTTACTGCGAAGCAGGCCGCCAAGCAATTGGAAGCGCGCAGCGCGCCCTGGTTTGAAGCGGCCGCGCCAAACGATTACGACGCAGCCACGCTGGGGGTCTGGCGGCGGTACCGGCTGACGGCGGAGCCCCGCCCGCGGGGCATCGGACAACTTCGCGAAAACTATGAAACGCCGCTGTGGATGCTGCTGGGAATCACCGGGTTGGTCCTGGTGATCGCCTGCGTCAATCTCGCGAACCTGCTGCTGGCTCGATCCACGGCGCGAGTGCGCGAATACTCGGTGCGCATGGCATTGGGGGCGTCTCGCGCCCGTGTTGTTTCGCAACTCTTCTGGGAGAGTTTGCTGATCGCCTTTTGCGGCGGCCTTGCCGGAACGGGACTGGCCGCCGTGCTCTCGCGGGCACTGGTTCAAGTGGTCAGTCTGCAAATGGAAGGAATCCAGCTCGACCTGGGTCTGGACTGGCACGCCGGTCTGGACTGGAGCGTCATCGCGTTCATCGCCGGGGTCGCAATTGCGGCGAGCGTGAGTTTCGGACTTTCGACGGCCTTCTATGCAACGCGCGCGAATGCGATGCGTGGATCCATCGCTGGATCGGGCGCAGGAACGCGGAATGCGACGCTCGATCGCAGACGATTCACGTTTCAGCGAATCCTCATGGCCGGGCAGATCTCCATCTCCCTGGTGCTGGTGCTCGCCTCGCTGCTCTTCGTTCACAGTTTTCATAACTTGCTGGATGTCGACCCCGGATTCCGGCAGCAGGGTTTGAATTTCTTTTTTGTCGATTTCATTCGGACGGGGTTGCCGAAGGAAGGCATGCGACCGTTCGCAAACGCTCTGCTGGAGCAAGTGCGCGCGGTGCCCGGCGTGGAGTCCGCCGCGCTCTCCACGTTTCTACCGCTCGACGGGGGCAATTGGATGCTGATCATTCACGTTCCCGGCCACGACGAAGCTCCGGGAGAGGACGCGGCCTGTTCCTTCGTGTGGGTGAGTCCGCGGTATTTCGCGACGATGGGAATCCCACTGACGGCTGGCAGGGACTTCAACGCATCCGATTCCGCGGGTGCTCCTCGCGTGGTCGTTGTGAACGAGGAATTTGTTCACAAATATTTCAAGAACAACGAGAATCCCATTGGACGCACGGTGCGGAGTCTGCGGGAACCGAATTATCCGGACACGCTGTATGAAATTGTGGGTGTGGTCAAAAGCACCAGACACTCGACGCTTCGCGACCCGCAGGTGCCGATCGCGTACGCTCCGGATCTGCAGCATCCGAACATCTATCCCGCTGAGACGATCGCCGTTCGGTCAAATCTGCCGCTGGTCTCGCTGTCCAAATCCATCGGGGACACGTTGCGCCAGAATCCGGGCGTGCGTGTAAACTTGACGTTGAATTTGCGCGAGAGGGTTCTGAGCGGGCTGTCGCGCGAACGACTGTTGGCGTGGCTTTCGGGATTCTTCGGCGTGCTGGCGCTGGTGTTGGCTACCATCGGGCTGTATGGCGTGGTCTCCTACATGGTCTCGGCGCGGCGCAACGAAATCGGCATCCGTATCGCCCTGGGCGCAACCCGGCGGGCGGTAATCGCAATGATCCTGCGTCAGACCGCGATTCTGCTGATAGGAGGATTGATCGCAGGCGCCGCGCTCTCGTTCGCCGTGTCCAAATCCATTTCAAGTCTGCTCTACGGCCTGGCTCCGGATGATCCGCTCTCGTTTGCCGGGGCAGCGGTCATGCTGGTGTTGATCGGCCTGATCGCCAGTGGAATTCCAGCCTGGAGAGCAGCCCGGCTGGACCCGAACGTCGCGTTGCGCGAGGAATGAGCGGCGTTCGGGCGGGCCCCGATGTAGCCACGAAGTGCCATTCAGTTGTATCATGGCGAACCAGGGGGACTGGTATGCGTCGTGTCTGGCTGCTGAGTGGTACTGCTCTGGGTTTCACTGCGCTGGCTTGGGGGCAAGCGCCGCCGCCTGGGGCACCGAATGCGCCAGTGCCCGCCGTACTTCAGAACTACCAAACGGTTACGGCCGAGCGGCTGAAGAATCCGGAGGCCGGCAATTGGCTGATGATCCGCAGGACGTATGACGGGCAGGGCTTCAGCCCGTTAACCCAGATCAACACCGGCAACGTGAACAAGCTGCATCCGGTGTGGATTTTCGCCACCGGCGAGGGGCGGGTGCACGAGTCGGCGCCGATTGTGAATAGCGGCGTGATGTTTGTGTCGACGCCCAACAATCAGGTGCTCGCGATCGATGCCAAGACCGGGAATCAATTGTGGCGGTATCGCCGGCCTCGTCCGGCGGGCGCGACGGTGCCGCATGAGACCAATCGCGGCGTGGCGCTGTTCGGGGATAAGGTTTATGTGGGCGCCGGCGAAGGAGTGCTGGTGGCGCTGAATGCGAAGACCGGCAGGGAGGTTTGGACGGCTCCGGTGGGAGACAACAAGGCCAGCTATTACATTACGCTCGCGCCGCTGGTGGCGGACGGCAAGGTGATGGTGGGCTGCTCCGGCGGAGAGTTTGGCATTCGCGGATTTGTAGCCGCGTTCGACCTGGAAACGGGGAAGGAACTGTGGAGGACCTACACGATCCCCGCGCCGGGCGAGCCGGGCAGCGAGACCTGGCCGAAAGGCGGCGACCAGTGGAAGACCGGCGGCGGACCGGTTTGGGTGACGGGGAACTACGATGCAGAAACCAACATCGCCTACTGGGGCACCGGCAACGGCGGACCGTGGATGGGCGATAAGCGCCCCGGCGACAACTTGTACACCGCATCGACGATCGCGTTGGACGTGGCAACGGGCAAGATGAAAGGCTACTTCCAATACAATCCCAACGAGTCCTGGGATTGGGACGAAGTCTCTCCCCCAATTCTGGTGGATTTCCAGCGCAACGGCCGGACTGTCAAGGGACTGATCGACGCCGGGCGCGACGGCTACCTGTGGTTCCTGGAACGCTCGGACGGCCCGATCAAATTCGTCGAGGGCAAGCCTTTCGTGTATCAGAACGCGTTCAAGGGTCTGGACCCGGTTACAGGACGTCCCGACGTCGATCCGGAGCACAAACCCGGGACCGGGAAGGCGGCCGATTTCTGCCCGAATTTATCGGGTGGGAAGAACTGGCCACCGATCGCGTTCAGCCCGCAGACGCGCATGATCTACGTTCCCGCGAACAACAATATATGCGGTACGTCGATGGGCGCGCCGACGGTCGAATATGTCGCCGGGCGCGGCTTTACCGGCACGGCTCGCGGCGGGGCGCAGGGTCCGCTGACCCGGCCCGGCGCCGATCACTTCGGCGAAGTGCAGGCGTGGAACGTGGATACGGGGAAACTGGCGTGGACGCATAACTACGAGAAGTCGATCAACTGGGGTTCGATGCTGGCGACGGCCGGCGGGCTGGTATTTTCCGGCGGAACCTCCGATCGCAAGGTCCATGCGTTCGATGCGAAGACCGGCAAGCTGCTGTGGGAGTTCCCGACCAGCTCCGGCATTCTGGCGCCGCCGACCAGCTTCATGGTCGACGGCAAGCAATATTTGGCGGTTCATTCGGGATGGGGCGGCGATTCGGCCGGAATGCAGGGCACGATGAACCGGGCCTTCCCCGGCGAATATCCGCCCGTGCCAGAGGGCGGATCGATTTGGGTGTTTGCGGTCGAGTAGCGCCTTGGAGGCCTCGACGGAGCGCGTAGCGGCTCTATCCTATTTGCCCCTGGCGTAGGCGGCTTGGGCCCAGGATCCGCTGGTATCCCCGTCCACCACGATCAGGGTGTTGGTTCCCTTTTGGGTGCCGGTCGCCGCGATTTCCTTGAGGGATTGCCACTTCATGTACTCGCGGTATTCCGGGTTCCTACGGATCGCCTCACCGATCTTGGCGATGGCATCGGCCTGCGCTTCGGCGGCAGCCAGGTCGTTCTGAGCCTTGAATACCGCGGGGTCCTGCTTCACGTTCGAAAGTTGCACGTCCTGTAACTTGAGTGGCACGTGATCGTCGTTGAACGTCCGGATCACCATTGTCGAGATCTGTTCGTTCACCTGGCCAAAGTTCGCGGCGATATCTTTATATGTCGGATATCCCGCAAAAATCATTCGAATATTGTTACGGATTTTCATTTGCGCGAACCGCTCGTAGATATTCTGAATGCTGATCCGCCGGATTCGCTCATCCTGCGGATCGGGCGCCGGGGTGACCAGCGTGAAGATGCGATCGCGAGTGGATTCGTCATCGGGCAGCATAGCCCGGATATACACGTCGACTGACAGGGGCGCTCCGTCCTTAGTAGTGACACGATGATCGGTGTTGTCCTGCTTGGCGGCGTCGGCGTTGGCTTCAAGAAACTGCTCCTTCACGGTTGTGCTGGTTGCCTCAAGCAGGACTAACACACTGAAATTCCCGTTTCCATCGGGACTTCGAAGATCCACCTGACCGGCGCTGAGCGTGGATTGCTCCCAACCGGTGGGCGTGAGAACCTTGCCGGTATATCCGGCGGGAATAGATCGGACGGCGGGGCCGGTGCAGCCGCAGAGCCAGATTGCCGGTAATAGCAAAAAGAGTTTCGTTCTCATAATATTCCTCCTTTATTTCTTTTCATCTGAATGCCGCGATTCGAAAGCCTTCTGATCCTGATCCACGCTGGAGCGGTCGATCCGGCCCCGTGGGGTCCGGTTGACCAGTACCGAGTAGGTCAAAGATGCAACGAAGGCCGCGACTGCGACGGCGATGCAGGCATTGCGGACGGTTCTGATCAGTCTTCGATTCGTCACGTACCGCGAGGCGACCGCAGCGGCAACGAAGAAGATCACCAGCGCGAGCACCAAGCTCGCGATTTCACCTAAGTACAATCTCAGGAAATCCATATTCCTCCTTTTTCTTTCAGCTCCATCGTAAGCGGTTTGTCATGCGGTCCGTGCGACGGAATGGTAACAAAACGGTTACAGGCGACCCTAGAACGGTACTGGGAGACACTGGTCAAGGAGACCCATCTGCAACAGAATCGCAATGTGAACGAAATAGAAGTGAAATGAAATGCGCCCCTGCGGGCCAGGCAGCCTATTGAAACCCAGGTTAAATTAGGAACGTCCAGGCATAATTCAGAAAAGGTAGTGAAGGGGATCGACGGACTCGCACTTCGGCGTAGCTTCGGTTGGAGGAAGATGGACGCGGGATTTTCCAGCGATTGGATGGGGACGCTGAAACATGGTGGCGTCGAGTTGCGCATTCTGGTGCACATCCGGCAATTAGCCGACGGAGGGTTCGAAGGCGGCATGGACAACCTCGATGTAGGCAGGATGGGGATTCCCATCGCCGTAGACCGGTTCGATGGCTCCACGCTGCGATTCACCGCTGAGACCATCGACGGATCGTACGCGGGCAAGATGAGTCCAGACTCGCGGAAGATCAGCGGCACATGGAGCATGGACGAAGACGATGCTCCACTGGTACTGCGCCGCGTGACGCCTTCCGAGATTGATGGCGCGTGGGCGGGTACGCTGGTCTATCAGAAGTTCCGGCTGCGGCTGGTGTTCTACATCGCCACTGGGCCGGATCAGTTGATAGCGGCGATGAAGAGCCGGGATCAGGGGGGTGGGATCGTTCCGATGAGCTCGGCGAAGCGGATCGGTTCGGCGGTGGTTCTGGAGGCCGATACGATCACGGGCCGATTCGAGGGCAGGCTGGATGACGCTTTGAATAGCATCGAGGGCCTGTGGAGGCAGAGTGGCGCTAGCATGCCGCTGATCCTGAAACGCATCGCCACGGAAGAAGAGCCTGGACGGCCGCAAGAACCATCGCAACCATATCCGTATCGTGAAGAGGAAGTCGAGTTCACGAATGAGCGGGCGGACCTCGAACTGGCGGGCACGCTCACCATTCCGGAAGGCGACGGTCCGTTTGCGGCGGTGTTGTTGATCGCCGGCTCAGGGGCGTTGGATCGCGACGAGAGCATGAACGGTCACAGGCCATTCCTGGTGCTAGCCGATCGGCTGACACGCAGCGGGCTCGCGGTGCTGCGCGTGGACAAACGGGGTGTGGGCGAGTCAGAGGGCGAATTGCGCGTCGCCACGACGACGGACCTGGCGATGGATGCGGAGGCAGCCTTCACGTATCTGGAGACGCGCGCCGAGGTGGACTCGAGCAGAATCGGGATGGTGGGCCACAGCGAGGGAGGGTTGATCGCGTGCATGCTGGCGGCGCGCAATCGGGCCGTGGCGTTCCTCGTATTGATGGCTGCTCCGGGCGTGCCGGGATGGGAACTTGGAGGTCAGCAGGCGCGCCATAGTGCGGAGACTCACGGCGTCGATGGGGAGCGGGCAGAGCAGCGTAGCCTCGAGATAATGGCGCTGCTGAGGGATGAGAAGGACGAGGCCGTCCTGCAACGCAAACTCCACCAAAAGTTTCCCGATATCCCCGAGCCGCACAGAAGCGAGGCGGTCAAAACCATGCTCCTGCCGTGGCATCGTCATTTCGCCGGCCTGAACCCGGCGGACCATATTGAACGAGTGCAATGTCCGGTACTGGCACTGAATGGCGCGATGGATGTATCCGTGGAACCGAAGTCGAACCTGGCGGCGATTCGACAGGCTCTGACTTCCGGCGGCAACCGGAATTTCGAGGCCATCGAACTGCCGGGACTGAATCATTTGTTTCAAACCTGTACGACAGGCATGGAGACGGAATACGGGCAAATCGAAGAAACCCTGTCGCCACTTGTGCTGGACAAGATGGCGGAGTGGATCGCGAAGTGCGTTCCTGACACGCTTCCTTCAGGATAAGCTTGCACGCGAAAGCTTGAGGCCACCCTGGCTAGGAGAAGAACTTGCGCTTCGCCCCTAGTCCGAGAATGCCGGTTGCGAGGAGCATTAGGGCGCCGGGCTCAGGCGTCGTAGTCGTCCCGCTTGCAATCTCGAAATTCGGACCATAGTACGTTCCACTTGGGCCTCCCGCGGCGGAACTCGTGTTGGTGGGGAACGTCAAGGAGCTTGTGTAGTCGTAGTCGTGAAAGTTGTATGTGACGTCCGCATTCGCCGTAGGATGGGTCGACCCAAACGACCAATCATTCGGGCCGACAAACGCGACCACGGTGTATTGGTTCCCCGCGGTAAGCGTGATCGGTGTGATGCTCTGGAAAAAGTAACCGCCGACCAACGGATCGATCAAAGTTACGGTAGCCGATGTCAAGAGCGTGCCCGATGAGTTATATAATCCCACTACCTCGGACGACGTGAGGCCTGATTGGTCGAAAAACCCAAGCGCGTCCACGGAGAAGGTGGTGTTGGCCGTGAACACAAGGCCAAGATTCACAGGGTCGTCTGCTCCGCTTGCATCCGAGGGGGTGGACGGAGGCGCGAAAGCTATACTATCGGCCATGGCATTCGCGGCACCAAGCGCGCCGACAAACACGAACACGAAACCAGTGGCGATAGACCGGCTAACATTACGATACTGGTTGAGCCCAAACATTTTGTCCTCCTAAAAAAAAGTGCTCATCGCGATTCCACGTGCGCACCATTCCGTAGGGACAGTATACAGCAAACTTCCTATTTTGGAAGATCCGAATGGGCGGCCGGCATGGCCGGTACGAACATTTGCGGAGGTTGTCACAGGGTCGTAACGCGGCAGGCTGGAAGCGGCGCAGCGCAGGATTAGGAACGGGAGGTCGGCTAGCGTACCGATGGTGCTGACGAGCAGGTTCCCTGACTATACCTTCCCCGGAGGCAGCGTTGGGGCGGTGGCGAGCAACTGATCCTCGAAGGACAAATCGGGCTTGGGAAATTCGTTATGCCGCAGATACCAGCGGTAGCTTTCCCGGAGGCCCGTCAGAAAATCCGTCGGCTTGAATTTGAGGATGCGCTGGGCCTTGGCGGTCACCTGGGTGATCGGCGGCATGTCGTAATAGACGGCGAAGTACAGCTTGGGACCCATGGGATGGCCGCCCGCTCGCAGAATGTATTCGCGCGGAATGCGCACGAATTTCACGGGCTTTTTGGCGGCTTTGGCGAAAGCCTCCACGGCCTCGGCCTGGGAAATAGGCCGCGCGTTAGCGATGTTGAAGGCGTGGCCGGAGGCCGCGGGCTCATCCATGGCTCGCAGGCTGGCTCGCACCAGATCCTTGATATAGACGAATTGCATGAGACGGCGGCCGTCGCCGGGAAGAATAATGGGCCGGCCGGCGCGCAAGCGGTCCCAAAAGAAAGCCTCGCGGTAATACGGGTTGCTCTTGCCGGGCCCATACACGTAAGGAGGCCGCAGCGTCACCACCGGCAATCCGTTGCGCTGATGCAGCCGGAACAGAGCCCGCTCACTCATGGCCTTGTTGCGGACGTACAGGTCGGCGGCATCGTCGGGGGCCAGGGCGTCGCCCTCGTGATGATTCAGGCCGTCGCCGTAGGCGGCCACACTGGACATGAACACGTAGCGATGAAGATTGTTCCCCGAAGCGCGGACGGTGGCCTCGATGTGGCCGGCGGTGGTGCCCCGCTCCCAATCGTAAACGTTGTCGAAAACGACTTCGGGATTCTTGCCCGCCAACGCAGCTTTGACCGCCTGCGCGTCATTGCGGTCGGCCACAATGTTGGCGACGCGCCGGCCCAGATCGTGTTTGGGACGGCGGTGCAGCACCGAAACCGCGTGCCCCTTCTTAAGGAGCTCGGCAACGAGCAGCCGGCCGAGATATCCTGTTCCACCGATGACCAGGCAATTCATGCTGGCTGTTGCGCGGCTGTTAGTCGTAATACTCCAGCCCGAGGTGAGTAATCAAATCCTCGCCGCGCATCCAACGCAGCGTGTTCTTGAGCTTCATGAGCTGGATGAAGATATCGTGTTCCGGATAGAGGCCGGGCGCGGTCATGGGAGCCTTGAAATAGAACGAGAGCCATTCCTGGATGCCGCGCATGCCGGTGCGTTGCGCCAGATCCATGAACAGCACCAGGTCCAGCACCAAGGGCGCGGCCAGAATGGAATCCCGGCACAGGAAGTTGACCTTGATCTGCATGGGATAGCCCAGCCATCCGAAGATGTCGATATTGTCCCAGCCTTCCTTGGCGTCGCCGCGCGGGGGATAGTAGTTGATGCGCACGGCGTGATACAGATCCTTGTAAAGATCCGGGTACAGCTTGGGCTGCAGAATCTGATCGAGTACGCTGAGCTTGGTCTCTTCCTTGGTCTTGAAGGAGCCGGGATCTTCCAGAACCTCGCCGTCGCGATTGCCCAGGATGTTGGTGGAAAACCATCCACTGATGCCGAGCATGCGGGCCTTCAATCCGGGCGCGATCAGCGTCTTCATGAAGGTTTGCCCGGTCTTATAGTCCTTGCCGCAGACCGGGACGTTGCGTTCGCGCGCCAGATCCAGCAGCGCCGGCGTGTCCGTGGTCAGATTGGGGGCGCCGTTGATGTATGGAACTCCGCTTTTGATCGCAGCATAGGCGTAAATCTGGCTGGGGGCGATCTCGGGATCGTTCTTCATCAAGCCGCACTCGAAGTCCTTCAGCGTCTGGTGCACCTCGGCGGGTTTGTGATACACCTCGGTGGATCCGCACCACACCATCACCATGCGCGCGCAATTGTGCTTCTTGCGGAACTGCTCGATGTCGTCCATGAGCATCTGCGCTTTGTCCATCTTGGTTCCCTCGGTCTTCACGTTGGGACCGTGGATGCGGCGAATGTATTCGGGATCGAAAACCGCCTTCATGGGCTGGATCGCGGAGAGCGGTTCTTTCACCTGTTCGAGCAGAGACTTCTCCAGAACCTTGGCGTTGGCCGCGGCTTCATAGGCAGTGTCTTCGAAGATATCCCAGCCACCGAAGACCAGGTCGTTCAAGCCGGCCAAGGGAACGAAATCCTTAATCAAAGGAGACCGGCCATCGGTGCGCTTTCCCAAGCGAACCGTGGAAAGCTGCGTGAGCGAACCCACGGGGGCGCCGAGGCCCCGCTTGACGGCCTCTACGCCGGCCATGAATGTCGTGGAAACCGCGCCGATTCCGGGGATTAATACACCCAGGGTTCCGTCCGCGGGCGCAATCCGGACGTTATCTTTTATGGGATCTTTTGCGGGCAATGCCGTTGAGCTCCTTACGGGGTTCGTCGAGCGGCGCATTTGGAAAGCCGCCGGGAACGCGAGGAAAACGACTACTTAAAAAATATCTTAACATTTTCAGCCTGAACCGCGCGACTACGGCTCTTAGGGGATTATTCCGTGTAGCACGGATCTCGTGCTACACTTAGGCTGTGCAGAAGAAGACAAACATGACGCTGGTGATTGAGGAGGATCTGCTGTTGGCGGCCAGGAAGGTCGCACTTGACCGGCACACCAGCGTGAATCAGTTGGTGCGGGAGTATCTGACCTCCCTGGTGGGGGAGACCGACCGCCAGCGGCTGGCCAAGGCAAGGCTGATGAAAATGATGGAAACGGGCATCGTCGAAGTCGGCGATATAACGTGGACCCGCGACGATTTGTATGAGCGGTGATTTGGGTTTTGTCGACACCAACGTGTTGGTGTATGCGTTTGACAAGATCCCGTCGCCGAAGAAACAGGTTGCCCGACGGCTGGTGGCCGAGCTGGTGGAGCAGAACCGGCTTCGGATCAGCACGCAGATCTTGCAAGAACTCTTTGTAACGCTAACCCGGAAGGTGAGCATTCGCTCCTCGATTGAGGAGGCGATGGCTGTACTCGAAGAGCTGGCGGAGTGGCCCCTGCTGCTGGTTGATTACTCCGTGATCCGCGCGGCAGCGGTGTTAGCCGGCGAGGCGCGCATTTCCTTCTGGGATGCATTGATCGTGGTTGCAGCGGCACGGAGCGGCGCGGCGGTGCTGTACACGGAAGATTTGAACGACGGGCAGGAAATTCTCGGCGTTCGAATCAGTAATCCGTTCGCGGCGTGAGCCGTGTCACTTCGCCGCGGCCAGCGATTTTTCCGCCGGCAGATCCGACGAATTCCAGCCGCCGCCCAGAGCTTGAATCAGTAGCACGCTCGCCGTCAGCCGCCGCGTTTCGAGCGTGACGGCACTGACCTGGGCGTTCAACAACGTCGCCTGCGCCGTGATCACTGTCAGATAATTCGCAGTTCCGGCCGTGTATTGCGCGCTCGATACGGTTAAGGCGCGATCGGCTGCCTGAATGGTGTCCTGCAATTTGGCGGCCTCGCCTTCGAGAATCCGCAGCGCCGCCAGGTTGTCCTCCACCTGCTGCAACGCCGTCAAGACCGTCTGGCGATACTGGGCCGCGACGGCGTCGTAGGCGGCGCGTTCTTCGGCGACGACGGCCTTGCGGCGCCCGGCATCGAACAGGGTCTCGGAGAGTTGCGACCCCACCGACCAGACCCGTGCCGGCCAGGCGAACCACTTGAGCAGACTGGAGGCTTCCAGGCCTACGGAACCGTTCAACGTCAAGTTGGGATAAAAGGCTGCCATGGCGATACCGATCTGTTCATTTGCCGCGGCGACTCGCCGTTCCGCCGCAGCGATGTCCGGGCGCCGTTCCAGAAGTTGCGACGGCACGCCGACCGGCACCGCCGGAGGCAACGCCGCCCGCGTCTCCGAGGGGATGGTTAACTCAGAAGGCGCCTTGCCGGTCAGGATCGCGATGGCGTGTTCGAATTGGGCCCGGGCCACGCCCAGGTCGATCAATTCCGCCTCGACGCCGTAGAGCTGCGCTTCCGCCTGGGCCACATCCAGGTCTGACGCTACTCCGCCGTTGAAGCGGTTGCGCGTCAGCGTCAGGTACTCCTGATAGGAAGCGTCGGTGCGCGTGAGTAAGGCGGTTTCCGCGTCGTTGCCGCGCAGGTCGAAATAATCCTCCGCGAGCTGAGCCTGGTACAGCAACTTGGCGTTTTCCAGATCGCCGGCGCTAGCTTGCGCGGAGGTAGCAGCGGCGGTGACGCTGCGCCGGATGTTGCCCCAAATGTCGGGCTCCCAACTCGCGGCAGCCGGAAGATTGAAGGAGCTGCGGGTGACCCCGCCCGCCGACGCCGCGGTGGTGGTGCCCGCAGCGTTCGAGCCCACACCGGTTGTCGAGATCGCGGGAGCGGAGGTGACGGTGGGGTACAAGCCGGCGCGCGCCGCGGGCACCGTGGCCCGGGCTTCCCGATACAGCGCCTCGGCTTGCAATACGTTCTGGTTCGAGATGCTGACCTGCTCTTCGAGGGCATTCAACGCGGGGTCGTTGTAGACTTCCCACCACTTGCCTTTGAGATACGCGTCGCCGGGCTGCGATTGCTTCCAGCCTTCCGCCTCCGCCTCCTTGAAATTCGGGGGAGCCGGCTCCTTGAACGCCAGCGGCGCGGGAATGGGAGGAGCCTGCTTATAATTCGGGCCGACGGAGCAGCTGGAGAGAAGCGCCAGCGCTAGAGCCAGACGACATGTGGCGGCGATTCTCATGCCTCCGACCCCACAGGCTCCGCCTGGCGCGGTTTCTTGCGCAATCCGCGAACCCAATGCTGCAGGCGGTCGAAATACAAATACACAACCGGCGTCGTGAACAGCGTCAGCATCTGGCTAACGATCAATCCTCCGATGATGGTGATGCCCAGCGGACGCCGCATCTCCGAGCCGGTTCCGTGGCCCAGCGCCAGAGGAAGCGCGCCCAGCAGCGCCGCCATGGTGGTCATCATGATCGGCCGGAACCGCAGCAGGCACGCCTCGTAAATGGAATCGTGCGAGTTCTTGCCCTCTCTGCGCTCGGCCGCGAGGGCGAAATCGATCATCAGGATCGCGTTCTTTTTCACAAGACCAATCAGCAGGATGATTCCGATGATCGCGATGATGGTCAGATCGGTGTGCGTCAGCAGCAGCGCGAGCAGGGCTCCGACCCCCGCCGAAGGCAGAGTGGAGAGAATCGTGATGGGGTGAATGTAACTCTCATACAGCACGCCGAGCACGAGATAAACCGTGAGCAGGGCGGCGCCGATCAGCAGAGGCTCGGAGCCAAGGGAGTCTTCATACGCTTGGGCCGTTCCAGCGTACCCGGTCTGAATGTTGGTCGGAAGTCCCACCGAGAGCGCCTTCGCATCGATGGCGTCCTCGGCGTCGCCCAGCGCCACACCCGGCGGGAGATTGAAGGAGATCGTAGCCGCCGGAAACAACCCTTGATGTGCAACGGCGAGCGAAGTCAAATCCGGCGCGGAGCGCGCGAACGCACTCAGTGGAACATGCTGGCCCGCGGGCGAATTGACGTAGATACTTTTCAGGATGTTGGGGTTCTGCCAATACTGCGGCGCCGCCTCCATTACCACGAAATACTGATTGAGAGACGTGTACATGGTGGAGACGGGCCTCTGCCCGAAGGCGTCGTACAGCGTATTGTCGATCAACTGCGGAGAGATGCCGAGGCGGGCGGCGGTGTTGCGATCGTAATCCACATACATCTCCAAGCCCCGATTTTGCTGGTCCGTGTTCACGTCGGCAATGATCGGGATCGTGCGCAGGGCATCCAGCATTTTGGGACCCCAAACCAGCAAATCCGCTACCTTGTCGCTGCGCAAGGTATATTGATAATCCGCGTTGCTCTGCCGGCCACCCACGCGCACGTCCTGCGCCGCGGTCAGGTACAAGGTCGCGCCTCGAACGCGGGCGAGCTTGGGGCGGAGACGCGCGATGATCTGCTGCGCCGTTTCGGTGCGCTGGCCCAGAGGCTTCAGGGACATAAATACGCGCGCCGTGTCGGTGGCGCGCCCGGTTCCGCCGCCGGCAAAACCCATCACCGTGTCCATGGTGGGGTCGGCGTGGAGAATGTTCTCGTACTGGATCAAAATGTTGTCCAATTGCTGAAAAGAAGTGTCCTGATCCGCCTGGATGTTTCCATTGAGTCTGCCGGTGTCCTGCGCGGGAAAGAAACCTTTGGGAACGCGGACAAAAAGATACACGTTCAACGCAATCGTACCAATCAGCACCAGCAAGGTCACGAAGGAATGCCGCAGCACTACTCGGAGCGCCTTGCCGTACTGGGCCACCACCCAATCGAAGGCACGCTCGGAGGCCTGATACACCCTTCCATGCGACTCTTGCTTCCGCAGCAGATAGGCGCACATCATCGGCGTAGCCGTCAGCGAGATCACCATAGAGATGCCGATGGCCACCGAAAGCGTTACCGCGAACTCCCGAAACAGCCGTCCCACGATGCCGCCCATCAGCAGCAGCGGAATGAATACGGCCGTGAGCGAAATGCTGATGGTGAGCACGGTGGAGCCGATCTCCTCGGCTCCCTTGAGCGCGGCCTCGAACGGCCGCATCCCCTGTTCCAGATATCTCGAGATGTTCTCGATCACCACGATCGCGTCGTCCACCACGAATCCGGTGGAAATGGTCAGCGCCATCAGCGACAGGTTGTCGACGCTGAAGCCCGCCAGATACATGACCCCGAAAGTTCCGATCAGAGATACGGGAACCGCCACGCTGGGGATGAACGTCGTCGGCACGCTGCGCAGAAAAAAGAACACGACCAGCACCACCAGCACCACGGAAATCGCCAGCGACCGTTCCACGTCGAAGACCGACGCGCGGATGGTCACGGTTTGATCCAGAGCCACCTGCATGTTGATGGCGGCGGGGATGGCCGCGTGAAGCTGGGGAAGTTCGGCGCGCACCCGGTCCACGGTGTCGATGATGTTGGCGTTGGGCTGGCGGTAGATGATCACCAGCACGGCCTTCTCACTGTTCGCGTATCCCGAGTTGCGCACGTCCTGCACCGAGTCGATAGCCTCGCCGATATCGGAGACGCGAATCGGGGAGCCGTGGGAGTACGCGACAATCAGCGGCGCGTAATCGCTGGCCTTGAAAATCTGATCGTTGGCGCCGACTTCCCACATCTGAGCGTCGTTTGAAAAATGGCCCTTCGGGACATTGGCGTTGGTGCTCGCCAGCGCGGTGCGGATCTGTTCGAATCCCAGGCCGTACTTATCCACCTGATCCGGATTCAACTCAATGCGCACCGAGGGCAGCGAGCTGCCCCCTACCTGCACTTGCCCAACGCCTGGAATTTGCGACAGCTTCTGAGCCATGATGGTGGACGCGGCGTCGTACATCTGCGTGCGGTCGAGGGACTTGGAAGTCAGCGCGACGATCATGATGGGCGAATCCGCCGGATTCACTTTGCGGTACGTGGGATTGCCCGGCAAATTGGTCGGCAGGTAGCTGCGCGCGGCCGCGATGGCCGCCTGCACGTCTCGAGCGGCCGCATCGATGTTGCGGTTCAAGTCGAATTGCAGCGTGATCGAAGTCGAGCCCAGCGTGCTCGCCGAGGTCATCTCGGTCACGGCGGCGATGTGCCCGAACTGGCGCTCCAGCGGAGTCGCAACGGCGGAGGCCATGGTTTCCGCGCTCGCGCCGGGCAGGCTGGCGCTGACTGAGACGGTGGGGAAATCGACGGCCGGAAGAGGCGACACCGGCAGAAGCCGGAAGGCGACTGCTCCCGCAAGAGCGATGGCCACCGTCAGCAAGGTGGTGGCGATGGGCCGGCGGATGAATGGCTCCGAGATGCTCATGCGTGTTTCGAAAACCTTTGCGCCAGGCGCTCAAACCACAGGTAAATCACAGGGGTGGTGAAGAGCGTCAGAGCCTGGCTGAAGATCAACCCACCGATGATGGTGATGCCCAGCGGACGCCGCAGCTCCGATCCGGTGCCGGTTCCGAAGGCCAGCGGGACTCCCGCCAGGAGCGCCGCCATGGTGGTCATCATGATGGGCCGGAACCGCAACAGGCAAGCTTGATAAATCGCCTCGCGGGGCGGCTTGCCCTGCACCCGCTCGGCTTCCAGCGCGAAGTCGATCATCATGATCGCGTTCTTCTTCACGATGCCGATCAAAAGCACGATGCCGATCAGGGCGATCACGCTGAAGTCGTTGCGGAAGATCATCAGCGCCAGCAGCGCGCCCACGCCCGCCGAAGGCAGCGTCGAGATAATCGTGATGGGGTGAATGTAGCTTTCATAGAGCACGCCCAGCACCAGGTAGACCGTAATAAGCGCCGCCAGAATCAGCACCGGTTCATTCGCCAGCGATGCCTGGAACGCCTCCGCCGTACCTTGCCACTGGGCCTGGACGCTGAGCGGCATCCCCAGTTCGTCCTTGGCCTTATCCACCGCTGCCACCGCGTCGCCCAACGAAGCGCCGGGCGCGAGGTTGAACGAAAGCGTGACTACCGGGAACTGGCCCTGATGATTGATGGTGATGGGAACCGTGGTCAGCTCCATGCGCGAGAACGCGCGCAAGGGCACTTGCCCGCCGCTCGAAAACCTGGTCGAAGAGGCCGACGGAGCGCTGAACACTGTCCCCGCCGCCGACGTTCCGGATCCGGTGACGATGGAGCTTGCCGCGGAGCCCGCCGAGTTAACCGGCCCTTGTGAAATCCCGGTGCTCGATGTTCCGCCGGACACGATCCCGGAATTGCCGCCCGCGCCTCCGCTGGAACTGGCCGTGGACGAAGTGGCTCCGGTGCGAATATACAGATCCCGCAGATCCAGCGGGCTCCTCTGAAAGCCCGGCATCAGCTCCAGCACTACGTGATACTGGTTCAGTTCCGTGAACATGGTGGAGACCTGGCGCTGCCCGTACGCGTCATAGAGCGTCTGATCAATCGCCGAAGGAGTAATCCCCAGCCGCGAGGCCGTGTCACGGTCATAGACCAGCTTCGCGCGCAAACCCTGGACCTGCTGGTCGCTGGCTGCGTCGCTCAACTCCGGCAACGCCCGCAGCTTGGCGAGGAAACGCGGCGCGTAAGAGTTGAGCTCGTCCTGTCCGGGATCCTCCAGCGTGTACTGAAACTGCGTGCGGCTGACGCGATCTTCCACGCTCAGGTCCTGCACCGGCTGCATGAACAGCGTGATCCCGGCAACGTCGGCGAGTTGCGGTTGCAGTCGGCGGATCACATCGGTGGCGCTGATCTTGCGCTCCTCCACCGGCTTCAGGTTGATCAGAATTCGGCCGCTGTTCAACGTCGGATTGGTCCCGTCGACACCGATGAAGGACGAGAGGCTGTCTACGGCGGGATCTTTCAGAATCACTTGCCCCAGAGCCTGTTGCAGCTTGGACATCTCCTGGAACGAGATAGATTGCGCCGCTTCCGATACTCCCTGAATCACGCCTGTATCTTGAATTGGGAAAAATCCCTTCGGAATGATGTAGAACAGGTACACCGTCAGAGCCAGCGTCGCCACAGCCACCAGCAGCGTGATGGTCTGGAACCGCAGCACCACTTCCAGCATCCGGCCGTACATCCGGATGACGGCGTTAAAGGCGTCTTCCGACAGGCGGTACAACCGGCCCGGTTTGTGCTCCGGCTTGTGGCGCAGCAGCTTCGCGCACATCATCGGAGTCAACGTCAGAGACACCACCGCCGAAACCAGGATGGTCACACTCAGCGTCACCGCAAACTCACGGAACAAGCGTCCCACGATGTCGCCCATGAAGAGCAGCGGAATCAGCACCGCGATCAACGACACCGTCAAGGACACGATGGTGAATCCGATCTGCGCCGAGCCCTTGAGCGCCGCCTCCAGCGGCTTCTCGCCCTCCTCGATATAGCGAGTGATGTTTTCGATCATGACGATGGCGTCGTCCACCACGAAACC
>Ga0070733_10000320_pt1 | contig 40674 bp, 39 predicted proteins | sample Coa_R1_9_FD_66450 | JGI IMG/M metagenome (GOLD analysis project Ga0070733, IMG submission 66450) | Surface soil microbial communities from Centralia Pennsylvania, which are recovering from an underground coalmine fire - Coalmine... | ecosystem: Environmental > Terrestrial > Soil > Unclassified ... | reverse complement strand
TGCTTTGTAAAGAGAATATGAATTTGCTGATGCGGCAGAAAAAAATGCGGAAAGCGATGCGCCTCCCGCAAACTCTTCCGCGAACCAAGATCCGAACGCCAGGCTACTCCGGGCCTACTGCGCGGCTTTGACTGATCTGACGGCGATGGTGCCGTCTTTTTCCGTTCCGGTCACCGTAACCTTGGCGCCGGCCTGTTTGTCGAGCGTAGCCAGGGCGGCAGCATCGGAAGTATCCAGCGTGTAGACCTTGTCTCCGACGACCAGCGCGTACTTCGATCCCTTGGAAACGCATGCGCGGGTGCAGGAAGCGGGATCGCCCGGCATTTCGTGCTTGGCACCGCACATCGAGTCGCTGACGGTGCCGGTATAGCTCAGGCTTTTGGCCGAGAGCGAGGCGGCAAAGCTAAAGATGAGAATCAGGCTGAAGAGTGCCAAGCTGAAGGATTTCAAACGGGAATGCATTCGTATTCTCCTGCGTTCTGGAAATCGGATCCGGGCAGAAAGGACCGTCAAAACTCATCTTATCGAAGATACGGGGTCAAAGAATACCGGCAAACAAAATGCGGGAACGCGATGCGCTCCCGCATTGCCCGGATGTTCATTTCTGGGGGAGGGCTCCGGGCTAAAACCCATCGGCCGAGATGGACCGAGCCGAATTGGGGGGAGTGTAACAGGAAAGCTCAAAGAGTGGGCCAAAAAAATGCAGATCCGGCAATTTGTCCCATATCGGTAGTGCACGAGACCCCGATAGGAGAATCCCCGACGAACTTACTGGCCCGTGGCCTTGACCGAATAGATCAGATCCACATCCACGGACTTGTCGCGCAGGTTGGCGGTTACGTGGGGCGAGACGCTCCAGTCAAAACGCGGCGGAAGCAGTTTCTGGGCTTCGGGCAGGTAGCGCGCGAGATAGGTCGAATCATACGTATCGCCGGGGCTGAGCTTCCAGGCGGCCTGCAGTTTGGCAACGAGACCGTTGTCGAGGCCGCGAAACTGGAGTTCGCCCATGTGGTAGGCGGCGCCTTCGGTCACTTGCAGGTGAATCGCGACGGTGCTGGCGGCGTCGTCGAATTCGGCGTCGGCCTTGATCGTGGCGGTGACGAAGCCGTGAGAACCGTAGAGTTCCTGCACCGCCTTAAGGTCCTCATTGAGCCTCTGGGTATTGGCGGGAGCGCCGACCGGGGCGTGCAGCATGCCCTGCAGCTTATCGGATGGAAACTCGTGGTTATCGCTCCAGGTGATTTCTTTCAGCTTGTACTGTGGGCCGGGAGTGGCAGCGAAAACCACGTCAATGATCGTGCGGTTGTGCGGATTTTCTTCAATGTCGGCGCCGGCCTGGTTTGCTTCAGTCGCCGGCTTGGGCTGAGGTTCGCCGAACTTGGCCTTCAGATATCCGCGGGACAAAAAAACAGGCAGAAGGTCGGTCCTGGCGAACTGCTCCAGGCGGGCGCGGGAATACTCGCGATTGCCGAGCTTCGCGGCCGCAGTTTCGAGGGCAGGAAGTTCCTCGGTTCCGGCGCCGGTGAACTCGATCTTGCGCACGCGGATCAGAACCTCAGAGACCTTGTAATTAATGGACTCGACCGGCCCATCGTTCTTGCTGACGCGAAGGTAGTCCACGTGGCCGGGCACACCTTTTTCGATGAGCATGGCCTGCAGCACGTCGGAGACGTCATCGGCCATGCGGCCGGAGAGCGGCAGCTCGCCGGCGAAGAGCGGCACATGTTCCTGGATGCGCTGGCGCATCTCGCTCTCCGAAAACCATACGAAATCTTCAAAGTGCGCGGGAACGAAACGTTGGGCGTCGGTGACCTTAAACTCCAGCCTGGTTCCGGCCGAGGAGTAGGAGAAGGTGTAGGCGACGTCGGTAAAAGCTCCAGTATCGGCCAGGCGGCGCGAGGCTTGCTTGAAGTCGTCATCGGTGACGGTCTTGCCCAGCTCAAGGCCGGTGCAGGCGGCGATCGCGTCCGGTGAAAATCGCCGGCTGCCGGTCACCTTGATCTGAACCAGCTTTTGCGCCTCCGGAGAGGCCTGCGAAAGAGGCGTCTGGGGCTGAGCCCAGGCCGATTCAAGCACACTGGCCGAGGCCAGAAGTGCAACCGGGAGCATGACGATCCACACCCAACGGCCAGCCAAAACTCCGGAGAGTCTGGCATTGACTTGCGCCCTGGGGATCACGGCGTTCATCGGGCGGGGTCGGCAACCAGTTCGTGTGTGGACTTGTGCTTCACCGCGATATCAATGAGGGCCAGGGCTGCGCGGCTGAGCGCCTTGTCTTTGCGGAAGACCAGAGCGAGGTCGCGGCGAACCTGCGCATCGGACATCGGGATGGCCGCCAGAGCCTTGGCGCGGACGTCCTCCTGCACGTTGGAGCGGGCGATGAAGCCGACGCCGACGTCGGCGGCCACGAAGCGCTTCAGCAATTCGCTGGAATCCAGTTCCATGGTGAAATTGGGTTTCAACCGGCGCTGGTGAAAGAGCTCTTCGATGGCGTCGCGCGTATGTCCGGCCTTGGGCACCACCAGCGGAAACCTGGCTACCTGCGCGATCGTGGCCGACTTCATTCTGCTCAGCGGATGATGAGGCGGAGCGATCACGGTCAACTCGTCCTGATGGATGAGCACGACCGTCAGGCGGTTGTCTGTCACGGGAAGGGAGACGACGCCGAAGTCCACGGAGTTATCCGTCACCGATTCGAGAATCTTGGCGTAGTCGGCGCGCTTGATGCTGAGGGAGACGTCCGGGTATTGCTTTTTGAAACCGGCGAAAACTTGCGGGAGGATATGCAGGCACGTGCCTTCATTGGCGCCGACCAGAATTTCGCCGCGCGGCACGCGCTCCGTTTCGGCGATGGAAACCAGCATCGCCTTGCGGGCTTCGAGCGTATTCTGCACGTACTTGAGAAAGACCTTGCCCGCGCCGGTGAGGGAGACTCGGCCGCCCGAACGATCGAAGAGGCGGGCGCCGACGGCCTCTTCGAGGCCGCGTATCTGGGAAGACACCGCGGGTTGGGTGCGGAACCGTTTCTCCGCCGCGCGCGAAAATGACGCGTGCCGCGCCACTTCAAAAAAGGTTTCGAGCTGGTCGAAATCCATGGGAAAGCCGACGACCTGAGTATAAAGTCGCCTTATCGCGGCTATAAGAACAATTGAATCGCCAGCCATCGAACGCCGGTTCAGTCTCGGCGGTCGGTTCGCGACGCGACCGATTGTATCAGCCGGGTGGGAGTGGTCCGGAGCGGCGGGCAGGGAAGTCAGAGAGTTGGGCGCGCGAACGGGGTAGAGATTAGTGCGTGATACGGTAATTCGGCCAGAATATGTTGAAAGCAGTGTGCTGGAGCAGTGCCTAGACCGCTGTGCCCAATTCTTTCGCTATGCGCTCCATCGAGCGCAGTCGCTCAGTTGGAGTATGCGCAGTTACGTTGAGGGACTGTTGCCGCACTGATCCGCTGACTGAGAGCAAACCGGCTCCCACCGCGTCGAGGGCGGTGGCCGAGCGACCGAGCACCGTCAGCAGATACTTCTGGGCAATCGCGCGGTCCTGGGGATGAATCAAGTCCCACCAGCGGCGGACCGATTCCTGAATCTCGGCCTCGCTCTTCTCACCGATCACGAGAGCGTCTATCAAACGGTAGACCTTGCTCTTAATCGCCTGATACGAGACAGATATCTCCTGGGGCATATGGGAACCTGTCCCTATGTTTTGCAATCTGCCAACCAAACCGGAAAGCACTGCCACATAAGGGTTTCTAGGTGTTGACCAAATGTAAACGTACGGTGAATGGAAGAAACCGGCCGGACAAATATGAATTCTGGAATTTGCTCCGGCGTGGAGAACGCTCTTGCGATCAGCTTTATGAATCGTAAACAACCAGTAATCAGGTAGATACGTGCCACACCCAACCCATCCGGGACGAAGTCCGTGGGCGAGAGCGGGCGGGGTTTACAATGTGGCGCTCTGCTTAAAGGCAAAACGGCGCCACACGGAGTGGGAATCGCGCAAAGGCCGATCCCATCCGGCTGGAAAACTTTCTCAAAACTTGGACTTCGGAGGCGAAATGAAGCGCTGGGCTTGGGCGGTGGTTCTCATGCTGGCAGCAGTGCAGATGCGGGGACAGGCATCCGGAACGGCATCCGGCAGTGCATCGGGACCGGCATCAGCGACTCTCGATACGCAGGGCCAGACCGGATGGCACGAGGCTGGTCCGCAGGATCGGATGTTTTTTCCCCGCGACATGCTTTGGGGCTGGGCGCAACTCGATCTCGCGCCTCCGCATAACGAAGTAGACCCCAATCTGTGCGTGGGCAATCCGTCGCAATACGGAGGCACGAACGATCCCTGCAGCATGTTTGCTCGCTACATGCTCTCGGGAGTGCTGGAAGTGCGGCCGTTCGGGCGGACGATCCTGCGGCGCTTTATGGTGTGGGGAGCGCCCACGTTCCTGTTTGGCAAGAACCTGCCGCAGACGCTGTATACCTGGTCGCCGGATGCCATTGGCATCGAGCATTCCTGGGGAGCGGCAATCTACCTGAATAAGGGATTTGAATTCCGTGTGACCCAGCATTTCCTGTTCGACCGACTGGGCGCGCGGGACAAGAACCTGGGTGCTTCCGACCTCGGGAATAACGGGCCGTGGGGGCGCTACATGACGGTGGGCGTGCGCAAGACATTCGGCACGCGCCGGTGGTAGGCAGCGTGAGCCGGCAGGCAGATTCGACCTCCTCAAGCCGCCGCGTAAGCCGGGCGCAGAAGGCGCCGCACCAGCAGGACGATCAGGGTGACGATTCCGCCGAAGATGGCCAGGGGCAGACCAAGGATCAGGAGCAGCCAGATCGCGCCGTTGAAGTCGGTGACGTCCCCGGCAACCGACGCAGCACCCTCGCGGCGAACTGTACCGCCCAGAACTGTGAGGTCGCCGCCGAGTCTGGCGCGGTCTTCAAGGCGCACGCCGCCTCCGAGCACGGTAGTGTCGCCCTTGATCTCGCCACCCTCTTCGACCACCACATGCCCGCCCATCACGGTGACGTCGGACGCGACACGGCCGTGCACATAGACGCTGCACGCAAAGCAGACTACTTCGGTTACGGTTTCACCGGGGCCGACAATAACGTCGTGCCCAAACTGCGTCCGATCGGGCGCGCTCTGCGCGAGCAGGTTGGCCGATAGGGCGAATAAGGCTGTGAGCAGCGAAAGCGCAAAGCGGACGCCAAAACGGGAGCGGCGAGCGGGCATGGAACCTCCACGGAAACGGACACAAGTGAAACCATGTGACCGGCAAGAGAAATTATGGCACAGCGCGGGAGAATAATCCTTGAATTCCTGCGGCCGATTTATAATTGGGGGTTTTTCGTACCGAAGTAAAGGCACAGGGGAGGCTGTTCGAATGGCGGGCTCTTATAACGGTGTGGCAGTACCGGCCGACGGCAGGAAGATCGGCTACGCAAACGGCAAGTACGACGTTCCGGACAATCCGATCGTTCCCTTCATTGAGGGCGACGGCACAGGACGCGACATCTGGAAGGCGTCACTGCGCGTGTTCAATGCGGCAGTTGAAAAAGCCTATCGGGGCAAGCGGCGTGTCGCCTGGTATGAAGTTTTTGCCGGCGAAAAGGCGAAGGCCAAGTTCGACAACTGGCTGCCCGACGACACCGTCGAAGCCGTGCGCGAATTCCGGGTCGCGATCAAAGGGCCGTTGACCACCCCGGTCGGCGGCGGCATTCGCTCGCTGAACGTGGCGCTGCGGCAGATTCTCGATCTCTATTGTTGCGTGCGTCCGGTGAAGTACTACAAGGGCGTGCCTTCGCCGGTGAAGCATCCCGAGCGCATGGATGTAGTCATTTACCGCGAAAACACTGAGGACGTGTATGCGGGGGTCGAGTGGGAGCAGGGAACGGCTGACTGCGCCCGCCTGATCGAATTTCTCAATAAAGACATGCTGAAGGGCGGCAAGAAGCAGATTCGCCTCGATTCCGGCGTGGGCATCAAGCCGATTTCAGTGACCGGAACCAAGCGGCTGGTTCGCATGGCCATCCAGCACGCGCTTGAGACCGGACGCAAAACTGTGACGCTGGTGCACAAGGGCAACATCCAGAAGTTCACCGAGGGCGCGTTCCGCAAGTGGGGATACGAACTCGCGACCGAGGAATTTCGCGGCCAGGTCGTGACCGAGCGCGAAAGCTGGATCATCGACAACCAAGACAAGAATCCCGCTCTGACCGTCGCCGAGAATGCCGAACTGGTCGAGCCGGGCATGGAATTTGCGCCGCCCGCGTTTCGCCAGAGTGTAGAGAAGGAAGTGAAAGCCGTGCTCGACGCCATCTACTCCACGCACGGCAAGGGCGAGTGGAAGAAGAAAATCATGATCAACGACCGCATCGCCGATTCGATCTTCCAGCAGGTGGTGACTCGCGCCGACGAATATTCCGTGCTGGCCTGTCCGAACCTGAACGGCGACTACATTTCCGACGCCTGCGCGGCGCAGGTGGGCGGGCTCGGCATCGCGCCGGGGGCGAACATCGGCGATGGCTACGCCTTTTTTGAGGCAACTCACGGTACGGCGCCGAAGTATGCCGACAAGGACGTGATCAATCCGGGTTCCGTGATCTTGTCCGGCGTCATGATGTTCCGTTTTCTGGGCTGGAACGAAGCCGCCGATCTGATCGAGCAGAGCATGGAGCGGACGATCGAGCAGAAAAAAGTCACCTACGATTTCGAGCGGCTCATGCCGGGCGCGACCAAAGTCAAGACCAGCGAGTTCGCGGGACATATCATCGAGAACATGGGTGCGGGCGTGCTGGTGTAGATTCTTGAATTCATTGGCCGCGGATTTCACGGATCTTCGCGGATAGATCTCAAGACAGATTTCCGATCCGTGGGAATCCGCGTGCATCCGTGGCAAGGAAGGGAATCATATGCGCAAGAAAGTTACGATCGTAGGTTCGGGCAACGTGGGCGCGACTGCGGCTCACTGGATCGCATCGAAAGAACTGGCCGACGTCGTTCTGATTGACATCATCGAAGGCGTGCCCCAGGGCAAAGGGCTCGACCTGCTCGAGGCCATGCCGATTGAAAAGCGCGACTCGCAGGTCAGCGGCACCAACAGCTACGCCGACACGGCGAACTCAGACATTGTCGTGATCACGGCGGGTATTCCGCGCAAACCGGGCATGAGCCGCGACGATCTGCTCAACACCAATTACGGCATCATGAAGGCGGTGGTCGGCGAAGTGGTGAAACATTCGCCGAACTGCATTCTGATCATCGTCTCGAACCCGCTCGACGCCATGGCGCAGGCTGCCTACAAGCTGAGCGGATTTCCGCGCGAGCGCGTGATCGGCATGGCCGGAGTGCTCGATTCGGCGCGGTTCCGCGCCTTCATTGCCGAAGAATTAAAGGTGAGCGTGGAGAACGTCACCGCCTTCGTCCTGGGCGGCCACGGAGACACCATGGTCCCGCTGCCGCGCTACTCGACGGTCGCCGGTATTCCAATCACCGAGTTGATCGAGAAATCGAAACTCGATGCCATCGTGCAGCGCACCCGCGACGGCGGCGCTGAAATCGTGAAGTATCTCAAGACCGGCTCGGCGTACTACGCGCCTTCCGCGGCCGCGACCGAGATGGTCGAAGCCATCCTGAAAGACAAAAAGAAGATCCTGCCCTGCGCCGCGTATCTGCAAGGCGAATACGGGATCAACGGCCTCTATGTGGGCGTGCCGGTAAAGCTGGGCACGAAGGGGATCGAGCAGATCATCGAAATCAAGCTGACGCCGGAAGAAAAGGCCGGTCTCGACAAGAGCGCCGCAGCGGTGAAGGAGTTGTGCGGCGTGATCGGGGTGTAGCGCAAACCTAGAGGTTGCGCTCCAGCGTGGCCCGATCCCAGTTCGCAAGCGCAGCGGCCCGATCGTAGGTGCTCTGGACGAACGCCAGGATCTCCTGATCGGGCGAGGCGGCCTGTCTCACGGCTTCGTAGGGAAGAATGAATTCACCCAGCTCCCGGTGGTAGTACGCCGCGTCAGGCCGCACCCTGGCCTGCTTGAGTCCCGACGGCTCCGGCACCGCGTACGCGTAGAACGCCGGCTCCAGCACCGGGCCGCTGCCCGGCCAGAATCCGTGGCTGATGACCTCGTGCGAATACGCCTCGCGCATAAATGCGGGACCTTCGCGAGGCGGCGCCAGGCGGCCGGAAAACCGCGTCACCGCCAGGTCGAACGCGCCCCAGAAAAAATGGACGGGGCTGCATTTGCCGACGAATCCGCATTGCGAGACCGCGAACACGCGCGCGACCTGCGACAGAATCCGCCAACAACGGTTGGCGGACTCCGGGTCGTAGGAATGGTGCACGGTGTCCAGGTCAAAGCGGACGGGAGACGGAATTTCAACCGGCATCGGCCAGATCTTTACCGGGAGCCCCATTCCAGTGAGCGCTGCCATCACGTCACGGTAAAAATCGGCAACGGTCTGGGGCCGGAGCGGTACCGTTGTCGTCGCGCCATCCGACGCATGAATTCCGAGCTGATGCTCAGTAAAGTCGAACTCGATGTTGAATGTGCGGTCGCCGTAGGGGAGTGTGCGTGTCGCGAGCCCGCGCGGGGTCACATGCATCGCGATACCCCAGGAGTGATTGAGAGGCGGCGCCTGAGCCAGCGCGACTTTACCCACGACCTGCATCCACAGGTGCAGTGTCGCGTACGTGTCTTTCCACGCCTCATAGGGCAGGGCGGGCCACACGTCTTTGCTCATAGTGGTCATTCGACGATGTGCGCGAAGCGGACTTCCAGCCAGCCACGCTCGACGTGAACTTTCAGATCTTTTCCAGCGTCACCTTCTTCAGCACCACGTCCTTGCTCGGACGGTCATTTCTTCCGCGCGGCACGGCGGTGATCTTATCCACCACGTCCTGGCCTTCGATCACTTCGCCGAAGATCGTGTGCTTGCCGGTCAGCCAGGTTGTGGCCGCCACGGTGATGAAGAACTGCGATCCGTTCGTGTTCGGGCCAGCGTTAGCCATGGCCAGTTTGCCCGGCTTGTCGAACCTGTGCGGCGAGCCCTTGGTTTCGTCTTCGAACTGATAGCCCGGTCCGCCCATGCCCGTGCCCTGCGGGTCTCCGCCCTGGATCATGAAGTCGGGGATGACGCGGTGAAAAATGGTTCCATCGTAGAGCCGGTCTTTGGATTTCTTGCGCGTCGAGGGATGCGTCCATTCGCGCTGGCCTTCGGCGAGTTCGACAAAATTGGCGACGGTTTTCGGCGCCTCTTTTTCAAACAGGCGGCAAACGATGTTTCCTTCACTGGTTTCAAACGTGGCGTACAGTCCAGATTGGCGGGTCATGAGTTCCTTTCTGCTATCAGCGTCCAAATAAATTCGTCAGTTCGAGGGCGTGGCCGCTTTCTTGGCCGAGGCCGCGGGCTTGGCGGCCGGCTTCGCGGGCGTTGCCCCGGCCTTCACAATCGTGATGTGAATAATCTTTACCGGGCGGAAGGGCTTGTCGTTACTGGGATCCCGGGCCATGCGCGCGATCTTCTTCACCAGTTCCACGGTCTCAGCGTCACACTGGCCGAAAATCGTGTAGCCGCCGCTCAGGTGCCGGCTGTGCTCGACATCTTCGGTGATGAAGAACTGGGTGCTGTTGCTGTTGATCTGGCCCGTGTTGGCGTAGGCCAGGCGTCCCGGACGGTCAAACTGCAGATCGGGCGAGATTTCGTTCTTAAACGGGGGCACGGGATCGTTGCCGGCGCCGGTTCCGGCCGGGTCTCCACCCTGAATCATGAACTCCGGAATCACGCGATGGAAAATGGTTCCATCGTATAAGGGCACTCCATGCTTGGTCGCGCCGCTGACGGGATTTTTCCAATCCTTGGTTCCAGTGGCGAGGCCGATGAAGTTGTCCACGCCGATGGGCGCCTTGTCGGGAAAGAGCTGGCAAATCATCTTGCCGACACTTGTATCAATCACCGCGTAGGGCTTGGGCGGCATGGGGCGCGCTGGAGCAGCCGGTTTGGCCGCCGTGCTGGGCTTGGCAGGACTGGATTGAGCGGAGCCGGCGGCGGCCTGCGCCAGCAAAGCAGCCGGCGCGAAGCAGAGAAGCAGAACGACGAACGCTTGACGCATGAACATTCCTCGCAGAAATAGTCTCTTGGGCAACGTTGCACGGAACGTTAGATTGTACGACAGCCGACCAGCGGCTTCGAGCTACTGAGAAACTTTCTGCATCTCCCGGCTGACGCGCTCGGCCTCGGCAAAGACGCGCAGCAGGTTGCCGCCGAGAATTTTCTTGATGTCGTCAGCGCTGTAACCGCGGTCGAGCAATCCCTGGGTGATCTTGGGCAGGTCGGCAGCCGAATCCATACCCTGCGGAGTCGCGCCGCTGACTCCGTCGAAATCCGACCCCAGGCCGACGTGATCCACGCCCGCAACTTTGGCGATATGGTCAATGTGGTCAATCAGGACCTTGAACGGCGGACGGGGAATTTTGGCCATCCACTCGCGTTCGATGCGGTCTTCGTCCACATAGTTAACCGGCCGGCCCGAGGATTTCAGTTGCTCTTCGTACTGTTTAATCGCCGCGGCTTGATCTTTAGCCTGGGCGGCAACGGCTTTGCGGAAGTCTTCATCGTCAAAGCCGCTGAAGAAGTTCACCTGCACTACGCCGCCGTTTTTCGCGACGGCGCGCAGCATGTCATCGGTCATGTTGCGCGGAGCGTTGACCAGCGCGCGCGCCGAGGAGTGCGACGCGATCACGGGCGCTTTGGTGGTCGCAATCGTGTCCCAGAAAGTCTTGTCGGCGACGTGGGAAATATCCACCAGCATGCCGAGGCGGTTCATCTCCAGCACGACCTGCTTGCCGAAATCAGTCAGGCCGTTGTGATGCTGGACCGTCGCGTCGTCAATGTCGCCGGAAGAGTCGGCCCACTCGTTGGTGTTGGACCAGGAGAGCGTCATGTAACGCACGCCCAGGCGATAGTAGTCGTGCAGCAGGTGCATATCGTTTTCGATGGAGTGTCCGCCTTCGATGCCCATGAGCGCGGCGAGTTTGTGTTCGCGGTGGGCGCGTTCGATATCGGCGACGGAAAGGGCCATCATCATGCGGTCGGGATGGTCCGCGGCCTGCTCGTAGACCGAATCAATCAGATCGAAAGTGTGCCGGGCGAAGTGGCCCTGATTGGTGCCGGGGTCCACCCAGATGGAAAAGAATTCGGCGCCCAGGTTTCCGCGCTTCGCCTTGTCTAGGCTGATATGGCCGTTGTCCTTGGGGTCGGTCGAACCGATATCAAAGCCCTCATCGAGAAAGCGCTGGGGCGTATCGGCGTGGGTGTCCACCACGATGGCAGAGTCTTGAATCTGGCGGGCGCGGGCGCTGACCACGATGTCAGAAGAGTTGGAAGTCGCGCTATGGGTCTGCGCCGCGGCGACGCAGCAAAGGAGGCCACAACAGAAGAGCAGTTTGGTTGTCATAGGGTCAGGTCGAAGCGAACGAAATTAGGATTGTACAGGCCCATGGATTGTATCGGCTCTGGATTTTATCGGCTGGAGGGAAACCAGTTGCTCGCTCGGGAGGTCCCCATTCGACTTTCTCTCGCTGCGCTCGAGATTCGCTCAGGGCAGGCTCTCCGCCCACGAAGCAAAGCGCGGGCTGTCGGGATGACCTCCAGACACTTTTGTTGCCGCGTCAGCGCAGCGCCGCAAGAGCCTGTTGCACACAAACCTCAAGCGGGAGGTCGGTATTGATTACAGTTTTCGGGCGTGTGATTAACTCGAAGCGCGACTTCACTTCGTGATAGAGCTCCCAGTTGCGGTTTCCGGCTGGGTGACTGGCTTCGGCGACATCGGCGGCGAGGCGCTGCCGCGCGGTTGGTTCGGAGCAGACGCATTCGAGAATTCTCCAGGGCTGGTGCAGGCGCTCGGCGGCGGCCACGGCGTTTTCGATCTGATAGCGGCGCGAGAACGTTCGGCCGTCGAGAAAGACAGTGCGGGAACAATCGCGCTCCAGAAAATACTTCGCCAGTTCCAGCATGATCTGCATGCAGAAGTCGTCCTGTGCGGAGGAGTATTCGATTTCTTCGGCGGAAAAAAGCGCGTGGCGAATCTCGTCTTTTCCGATGACGCGGCCGCCCAGTGGTTCGGCCAGAGCCAGCGCGAGCGTGGATTTGCCGCTGCCAGGCAGTCCGGCCATGAGAACGATCATGCGGATATTAGAGCAGAAATGGCGAAACGGGCAGGGTTGTGCGGAGAGAAAGAACTCTTATTTCGAGCCGCCGGCCGCCAGTTCAGTCGCCGGAGCTTCGTTTTCGGGATGCTCGAGAGGAACAATCGTCTGGGTCTCGCGCCACTCGTTATAGTGTCCGCTGACCATGATGTGGAAGCACCAGTGACGGCGTTCTTCTTCCGGTTCCACCAGGCCGAGCGCCTTCATGTAGAAGAGGTAGTGTTCCATCCAGCGAATCTGGTCTTTGGTCATGCCGCGGCGCTGCAGGTCCACAGTCACTCCGGCGAGATGCGAAGAAGCCGTATCGCCTTCGGCGGGTGCGGCATTGCGGTTGTGGCGGCGCAGTTTGCGCTGCACCTTGACCGTGCGCACGGCCGAGTTGACCTGAATCTTCTCGTGGAAGCGGTTGTAGTAGGCCTGGCTCAGATCGTTGACGAAGTCGAGCGTCCAGGGGCGGCAGAAGCGGCGTGAAGGATCGAGCGAGGGCTCGATCTTCAAACTCTCATTGGCGACGATCGGCAGCAGCGAGCCGTCGGCCTTCAGAGCTTCCAGTTCGGTTTCATCCTGAATGCGGGGAAGATCAAGACGATCAATTTCGGCGTTCTGGATCAGCAGCGATTCGTGCGAAGGCCGGAACATGGGGTTCCAGCGCAGCCAGCGAAAATGGCGGCGATGCCCGTGAGTTACCGGATGTACCGCAAAAGCGGGCACGCTCGCCAGAGCGAGCAGACAAAGAGCCGCGATATGAGTTCGAATCAGTCTCACGAAGTTTGTCCCGCGGGCATTTTGGCCCGCCGGGGCGCTTCCCGCAGGGCATTCCGCGCGGGTAGCCGCTATTCTACGCTGGGCTGTCAAGCCGTCCAATAACATATGAGCCGTTTCTCATTACGTGCGTACCGCGTCGTTCGTTATCACGGTCACCGGCGCTCAACCAGAGCCGCCGATTACTTTCCGGTTACTGCCGGTACAGACGATCGCGGTTCGTTGTGAATAGTGGCAGGCCGAAGACCACTCTTGCCATTTTGGCGGTGCAGCGCTATCCGCGCCTGCAAGCGTGACTTGCGCGAGTTACTCTTAGGGATGGGTGAGCCCTAATGCGCTATTTCGCGCTGAAGATGACGAAATTCAGCGCCGCAAAAGGTCACCCAGAGCCTGTTTCATGACCTGACCGCTGACTTCGGAAATTGACTTGGTCAGGGGAATATCCTTGGGACAGACTTCCACGCAATTCTGCGCGTAGCCGCATTCCTGCACGCCGCCGTCGCCCATGAGAGCGGCGAGCCGATCGCGCTGCAGCGCCTTGCCCGTGGGATGAGTATTGAATAATCTGACTTGCGCAATCGTGGCCGCGCCGACAAAGCCGGTGTGCTCGTTGAACTGCGGGCAGGCCTCCATGCAGCAGCAGCAGGAAATGCAGCGCGAGATGGGATACGCGGCTTCCTGGTCGGCGGCCGACATGCGCGGCCCGGGGCCGAGATCGTAAGTGCCGTCCACTGGAACCCAGGCCTTCACGGCTTTGAGATTTTCGAAGATTACGCTGCGATCCACGGCCAGATCGCGCACCACGGGAAACTTCGAAAACGGCTCGAGCCGGATCGGTTGCTCGAGATCGTCAATCAGCGCCGAGCAGGCCATGCGGGCCTTGCCGTTGATCAGCATGGCGCACGATCCGCACACTTCCTCGAGGCAATTCGAGTCGTAGGTGATGGGCGTGGTCGCCTTGCCATCGCGCGTGACTGGATCGGCAGCGATATCCATGAGCGCAGAAATCACGTTCAGGTTCGGCCGGTAGGGAATGGAAAACTCCTCCCAGTGGGACTTGCCGTCGGGAGTGAGTTGCCGTTTGATTTTGATGATAACGGATTTTTCAGCCATTTTTATAGTCAATCTTTATTGCTTGAGCGGACGAATGCGTCCGCCCATACCCGTTCAATATTTCCTCGGTCTTGGCGGAATCAATGATGCATCCACCGGCTCGAACTCAAACTTCGGCTCATCTGCGTCCGGCGCGAAATAGGCCTTGGTGGTCTTCATCCAGTTCTTGTCGTCGCGGTCGGGGAAGTCCGGCTTGTAGTGCGCCCCGCGGGACTCGTCGCGCATCCTGGCTCCCTGGGCGATGACGCGCGCCAGTTGCAGCATGTTATAAAGCTGGCGCGTGAAAGCGATGGTCGTGTTCGCCCATTGCGTGCGGTCGCTCAAGTTGATCTTGCGGTAGCGTTCGAGCAGTTCGACCAGCTTGGCATCGGTCTGCTGCAGATTTTTGTTGTAGCGGATCACGGTGCAATCCTTGGTCATCAGCTCGCCGAGTTCGCGCCACAGCTTGACCGGATTCTCCGAGCCGTCGGCCTTCATCAGGTTCGCGTTGATTTCCTCCTGGCGCTTTTTCTCGGCCTCGAAATGACCGTTGGCAGCGGCGGCCGGCAGGTTCTTCGCGTAGTTCACCGCGTTCGGCCCGGCCACGAATCCGCCGAAGATGCATGAGACCAGCGAATTCGCGCCCAGGCGGTTGGCGCCGTGGTACTGGTACTCGCATTCGCCCGCCGCGAAAATGCCGGCAACGTTGGTAGCCTGCTTGTAGTCAATCCACATTCCGCCCATGGTGTAGTGCATGCCGGGGAAAATCTTCATGGGCGTGTCGCGGGGATCGTCGCCCACGAACTTCTCGTAGATTTCGAGAATGCCTTCCAGCTTCTTATCGAGGATCTTGCGGTCAATGTGAGTGAGGTCGAGATACACCATCGGCTTGCCGTCAATCCCGAGGTTGTACTCGTACACGACCTTGAAAATCGCCCGCGTGGCCACGTCGCGCGGCACCAGATTGCCGTATTTCGGATACCACTCTTCGAGGAAGTACCAGCGCTCTTTTTCTGGAATCGCCTTAGGATCTCTCTTGTCGCCGGCGGTTTTCGGCACCCAGACGCGTCCGCCCTCGCCCCGCGCCGATTCCGACATCAGCCGCAGTTTGTCTTCGCCGGGAATCGAGGTGGGATGAACCTGGATGAACTCGCCATTGGCGTAATAGCAGCCCTGCTGATAGAGCGCCGACTGCGCCGATCCTGTACATACAACCGAATTGGTTGATTTACCGAAGATTGCGCCGATGCCGCCAGTCGCGATGATGATCGCGTCGGCCGGGAAGGTGCGCACTTCCATCGAGCGCAGGTCCATGGCGCAGATGCCGCGGCAAACTTTCTGCCCGTCAAGCACCGCGGAAAGAAACTCCCAGTGCTCGTATTTCTTAACCTTGCCTTCCGACTCGTAGCGCCGGACCTGCTCATCGAGCGCGTAGAGCAGTTGCTGGCCCGTGGTTGCGCCGGCAAAGGCAGTGCGGTTGTAGAGCGTTCCGCCGAAGCGGCGAAAATCGAGCAGTCCCTCGGGCGTGCGGTTGAAGGGAACCCCCATGCGGTCGAGTAGATCAATAATTCCCGGCGCCGCATCGCACATAGCCTTTATGGGAGGCTGGTTGCCGAGGAAGTCGCCGCCGTAGACCGTGTCGTCGAAATGTTTGTAGGTCGAGTCGCCCTCGCCCTTCAGGTTTTTCGCGGCGTTGATGCCGCCCTGCGCGCACACCGAGTGCGAGCGCTTGACGGGAACGATCGAGAAAAGATCCACCTCGCCGCCCATCTCCGCGATCTTGATCACCGCCGCCAATCCCGCGAGGCCGCCGCCTACAACAATGATTTTGGGTGCTGCCATGAGTTATGAGTCCGATCTTTATTGTTAATACCGCTATAAATCCGATTCCTTAACCGCCCCGGATACGCCCCGAGTGACTTATTGCCTCATCACAATGCTTTCCGTGGCATCCGACCCCAGCGGGTGATAAGGCGTCTTCAGGAATCCGTACATGCTGGCCGCGCCGATCGCAATCAGACCCACCGCCATAAGCAGACAAACGTAGCCGAACCAGCGCCGCGCCCGGTCTCCGGTCGTGATGCCCCATTTCGCGGCGAACAGCCACAGCCCGTAGCAGAAGTGCCACGACGCCGCCACGATGGCCACCGCGTAGAACGCCACCATCCACGGATTCTGAAATTCTCCCTGCACTTTGGCAAAGGCTTGCATGGGATGCGTCGGCAAGTGCACGCCGGTAAACCGCAAATAGTATGTATGCTGCACCATGTAAACCAGCGCGATGATACCGGTCCATCGTTGCGCCGTATACATCCAGTTGCCGGCCCACGGATAGGCCGCGACGTTGCTGTCGCCGCGCCACCAGATGTAGACGCCGTAGAGCCCGTGGAACAGAATCGGGATCCAGATGCCGAACAATTCGAGCCCCACCACGAACGGCAGACTGTTTAGAAAAGCAACCTGCTTGCCATAGGCTTCCGCGCCCTTGAAGGCTTCGGCATTGGAAATGAAATGTTCGAGGAGAAATAGTCCGATAGGGACGATCCCCGTTATGGAATGCAAACGGCGCAGCACGAAGGAACTGCCTTGACCTGCACGCAACGGAGCCACGCCTTGCGGTATATGGGGAGCAGTAGAACTGGCTGCAGATGCCACGAGCGCTCCTTATGAAGAAAATGACGAAAAGAGAACTTTTTATTATCGGCGGGGAGAAGAAGTGAAGTCAAGGAAGCCGCTCCCACATCTTTGCATTGTCATTCCGACATGTGAGCGAAGTGAGCGAGGAGGAATCTGCTCCTTCGTTCGCGCGACGCGCGCAGGCAAAGCAGATTCCTCACGGCTGAAGCCGTTCGGAATGACAGACTCCAGTATTAACGCCCGCCCTCATCGCACCACTCCAGAAATTTCCGGAACGCCGCGCCGCGATGACTGTATTTTGCCTTCTCCTCGGCGCTGAGTTCCGCGAAGGTTTTCTGAATCTGCGGGAAGTAAAACAGCGGATCGTACCCGAAGCCGTTCGTTCCGCGTGGCGCGTTCAGGATCACTCCTTCGGCTGCGCCCCGAAATGTGGCGAGGGTTTTCCCGTCGCGCGCGGCGGCCAGCACGCAGACGAACCGCCCCGTCCTCTTTTCCGGCGGAATCTTCCTCAGCTCGCGCAACACGCGCGCGTTGTTCGCTTCGTCGTCGGTATTTTCTTCCGCCAGATGCGGCTGGTCCGCAGCATACCGCGCGGAATGCACGCCCGGCGCACCGTTCAGCGCATCAATTTCGATTCCTGAATCGTCTGCGACCACCATCTCTCCGGGAGCGTAGCGGCTATACTCTTCGGCCTTCTTGCGGGCATTGTCTTCAAAAGTCAATCCGTCTTCGACCACGAGCGGAAGCGCTGCGAAGTTTGGAATTCCGGCAATCTCGATGCCGCGACCCGCAGCCGCTCCGGCGAAGTCACGCAGTTTGCCGGCATTCGAAGTCGCGATGAGGATTCGTCGCATATATCAACCACTTTAACCACAGAGGGCACAGAGTACGCCCAGAGTCCTTCCAGCTATGTTGGGGTTCTTCCACGTAGGCGCTCGCGCGAGAGCCAGGCCGCAGCACCCAGCAAACTAGCCAGCGTAATCCAACCTCCCGCGGTGCGATCCCAGGTGCGCGCAAACGAAATCTGAACCTGGCTCCTGCCTGCGGGAACCGGGACCAGCATTTGTCCGGTTTCGACTTGAGCCGTGGTCTCGATGAGGCGTCCGTTTACTTCCGCCTGCCACGCCGGATAGCGGAAGAGACGCAGCCGGAGTTCGCCCGCTGCCGGCATCGTTGCCGTGAAAGACTTGAATTCCGCATCCCAGCGAGTGATTTCAAATTGCGATCCGGGTACTCCGACCGCCTCGACCCTGGGCGCGTTCTTATCAATCAGGCTCGCATCAATCGCGCTCGCATCGGCACCGAGCGGAACGTATTCGTCCACACCTTCGTAGCCGCTGCCGTCGGACATATTGTCCTGCATCTCGCGCAGGTCGGCGACTGTATCCCACCACGGCGGTTGCACGAAGCGCGCGGCTCCAACTACCACCGCCAGGGACGCGAGGCACACCACGCCCCGCATCCACCAATCGCGCGCGGCCGCGGCCGCGAACAGTGCGAATGCCAGGCTCAGGCAGAGCAGCCACCGCCAGGGAAACTGGATGAAGGCAAGCTTCGGAAGAAGTCTCCACAGCGGCAGAGTAATCGGCAGCAATAGCACGGCGCAGACGGCCGCCCAGATTAGCAGCGCGCCGCGCTCGAAGCTCGACCGGAATGACCTGCGGGCCATCGCGCCCGCAAGCAGGCAGACTGCGACTTCAAAAACGGCGACCATCGAGACGACGCGGTTAAACGCGTCGTGATCGGCATCGCCGGTATGCGCGAACAGGAAGTTATCCTGCGGTCGCGACCCGGCCGAGACGGCTTCGGCGATGTTGACCCAGCGCTGCTCGTAGATCGCCGGCAAAAGATAGAAGGCCGCCAAAGCTGCGCCCATAAGCGCCGCCGACGCGCCGATCCACAGCGGCCGCAACGCTCGCTTCTGCCATGCCGTCCAGCCGAGCAGCAGCGCCAGACTGTAGTGGACCATGACTGCCGCGGGTGCGTTCGTGAGCCACGCCGCGGCTAGCACCGCGGCCAGCGGGATCAACGCGCGGCGGCTGCCCTCCGCAATCCGCAGCACGCACAGCAGCAACAGAGGGATCAGGCAACTGGCCAGCAGTTCGGCCAGGGCGCTGCGCCAGTACACGATGACCAGGTGGTACGGATTGACCATGTACAGCGCGGCAGCGAAGAGGGCGCGGTCGTAATCGAAGAATTCTCGCGCCAGGAAAAACATCGCGGCGCCGGCCGCCAGGAGCGCGATCCAGATATAGATTGCCGGAACGATCTTCCACGGGAAAATCGCGGCCAGCGTGGCGCCGAGCATCCACGAAGCCGGAGGATAGAAAAGAAACCGCGGCTCTCCGTAGCCAAAGTGCGCCAGCCCAGCCCAGCGCGGAAAGAAAACATGTATCTTCCACTGACTCAGCACCTCAAGCCACGAATAAAGATGAAATTCCACGTCGTGACCCGAGGGCATTCCGAAAAACGCGAAAGGGATTTCCACAGCGGAGGCTACTGCGGCCAGCACCAGCCCCGGCTTCCAGAAACTGCCGAAGCGCGAATCACGGTCCGCGCCGCGGTCGCCCCGACGCGAGGAATCGCTTGCAATTTCGCTGGTGCGCAGAGTCTTTCTCCTCCTGCCGCAAGCCCGCCTGGCACTGGATTACGGCGCCGCGTGGCCAGTCTACATTTAATCCAGGATTAACATTTCTGAAATCAACGCGAAACGGAGCCTCTCTATGCTTAGACTCAATTGGGGTGGAACAGACCACGAGGAGTTGAAGGACCCGTGCCAGAGACGGGGCCGGGTTCTTCGATTCTTCGACTGAACGTCCGCTCCACAAGCCTCTCACGCCTACTTTTGCTGCCAGTGTCGTGCCTCCCTGAAATGCCTGCCGAAAACGCTCTCTTCGAAGAAATCACTGCCAAGGGAGGCTTGGCTTGCGGTTGAGACCTGTAAGAAGTGAACCTTCGCGGGAGAGGGCCAGAAACCTAAACGGCCACGTCTTGCGGATTGCGCTGCTGTTGCAGTTCTGAGAGGAATTCTTCCTGCTGCAGGGCAGGGCCACGGCGGACCAGATCGAGCAAGGGATCGTCGAGTTCTTCGGCGGACTCTTCGCCGGCTATGGGATCGGCTGGACCAAACTGCTCGAGGTCGGCCACCAGGGCACGAGGCGAGACGACGAGTTCGAGTCGAGCATCCGGACTACCGCGTAAAACACCGATCAGGTTTCCTACATGGGCGCGCTGCTCGGCGGTACGGGAAGGGAATTCAATGCCCATGCCGTGACCGGGATGCACCACCCGCACCATGCCGTCGGTATGAACTTCAAGATCTGAGGTCTTGAGGCAGAGATCAATCATGGAGCGCTCCGGGAAAGGAGCGTCGGTCTCTACGTAGCAGCCGCCGAGACTGAGATCGGTGAGCTTGCAATGAGGCACGGCTTCATTCGCGCCCGAGCCGGCGGAATTCGCCGCAGTCTTCAGCCATGTCTTCAATCCCGTGAAGGTCTCGTCGCCGAGATCCAGGAAATGCACGCCGGTTTGTCCGTTGGGGTTGGCCCATGCCACCTGCCCATGCGCCGCGATCTCGACTGAACTGCCCGGCAGCTGGAATTTGAAACCGAGAAGCGACCCGGCGGTCTGCGGCTCGGAAGTGAGGACGTCCATGCCAGTCTCGCTGAGATCGAGCAGGATGCCGTCGGCCTTGCGCTGATCGGGCAGCGTGACTTCCACCGGAGCCTGCACGGAAACGCGGAATGCCCGCCGGCGCTCGCGGCTCAGCAGTGCCGCCGCGGCGCGCAGCCCCGCTTTGGCGGCTTCTTCGGTCACCGGCTTGTAGAGCACGAAATGGGCCCCCCCGCTCAGGACGTCGCGAACGCGGGAAGGATCCGCCACCAAAGCGACGGTCAACCAGCCCGAGCCCAGTTTGCGGGCGTGAGCCAGGACATGCTCCATCTCGGCGTCATCGAAATCCAGCACCAGCGCATCGAAGCGTTGCTGCTGGATGCGGGTCAGAGTGGTTTCGGGATCGCTGGAGCGGTCCACGGCTATGCCGAAGGTGGGCAACAATCTGCCCAGCACATCAGCCGCCGCGTCGTCAGTGGAGACCAGTAGTGCCTGAAGATTCATAGACCAATCGGGCGGTCAGGATCGTTCTAGGGCCAGCGTGGTGCCGCGGCCCGGCCTGACTTGGAATTGCCGGTCGAGCCTGCGCCGGCTTTCGCTGCCATCGAATCGGACTGGGTGGAGGCGTCGTCCACTTCGGCCAGCACAGCGTTGTCTTCGTCGTCGTTTTCCGCCAGCAGCGGGGCTACTTCGCGGAGTTTCTCGGCGGCCTGTTGCAGCATCTCGATCTGCTTGCCGAGCTGGGCGTACTTGGCTTGCTTCTGCCGCAAGACCTCATGGATATCTTTCATACATCCCCCTGTTGGCACTTTAAAAAGCGCGCCCAGGGTGGGTCAACGGTAATCCCCCCGGGGCGATTACCGGGGTAACGGCCATCGGGACGGCGCCAGCCGCCGCAAAAGGGGCGGAAGAAATGAAAAGCCCCGCCGGGCGGCAGGGCTTTTCAACCAAGCGAAGACTCGAAAGGAAAACTCTAGGCCTTCATGCGGCGGCGCAGCGCGCCCGCCAGACCAACCAGGCCCGTTCCCAGAAGACCGAGTGTTCCCGGCTCTGGAACCGTCGTGGAGATGTTGGTATCGCCGCTGGAGATGGTAGTCGAACCGTTAAAGAAGCCTTTGCCGGTGTTGATGGTCAATTGCACCGTAGCGCCATCGACCGTGGTCCCGTTATACCAGGTGCCGGTCAGCGAGCCAGTCAGTGTGTAGTTGTGGGTGCCGTTTGCGAGAGTAACCAGCGTCCAGGTCACCGGACCGCTAAACGTGCCGTTGAACAGCACGCCCGATTGCAACCCTCCCGTTCCGTTGGAAGTGATCACGAAGCTGCCGCCGCCATTGAAAGTGGCGCCCATCTGCAGGTTGCCGCTGGCCAGCGAGCCCGTCGAGAAAGCCAAAGTGCCAAGGTCGCCGGTCACCAGGCTCATCCCGTTGAAGCCGTTCACCGCAATGAGTTCTGAACTTCCCAGGCTCAGGCCCGCACTGCTGCCCGTCAAAGCGCCGCCGCTATTGGTGAAATCCACTGACTTGTTGCTGCCGGCGAAAGCCGCCATCGGAAGGGCAAGAGCCAACAGAGCAGTCCACAGAATCCGCTTCATAACATCTCCTTCTGAGAGTCTCACGAGTATTACTGCTATACAGCTTCTTGGTTTTAACTTCTTTTGGTTGAACTTGGTGAATCCCGCGACACAGGCGAGACAGAAACCCGTAGGAAGAAGAGCATTCCCAGTGCCAAACGATGGATTTATGTAAGCGCGTTCCTTGTCAATGGTTTACAGAGACCTGTCGAATTGAGTAAGCAATAGCGAGTGCAAACAGATGCACACTTTTAACATCCGCTTGCGAACCTGCACTAGCTTGAGGCTCCCGCCTTTAACGTGTCAGTAACATTCAGGCGTGCCGCGGGCTGCGTGTTCGGAGCGGTCAGAGGCGGAAGGCGATCAGACGCTCCAAAAAGAAATACGGCGCCCACTACGATGCTATAGGCGGAAGTCAGCACCGTTACCGCCCGCAGCGTCTGTGGCTTCGCCATGGCCGACGAGAAAATACCTGCCGCCGAAGCGCACATGAGGGTATTCATTCCCACCAAGCCGGCGATAAACATGGCCAGGCAGAGGAGTCCCGCCCCCGTCCCGCCAAGATGCGCCGCCATCAGGAAAAGCAGGACTTGCGTGGGCGTTTCGGCGCCCAGGCCGTGAATCACCCCGACCACGAAGCTCGAAGTCGTGCCATATCCGTCCTTGAACACTCGGGGCGGCTCTACTCGCGTGCCGCCGAAGATGCGGGTCATGCGCCAGTAGACCCATAACGCAGCATTGGCCAGCATGGTGAGGCGGGTTTGTGGGCGGAAGTGGGTGTGGGGGGTGGGACGGAAGACTGTGCCCAGCACGTAGAGACCCAGCACCAGCAGGGTGAGTCCCACCAACCGTTCCGACCATCGGTCACTGGCCGCCGGTAGAGAAAGACGGAAGGCAATGGCGAGCGACCCCAGCACCGCGATGGTCGTGGCATGCCCGATCACATAAAGCAGCCCGTAGCGCATGGCGTCGCGGGCGCGCGCCTGAACGCTGCTTATGTCGGTAATGGCCGCGATGTGGTCGTAATCCAGACCGTGGCGGAAGCCGAGCACGGCCGCCGAAAGGAGCGCAAGTCGCAGATTTCCGGAGTAGAACATATCGGTGAATCCCGTCTGAGTCGCGGGTCAGGGAAGAGCGTCGAGCCCTCCAATTTGATCGCGGCCGCGCCGTTCGGAGGGGCCTGGGGTAAGGCTAGCACAGGTGGTGGCCCGGTCCGATTTTTCGGCTCAGTCTTTTCTGGCGGCCGCGGCTTGCGAAGCGCCGGTTTCCTGGATGAGCTCGCGCAACCGCCGCGAAAGGCTGGAGGCAAGGGAATGATAAAAGCGTGATCCGAGATGCGGAAAAAGCTCGAAAAGCGACTGCAAAGTCGGCCGGTCCAGGTAATAAGCTTCCGCCGCCTCTTTGGCGATGACATTGACGGTTGCCGGCTGCTCGTCAAGGAACGAGATCTCGCCGCAAACTTCCCCCGGCCCGATCGCTGGAGGAATTTCAACTTCGGGAATCTGCACCGAAGCGGACCCCTTAACCAGCAGGTAAACCCCGTGGGTTCGCTTCCCCTGCCGGATGATGTGCTCTCCGGCGGCAAATTGATGACGCGCCGCCTTGTCGGCGATCAGAGTCCAGTCATTCGCCGTGAGATAGACCATCCCATGCTTGGCGGACGACAAGACGCTCAGGTCTTGCTGTTGACTTGCTTTTGGCATGTGGCGCGGCCCGGAAATGTTCCGCGAGTTTGATCGAAACAACAGGGCTGCAAGGGAGACTAACAGAACGACGCTCAAATAAGGTCTGCGCTGGAACCTTCGAAGTCACCAAAGTAAGGTTTCAAGCGCTGACTGAGAAAAGTCTTAGACCAACAACTCTCCCGTACTGCAAAAGTCGAACGCGCTAAGGGTTGGTCACCGGCTTACTGCTGGCTTTCTTCGTCGTCGGTGGCGTGGCCTTCTCGTCGGAATTGACCGAAAACAGCATGTAGTGCTCGAAACTGTGGCGCCGGTGATAACGCTGGCGGTTCAGCTCAAAGTAGAGGTCGACGTTGGTCGGGAGCCACAGATCAAGATTCTTCGAGGCGAAGTGTACCGGGCCGTATTCGGCGATCTGATGCTGTATGGGCAGCCGCGGCAGGGGGCTCTCGAGATCGGACTCAATGCGCACAATCTCGAAATCCTTGACCGTCAGCCAGGCGCGGCCTTTTAGCTTCATGGGATAGGTCTGTGCGCCGAGGGTGTAGTCGGCAAACTGCGAATTGTTATGATCGCGCTGCCGGAAATGCACCAGCCAGGTCGCCTGCCCGTGCCACTCGCCCAGGCCTTCGCAGGTCATCTCGAAGTTGTCGCGCATGTCGGGATGGAAGATCAGCGCCAGAGTCACAAATCCGCGGGTCACGATGTGGTCGGGAAGATCCGCGGTGCCATAGCGCACGTTGCGGTATTCGTCGGTGGCAAAAACGCCGGGCTGCGATTCCGTGATCGAAGCCACATAATCGAACTTGCGGGTTTCCTTCGTGATCGGATGGCCGGTCTGATCGAGCTGTTCGTGAAGCAAGTCTTCGATGGCGGCAAAGCGCGTAATGTTGTCCACCATTTCCTTCACCCGCTCGCCCGAGGCATTCAGGACATCCTGCGCCGGACAGGCTACGCCGGCGGCGACTCCGGGAGTAACGTCATCCACGCCGGGAGGCCCCCACGCGCTTTCGGGCAGGGAAGGCGGCGCGGCGGTCAGCGCCAGGTCGCTCTCAGTCTTAATCTCAGTGATGCCCGTCAGCGAAGTGTCGCGCTTTTCGAGTTCCGAAATCACCGACTCCACTTGCGGCTTCGCCGGATTGTTCGGATCGCCCTGCAGGAACGTCTTCAACGCCAGAATCGCTTCCTGATCGCGGCCGACATCGGCGAGCGCCTGTCCCAGGACGAGTTGCGCTGAGTTGGCCGCGCTCTTGCCCTCCTGAATCGCCAACTCGGCTTGCTGGCGGGCTTTCTCAAAATCCTTCTGCTGCAAATAGGCGTCGCCCAGAAGATTGTGCGCCATCCAGGACTGCGCATTCGCCAGCACCGCCTGCTCCAGCGTCTTCACCGCGTCCTCGGGATGTTTCTGCATCAACTGCACCCGGCCCAGCAGGGTCAGGGTCTGTTCGCGATGAGGATCGCCAGCCTCAGCCTTGGCCAGATAGGTTTCGGCCTTCGCGGCGTCGTTCTGCTGTAAAAAGAGAAATCCGTAAAGAAAATTGATCTGCGGATTGTTAGGAATGGTCCGTGCGACTTTGTCGAGTTGTTTTTGCGCGTTCTTGTAATCCGCCGATTTCAGCGAATAGAGTGCGCGTTTGACGTCCTTGCGAAGGTTGGGGGGGACGGTTTCATTCGCCGCGTCCAGATCCACGGCCGCCGGATCCTTGTGCATGAAGATGTCTAGGTTCACCGTCTGCAGCGTGGGCGTAAACTGAACTTGCTGGTGAGCGGTCAGATATCCGAGCGCGCTGACCTCGATGTCGTAATTGCCGAACTGCAGATTGCAGATCAGGGTCTGGCCGTCGTCCGCGGTCGTCTGCCAGCCCGTGATGCCCACGCGCGTTTGGTCAATGTATTTCACCACGGCCTGACGGTCGAGCGGCTTCTTTTTCTCGTCCGTCACTTTCACGTCGAAGCCCAGGCCGCTGTCGCACTGGCTGCGCTGAACTTCGTTCATGCGCAGGCCGATCTGATTGCCTTGGGCCGAGAGCGCCGCACTGAGAAACAGAACCGATGCCGCTGCAAAGGCCAGCCGCAGCCATGAGTATGATTCAGACGAAGATGGACGCAGAGAATGATCCATGAAGAAGGAGCCTTCCGATTCCTTGATTCTTTAACTTGACGCCTGCAGGGGATGGAGACGATTGGCGCCTGTGCTAGCCGACAACCTTGATTCTACTCCAACTTGCGCAGAGTTCAGTCTGCAAAAAATGGCGTCCCATCCCCATTTCGCCTTATCTAGACAAAACAGTTGCCGGGAAAAGTGCAAGGAAGAGCGCTACTTCTTGCAGGTGAGCTGAGCCGAAGGAACGGGCCGGGGTCTCGGCTCACGTGGCGATGTCCATCTCGGGGCACAAGACGGACTCCATGCTCCGTAGGTATGACATCGTAGACACGCGCGACCAGAGGGCCGCTTTGGAGCGCCGAGCAGAGTACCTCAAGACTGTCCGCAGTGGCGTAATTCCCATGGCTGCAGCGGCGAAATGAAAACCCAGGAAGTGAGGGGATCAGGCCGATGGGTCACTGTCTCTCCCGGCAGCTTTGCCCGCTGAGGTCATCCTACAAATTGCAAACTCTTGCTGATCGTGCCGAAGCGGGGACTTTCTGCTCAATGTTTTGTATCGTCCTTCGATCATGCTGGCGAATTAGGCCGATTCAACTCATTGGAGTACGCGGAGCAGAGGTGGTTGGCGGCGGTCCACTCTACATCGAATCTCAATGTCTTTGTCACAAGGACGGTGGTCATTGCGAGAGCTAGAGTGGATAGCCGCACTGTGTCCCACTTCTCAGCGTCGGTGAACGATTGTTTGATCGTCGTCCCTTCGAAGCGCCTCGCGATCTGCCTCAAGCCCGAGTGCGTATAGCTGTGCATCGCTTTCTGCACTCGCTTGTTCAAGGTTCCTTTGAAAAAGCTCAGGTTGAAAGCCTCGTCGATCTGACTCGAGACGTCCTCGAAGTTAGTGCGATAGGTGTCCTTCCTGATACTCTCTACGACTTTGTTGTCAGCCGACACTACCAGGTGGGCGCCAAGCCATGCCTCCACCATGGGCCTGACAAGCGCGAAGGCGGAGCCGCACAGCTCATTCTTTAGCAGTAACGTGATAGCCGTGTGGTACTCGATCATCAGATTCCAGTGCCCGACCAGCAGCGCGCCGCGCTCATCTAGGACGAGTGGCTCATGCTGAACCACAAGCTGCTCCAGGTCTGAGCACGCCTTCATGGCGCGGTCGATTTCAGCCTTGATGTCCATTCTGCTGAAGCCGATTGTACCCTTGCCCCGGCCCGTGAGGTTTTCCAGTCTTGAACCCTTTACGAAGAATCGGAGATACGTTTGTGAATCTGAACGGGCACAATTTGGGCACAAAACGAAAGGGCACCCGTCGAAGGTGCCCCTAACTTATTGAAAAGTGGTGCGCCCTGAGAGATTCGAACTCCCGACCTTCTGGTTCGTAGCCAGACGCTCTATCCAACTGAGCTAAGGGCGCGGATCTGAAACTACAGATTCTGATGCTGGCAGGAAGAACTTTGAAATTATAGCAGCGATCCGGCTCAAACGGATGTCCGTGAACGACCCGGGCCAGACTGAAATTCATCGGCCATGGAGGGTCGTCCCGCAGTTTCAAAACCTTTGAGGCGATTTCAACAGACTGGTTGGCATCGCTCTTGCCTCCACACCGGGCCTTAGTAATTCTTTCCCGAGGCTGGCAATTCCTACTCTGCCAGAAAAGCCTCTCCGCCATTGTTTTGAATAATTTGCGGACGGCACGCCGTTTGCTATATGCAAGAACAGACGAAGTGGCGCGCAACGGGGCGCACCAGAGAATGACTTCGGCCAGAGGTTTTCTTGGGCGCCCCTTGCTTTTTACTTCGCCTGCAGAGAAAAAGCCGGCCCTCCCCCAGCTCCCCTCTTCTGCGCCGCACCTTGACTCCCTGTTTTAAATCCCGCAAATTGTTTTGCTTAGGCGCGAATACCCTTGCTGCCGCACTCAGACCGAGGCCACCGGTTCGCGCACGTCAATGCCAGCCTGGCGCAGCATGCGGACCACGGCTTCCTGTTTCAGGCGCGACGCGTCAAACTCCACCCGCACGGTTTTGTCCTTTTCGTTGAAGCTCACGCTGCGCACGCCATAGACCTCGCGCATGCCGTCAATGGCGCGCAGTTGGGCCTCGCCGGGCTGGGAAGCGTAGCGGTACACCAAATCCAGATAAGTCATGTCTGCGACGTCCTTCGATTATGAATGGATTTTCTGGCCGGCTTTTCGTCGGAGAATCCAATATACGACATCAGCTTTTACGAAACTCCACAAATCTCTACGTCTTCCGGGGTCGCGGCAGGGAGTAAACTGGCTTCAGCGGATCCTGTGCGCGAGATTGGGACCGAACACTCGTCCCAGAACAGGCCGACCGGCTCACTCTAGCGACGCAGTATCCAGCGGAGGCACGCCATGAAAGTCGCGCTCGTCGTACTCCTTTTTGCAGTTTGTGCGTTCGCGCAGAAACCATCTGCCCTGGCTACGGTCGAAGCTGCGTGCGGCCCCACGGACGTTCAATTCGACACTCACGTCTCCAAAGATCAGACTGTTGCTGCACCCGAGGCCGGCAAGAGCCTGATTTATGTCGTTGAAGTGTTTGACAAGGTAGTCGGCCAGATCAGCCGCCCGACTCTACGGGTGGGCGTCGACGGCAAATGGGTAGGCGCCAATAAGGGTGACTCCTACCTGTCCTTTGGTGTCGACCCCGGCGAGCACCACCTGTGTGCGAACTGGCAATCGCAGTGGAAGCGCTTTTCCAGGAAAGCCGCGTTCACGAGCTTTACGGCGGACCCGGGAAAGATTTACTACTTCCGCGCGCGAATCACCGAGCATGGCGGTTCCACAGGCTCCTCGAGTTTTTCGCTCGACCTGGAATCCCTGAACGGAGACGAAGGCAAGTACCTGGTTGCCTCCTCCGCTGCCAGCTTTTCGCATCCGAAGCAGTAGAAGAATTAAAGGCAGATGCGATAGGAAGATCGCGACCTCACTACCCGATACGCGCGTATCGGGTATTCTTTTTAAAGAACACAGTCACAGTCTGGTGGCGAACCTGCCATCTGACTTTGCGCGCCCATGACAGCCTCCAATCCTATTCCGACCCCAAGCCTGGAACGCGATCCCGTCTGCGGGATGAACGTCAACCCGGCCACGGCGAAACATTCTCTCGTCTACGAAGGCAAGAGCTACTACTTCTGCTGCGCCTCGTGCGCCGAGAAATTCAAGGCCGACCCCAAGAAATATCTGGATGCGCCCTCGAAGCCGGCCGCCGCGCTGGTGATGCCGGGTCTGGTGAAGCTCGCCATGCCCGCGCCGAAAGCTGCTCCGGCTCCTGTGACCCAGGAGAGAGCCTCGGCCTACGTATGCCCGATGTGTCCCGAGGTCCGCGAAACGAAGCCCGGCGCTTGCCCTTCCTGCGGGATGGCGCTCGAGTCCGAAATGCCACTTGCGCCGCGCGTGCAATACACCTGCCCCATGCATCCTGAGATCGTGCGGGATGCTCCGGGCTCGTGCCCGATCTGCGGCATGGCCCTCGAACCGCGCACGGTGGCCGCGAAAGAGGAAGAAAATCCCGAACTCCGCGACATGTCGCGACGGTTCTGGGTCGGCGTGGTCCTCACCGTGCCTCTGCTGGCGATCGCCATGGGAGCGATGTTCGGCTTCCGCCTGAACGTTGATCTCAACTTCAACGGCTTTCCCATCAACCTCGCCTGGGTGGAGATGCTGTTAGCCACGCCCGTGGTTCTATGGTGTGGCTGGCCGTTTTTCCAGCGATTCTGGAGATCGCTGGTCAATCGCAGTCCGAACATGTTCACGCTGATCGGTCTGGGCACGGGTGCGGCTTATGTCTACAGCGTGGCGGCGACCATCGCACCTCGGCTTTTTCCCGCCTCCATGACCGGCGGCATGGGGCAAGGTCCTGAAGTGTATTTCGAATCTGCCGCCGCGATCACGACCCTGGTGCTCCTCGGGCAGGTGATGGAACTGCGCGCCCGCAGCCGGACTTCAGCTGCCCTGCGCGCCCTGCTCGATCTCAGTCCGAAAACCGCGCGGTTGATTGTCGCCGCTACCGGAAACAACGCGGACCGAGAAAGAGCCGGCGAGGTTGCCGAGGTTGTCGAGGTCGCCGAAGAAGAAAAAGACATTCCTCTCGAGCAGGTGAAGCCCGGCGATCGCCTGCGCGTGCGGCCGGGAGAAAAAGTGCCCGTGGATGGCGTCGTCCTCAATGGCCGCAGTTCGGTGGACGAATCCATGATTACCGGCGAGTCAATTCCGGTGGAGAAATGGGCGGGGAGCAAGCTAATCGGCGCCACCATCAATGGCACCGGATCGTTCATCATGCGGGCCGAGCGCGTCGGCGCCGACACTATGCTGGCGCGAATCGTGCGGCTGGTCGCCGAGGCGCAGCGCAGCCGCGCGCCGATTCAAAAACTCGCCGACCGCGTCTCTGCCTGGTTCGTTCCGGCGGTGGTGCTGATCGCCCTCCTTACGTTTGCCGGCTGGTATCTGCTCGGGCCCACACCGCATTTCGGGCACGCTCTGGTGAACGCCGTAGCCGTGCTGATCATTGCGTGCCCGTGCGCCTTGGGTCTGGCCACGCCCATGGCGATCATGGTCGGCACCGGCCGTGGCGCCCACGCCGGCGTGCTCATCCGAAATGCCGAAGCCCTTGAAACTCTCGAAAAAGTGGACACGCTGGTGGTGGACAAAACCGGCACGCTGACCGAAGGCAAGCCGAAGGTTGTAGCCATTTCTACGCCTGAGGCCAACGAACTTCTTCGTCTCGCCGCCAGTGTCGAGAAGGCGAGCGAACACCCGCTTGGGGCCGCGCTGGTCAGCGCCGCTCAGGAACGCGGATTGGCTCTGTCCGATCCCGCCGATTTCAGCTATGCCCTCGGCCGCGGCGTGCAGGGAATAGTAGATGGAAAACGCGTCGCGGTCGGCAGCATGGCGTTTCTGCGGGAAATCGGCGCTCTGCCTTCGGGAGCAGGGATTACAGTCGGCGGCGTGCCTGGAAGTACCGCGCTATTTGTCGCCGTGGACGGGCAGTACGCGGGAAACATCTCAGTAGCCGATCCCATTAAAGCCTCAGCGTCGCACGCGGTGCGCGGCCTGAAGAGTCAGGGCCTGAGAGTTGTAATGCTCACCGGCGACAGCCAAAGCGTCGCGGCGGCCATCGCGCAACAGCTGGGAATCGAGGAATTCGAAGCCGAAGTTCTCCCCGAGCAGAAGTCGGCCGTGATCAAGAAACTGCAGCAGCAGGGAAGAGTCGTCGCCATGGCCGGGGACGGCATCAATGATGCGCCCGCCCTCGCGCAGGCCGACGTCGGTATCGCCATGGGCACCGGCACCGACATCGCCATGGAGTCCGGCGGCATTACGCTGGTAAGGGGCGACCTGACCGGAATTCTGCGCGCGCGCAAGCTCAGCCAGGCAACCATGCGCAATATCCGGCAGAATCTTTTCTTTGCCTTTTTCTATAACGCCATCGGCGTGCCGGTCGCGGCCGGCGTGCTCTATCCGTTCTTCGGATTGCTGCTCAGCCCGATCTTCGCCGCGGCAGCCATGAGCTTCAGTTCGGTTTCCGTGATTACCAACGCGCTGCGGCTCCGCCACGCAAAGCTCTAGAAAAAACAATTGTCATCCTGAGCGCAACGAAGGATCTATGCACTTCTCGCTGCATGCAAAGTGCATGGGCCTCGCTCAGAACAAGGCTTCAGGGGATGCGTGAGGGAACGCGGGGTTGGTTACAATTTTCCCAGAAAGTCCGTGATTTCCGGCTCCGTCCAGTCCACTGCTCCGATAAACTTCCGCCGCATCACGCCGTTGCGGTCAATGATGTAAGTCTCGGGGAACTTGAACGTGCCGTAGAGCGTGTTGCTCTTCTCGTCGCCATCGCGCACCGTCAGCAGGTCCACGTTGTGCTGCTTGATGAACTGGCGGTAGGCGGCATCATCCACGTCGAGGCTGACCGCGAGCACGGTCACGCCTTTGGCCTTCATGCGCCGCTGCATTTCGACCAGCGACGGCATCTCCTCGACGCATGGCGGACACCACGTGGCCCAGAAATTCAGCACCACGATCTTGCCGCGAAGCTGGCTGAGCGTGACTTTGTTTTGCGCGTCCTGCACCGTGAAATCGGGCGCCACAGTACCTATGCGCGGCGGGCGCGTGCCGCTGTAGCAGCCGGAGAACGTCAGAAGAAGCAGAAATGCGACGACGAATCGGACGAAATCGGTTGCGCGGCGCACATCGCGGAATTGCACCTAGTTATAATAATAGATTCAGCGCATGGCCGCGAACCCTCCAGCCTCGCCGCACCCCTTCTTGCCGCAGCCTTCCCAGCCCGAAGTGTCAGTGATCGTGCCCGCCCGCAATGAGGAAGCTTCGCTCGGAGATTGCCTGCAATCGCTTCTCGCCCAAGACAGCTCCTTCGAGATCATCGTCGTGGACGATCACTCGACTGACCGCACCGCCGAAATCGCCGCGTCATTTTCGGGAGTGCGCGTGCTCGAAGCCGATTCGCTTCCCGCCGGCTGGACCGGCAAGAACAACGCTGTTACCACCGGCGCCCGCGCCGCGAAGGGCGCGTGGCTGCTCTTCAGCGACGCCGATACCGTGCACCTTCCCGGCTCGCTCACCCGCGCGCTGAAAGAAGCGCGAGAGAACCGCTCAGACCTGCTCTCGTATTCGCCCGAGCAAATCGCCGTCACCTTCTGGGAGATGGCGGTGCTGCCGGTCGTATTCGCCGAGCTGGCCCGGCAATATCCGCCGTCAAAAGTGAGCGATCCAAAGTCTCCCGAGGCAGCAGCAAATGGCCAATACATTCTGATCCGGCGCGAGGTTTACGACGCGGTCGGCGGACATGCCGCGATCGCCGGAGAGATTCTCGAAGATGTCGCGCTCGCCCGCCGCGTCAAGGCAGCCGGCTACCGAATCCGTTTTCGCTACGCCGCCGACGCCGTCCGCACCCGCATGTACCGCAATTTCCGCCAGCTCCGTGAAGGCTGGACCAAGAACCTGGCGCTGCTGTTCCCGCGTCCCGGCTGGTTGGCCGCGAAAACAGCCGTTCTGTGGGGGCTCCCGCTAGTCGTTCTGTCCCTGGCAGTGGCGCGGGATATTCCGCGCTGGTATGCGGTTTTCGTCATCGCTTATTACTATCTCTGGACCCGGATCAAGCAGTCGAATTTCGATCGCTACAAGACCTCGCTCGGCCTCTGGTTCGGTATGCCCATGTTCGCTTACCTTCTTCTGCGCTCGAAGCGCGCGCACGCGAACGGCAACGTCGGATGGAAAGGCCGCAGTTACTCTGACAAGAAAGGCTTACTGGCCCCTGGCCACTGATCACTAGCCACTGCTTCTATGGTTTACCTGACCCGCAAAGCCGAGTTTTCCGCGTCCCACTACTACCACAACCCCGCGTTCACTCCCGAGGAGAACCTTCGCCTCTTCGGCAAGTGCAACAACCCGCACGGCCACGGCCACAACTACACGCTCGAAGTCACGGTGAAGGGCGACGTGGATCCGCGCTCCGGTTTTGTCGTTGATCTGAAACAATTGAAAGACGTCATGCACCGCGAAGTGCTCGACGCCATGGATCACCGCTTCCTGAACAAGGAAGTACCCGAATTCGCCGCCGAGATTCCGACCACCGAGAATCTGGCCATCGCCATCTGGCAGCGCCTGCACTCGAAGCTCGACCAGGCCAAGCTGCACCGTGTCCGCGTCTACGAAACGCCGGACTTATTCGTTGATTTCTACGGAGAAGACTAAAGAAACTCGCAGCTCAGGACTCTCGACCCACGACTCGTAATGAAAGCTCATCTCACCCGCCGCTATCGCTTCTCCGCCTCGCACCGGCTGCACAGCGACGCCATGTCCGCGGAAGAGAACCAGTCCACCTATGGCAAGTGCAACAATCCCTATGGGCACGGGCACAATTATTTTCTCGAGGTCACGGTGAGCGGGCCGGTGGACCCGGCGACCGGAATGGTCTGCAACCTGGTGGATCTCGATGGTTTCGTCGAAAGGGAAGTGCTCTCGCGCTACGATCTGGGCAATTTGAATACGATGCAAGAATTCGCACAAACCGTGCCCACCACGGAAAACCTCAGCATCGAGATTTTCGAAATATTGCGCCGGGGCTTCCGCCTGGCGCATCTGGATAAAGTGCGGCTCGAAGAAACCATGATGAATTCTTTCGAGTACGCGGGCGCGGCAGCCCCGCTGAAGTAGAGGGAGCCGTGGCCACACGCAAACAGGGACCCAACATGAAACCAGCCTCCATCGAACCCATTGAACAAACGGGCAGTGAGCCGGCAACTCTCACCAGCGCCAGCTACGAAGATCTCGTCCGCGAAATCATCGTCCGCCTCGGCGAAGACCCTGCGCGCGAAGGCCTGGAGCGCACGCCCGAACGTGTGCACAAGGCCATGCAATACCTGACCAAGGGGTATCAGGAAGACCCCGAAGCCCTGCTCAAGGGCGCGCTCTTCACCGTGACCTATGACGAGATGGTGATCGTAAAAGATATTGAGATGTTCAGCCTGTGCGAGCATCATCTGCTGCCGTTTTTCGGCAAGGTGCACGTGGCCTACATCCCCAACGGACGGGTGATCGGCCTCAGCAAGATTCCGCGCCTGATCGAACTGTTTTCGCGCCGCCTGCAGATTCAGGAGCGCCTGACCACGCAGATCGCCGAGACCATCCAGAAAGTGATCGAGCCGCAGGGAGTCGGCGTCGTCATCGAAGCGCGCCACCTGTGCATGATGATGCGTGGCGTCGAGAAGCAGCACTCGGCGGCGGTTACGTCTTCCATGCTGGGCTGTTTCCGCAGTTCCGAAGAAACGCGTTCGGAGTTTCTCTCGCTGATCCGTCAGCGCCCGAACGGCGTTTAGCGCTTTCCGCAACCGGGTGCCCCATTTCTCGCGCGTTCTGTGCGCGAGAAGTGGGGACTTTCTTTTGCCGGGTGCGCCGTTCAAGCCCGATTTTGGCTTGAGCGGGGATTTTGATTTTCCTTCACCCGCGAATACACTCGGTCGAGACTGATCCCCAATGGCCCGCTCCTCGACCCCGCCCCTCCGCCACCGCGTCGCGCTCGTCACCGGCGCCACGCGCGGTATCGGGCTCGCCATCGCCCGCGCTCTCGCCGCCGAAGGCTGCAGCCTGATCCTGACCGGCCGCGATGCCAAGGCGCTGGAGCGAGCCGGCAGGGAACTGCGGCGCAAGGCAGGGAAGACTCAGAAGGTTTTCTCCCAGCCCTGCGACGTCCGCGACCCTCACTCCATCGACGCACTGTTTCGCGCCATTCGCGGTGAGTTCAAGCGTCTCGACATTCTCATCAACAACGCCGGCATTTCCCATCCCAGCCTGAGCATTGAAAAACTGCCCTACCCGGTCTGGAAAGACGTGCTGGCTACGAACCTCGACGGCATGTTTCTCACGACCCAGGCCGCGCTCGTCATGATGAAGCGCGGCGGCACCATCGTGAATAACCTGTCTGTCGCCGCCCATCGCGTCTTCCCCGGCATGGGCGCTTACGTTGCGTCAAAACATGCCGCCCTCGGCCTCACCAACGCGCTGCGGGAGGAACTGCGCCCGCGCGGCATCCGCGTGGTCGGGGTGCTGCCCGGCGCCACCGATACCGATATCTGGGATTCGTTCTGGGCCGATGCTCCGCGCCGCAAGATGATGTCGGCCGAGAGCGTGGCTGAGATCGTCCTCGCAGCCATTCTGCTCCCCGACAATGCCACCGCTGAGACCATCGAGATTCGCCCCAGCGTCGGCACCCTGTAGCGGGCTGGTGGCTGGCAGGATAATCTTAATTTTCCGAATGAACGTGGAGATCATCCCGAGAGCCCGCGCCTTGCTTCGCGGGCCGAGGGATCTCAGCGCAAAACGGCCTCCCGCGGGAGCGCCTCGGCCGGGCGACCCGTTCAAGCCCGCCTTTTGGCTTGAGTGGGGAGTTTCGCAGTTCAGCCCAGATCGCTCTCCGCCGCCATCCCGTGCTGGCAAGACGCGGCTTCGCTCAGGGTGACGCCACGGACATCGGCATGACCCGGCTCTCCTTTCCCGTCGCTGGCAGTCCAAGTACAATGGCGACCGCCATTTCTCCCCGGAGGAAAATTCCAATGTCCCTGTCGAAGAGAGCACCGTTTCTCGCCGCGGCCCTGTTAGCCACGGCCGTTATCGCACCTGCGCCTGCCCAGAACGCTTATGCCCAGGACGCGAAAGTAAAACCAGCGGATCCACCCTCGAAGGTATTGCTCGACTCCTGGAACGATATCGGCCGTAAGCTCACGGACATGGCCGAAGACTTTCCCGAAGACAAATACACCTTCAAGGCCACGCCCGCGCAGCGCACCTTCGCCGAACAGTTGCTGCACGCCGCCGGCGCCAACTACTACTTCACCAACGCCGTCACCGGATCGAAGGACAAGGTGGAGGAGAACCCGAAATTCACCAGCAAGGCCGACGTGGTCGCGTTCGTGAAGAAATCTTTTGGCGACGGCGCGGCCGCGATCAAGGCCAAGGGCGATAAGGGTCTCAACGATCTCATTGTGGATCCCTTCGCCCATCAGCAGGTGCGTGTGATTGACTGGGCCTATGGCTTCATCGAGCACGCCGGCGAGCACTACGGCCAGCTGGTGGTCTACTACCGTCTGTCCGGGCTCGTCCCACCCGAGTCTCGTCCGAAGAAGTAATCTGCCGCCCAACCCGAATCTGGGTGCCCCATTTCTCGCGCGCCTTTGTTCTTGCGCGAGAAGTGGGGATTTTCTTGCGCGCTCGAGCTATTGAATCTGGGTACCCCATTTCTCGCCCGCTTTTGTTCTTGCGCGAGAAGTGGGGATTTTCTTGCCCGCTCGAGCTATTGAATCTGGGTGCCCCATTTCTCGCGCGCCTTTGTTCTCGCGCAAGAAGCGGAGATTTTCTTGCGCGCTCGATCTATTGAATCCGGGTGCCCCATTTCTCGCGCGCCTTTGTTCTTGCGCGAGAAGTGGGGATTTTCTCGCGCGCTCGAGCTATTGCCAGGCGTAAGGCGATCTTCTCGTCCGCTCGGGAAAAATCTTGATCATGGCCATCCCGGCGATGAATCCTCCGATGTGCGCCCAGAAGGCGACGCCGCCCATGTCGCGTCCCGCCTGCGCCATGGACAGCGTGGCCGCTCCCGAGATGAAATTCATCACGAACCACTCCCCGAGTACCAGCCACGCCGGAATGTAGAGCACGAAAACAAAGAACCAGGTCAGCACCCGCGCCCGCGGATACAGAATGAAATACGCTCCCAGTACGCCCGCAATCGCGCCGCTGGCCCCGACCGTGGGAACGGTCGACTGCGGGTAAAAGGCCACCTGGGTAGACATCGCCAGCAACCCGGCGAGCAGATAAAAGACTAGATACTTGGCGTGGCCGAGATAATCTTCCACGTTGTCCCCGAAAATGTAGAGGAACCACATGTTGCCCAGCACGTGCTCCCAACTCGCGTGCAGAAACATCGAGGTGAAGAAGGGAACTACGACCGCCGGCAGCGAATATCGCGACGACCCGGAAAGGAACGAGGCCAGGTGCGCCGGGACTTCCCCATACCTCATGGCGAAGGCCTGACCGGCCCGCGGACCGAGCGTCCACTCGTAGAGGAAAATCACAATGTTGATCCCGATCAGAAGGTTGTTTACGTAGGGCGTGCTGTATCGGGGCTGATCGTCTTTGAGCGGAAGCATGTCGGATTTGGTACTTTTGTAGTTGAGTTATTGAGAATTGCTCAACCCTATTGTCGCTCGATTACAAAATTATCCTTACCAAAGTATCAAATCCCCGCATGAATGGCGTCCTTATCGTTGACAAGCCGGCCGGTTTGACCTCGCATGACGTGGTGAACCGCGTGCGCCGCATCCTGGGCCAGCGCGCAGTCGGCCATCTCGGCACGCTCGATCCCATGGCCACCGGAGTCCTGCCTCTGGTCACGGGCAACCTTACGCGCCTCGCCCAGTTCTACACCGGTGCGGAGAAGGTTTACGAAGGGATCATCCGCTTCGGATACTCGACCGATACCTATGACGCCGAAGGCGAGCCCACCGGCCCCCCGCAGCAAGTAACGCTCAACCCTGAAGACGTTGAGGCCGCAGCCGCCCGCTTCCGGGGCGTCATCGAGCAGACGCCGCCGCCATTTTCCGCCAAGAAGATTCACGGTGTCCCGGCCTACAAGCTGGCCCGCAAACAGAAAGAAGTCGTCCTCAAGCCGGTGCAGGTCGAGATCAAGGAACTCGACATTCTGGAAGTGGCCGGCGATCAGGTCCGCTTTCGCGCCCGCGTGGCCTCAGGCACCTATATGCGCTCCGTGGCTCACGAGATGGGCCAGGGGTTTGGTTGCGGCGCCCATCTGGCATCTTTGCGCCGGACGTCGGTTGCCGAGTTTTCGCTCGAAGACGCCCGCACCCTGGAGCAGATCGGACAATGCATGTGCGGACAAAGCGGTGCTTCCGCCGGGGATTCCGTCGGCCTGGACGACATCTTTGTGCATCCGCGGAAGCTGCTGCCGCATTTTCCTTGCGTGACCGCCGACGAACCCACCGCCGCCCGCATTCGCAGCGGACGCACCGTCAATCTGCCGGAACTTTCACGGGCCCGTCAGGTGAAAGTGTTCTGCGGGCAAAGGGAACTGATCGCCATCGCCACGCGCGTCGCCGGGACGCTGTTCCATCCCGGAATCGTCTTGTCGGCCGCAGGAGCCCTGGCCCACGAGGAACGCTAGCGCGACAGGCGGGTGGGCATTATATGTAGTGTCCGATAACAGGTATTCTGTAAACTGATGCAAAGGCCTGCCAGTCGCACAGGAGACGGTCACAACCCAGCGCTCTAACCCAGGCCGAGTTTTTGGGTGGCGCAGCGCTTTCAGCGCTGCGATCCGGTCCCTTTTCTCTGGGAGGGCTTTAGCCCAGGAGCTGCTGGCATCCTGAGCGCACCCGGCCTTTAAATCTGTACTTGCCGAGATTTTGGGTGGCGCAGCGCTTTCAGCGCTGCGATCCGGCATCTTTTCTCTGGGAGGGCTTTAGCCCCTGAGGTCCCAGGAGCTTCCCGGCAAGCCGAGCCCGCGCGGAACCGTTTCACATTTTATATTTGCCGAGGTCGTCGTCGCCGAGGCCTTCCAGCCATTTGCGCATTTCGTCGGCGGTCAGGCGATCGGAGGCCGTGGCCAGCTGCTTCGAGGTCTTGAGCACGATTTCGTCCACGAAAATCGGGCAATCCACGCGCAGGGCGAGCGCCAGCGCGTCCGACGGCCGGGAATCAACGCTGATGACTTCCCCGCCGCGCTCCAGCCAAATCACCGCGTAAAACGTGTCGTCGCGCAGTTCGGTCACCACGACCTTATGCACCTGCGCTTCGAGGCCGGTCAGCACGTTCTTGATCAGATCGTGCGTCATCGGCCGCGGCATAGTGGATTTCTCCATCTCCAACTGAATCGCATGGGCCTCGTAAACGCCCACCCAGATGGGCAGCACGGAGTCTCCGGAGACATCCTTGAGGATCACGATGGGGCTGTTGGTGACCGGATCGAGTACCAGTCCGCGGATTGTGACTTCGACTTCCATCGCCCCGTGCGCATTTCCTGCAGCGCGTCTAACCCCCTTATACCACCAATTCGCCGACCAGCGAATTGGGGAAGCTGGCGGTAACGGTGACCGGAACGTAGGCCCCGGCCTTCAGATCGGTGCCTGCAGCCGCGGTGAAATTCAGGCTCTTGTTCTGGGTCGTGCGGCCGATCCACTGCGAGCGCGCCTCGTTGTAACCTTCAACCATCACCTCAAGGGTGCGCCCGATATATCGGTTGTGAATCGCCCTCTGAATCTCGCGCTGCCGCTCCATCAGGATTTCGAGGCGGCGGGATTTCTCCTGATCCGGAATGGCGTCGTCGAGTTTGATGGCGGGCGTATTCGGACGCGGCGAATACTTGAAGGAAAAGACGCCGTCATAGCCGACCTGATCGAGCAAGTTCAACGTCTCTTCGAACTCCCGCTCGGATTCTCCTGGAAAACCAACAATTATGTCCGTCGTCAGCGCGATATTTCGCCGCGAAGCCTTGATCCATCCGATGCGTTCCAGGTACTGCTCGCGCGAATAGAGACGCTGCATGGCATCGAGCACGCGCGTGGAGCCGCTCTGCACCGGCAAGTGGACGTGATCGCACAGCGTGGGCACGGCATCAATGGCCTCGACGATGTCACGCCCGAAATCGCGCGGATGTGATGTGGTGAAGCGCACGCGCCGGATGCCCGCGACCTCGCCGACTGCGGCCAGCAACTCCGCGAACGATCTCTTCTTTCTCAGATCGCCAGTCGGATCTTTGTACGAATTCACGTTCTGCCCCAGCAACTGGATCTCGGTGTAGCCGAGATCGGCCATCTGGCGGGCTTCGGCGAGCACGGAGTCCGATGTGCGGCTGCGCTCTTTTCCGCGCGTGAACGGAACCACGCAGTAGGCGCAGAATTTGTCGCAGCCCTCGATGATGGTGATGTATCCGCGATGCGGGTTGCTGCGCGCGGTGAATTCGGTCTCAAAGCATTTGTCGGTCTGCCGGTCGTCGAGCCCGGTGATGCGGATCAAGTCCTGAGACCTGAGCGCCGAGTCGCGAGTAACCACGGTCGTGGGTGCCCCATTCAAGCCGCGTTCTGTGCGGCTTGAGTGGGCGGCAACCGAGTTCTGAGCGTTATCGAGTTGAATCAGCATTTCCGGCAGCTTGTTGTACGACGCTGATCCGCAGACCAGCGACACATGCGGCGCGCGCTCGAAAATCTTTTCGCCCTCCTGCTGCGCCACGCAGCCCAATACACCGAATTTCTTGCCCTGCGCCTGGAGCTTCTTGTAGTCGGCAAGCCGATGAAAGACCTTCTGCTCGGCCTTGTCCCGGATCGAACACGTGTTGTAAAGAATCAGCCCCGCCTGCTCGACCGTCTCCACCTGCCGGTATCCCTGCTGCAGGAGCGTGCCTATGACCTTTTCCGAGTCATGGACGTTCATCTGGCAGCCGAAGGTTTCGAGGTAGAAGGTCT
>Ga0070733_10000319_pt1 | contig 40686 bp, 32 predicted proteins | sample Coa_R1_9_FD_66450 | JGI IMG/M metagenome (GOLD analysis project Ga0070733, IMG submission 66450) | Surface soil microbial communities from Centralia Pennsylvania, which are recovering from an underground coalmine fire - Coalmine... | ecosystem: Environmental > Terrestrial > Soil > Unclassified ... | reverse complement strand
TCGGCCAGCTCAGCCGGTGCTCCATGGCACGCATAATCATGGGGTGATCCGTGCCGGTCACATTCGAGCCGATGAGAAGTTCCTCGAACAGTTTCTCCGCGGTACGCAGACCCGTGTACTCGATTTCAATGTCGCCCTCAGGATTGCTGGCATCGCGCACCGTCAGTCCCATGAGGTTCACCAGCCGCCGGGCAAGATCATCGATGCGCACCGGCCGACCCATGTCGAGCACGAACACATCCCCCCCTTTGGCCATCGAGCCCGCCTGCACCACCAGTTGCGCCGCTTCGGGGATGGTCATGAAGTAGCGGATGACGTCGCGGTGCGTGACCGTCACCGGGCCGCCGCGGCGGATCTGATTCTGGAACAGCGGTACCACCGAACCGGATGAGGCGAGCACGTTGCCGAAGCGCACCATGCAGAAGCGCGTCTGCGTGGTGCGCTCCTGCAAGGCCTGCAGCACCAGTTCCGCGAGGCGCTTGGTTGCCCCCATGACGTTGGCGGGGTTGACGGCCTTGTCGGTGGAAATCAGTACGAAGGTTTCAACACCGGTCTCGAGAGCCGCCTCCGCGGTGTACCAGGTGCTGATCACGTTGTTGTGAATACCCTCCACCACGTTGTACTCGACGATCGGCACATGCTTGTACGCGGCGGCGTGATACACGGTCTGCACGCCGAAGGCGGACAGCACTTCGCGGACGCGATGGCGGTGGTGTGCATTGCCGAGCAGCGGCACGATCTCGACCGAGAGTCGCTCGCGTGCGGCGACCTCCTCCAGCTCACGCTCGATATTGTAGAGGGCCAGCTCCGACATCTCGAACAGCACCAGCCGGCTCGGGCTCAGACGGATGATCTGCCGCGACAACTCCGCCCCTATTGACCCGCCCGCCCCGGTGACCAGCACGCACTTGCCGCGAATGCACGAGCCGAACAGCTTCGGCTGTGGCGGCACCGGGTCTCTGCCCAGAAGATCGCCGACGTCCACATCGCACAGCTCGTTGATCTGCGCCTTACCGGAGATGAGATCGGAGAGGTTCGGGAGGGACTGCACGTGCACGCCGAGCGGCTCCAGCTGCGTCAAAATCTCGCGGCGCCGTCGGCGCGACGCGGACGGCACGGCGAGCAGGACGCGATCAATGCGACGCTGCCGCACCAGCTCCGGCAGGGCATCCGAGCCGAACACCCGCACGCCGTTGATGTTGCTGCCCTGCAGTGATTTCTTGTCGTCGATGAATGCCACCGGCTCAAAGTCCGGTCCGCCGAGCAGCACCGAGCACACCCGCGCGCCAGCGTTACCGGCTCCGTAAATCGCGACCCGCGCCGCCGTGCCCTGCGCCCCGGAGCGACGCAGGAACAGATAACGCGCCACAAACCGACTGCCGCCGACGTAGGGCAGCGCGAGCGCCCAGTAGATGCCAAATGCGGACAGCGGGATCTGGTGGCTGGCAAAGAAGCGATCGAACACCGCGAGCACCAGAACCGACAGGCTCACGCCCGCAATAACGGTGATCATGGCCTTGGGTCCCATGAAGCGGATCACGGCGCGATATAGGCCGAAGACCGCGAAGAAAAATAGCGCGGAGGCGACCGCGACCAGAAAATAAGCGAAGGTACGATCGAGCGACGGATCGAGACGATCGAATTTCAGGGCCAGAGCGGCCCACAGGGCCGTGGGGATGGCGATCGCGTCTGCCGTCGCCATAATGAGACGCTTGGTTTCACGGGGCAGGGCAAGAATGGCACTGGCAGCCGATACGCCCAAGGACGCGGGCTTTCCGGCTGCGTGTTTATCCCTCATTCCGCCTCCATCATACGCGCAAAGCATCCCTTGTCCCGAGAGCGATGCCGGCAAGTCAGTCGCAAGCGCGGCGTGATTGTAGAGCAATTAGCGGGACAATCGGTAGTCGTCACAGCTTGACTGCAAAGTACCGTGACGCAATCCCGCACGACTACCAACGGCGGCACGGCACATAGGTTGACGCGCCACACCGGCCGCGGGCGATGGTCAGGTCTGCAAGCGACTGCGGTCGGTGGAGTCGCGGCGGCCCGAGACCGCGACGGCGAGCAGTACCAGCGGCGCCAACGCGATGACCACGGTGGCGGCCGCGTACCCCGGACGGTGCGACGCAAGGACTGCGCACGGCAGCAGCCACACAACGTCCACGACCAGTACCGCGCACGTAACCCTGGCGTGACTTCCCCAGCGCCGTGCGAGCCATTGATAGGCATGGCTGCGGTGCGCCTCGTAGACCCGTTCACCACGCAACACTCGCTTCAACAAGGTAACGGTTGCGTCGACGAAGAACACGCCGCCCAGGATCAACCATACCCACAAGGCAGCCGGACTCTGCTGCGCGGCGGCGAGCGCCAGCACGGCGATCGCATAACCGACATAGCCGCTGCCAACATCCCCCATGAAGATCCGTGCCGGTGCCCAGTTCCAGGGCAGGAAACCCAGACACGCCGCGCCGAGAACCAGGTCGGCGTACGACAGATCGGCCGACACTCCGCAGATCGACATGAGACACGCCGCCGCGACAAGGACGAATACAGCTTCCGACGCTGCCACGCCATCGATGCCGTCCATGAAGTTGAAAAGATTGATGACCCACACAATGGCGACGACGGCAATAACGTCCCCGCCCCATCCAAGGTGGACGGTGTGGTGCAGGAGGAGAAGGTCGGGCAAGCCGCCAGCCCATATCACCGTCGACGCTGCCACCAGCAGATGTACCGCGAACTTGGTTCCGTGGTGCAGCCGTCGGCGATCATCCAGAAACCCGAGGAACGCCATCACGCCGCCGCCGCCGACCAGAATGCTCAACAGCCTCGCCGAGGCCGCTCCAAGTGCGCCGAGCGCGAGCAGACCAGCGGATGTGGCAAGCACGATCGCAAGACCGCCAGCGCGTGGAGTCGCGGTCGCATGCGAGGAGCGCGCGTTAGGTACATCGATGAGCCCGTGCGAGAGGGCGAAACGGCGTACCAGCCCGGTGAGCACTGCGGAAGCGATCAATACGCCGATGCTGATTGCGAAGGTCTGCTGTGGCGTCAACTCACACCCCGCTAGGGCAAACGCCGCATCTTATATCCGTCCGCCGCGGCCAAGCGGTGAAGTTGTTACCCGATGTAAGCGGCCTCGCGCCAGGCAGCCGGTCGCTCAGCAGTCCGTCGGAGGTCCCCGGGGTGCCACCAGACTCAACGTGCGCAGCAGGATGCGCAGGTCGCGCGCGAATGTGTGCTCCCGCGCGTAGCGCGCATAAATTTCCAGCTTGCGCGGCAGGATTTCTTCGACGTACTGCTTCTCAGGATCCACGCCGCCCGCGAGCAGATCGCCCTCATTGCTGAACTCGATCGACGCCTCGTCGGTGATCCCGGGACGTACGGACAGGATGAGATCCCGCAACCGCGGTGGATATAGCGCGACGTATCTGGGTACCTCGGGACGCGGTCCGACCAGGCTCATGTCGCCCTTGAGTACATTCACGAGTTGCGGCAACTCATCGAGCTTCGAGCGCCGCAGGAAAGCGCCAAGGCGCGTGATGCGCGCATCGCCCGCCACGGTGAGCAGCGGCGCGGCGGGCGGCTGAACGCCCGACATGCTGCGAAACTTCAGCATTTCGAACAGTCGACCGCCGCGGGCCACCCGTGTCTGACGGAAGATTGCCGGTCCCGCCGAATCCAGGCGCACCGCGAGCATGACGACCAGCATGAGCGGGGCAAGGATCAGAAGCGCACTCGCAGATACGAGCACGTCAAACACGCGCTTGGCCATCAGCGCGCAAACCGGGTCGCAATCGAGCGCACCGCCCGAATCACGCGCTCCACATCCACATCAGTCATGCGCGTGTAGATCGGCAGGCTCACGGCGCGCTGGTAGGCGTCGAGAGCTACCGGGAAACTGTCCGGCTTGAGGTTGTAGCGATCGCGCCAGTACGGCTGCAGATGCAGGGGAATGAAGTGGACACTGCAACCAACGCCCTGCTCCGCCATCAGTTCGATGAAACGCGCCCGATCGATCGTCAGTGATTCGAGCTCGAGCTGGATGATGTACAGATGCCACGAGTGGACATCCGCCGGGCGCGCGACAACAGGCGTTCGCAGCGGCAGGCCCGCCAGCGCCTCGCTGTAAGTGCGTGCGATTGCGATGCGACGCTCCAGGAAGCGCCGCGCCTTCTTGAGTTGCTGGATCCCGAGCGCCGCGGCGATGTCGGGCATGTTGTACTTGAATCCCGGAGCCACGACCTCGTAGTACCACTGGGGCGCCGCCGACACGTAGCGATCGAACACATCCCGGTCGATGCCGTGCAGGCGCATGGTGCGCACTCTGCGCAGCAGGCGTTCGTCGCGCGAAACAACCATGCCGCCTTCACCCGTCGTGATCGTCTTGGTCGCGTAGAAACTGAACACCGTGACCTCGGACAGAGTGCCGACCGGCCGGCCGGCGAAAGTCGCCGGAAAGGCATGCGCCGCATCCTCGAGCACCGGCACGCGCAGCTTACCCGCGAGCGTCCCCAGGGCGTCCATGTCGCAGCACTGACCGGCAATGTGCACCGGCAGCAGTGCCTTGAGACGCTCGCAGCGCCCCGCCGCCGCCGTCGCCGCCGTTGGATCCAGATTGAACGTCCGGGGATCGATATCGGCAAACACCGGATCCGCACCCAGGTAGCGTATGACCTCGGCGCTCGCGGTAAACGTATACGGAGTGGTCAACACCTGGTCGCCGGCACCGATCCCGAGCGCCTCGAGCGCAAGATGCAGGCCGGCAGTCGCCGAGTTGCAGCTGACCGCTTCGACGCCTCCGCCGATGGCGGCGGCAAAGTTTTCTTCAAACCGCTTGGATTTCGGTCCGGTCGTGATCCAGCCGGAGCGCAAGGTGTCCACGACCTCGGCAATTTCTTCCTCGCCGATCTCAGGCAGCGCAAACGGCAGGTAGGTCCTGGAATTCACGGTGACACGCTCGCGCGTCCCGGCGAGGTCCGTGCACGCCTGTGGTCGTTGCAATTGTCCAAACTCTGCTCCGTCTCTCAAAGCATCCGGCGAATTGTTCTGAAGTACAGCGCCAGCGTGAAGTGTGTGAGTGTAAAGTAATAAGCCTTGATCCCGAGACCGGCGCCGGATCGCAGCCGGTACCTCTTTAGCATGTTCAGGTGCCGGAATACCATTTTAAGTTTGTTACCGGAAATCTGACTCTCCTGCACCCGGTACAGCACGAAGGGGAACAGCAGCTTGACGCTGTGCTCCGTGTATTCGTGGACCCTGATGAAGCAATCAGTGTCCTCGCGGGCCTTGAAGCTCAGGTCCTCATTGAACGGAATCTTCATTATCAGCTCGCGCCGCACCACGATGCTCGAGGTTGGCGTCCGGTACTTCGTCAGCTGCATCCTCAGATCGATCCGCTGACGCGCGCACTCTGACGGCGGGTCCGGGAATAGCGGCCGCTCTCCCGGGCGCAGATCCCTCATCTGGGTACTGCACATCTGCGCCCCCGCCGCCAGCAGCGCCCGCATCTGGAACTCTAGCTTGCGTGGATGCCAGATGTCATCGGCGTCCAGGAAGGCCACCCAGGCTCCGCGCGCGGCGCGCACCCCGGCATTTCTGGGCGCAGCGGGGGCGCCCGTGTTCCTGGGCATCTCGATCAACCTCACCCGGGCGTCGCGCCTCATGAACGCGCGCACCATGTCCGCGCTGGCATCGGTCGACCGGTCGTCCACCACAATGAGTTCGGTTCGCTCGTAGGACTGCGCCAGGACCGACTGGATTGTCTGTTCGAGGAACTGTGCCGCATTGAAGCAGGGAATCACGATCGACACGAGATCCGCCTGCGGGTGATTGCTACACGCCGCCACCGCGATCGCCGGGGATTGATCAGGCATCGCCGCCGCTCGTAGCGGCCCGCGCCGGCGCAGTGCGCAGCGCCAGCCTCGAGAGCCCTGCCAACGCGACGACTGCGACCAGGACCGGCGGGAAACTAAGAAAGTCCGGCGCAAAGACGTACGGGGTCAGCAGCAGCGTGGCCCCGGTCAGCGCGTACATGCCCAGCGGCAGCAGGCGCCGTGGCCTCATGGCCACCCACAGACTCGTCCAGCTCGATACCGCTCCCAGCAACAGCGACGCGATCACAAAGCCGCCCACGCGATACTCGTGCCACAAGGCGCCGGGCACCGAAGGAAAGCGTCCGGCGAGAAACCAGTCGCTGTCGGGACGCTGCGTCAAGCCGAATTTGTAGAAAATATCCACAAAATTACCGAAGATGATGATCTTGTCTTCATGCGGTGCCTCAATGATTGCCGCCACCGTCGCAAAGCTGTGAGTTAGGTAGGCGACCACGAGTACGGTCATGTGTCCTATGGTCCCGATCCAGCCTTCGCTCATGCTCTTCACGTACCAATCATCAAAGGCGACACCTTCGAAGGGAAGATAGTTCGCCACGTACTCGTAGACAACCTCATCGCCCGCGCCGGCGCGCCCGACGAATATGAAGACTATGTAGACTCCGATTAATGCGGTCGCAACGGTGAGAAATCGCCTCTGCCCCCTGCTCGTGAAGACGTCGCGAATGCGCAAGCCGCGGCGCGCGGACATCGCGGCCAGTGCCACCACCAACAGCAACAGGAAGTTCGAGCGGCCGCCGGTAATAATGGAATTGGCGAACGCGAACAGCAAAACGCCGCCGATTCCGCGCAGACGCTGGCGGGCCGACAGCATCGAGGTCTGCGTAATCACCAGCACCGCCGTTACGTAGTACGCGCTCCCCAGTGCGTACCCGAGGATGCTCCAGATCGAGGACGGCCTGCCCTCCCGTACCTCTCCCAGATCGGCCCACCGTTGTCGCGCCAGCGCCAGCCCCTGGGTGTAGTCGATGTGCTGGATGTAGATCTTGTCGAACAGGAGCATCAGGAATCCCGCTAGCGACATCCACAGTGAGATCCTGATCAGCCGGCGGGTTAAGAGGATCTGACCTTGCAGGACACCCGGCATGGCGATCTCGCGCTGCCCGGGGCTCGCGAAAAAGTAACCCGCCGTCACCAGGCACACGAACGTCAGTTGCAGGAGGAACGCCTCGCCCACCGCCGGGTAGAGCGAATGCAGCGGGATCAGCACGACCAATGCCCAGTAGATGATCCAGCTGTACAGGAATTGCCTGATCACCTCATGCGCCTCCGGCATGCGCGACCTTGCGAACCTCGAACATGCCCGAGTCGCTCGTCGGCAGAACTTTCAGTTCCAGCAGCGCGGCGTCGTGCTCGACCGGCAGCTCTGGCGCCGGGACTTCAAGGGTCCCTTGGCCGGAACGCACCTCATACTCCCGACCGCCCGCGCGGATCTTCAGGTCATGCGAGGCGTGGTAGTCGACGCGAATTTTGACTGCACCGGGTGCGAGCGTGAACCTCAGGGGCTCCTCGAGCGTCGCTGCCACCGCCTGGTTCGTGCCACTCGGCCCCGCCACCGGCACTCCCGAGAGTACATAGATCAGGTCTTGCGCCCGGTCGGCGCAAATCTCTGCCGGTGGGCGCCATGCAAGCCGCTCCCCGATTCTGCGGGCGGGTGCACCTGCGACGACGCTATACGGTGCTACATCATGAACGACAACGGAGTTTGCACCGAGGATGGCGCCCTTTCCCACGGTGACGCCCGGGCACACAACCACGTTGGTTCCGAGCCAGCAGTCGTCCTGTATCCACACCGGCCGGTCGACCGCGCTCATGCCGCCGCTGCTGTGCGTGAGCTGCCGCTCCTGTTCGCGAATTGGCAAGTGAGGCTGCAGGCGAAACGGATGCGTGCTGGAAGAGACGAACACGTTCGGCGCAAAAATACAGCCGCGGCCCACGCGTGTCGCGCCGTTGATTGTGCAGCGGGATTGCACCGTCGTGCCTGCGCCCAGTCGCACTTCAGTGTCGGTCTGGATCTCCACGTCCGAGGAGATCCAGACCGCCCTCTCCGTGACCAGCCGTCCAGAGGCACGCAACAGCACGCGTGTGCGTGCCCCGATGACAGTGCCGCGCCCGAGACACAGGTTGTCTGCACGGGCATAAAGCACCGCAGTAGGATGCAGCCGGACCCCGCGTGTCAGCGCACCAACCGACCGAGCCCAGCGCCACGGCCAGCGTGCGGCGAGGAAACGTTCCAGTCGCATCAAAGCCTGCGCTCCTGTATTGCAGACCCGGCGACCGCCAGGTAGCCACACACAGCCATTGCCACGGCGAGCAGAGCCACGTCGTGCAGCGGCAGTGAAGGCGCGCTCCACGGCCGCACCAAGGCGGCCCAGATGCCGACGCCCACGATCGCGACGCCGGCATTGAGCGCCAGCATGCGCCCCTCGCGTCCAATGATCAGCAGATAACTCGACCAGAAGTCCGAAACGCGCAACAGCGCAACCCCCAGGAACAGAGGCAGCAACCCGACGGCATCGGAGTACGCCGGAAACCAGCGCGGTATGGCGTAGGCAAGCACAGCCCAGGCAGGTACTGCACAGACCAGTGCGAGCACCAGCGCGATACCCGACAGCATGGCGCTCAAGCGCAGCGCACCGCCCCGCCCATCGCTTGCGAAGCTGCGCGCGAGGAGCGGATAGGCGGACGCATTGATGACGACCTGCAAGGCCTGCGCGACCAAAAGCACGATGCAGGCGAATGAGTAGTGCGCGAACCCCCGCAGATCCAGCCGGTCCGCCGCTACCCAACGATCGGCGTTCATGATCACGAAGCCGATGCCGCTGACGGCCAGCAGCGTGAGTGCCGAGCGCCAATTCACTCGGCCTAGGCCGCGGGCCGCGAGCCAGTACACGCGCCGCAACTGCGCTGGGCCACGTGCAACCGAAAGACCGAACAGTCTCCAGGAAAGTGCCAGGGAAATCAGCGCCTCGGTTGTCAGGGTCCACACCGCGGAATGGGTAGTAATCGCCACCAGCGCTCCGAGCCCGAGCACCAGCACCGCGCGCGTCAGGTTCTCGTGGGAATAGCGTAGTGCATCGCCGCGACTGCGGCTCTCCACCGTTGCAATCAGGAACAGTTGCTGCGCGAGGCCATGCAGCGTTCCAATCGCGAGCAATCGCGGCGCGACGCCCGCCAGCGGTCTGCCGACCAACACCGCCAGCAGGCATACCATGGCGCAACCGACGGCTACCAGATTGCACTGGGCCGCCCGCATCAGGCCCCGCCACTCCTGACCTCGCAATATATTGACCGGCCACTCGCGCTGCAGCAACGACTGCAGTCCCAGGCACCCGAGCATGCTGAAGGTGCTGGACACGAGCGCACCGCCGCAGAACTGTGCAAACTGCTCTACATCGAGCACCCGCGCCATGACGAGCATGCGCGCCATCATCAGGGCGAGCGCCGCGCCGAGGATTGGCGGATACCACAGCTGGCGGATGCGATTGGGCGTCAAATAGATCCTGGCGCCCGGACTCCCTGCCTGCACGTGCACCTCAGCAGAATATCTGCAGGGCGGCCGGGTTACGTCGATCGTGCATGACGCCGTAGTCGAACAAGGCGAACTGCAGCTGTAGCAGCAGCCGCGGCTCCTGGGTCGGCGTGCGACCTTTGTGCACGCACAAGGTGTTCTCCGCGAACCCGGTACCTGCCGGGCCGCAGACCTCGAGAATCTTCTCCGCCGCAAAGCAGCTGGCGATTTCCGCGTCGCTGTAGCGCCGGATCTTCCAGCGGTCCGCGGCGCGCAGAATCGGCGGTCTGCGGTGCGAGGCCATGACACACACATGGGCACCGTCGCCCGGTCCGACCCGTGTGAGGTAAAAGAAGAATTTGAAGAAGAGGAAATCGTCTACATCACGATGAAACAGGTGCGCGTGCACGTCACGATCCGCTTCCAGCGGTTCGACCGGAAATGTCCACCACAGGTTAGCGCCCACAAATGTTGGCACTGATCCTAAGTATCGAGCCGCGATCCATCCCAGCTTGGGATCGCGCAGCAAGGAACCCACGGCGCGGCAGTTCGTTTCCGTATTGAAGTATTGAGCGACCAGAATGGGCTTGCCCAGGCGCGCCTCGGCATCCGCTCGCCGCTCGGGTCGGAAACCAAGTTCGGACTTGCGATCCGCGAAACATGGGCTTTGATCTGCGCATTCCCGGATCGCAGTGACGATGTCCGCGGGCAGCTGCAGTCCCAGCGCGATCCCATCGTGACGCAGCCGGGTGACGAACGCGTCGCAGTCGACGCCAGGAAACAGACTGTTGCCGAATCCGGACTCGCACTGGGCCATGAACTGCTGCAGGCGTTTGCGATGCAGCGCACTGCGCAGGCCTGCGACCGCGGTGCGCACGCTGGCAAACCGGGCAACCCCGCGCATCAGGCTGTACGCGGGTTGCGTGCGCACGGCCCGCAACGAATCGCGCACGCTCATGCCTGCGGACTCCGCATCGTCAGTCGGTCCCCGAGCGGCTTGCGCCGCCTGACAACGTCGACCGGGCGCAGCAGCAGCCTGCGCCGCAGCGTGCGCAACTTACCTGGTTCTGCCTCCGCGGCCGCGGCGTGGATGGCACTCCACTGGTGCTGGCGAATGAGCTCCAGGACCGCAGTTTCTCCGTCTTGGTCCTCGGCCGACGTATCGTCGTCCGCGCTGAGAGGAGCGCCCCGCAGGAGCTCCAGAAAACGCTCGGGGCTCGCGCTAAGGTCGTAGCGGAACCGCGTCGTGGCGTCCGCCCTGACATAGCGCGTGTATTGCGCCACGCGGTAAGCCACCGTGTAGCAGTATCTCAGCGCCTGCCGCGCGACCTGTCGCGCGTGCTCTGCGCGTTGCGGTGTCGGCAGGTCGGCTCGTAACTGCAGCGCAGCCAACTCCTCCATGTTGCCGGCGGCGTCTCTGAACCCGGCGCCCTGATAGGGGCTCGGGGCAGTGCCGATGACCTGCTTGCCGAGAAAGGCAGCGTCGAGTGCGGCACTCCCGTGTGCGACCATGACCGCATCGCTTTGCTCGATCAATCCCTGGGTGCTGACGGTGTCGCGGCTCGGGATGCAATGCACTCCCATGCGATTTGCCCACGCGGTGTAGTGCGCCTCGCACAATGCCCCATCCCGCTTGCCGATCGGTTCCCCCCAATTAGGATGACACCGCAGCACCACGTCGCGAGCGCCGAGGTGCAAATGCGCCATTACCGCCTCGAACGCGGCGGTCGGATCGGACCACTGTGAGGTCCAGTCGGGGTGACCCCACATTTCGTTGCGGCTGCTCGGTACTATCAGAACCCGTCGCCGGGGTGCTTCGACCGGCCAGGGAAGCTTGCGGGCGCTGGTGTTGTAGGCGCGCCATTCGCGGACATTGATGCGCAGAAACCGCGCCGCGATGTGCGAAGCTGCGCGCATCGCCTGCGTACGGGTCAGCGGACGATCCTTCCACGCCGCTACCAGCGCATGAACCGAACGAAGTCCGAGGCAGTTCTCATCGGGGTACAACTGCAACCCGTCCCCAAACCAGGTGCGCTCGAGGCTGACCACGTGCCGGTTGTGCGCCCTGGCTGCCTCGAAGATTGCGCGGGTTGCGTCAATCCGTCCGTTGAAGACGCATACGGCGTCCAGGCGGCGGTCCTGAATCCAGGCGCTGGCGGCGCGGTAGCTGTGTTCAACCGTTGGGTAGAGGCGCGCCGCGAGTGCCGAAAACTCGGCGCTGGCGTAGTCGGCATCGGACTCGAATCGTCCCAGTGTGCTGGCACTCGAGAGTGCCCACGGCTTCGTCGCCACGACTCCCGGCCCGGCGGTACGCATATACCGGCCCAGCGACGCAACGTTATGCGAGGCGAACGAACGAATGCCGCCGAGACGACACTCGAGGCATTCCCTCCACGCCGCTTTGTCACGCAGTTCGCGTGTGTAACAGGTGGGCAGGTTGCCGTCGCAAGTCAGGAAAAACGCTTCGTGACCCGCCTGTTGCACCAGTTTCGCGAGGAAGTAGAGGTGCTCGACGTGCGGACGCCACGAATATATGGTCGCAAAGCCTATGCGCATCGGATCAGGCCACGGTGCACGGCCGGCCGCTGATACTCGCAAGGCCGTGGGTAGATTTGGATCTTGCCGTGCGCATGCTCGCCCGCTGTCAAACGACCATCGAGGATGCGCGCACCAGCAGCGCGCGGAAGTATTCGATGGTCTTGATTAGACCAGCTTCAAGCCCCACGGCCGGCTGCCAGCCGCCGAGCTCGGCGCGCGCGAGGGTGATGTCAGGCCGTCTTTGGCGCGGATCGTCCGGTGGCAGCGGTCTGAATACGAGCTTGCTGGTTGATTCGGTGAGCCTGACGATCGTCGAGGCCAGCTCCCGCATGGTGACTTCGCTGGGATTGCCGAGGTTCAGCGGCCCGGTCACGCGCTCGTCGGTCCCCATCATTCTCACCAGGCCCTCGATCAGGTCATCAACGTAGCAGAAGCTGCGCGTCTGCGACCCGTCCCCGTAAACCGTGATGTCCTCGCCCCGTAGAGCCTGGACGATGAAGTTCGACACCACACGGCCGTCGCTGGGGTGCATCCTCGGGCCATAGGTGTTGAAGATCCGCGCGACCTTGATACCAAGGCGATGTTGTCGCCAATAATCAAAGAACAGTGTCTCGGCGCAGCGCTTGCCTTCGTCGTAACAACTGCGCGAACCGATCGGGTTGACGCGTCCCCAGTACGCCTCGGTCTGTGGGTGCTCCTCGGGGTCGCCGTACACCTCGCTGGTCGATGCCTGCAAAATCCGGGCGTGCACGCGCTTGGCGAGACCCAGCATATTGATGGCGCCGTGCACGCTGGTCTTGGTCGTCTGCACCGGATCGTGCTGATAATGCACCGGGGATGCCGGACAGGCGAGATTGTAGATCTCATCGACCTCCACGTAGAGCGGAAACGTGATGTCGTGCCGCATTGCTTCGAAACGTGGATTGCTTAGCAGGCTTGCGATGTTGGGCTTGGTTCCGGTGAAGTAGTTGTCCACACACAGCACTTCGTGCCCGGCATTGAGGAGTCGCTCGCACAGATGCGAGCCCAGAAAACCCGCACCACCGGTGATCAGGATCTTACTCACGTCTCAACCTGTCGGACCGCGGCTGCGTGAGGCGCCTGCCGCACGACTGCCGGACATGACCACCGCTATTGCCACGAGCCCACCGACGAGAAATCCAATAATTGTCTGTACCAGCTTATTCGGCCTCACGGGATCATCCGGGTCGGCCGGCATGGCCTTATCCACCACGCGAAACGCGTACTGCGGGCTTACGTTGGCCACCATGCGCACCTTGATCTGCGACTCCATCAGCCGGCTGAGCGCATCCCGCGCCGTCACTGTCTGCGCCGCCGGGGTCTCCTTCTCCAGGTACGCCATGGAAGCTTCCGCCTGTGCTATGGCCCGCGCGCGCATTTCCGTATTCACGCGCCGCACCAGTTCGTTCGCCCAGGCAGCCGCCTCGTCCCGGTCCCTCCAGTCGATCTGCAAAGTGACGAGGCCCGTCTTTCGGTCGCTCGTCACCGTGCGGATCTCATGCTCAAACTTGTCAAAGGCTTTTGCGGGGCTGGGAGGAGGTGCAAGCCCGAACAGCCCGCGACGCCAGGTCTTGTTCTTGGCGTCCCACCTGCGTTCAAACAGTCTCGGCATGAGACCCCAGTCGCTGACGAAGGCCTCGGTGAGTTCGCGGGACTTCAGCACCGCGAGCGCCTCCTCGGTCTGAGGGTCGAGGCTGCCGATGTTAATTCCAGCAAGCGCGGCGACACCGCCAAGGTCGCCGATCGCCGAATTCAGCAAGCCGCGTCCCGAGGACTCCTGGCTGGCGGGCGCCAGAACCACCGTGCTCCGATAGACCGGGGTCATGAGAAACGCGGCGGCCGCAAAGCCCACGGTAAACACCGCGATTATCGCGGTGACCAGCCGCCAGCGGGCCACGAGCCTTGCCACCAGGCTCGGCAAGTCGATGATGTCATCCGCGATTTTGTCCTGCGCCGCCATGCTCACCCACTCACCCGTTCGGACATCCGGCGCCGCGATTTCCACATCAGAGCGAGTGCACTGCGAGCACGGCGATCGCTATGTTGTAGAGAATCTGGGATACCTGGGTCCACAACGGCAGCGCCGGAATGTGCTCGGCATCGAGCGGGACCACGATGGTATCGCCTGGCTTGATCTTCACGTTCGTACTTCTCCGGAACCAACCGCTGCCCTCACCCGCGACCACCGTGCCGTTGGCGCGCACCACGTAGATGCGGGCGCGATCGGCCCGGTGAGTCATCCCCCCGCTCAGCGCGATGTAGTCGTTGCGCGACAGGCGTGGGTCGTACAGGTGCGAAGTCGCGTTCTGCACCTCTCCGATAACCGTGACCTGCTGCTGGAAGCGCGGCACGGCCAGGGTGTCACCATCGCGCAGAACGACGTCGCGGATGGATCCGGGCGGGGAACGGACCAGGCCCGGCAGATCGATCACCAGTCGGCCAACGGCTTTCGCCTCCTTGATCTGACTGAGGAGTGACTGGCCGACCGATAGTGCACTCGCCGCCCCGGTTTGGTTGCCCGCCGCGGACTGAACCGCGAACAGCGCGAGGTCGCGTCGAATGCGATCAGAGAGCTCGTCGAGCTGCTCCTGCTCCCGGCGGCGCAGCTCCTCGCGCGTGAATACGCTGCCCTCGGGGAATGCATATTGTGTCAGACCACCGGCACGTGTGATCACGGACGCGAGCGTTTCCCCGCGCCGGATGGCATAGGGGCCCGGGAAACGCACTTCGCCTTTGAGCGTCACACGCTCCTGGCGCTCCCAGTCGGGCACTTCCTTGACGCTCAGCGTGTCGAAGGGTTCCAGGAGCAGATCGGCGGTCGGCAGTCCCCGTATCGCGTCGGCAAGATCGACCGTCAGGACCTCGGTCCGGCGTGCCTCGCCGTTGATCACTCGGTAGCGGACCAGCTCGGCTTTGCCGTCGTAAGCGGCGTCGGAGGTGCCGCCACCGGCGCGAATCAGACCGCTGACTCGCATGCCCGGCTCGAGCGGATATTCGCCCGGTATTTTCACCCGACCATCCACGTGCACCACCTGCGACGGATGGTCGGCGCTGCCCTGCAGGCGAAGCTCGACCAGTATCGGCTGAATCACTCTGTCGCGTCCGGACTCCAGATCAAACACGGTGATCCGGTCGCGTGGCATCAGCTCCACATCGGCCGCAGAGCCGGGAGCATTGAGTGCCGCCGCGAGGTCGGCCGACAGCACGGCGATCTTCCGGTCCGGCGACAGCTCGCGGCGGATCAGGACGTAGTGCAGATCCGCGTTCGGACGCAGTTCGTCCACCGAACGGATGACTTGCGAGAGGCGGATCCCGGGATGATGAGCGAAGACGCCACGCACGTACACGTGCCCCTCGACGAGGATTCCCGAGTCGAGCGTGGGCCGCAGCCGGGCAACGCGCAACAAATCGCCATTCCTCAACGGCTCGGTGCGTGCCCCCGCCGCTAGGTCGACCGGCAGTACGATGCGGTGGCCGCTCTCATCAATCCGCGTCAGCATCGCCTTGGAAGCATCCGCCTCGGACGTCAGACCGCCGGCGAGATCGACCAGATCCCCCACCTTCGACTCACCCCTGATCTCATAGATCGCGGGGCGTCGCACCTCGCCCTCAATGCTCACGGTGCTGCCGACCGGGGGGACGAAGATCACGTCGCCCTGGAGCAGCTTGACGTCGTCGCTGGTGTCGCCGCGTATCAACAGGTCGTACAGGTCAAGCTGTCGCACGAGAACGCCCTGGCGCTTCAGCGCGATATTGCGCAGCGAGCCAATCCGCTTCACGCCGCCGGCCGCATACAGCGCCGAGGTCATCGTTCCCAGTGCACTGATCGTGTACGTGCCCGGTCGTCTTGACTCGCCGAGGACGAACACGCGAATCGCGCGTGTGTCCCCCATCGACACGCTCGCATGAATCCCCACCATCTGGCGCGCGACCATACCTTCGATCGTGGCCTTGACGCTGGTGAAGCGCTGTCCGGCAACATTGATCGGGCCGAGCTCCGGAAGACTGATGCTGCCGTCGCGCGCAACAATCAGCTTGAGACTGCGGTTCTGGTTTCCATAGAGTTCCACATCGAGCCGGTCCCCGGGACCCATGACGTAGTCTGCGGGCACCGGAATATTCGTGACGGGCGAGAACGTCGTAGGCGCGCGATCGAACAGATCGTAGCCAAAGGGTTTGAGCGCCTCGGCGCCGGTCTTCCTCAGCGGCAAGCGGGTCAGGCGCACGTCCACGTCGCGCAAATCAGGTTCAGTCTTGAGCCTCAGGGTCGCCTGTTCATCGCTGAGGCCCAGTAGTGGAATGGGTAGAAAGCCCGGCAACATCAGGGCCCCGTCCCGGGATAGCTGGTAGGGATTCTTCGAACGGATCAGCTGCATCATCGCCTCAACCCGCGCCCGCTCGTCGTCCGTCAGGCGTGGCTGGGGTGCGGTGGATGGCGGCGCCGCTCCCGCGGGTGCTGCGGTTGCATTCGCGGGCGTTCCGGTCGCAGTCGCCGCGAGCAGGCTCGCGAGCGCGGCGGGCGGCAAGGCCGAAGCACCTGCACCTGCGCCGGTCAATCCCGCAGGCGCCGCCGCGCCCGCGAGCGCTGCCGGGGGCGCCGCCGAGGCACTCAGGGCCTGCAGCGACAGTGCCAGCGGCCGGGGTGGAAGTTGGAAATCGATCTCGATGATCACCCAGTCAGAGCTTTTAAGGCCGGGACTGAGATCCTCCTCCTCCTCGGCCGATGGCCGCTGGGCCCGCATGGACGGCGCTTGCTCGCGCTCGGCAGTCCCCTGTCCATTCGCGCCCGTACCCGCTCCAGAATCTCCGGTCCCGAGGCCTCCGGTCGTCGACCCACCGCCGATACCCAACTGCTTGAGGATCGCCTGCTGCTGCTCGGGGGGCAGACCCTGGAATATCTGAAGCTGTTCGGGAGTAGGCGTGATGGCCTGACCTTCGGCCCGTTCGACGAGCGGCAGGCTACACAGTGCAAAAAACAGCAGACCGGAAAGCAGCGCCGAAGCGCGTTGCATCACTCGCATCCCGAACCTTTACTTCTGTGGGTCAAACCGCGTCATGGCGGATCTCTTGTCCTGGCCCCACGATGCGGCGCACCAAGGGGCCGCCGGGGCCCCGTGCACCCATGCGAATGCTCGATTGTACTGGATAAGGGCCGGTACGCATGGCGATCGAGTCCCCGGCGGGCAGGCCCGTGCGAGCGCGGTCATGCGATACTCAACATGAAGCGCTTCTGCCCGCTGAGTTCGCAACGCGTCTGATAGCCTTGGGGCGCTGCCCGCATTCTAGGGCTCCGGCGCCGCAAATGTCGGGCCATCGTTTCCCATCTGGCCGGAGTTTCGATGGACTGGAGGCTGAGATGCCTGGCCTTGCACGTGCTCAGTCACGCGCCGCACGGACTGTACGCATCCCTGCAGCGGCTGGCATCGACACGATATTTCCTCGAAGTCACCGATCCGCTACTCGCGACTTTCGGCTACCACGTCCAGAACTTCCGCAAGGTGGGTGGCCGTGCCCTCGAAATCGGAGCTGGCAGGAACCTCATTTCCGCCCTGTTACTCAGTAACGCGGGAGCCGACGAAGTACTGGCCTATGATCTTTCCAGGATCGCAACCGTGGACCTGGTCAATCGGGTGATCAGCCAATTGAGGGAGCGCATCCCCGGACAATGGCACCCGGTTACGGATCTTGATGAGGCGCTGTGGCGCGAGTACCGCATTCGCTATCTCGCCCCGGCTGATGCGCGCCACATCGAGCAAGCCTCCGGAAGCGTGGATTTTTTCTGCTCGACCTCCACTCTCGAGCACATCCCGCCCCATGACATCGCCGCCATAATCGCCGAATTTCGTCGTACCGCATCGAGCAAGGCGCTCTTCAGCTTCATCGTTGATTACCATGATCACTATTGCAACGCTGATCGCGGCATCACACGCATCAACTTTTACAAATACTCCGATGTTGCATGGCGCTTCTTGAATCCGTCCAATCACTACCAGAATCGCCTTCGGCACAGCGATTACGAGCGCATCTTTGCTGACTGCGGCCTCGTTTCCCAGGAGAGCCGCCCGATCGTGCAGGGCATTTCAGTAGACAACGTGCGACTCGCTCGCAGGTTTCGCCACTACCACGCCCAGGATCTCATGGCACTCAAGGGGTTTTTTACCCTACGCGCCTCATCTGCACCCTAGGACCGGAGAATCTGTAGTCTCATGGCGAGTGATAGACGCGTACACCGATCGAGGTCGGATCGGCGCGAGCGCCGCTGCTATCGCGGGTGGTGACCGTAAAGCTGGTGGCAGAGGTGCGGCTGACGGCGGTCTGCGGCTGATCGGAAACAGCCATCACGTCATAAAGGTCGACCCCATCCATCGTGTTTGGTATCGCGCACGTGTAAACATAGGTCCCGGTGCCGCGGCGTACGACAGTGAGCGCCTGATTCACCCCAACACCGCCGGAGCAGTATCTCACCGTGATGGTGGTACCGGATACCGTAAGCATCATCGCCGCCACCGCGACGCATGGGTCGGGCGGCCAAATCACCTGCTGCGAATATCCGCCGCCACCGGCACCTCCCCGGGCTGTCGCACCCGGGTAACCCGCGGTGCCGGGAGCGTTGGCCAACGCGTAGGGGCCGCGCGAATCGTCCAATATGAAGTTTGCCGCGCCAGCGCGCATGACTGCCTGCAGGTTGATCGTTCCGGTCCACGTCGGTGCGCAGCGGATGAGATTCGTGACCGTGGGATTGCCATCCGCGGTGAGAGATGTTCCAACCAGTGTTGCGGCAGTATCCAGCAGCACCGCATTGGCCTGCTGCTCGCTGTGCAGGTCATTCACATTCACGATCACGCGTCCGGTTGCCCGGACTCCCGTGCTGTTCGGTAGATTCGCGACCGCGCTTCCCGTATCGACTTCGTCGAGCTCGACGGAAATCCAGCCGACCGACGCGGCAGGATAGTCCAGGCGAATGCAGGCGCTGCCCGGGACACAGTCACGCGCAGCATAAACCTCCGTTCGACGGATCTTGATCTGCGCGGCCCCGCCGTAGCCGCTGTCGAGCTGAATTCCGTTGCTCATGAAGTTGGCGACATAGACGTTGTCGGTCCCGCACTTCTGCTGCCAGCCGGGGCCGTAAATCACCGCCGTGATGGCACTGTTGTCACTGGCATCAAGCCGCAGCTCCTCGACCCGGCTATTGAACATCGGCGCGGTGCCGTATTGGCCCAGAATCATTTGCGCAGCGGTGGTCCATCCCGGGTTATAGGACTTGATCAGAGTGTAGAAAAGGCCGTGGCCGCGCAGCGAGACGTTGTCACTGAGGTTGATCGAGCCACTGACGTAGAACAACCCCCGGGCGAGGTTGACGTAGCCACCGTAAGTTCCTCCGGAAGCGGTTGTCAGGGCCGTAATTGCCTGATTGATCGGAATCTCGTTATTGGTCTTGACGAGATCACCTCTCGCCCCCCACCACTCCGCCCATACTTCACCGCAACTGCGCGGCAGCTTTATCACTCCGCCGAGCGAGAGATCGAAGATCTGCGTGAGGGGCGCCTGGAAGGCTGAGCTCAGCGTGACGGCAACACCCTTCGCGGGCCTCACGCTGGCCCCGGCTGCAAACTGGATCGGCGGGCTGACGGTGAGCGAGGATTTCACCAGATACGCACCCGGCGGGAAGGTGACCTGCTGGCCGACCGCGGATGCGCGGTTGATTGCCGCACTGCTGTCGGCAGCGCCGGTCGGGTCAGCCCCGTAGCGCTGCACATCGCCGGGCAGGTACGAATGGTCGGCTGGGGTGACTCCGGCTGCGGCTTCCTGACCGGTGCGTGCATGGCCAGGCGCGTTGCGCGTCTGTGCCTCAGCCGCGCTGCCGGCAACCGACGCTGTGACGGTAGCCGTGATCAGACCAACTGAAATGTCTCTGCGGCGCATGCCGTGGCTCCCGGCCGCCCGGCGCCGCGAGCCGCAGGAAAGCTCGCGCTCTCCGAACGAGCTTACCTGCTGCTGGCGCTGGCCGGCGGCGTGTGGACGGTGACAGGGATCACGCGGGCGAACAGGCTGCGGACCACTCCATCGATTATCGCTTTGTCACGATGGTCCGGACCTCGCCCTGCGGCCCGAGGATCACTGGGCCCCATTTTGTCGCGAGCAGCAACTGCGTGTCGTCGATGACCGACATCCCCCGTGCGTAGCGGTGCTCGAACTCGCCGTGGCGGCGCAGGATGGCCAGGACCTGCTCCAGCAGGAAATAGACGCGCGGCGCCCGCAAGTTGTCGAGGAACGTGTAGATCAATCCCTCCCGAACGCGCAGTTCGCGCAATATGCGGTGGTTCTCTTCGAGGTCCAGTGCCGTCACGACCGGGCGAAAGCGGTCATAGACATCCCAGTAGAGCCCACCAGCGCCATACAGATAGAGCCAGAAGCTGCCGCCCCGCCTGGTGATGCGAAAGTGTTCGGCGATGCCGCGCTCCGGCGCCTGCGTATGGTGCAGCACGCCGTTCGAGGCTACGAAGTCGAATGATCCCGTATCGAATCCGGCCAGGTCGGTCACGTCCTGGCACACAGGTTCGATATTGTCGAGCCGGTAACGCTGCATGGTGCGGCGCAGATACTCCAGAGAGGCCTCTGACACGTCAACGGCAACCACGCGGCGTGCGCCGGCTTTGGCCATCGCGATGGCCAGCCGCCCGGTGCCACAGCCGCCATCGAAACACACCTTGTCGCGAAAGAAGGACTCATCGAAGCCGCTGCGCTTGAGTCTCTCCTCCATAAGGCCCACGGAGTGGTCATAGGTGCTTTCGCTGTACGTGGTCCACGCGCGCGCATAGAGCTGCGCCACGGACTGACGCGACTCGGCATTTGCCTGGGGCTCGCCCGGCATCATTTCACCGGCGCGAATGCCGGCCGCCTCGCTCACTGCCTTCACTCGGCTCAACGCGGCCATCAGCACCGGATAGGGGTCGTCGTTCGAGTTCTTGAACACACGGTCCAGGGCCAGCAGCACATCGAGCGCCGCTTCCACACGTGCATAGGCGCCTCCGCCGACGACCGGCAGTCGCGCAAGGAGCGGCACGCACTCGTCCAGGGATTTCTCTAGCGTCTGTCGGTCCACCATTACTCCTCAGCAAACTTAGCTGGCTTCGTTCTGCGTGTGCCGGCGCGCGACCTGCAGGACCGAAGCGAGGGATATGTCTCCCTCTGGCAACTCAGCCGCCATGCGTGACGCACGTGCATAGTCCGCGCCGGTATCGACCGTGAAGTGCGTGCCGCTTGACTCCCATGGCACCATCGGGTCGACGTAGCGAATGTCGTAAGCATCTTTGTGATTATAATAACGCAGCGTCAGATGCTCACGCTCCATTTGGGTCAGCTGATTGCCTCGATGAAGCGTCGCCATGCTCTGGCTGCGATAGATCTCCGCGTCAAGGCCAACCGGAAACCGCGTTTTTGTGGTGACGAGGTCAAACGTCTCCCACCCGCGGGCAGATTCAAGGCAATAGTCCACCAGTTCCGCGCTCACGAAGGGACAATCAGCGGTTACGCGCACGACCGTATCGAGAGCGAAGTGCTCGGCGGCGGCAACATAGCGAGCGACGACATCCTCGTTGGCACCGCGAAAGACCGCAATTCCCTCCTCGGCTACCAGCGCGGCAAGCATGTCGTCCGCCGCCAGATCGGTAGTCGCGAATATGGGTACGCCGCCCCGCGCAGGCCTCAGCCTGCGTAACAGGAACACGATCATCGGCATGCCCCGCAGTGGCAGCAGCACCTTGCCGGGCAATCTGCGCGACCCGGTGCGGGCCGCCACGACGATGCCGACTTTTCCGAGTGTCATTTGACGTGGCCGACCATGTGCCCCGCGAGCCGCATGGTGTGCTCGGAATCGATGAAGAAACTCTCGGCGGCGGACACGACAAAGCTCGCGATCGACCCGCCGGTGAGCGACCCGGTCGCGAGATTCCGGTTGCGCGTTGCGATGCAGGTCTGAGAATCGCGATACAGCAGGTCGAAGTCCGAACTGAGCTCGCCCCGGGCGTTTATCGGTTCCAGGCCGTGCGGTGAGCGCCTGAACACCCGGTTGCGAATCTCCTCGACCGCGCTGGCGGAATCCGCATCGCTGATTGCCAGGGTGCAGACCGCTTCTTCAAGCGTGTCGACGGTTACGAAGGGCGTCTGAATGTAGCGCAATACCGTAACGCCCGTGAGCTCCGGGTCCAGCCTCCGCGCGATCTGCTCGAGCGTGGGCACAACGCTCGACGAGCGGATCGTGCTGCGCGGATCGCGCAGCACGAAACTCAGCCGCGGATCACCCTGTTGGGCCACGCATGCGGCAGCCTCCTCGTTGTCGCAGGTGACCACCACGTTATCGAACAACGTGGAAGAGAGGCTGACGGCGATGTCGCGCTCCAGCAGAGTGCGCTCCCCGAGAGACTGCTTCCACAGGTCAGGTACGAAGTCGAAATTGCGCCGGCACGGGATGACGGCGATGATCGGACGTAGCACGGCAAGCTGATCCTTGACGGCGTCCTTCTTGATCTGTCGCCTCGCCGAGACGATTCTCGACACGTCTCGAGTCAGGTTGGTCCCGTGTCGTCGGTAGTAAAACAGCGGCAGATTGACATTCGCACATTTGTGGCGCGCGGTCACCTTGGTCCACAGGTCGAGTCCGTCCTGCGCGCCGAGATCCTCGCGATATCCGCCGACTTCGCGCAGCACTGCCGTCCGCACCAGAGTGCAGGCGCCGTTTGGCGGCAGATCGACCATGTGATTGGACTCATACAGTCGCTTGCGGCGCTCCTGAGCGAACACCTGGCCAAACGCATCGACGAGGAAGTAGTCCGGAAATACCAGCGCGACGTCCGCATGCCGGTCGAGAACGTTACCGAGCACCAGCAAGATGTTTTCATCTAAAACATCGTCGCCGTCGAGCCGCATGAGGTAGCGGCCACGCGCACGTGCCAGCGCAAAGTTGCCGACCGCCGGCAGTCCGATGCTCTCGGTTCGATGCAGCGAGATTGCGGGATGTCCCCGATAGAGATTCATTACCGCCGCGGTGTCATCACTGGAGCCATCATCAACGACAATCAGCTCCCAATCATCCACGGTCTGGCGCAGCACGCTCTCGATTGCTTCGCCGAGGAAGCGGCCATAGTTGCGGCTCGGGACATATATGGTGAAGCGCGGCTCGCCGCCGGCCACGTCACGACGTCCCACTGTCGGCTGCACGTCGCTCATCTCAAAGCGCTTCGGTCAGGGTATCGCGGAACCGGCACAGGCTCGCAAGCTCGTGCGGCGTCGCGCTGCAGGCATGGTCGGGGCCGTACATCGCCTTATCGAGTGTGAAATGCTTCTCGATAATCCGCGCACCGCGCGCCAGGGCCGCCATCGCCGCCTCGACGCCGACGGTGTGGTCACTAAAGCCCGCGTACTGCGCAAAATCTACCTTGCCGAGCTTGAGGTCAACCAGTGGGGTCGGATACTTGGAAACGCAGTAGAGGAAATCGACACCCCCGGGTGCGCTGATGGCCGGGAAGCTCGCGCCGCGCCACATGCCCAGCGAGACGATGAGACGTCGACCCGTGGCCGCGCAGGCATCGATGAGTGACCGATCCGTCACTGAGCGCGAGGCAATCTTGTAGCGACGCACGCCGATGCGCTCCAGCCATTGCACGCGTTCGACATCAAACGCCGACGCCATGAATTCGATGCCGACGCGCGCGCATTCAAGCGCGAGCATCTCGACGTCGGCCCGGCTGAGCTCGGTGCTGCAGTTGTAGTCGAACCATTCGTTCCCTTCCTTCGGGAACAGGACGCGCGCGTCATAGACCTGGAATTTCGCGACCGCGGCCCCGGCCGCTTTGGCTGCGGCGATCAGCCGCCTGGCCAGACCCATGTCGCCGTTATGGTTCTGTCCGATCTCAGCAATGATTTCCATCGGTACTGCGTTCGAGCCACTCGTTCAGCATGATCATACAGAAGATGGTGTGCCCGTTGAGCCGCGCCGGATTGTCGAGCATGGCACGCGCCGTGCGCTCCGCGTCAGCCGCGACGAAGCCGGTGCGGCACAGGGCGGAATCCGCAGCGAACGCCCGGTCTACGAGATCCGCCCATTCGTGCTTGAGCCAGTGGTCAATCGGCACGTTGAAACCGTGCTTGGGACGCGCCACCGTCTCGGCCGGCAGTACATCGGCGAACGCGCGTCGCAGCGCCCACTTGAGCGTACCGTCCGTCCCAATCATGTCGCCGAAGTCGAGCTTCTCGGCGTGCGACAGCACGCCGGGCGCGGCAAACGGGACGCGGCCCTCGACTGAGTAAGCCATCGCCATGCGATCGACCTTGCGCAGCATCTCATTTGGAAAGTAGAAATCTCGGTCCTGCGCGATGAAATCGACCGGCCTCCATGGCGTTTCCCGATAGCCGTGAAAGTAACGTAGCGAGGATGCAAGCCCGGCGTGAAAATCCGGTGAGAACAGCGCCGCCTTCTCATCTTCATGGGCGTAGTAATGCCATGCCCAGGCGCGCGCCTCATCGGGCAGCGCCTCGATGGCCGCGACGCGCTCGCCAACGGGAATGCCGAAGTTCTGAAATGAGACGATACCCGGCGGCGGCTTGCTGTTTCCGGCCTGCCCGGCGAGGTACGGGTACCAGCTGTATCCGCCGAAGCACTCGTCCGCGCCGTCCCCGGACAGCAGGACCTTGATACCGTGCTCGCGGGCAGACTTGGCGACGGCCAGAATGCCGAGTCCCGAGGAGACCGCGAAGGGCTGATCGCCATGGCGGCAGAAGCGCTCGAGCTCGCTGCGGAAGCTGCGGGCAGTCACGTGGATTGCATGGTGACGCGAGCCAATCCGGCGCGCCGTGGACTCTGCCGCAGCCGACTCGTCTGCGCGGCCGTGCTGGGGATCGGCGACATCCTCGAAGCCGACGCTGAAGGTGTCGAGGGTCTCAAGCTCGCGTGCCGCGATCGTGGCCACGATGGAGCTATCGAGCCCGCCACTCAGGAAGCTGCCGACCGGAACGTCGGACAGCAGTCGGCTCTTCACGGCCTCTTCGACCACGCGTCGCGTCTCCGCAATGACCGTGGCCGCGTCATGCCTCGGCAAGGGTTCACGATTGAAGCGATTTCGATAGGCCCGCAGGCGCGCGCCGCGATCATCGGCGACCAGTATGTGGCCACGGGGCAGCGCCAGGATGTGACGATAGATCGTCGCCGGCTCAGGGATCCACAAGAACGTGGGAAAGTCCCAGATCGCCTGATGGTCAAGCGTCAGGTCGAGGCCGGGAAATTTTGTGAGTGCCGTGATCTCAGAAGCAAAGGCGATCGAGCCGTCACGCAGCGTGCTGTAGTAGAGCGGCTTTTCTCCGGGGAGATCGCGCGCCAGGATCAGCTTGCGCTCGGGCGCGATCCACAGGGCCGCGGCGAACATGCCGTCGAGGCGCTCGAACAGCGCCTCGCCATGGTGCTCGTAGAGGTGACAAATGACTTCACCGTCCGAGCGCGTGTGGAAACGGTGTCCTTTTGCCTCCAGCTCACGGCGCAGCTGGGGATAGTTGTAGATCTCGCCGTTGTAAAGCAGCGCCACGCTACGCTCGGCATTGAAGAGCGGTTGGTGACCGCCTCCGACGTCGTTGATCGACAGCCGCCGCATGCCGCCCTTGAAGGGCCCATCATGGAAATAACCGTCATCGTCAGGCCCGCGGTGATGCAGAGCCTCGACCATGCTTTCGAGTGCGCTATCCGCGACGAGACGATCCGTTCTGAACCCAGCGATTCCGCACATTGCGTTCTTTCAGCAGAAAGCCTGGCGATTAGTCGCCCCTGGTTCGCTCAGGAGCTGGCTACGCGGCGACACCTTTCGCGGCAACGCAATGTATCTCGGAGCAAAAATGACTCCTATCGAAGACTGCCTGGATGTCGTCTATGCTCGTTGCCAGGCCTTTGTCGAGCCTTTCTATCAGCTGTTGCGAAACTCGGTTCTTGCGCAGCGACGTAAGCACGCTGCGGTACAGGTCAGTGACATCCGTCCCGAAGCGCCATTCGGCGACCGGCCTGACGCCGATGAGCGAGTTCATCCGCTGTAGCGATTCTTCCGTAAACAAATGCGTGTGCCCGCCGGACAGCTGGCGTGGAAAAATATCCGTGAAAATATTCTCCAGGATCACGGAGAAAGAGAACATCGGCACTGAATAGTATAGATACGATGCCCCACTGTTGGCAAAAGCCTTGAAGAACTCGTGCGGCTCCCGCAGGTGCTCGATCACGCCAATCGCGGCGACGATATCCGCCTCGGACGTCATGATCGACTCGTAGAACGCTTTCTCGGCCACGTGGGTGAGCGGAGCGGCGTTGGCAAAGTGCGAGATCTGGCGGTTGCCGAAGTCGACCATTAAGCTGCCGACGTCGATTCCACGAGCAGGCAGATCCCGCAGCAGCGCAGCGTAGACCAGGTAGCCGCTGCCGCAGCCGACATCCAGCAGCCTATGCTCCCCCGGAGCAAGGTTCTCCAGCAGAAAGTCGATCTTGGGGACATAGATGTCCCTGGTTCGACGCACAAAATCCTTGTCGATGTAGTTACTGGAGTACTCCGAGCCCGCATCGGCGACATACAGTTGCTCGATGAATGCCTTGGTATCCTCGAAAGCACCATTGAGGTGGGAGCAGTCTGCGCAGAAGCTGTAGCCGACACCGTGCGAGGTGAAATCCGTCGCTGGCGGAAGGGGACTGTTACACAACTTACAATGCGTTCGCGCGGGTTGCGATGCGTAGAGCTTGCTTTGTCTGGCTGCCCGTTCCAGCAAGGCATCATTATCGGAGAAGAAGCTCTTCTTGGTTCCCAGATAGAACGCCGAAGATTTGGAATACTTGTACCTGACCTGCGACGGAAGGTCTTGGGGCATTGTGCTCATCCAGTTCGTCGCAGCTGACGAACGCGCAGCCTAACCGATGGCGCGGAAGATTCACAAGGTGCTTTGTCCAGCGTCCCACGGGGAGCGCGCACGCGGCAAGTGCTGTCGCGCTCGTTGCTTACGCGGCCGGCGCGATCGCCGCCCGCACCACGTCCATGGTCAGGGAGCGCGTCTGATGCGAGGTCAGCCAGCGCAGGATCCGGCGCGTCTGCGAGAGGTCATACCAGCCTCCTTCGACGAGGCTCGGCTGCAGGGCGGCGGCGAGCTTGAGGTCGGACTTGCGCGCGCCGCTCGGCACCATACGACCGAGCGCGTACGCGAGCGCTTCGCGAACCGACTGTGCCCAGGTTATGCCGGGCAGAGCATCAACCCAAACGCGCGAAAGCGACACGTCGGAAAGTTGCTGACGGCGGGAGATCGACCGCAGGATCGCGGGGCAACAGGCAGCAGCCGCGGCAATGACGGACTCCGGAACCACGGGTCCGCAGTGACGCACAGTCAGCGCGAGCGGCGGCAGGATCCACCAGGGACCGCGCGGCTGATCACTGATCTGCAGCATCTCCATCCAGTCCTCGTCACTCATGCGTGCCGCGAGTCTTGCGATGTCATGCAGCTGGATCAGCCGCACCTCGCGGGGCACGATGCCACCTGCGGCATGCAGCAGCAGATGAGCCATCAGCGCCGCCTTGGAAGGATAGGGGCTCAGTCCGGGCGCAGCCTCCGCCGGCTGTATGAAGCGCGAAATATCGGTGAGCCGTTGCGGCAGAATCTCGCAAATCCTGTCGTGCAGCTCGACTCTGATGGCGTTGTCGGCATGCTCTCCGAGGCGCACCGGTGCCGGCTCGTCGCGCGGGCTGAATACACGGTTCTTCCAGAAACGGTAGCGCTCATGGAATCCCAGTGTCTCCAGCAGACTTGCACAACGCTCGCAGTCCACCGGGCGCACCAGGACATCGAGGTCTGCCATCGGCCGCTCGCCCGGGCTGTATATCCCGGCCGCGTACAGAGCCGTCCCCTTGAGCGCGATTGCCGAGATCCCTCGCGCGCGCATGCCCTCATCGATAACCGCGAGCAGGTGCCCGAGGCGCGCTTGCCGCCGCACTATATGGTCGCGCTGTTGCCCGAGAAAGTCCCGCCAGTCCGCAGGGCCTTGCCATGCAAGCCGGCTCGCGAGCAGGCCCGATACACCGTGAATGGCGCTGGCCGCACGGGCAATACGCCACTCAAGCTCCGACCAGGGGGGTGCGGTCTGCGCAGGCGCGACGAGCTCGCCAGCTAAGCGCTCGGTCGCAGCACGCAGCGCCTCATGCACACGAGCGGGCGGTGGCAGTTTGATTTCAAGCCGCGACATGAAGGTCCGATCGGTCAGGCGGTCGCATCCTTCCTACGAGTTGTTAGTCTCCGCCGCCGCCCAGCCGGTTCAGCTAGCCACGGTGCTCGTTCAGGAACGCGCAGCTAATTCCGCCACCGCTCCACCGTCGCCAGGAGCTTCATCACCGCCGCAGGCGCCGCGTGGCCGCCCGCCGGATCCTCCACCGCGGGAGCGAGCTGCTCACAGAGCTGCTTGCCGAGCTCCACACCCCACTGATCGAATGCGTCGATTCCCCAGACGACACTCTGGGTCAATACGGCGTGCTCGTAGAGCGCAATGAGCCTGCCGAGGGTCGCAGGATCGGTCTGCCGGAACATCACAATGGTGCTCGGGCGGCTTCCCGGGTCGACCTTGTGGGGGATGAGCGCTTCGAGTTGGACGGGCGGCACGTTCTGACGTTCGAGGTCGGCACGCACTACTTCGGCGGATTGGCCGTTCGCGAGCGCCTCCGCCTGGGCAAAGCAGCTCGCAATCGCCAGATTCTGCTGCGGCTGGTTGCCGCACGAGGAGCGCACGGGCAAGAGGAAATCCAGCGCCGCACGCGCCGTGCCCTGGTGCAGGAGCTGAAAGAATGAGTGCTGGCCGTTGTTGCCGGCCTCGCCCCAGATGACCGCCGCAGTCTGGCACTGCACCGCCTTGCCATCGAGCATCACCGACTTGCCGTTACTCTCCATCTCCAGCTGCTGCAGGTAGGCGGGGAAACGGCGCAGCGAATCATCGTAGGGCAGCACGGCGAGCGTCGGCAGCTCCATGAAGTTGATGTTCCACACGCCGACCAGCCCCATCAGCACCGGCAGGTTCTCCTGCCACGGCGTGGTGCGGAAATGCTCGTCCATCTCGTGTCCGCCGGCGAGGAACTCAAGGAAGTTCGCCTCGCCGATGGCGATGGCGAGCGACACGCCGATCGAGGACCAGATCGAATAGCGGCCCCCGACCCAGTCCCACATCTGGAAGCGGTATTGCGGATGCACGCCAAACTCATCCATGGCGGGTGTGTTGACCGAAACGGCGGCGAAATGCTGCGGTACCGCCGCTTCGCCCAACTTCGCACTCAGCCAGGCGCGCGCGCTGCGCGCGTTGGTCCTGGTCTCGAGCGTGGTGAAGGTCTTGGAGGAGACGATGAAGAGCGTCGTGGCGGGATCGGCGGACTCGAGCACCTCGGCAAGGTGGCAGCCATCGATGTTGGAAACAAACTCGCAGCGCGGCGCGCCCGCGGTGTAAGCACGCAGCGCCTGCACCGCCATGGCCGGACCCAGGTCCGAGCCGCCGATGCCGATATTCACGACCAGCTTAAACGGCGCCTGCGTGCTGCCGCGGATCATCCCGCCGCGCACGCCTTGCGCGAACGACAGCATGCGCGCGCGCTCCGTCATGACGGTCTTTTCGATATCGGCGCCGCCGATCGCAGCCCCCGGCGGCTGGCGCAACGCGACGTGCAGAACGGCGCGGTCCTCGGTCGGGTTGATGTGCTCGCCGCGCCACATGGCGTCGATGCGTGCGCGCAGGCCCACGGCGTCCGCCAGCTGCAGCAGCTTCGCCAGCACGATCTCATCCCACCGCTGGCGGGAGAAATCCATGAGCAGGCCCGCGTGCTCGCGCGAGAAGCGCTCGAAGCGCTTGGGATCGCGTTCGAACAACTCGCGCACTGGAACCGCCGCCAGGCGCGTGGCGTGCGCGCTGAGCTCGGCCCAGACGGGCGTGGCGGGTCCGGCGCTGTTACTCACGGCCATGCGTAGCCTCCCTACCCTGGCAGATGGGCTGCAATCATATCGACCACGTATTGTAGTTGCGCGTCGGTCAGCTCCGGGTAGATCGGCAGCGCCAGGGTCTCGGCCGCCGCGCGCTCAGACTCCGGATAGTCGCCCGTCTTGCCGCCGAGATAGGCGAAACACTGCTGCAGGTGCAGCGGCACCGGATAGTAGATCTCCGTGCCGACGCCCGCGGCGCCGAGCTGCTCGCGCAACGCGTCGCGACGCGGCACGCGGATCACGTACTGGTTATAGATGTGTCGTACCGCGGCAGCGACCACGGGCCGCTTCACCACGGCGCTGCCCCGCGCGCGCCTGAACGCGGCGTCGTAAAAGGCCGCATTCTTCTGCCGCCCTGCGCTCCAGGCATCCAGGTGCGTAAGTTTGATGTTGAGGACCGCCGCCTGCAGCTCATCGAGGCGGAAATTTCCCCCGATGAGGGCGTGGTAGTACTTGGGCTTGCCGCCGTGCACGCGCAGGATTTCCATGCGCTCGGCGAGTGCGGGGTCGTTGGTCACGCACATGCCGGCGTCACCGAACGCACCGAGGTTCTTGGTCGGAAAGAAGGACAGGCAACCGACATCCCCGAAGCTGCCCGCCCGCTTACCGCTGGCGTCCGCGGCACCGATCGCCTGGGCGGCATCCTCGACGATCCTGAGCCGGTGCTTGCGCGCCAGCTCCGTGAGCGCGCTCATGTCGGCCAGCTGCCCGTACAGGTGCACCGGCATGAGGGCGCGCACACGCGCGCCGCTCGCGCGCTCGATGAGGTCGCTCCCACGCCACTCACACTGCTCGGCGATGAACGCCGCCACGGCTTGCGGACTCAGGTTGAAGGTGGCCGGGTCGATGTCGCAGAACAAGGGCCGCGCGCCGGTGCGCGCGATGGTCCCGGCGGTGGCAAAGAACGTAAAGGGGCTGGTGATGACCGCATCGCCCGGCCCGATGCCGAGCGCCATGAGGGCCAGCAGCAGCGCGTCAGTCCCCGAGGAGACCCCAATCCCAAAGCGGCACTGACTGTATGCGGCGACGCCGGCCTCTAGCTCCCTGACCGCAGCCCCCAGAATGAAGTGCTGGCTCGCGCACACCGCGGCGATGGCCGCCTGGATTTGCGCTTCCAGCGGCCGGTACTGCAGCTTCAGATCCAGCAGCGGCACCTGCATGGCGGGTTCAGGTTGGGTCGCATTCACGATTCGCCTCCGTCTGCAGATGATATGTCAAGCGCGCTGTCGCCCGTTACGGACAGCTGCGGCGTCCGGCACGGGTTGCGATAATCCGCTGGTGCGTTTGGTGGAATACGAGGGACGCCAAGTGACTCGTCAAATCAGTCTTTACGGAGTGGCAGCTGCATTGGCCGCCGCGATCGCGCTCGCGGTCACGGCCTGCGGCGGTGGCTCGGGCGGCGCGGGCATGGGTCAGATGCAACTCGCGGTGGCCGACACGCCGGTCGATGGGGCCACGGCGGTCGTCGTGAAGTTCACTAGCATCGAGCTCACCGCCAACGGCGGCAATCCGGTCACCATCACGTTCAGCGCGCCCAAGAGCATTGACCTGCTCAACGACAGCGGCACGGCGTCCGCGGTGCTGTTCAACCAACCGATTCCGGCCGGTTCGTATGGCCAGATCCGTCTCATGGTTGTGGCGGACGGCGACCCCGCCAATTCCTACATCACGCTCTCCGACGGCAGCATGCACGGCCTGCAGGTGCCGAGCGGCTCCGAGACGGGACTGAAGCTCGTTACCGGATTCACCGTCCCGAGCAGCGGGGTGGTGGATTACACCATCGACTTCGACCTGCGCCAGGCCATCGTCGCTCCCCCGGGTCAGTCGCCCGTTTACACTCTCAAGCCCGTGGAACGCCTGGTCGACAACACGACCGTGGGCAACATCCAGGGAGTCGTCAGCAACACGTTGGTGGCCATGACCAGTGGCTGCACGCCCGGCGTCTACCTCTACAACGGCACCGTCGCCGCTCCCGAGGACATGAATAGTGCGGCGCCGAGCGGCGACCCCAACCAGCCGCTGGCCTCGAAAGTGCCGGTCGCGACGTCCCAGCCACCCTACTACTACCAGTTCACGTTTCTGCCGCCGGGTATGTACACCGTGGCCTTCACCTGTCAGGCCGCCATGGACAACCCTGCGCAGGCTGACCCTGCGGTGAAGTTCAATCCTGTGAAAACCGGAATTTCGGTGGCGGCTAACCAGACAACGGTAGTCGACATCCCCTGAAAGCGCCTGCGCGCGGTGAGTGCGGCGCTCAGCGCTTATAACCGTAGTAGCCGCAGAACCAGTCGACGAAATTCTTCACCCCGACCTCGACCGGCGTTGCCGGCCGATAGCCCACGTCGCGCACCAGGTCATCGATGTCGGCGCAGGTTTCCGGGACGTCCCCAGGCTGCAGGGGGAGGAAATTCTTCTGCGCCTTCTTGCCCAGGCATTCCTCGATCACCTCGATGTAGCGCATGAGTTGCACCGGACGGTTGTTGCCGATGTTGTAGAGACGAAATGGCGCGAAGCTCGAGGCTGGATCGGGTGCGTCGCTCTTCCAGAGCGGATCCGGCGCGGGGATTCGCTGCGCGGCGCGCACCACACCCTCGGCGATGTCGTCGACATAGGTGAAGTCGCGGCGATGGTGTCCGTGGTTGAACACATCGATCGGCTTGCCGTCGAGGATATTGCGGGTGAAGAGAAACAGCGCCATGTCGGGGCGGCCCCACGGCCCGTAGACGGTGAAAAAGCGCAGCCCGGTCGTCGGCAGCTTGAACAGCGCCGAGTAGTTATGCGCCATCAGCTCGTTGGCGCGCTTGGTGGAAGCGTACAGAGACAGCGGATGGTCGGCGATGTTGTGCACCGAGAACGGCATGTTGGTGTTGGCGCCGTACACCGAACTCGTGGACGCGTACACCAGGTGCCCGACACCGTTGTGCCGGCAGCCCTCCAGCACGCTCAAGGTGCCGGTGACATTGCTGCGCACGTAGGCGTGCGGGTCCTCGAGCGAATAGCGCACGCCCGCCTGGGCCGCCAGATGCACGACCCGCGCAAAGCGCTCGCTGGCAAACAGCGCCGCCATCCCTTGCGTGTCGGCGAGGTCGAGTTTCACGAAGCGGAAATTCGCCTGGGTGGTGAGACGCGCCAGCCGCGCCTGCTTGAGCGTGACGTCGTAGTATTCGTTGAGGTTGTCGAGACCCACGACCTCCTCGCCGGCCGCGAGCAGCCGCTGCGCGACATGCGAGCCGATGAACCCGGCAGCCCCCGTGACCAGGATTTTCATGCGACGTGCAGGTGCGGTTCGGCGGCCGCGCGCGCGGCTTCAGCGGCGAGCCAGACGCAGCGCCCGCCGCTTGCCTTATCAATGAGCGCGAGCATGGCCTCATGGGCGGTGAGTTCCGCATCATCCGCGCACACCACGTGCACGATCTCCGCACCGCGCACGGGGGCCCGCACCGCCGGCGAGCCATCGGCGCTGCGCGCGTCCGGCTCGCTGTCCAGGAGTGCGAGCGCACTCTGGCCACCGGTCATCGCGAGATAAACGTCGGCGAGAATACGCGCATCGAGCAACGCACCGTGCAATTCGCGGCGTGAATTGTCGACGTCGTAGCGCTTGCACAGCGCGTCGAGGCTGTTGCGCTGTCCGGGGTGCAGCTCGCGCGCGAGCGCCAGCGTGTCCAGTACCCGGCACACCTGCGCCATCTGGCGCGTCTCACCGGGCAGCCGCGCGAGCTCCGCGTCGAGGAATGCCACGTCGAACGCGGCATTGTGAATCACCAGTTCCGCGCCGCCGACAAAGTCCAGCAGCTCCTGAGCAATCGCGCCAAAGAGGGGCTGGTCACCCAGGGCCGCGCGCGAAATGCCGTGCACCGCCAGCGCGCCCTCGTCGACTTCGCGCTCCGGGTTCAGAAAGCAGTGAAACGTGCGCCCGGTGTGCCGGCGGTTCTGCAGTTCGACGCAGCCGATTTCAATTACGCGGTGTCCGAGCCCGGGTTCAAGTCCGGTCGTCTCGGTGTCGAGGACGATTTGACGCATGGCGGGCAAGTCTACCGCAAGCTCTGCTCGTGCAACGCGTCGATCGCTTCGTTGGCGAGGCGGTCGACGCGTTCGTTGCCCGGCACGCCGGCATGCCCTGGCACCCAGCGCCACTCGATGCGATGCCTGGCACTCGCCGCTTCGAGCTGCTCCCACAGATCCTGGTTCTTGACAGGCTTGCGGTCGGCGGTGCGCCAGCCGCGCGCCTTCCACGCCACGAGCCACTCGGTAATGCCGCGGCGCACGTACTGGGAATCCGTGTAGAGGCGCGCCGCCACCGGCTGCTTGAGAGTCTCGAGCGCCCGGATCACCGCGGTCAGCTCCATCCGGTTGTTGGTGGTGAGGGTCTCCGCGCCGCTGATTTCCTTTTCATACTCGCCTTTTCGCAACAGCGCCGCCCAGCCACCCGGACCCGGGTTGCCGCGACACGCCCCGTCGGTGTAGATCTCGATCACACTTGCGACCGCGTGGTCGGCTTGACGAGCCCGCCCAGAACCTTCGGCCGCTCGCGCAGCCGCGGTCGGATCGGCGTCATGGTGTAGACACGCTTGCGCGCCTTGAGCAGGTACGCCCCCGCCGGCAAGGGATAGGTGATCCCGGGACGCAGGAGGCGCGCCGGGCTCGCACCGCTCAGCTGTCCACCGCTCCAGGGACTGGAGTAGAGGTAACGCCGCGCGACGACCACTTCATAGCCGAGCAGCACGAGCCACTCGCGCAGCAGCCGCTCCGACAAAACGCGGCGCATGCCCGGCGGAAAGCCGGTGCGGCTCCAGCGCGAGCGCAGTCCCCACAGGCTCCAGGGGCGAAACCCCAGAACCAGCAGCTGTCCCTCCCCGACCAGCACACGATCCACCTCGCGCAGGATGGCGTACGGGTCGGGTACGAACTCAAGGGTATGCGGCAGGAGCACCGCGTCCACGCAATCACTGATCACGGGCAGCTTGGACGGCCGCGCGATGATGTCGGCCGCGTCCGGGAGGCCTGGCGGCGCGAGCAGCGTCTGGCGCCGCGTACGGCTGCCCGCCAGCACCTCGCGGGCACTCCCCCAGGCGCCGACCTGCAGCAACTCCCAGCCGAACACGTCCTCGAGCGCTTCACCGAGGAGTTCGGATTCAGCGGCCACGATCGCGCGTCCGAGCGGGGAGGCCCACCAGGCACGCAGCGCCGCATCGCGGTCCGGGATACGCGAAGTGAGAACTGACCCCATTTAATTGCTGGAAATAATGTGAAATTACCGGTTAAATTCGATCCCACGACACAGTAGCGTGCTTGAAGCAAAGACCCGCGGCCGAACCCCTGAAGGCACCTGCGTGCCGCGGCGCGGGAAAAGTAGCACGCCGACAGAGGGTACGGAACTTGACGACGGCAATGATCGGACGCGTACGTCTTGCACCGCTGACCTTGAGCCTCCTGGTCACCTGCGCCTGTGTGCACACCCCGGTGGAGCGTACCCAGGCGCCGCCGCTACCAGTAATTAATGTGCCCGCGGCGCAGCCGCCGGTAGCACCGCTGCCCTTGCCGGCCACGCCGGCACCGCCCGCAGCGGCTGAGCAGGCCGGCGCAACGCCGCAGACTCTGCCCCCGGCAACGGCGGACGCGAATCCCGCACCGCCTGCGAACCTCACCCCGGCGCAATACGGGGATCTGTTTGATCGCATGCGCGCCGGCTTCCAGCTTGACGACGCAACCGATCACCACGCGGTCGATCAACAGCTGCGCTACTTCGCCGGCAACCCGGATTATCTGCAGCGCGCGTTCGGGCGTGCGGACCTCTACCTCTACCACATCGTCACCCAGCTGGAAGCGCGCGGCATGCCGCAGGAGCTCGCGCTCCTGCCGGTGGTTGAGAGCGCCTTCGAGCCGTACGCGTACTCGCGCGCGAGCGCCTCGGGCCTGTGGCAGTTCATCCCCGGCACCGGCTCGCATTTTGGCTTGAAGCAGGACTGGTGGTACGACGGGCGGCGCGACATCGTGGAGTCCACCCGTGCGGCACTGGATTACCTCCAGGCCCTGCACGATGAATTCGACGGCGACTGGCTGCTGGCGATCGCCGCCTACAACTGCGGTGAGGCGACGGTGGAACGCGCCGTGCGGGCCAACCGCGCCCGCGGGCGACCCGTGGACTTCTGGAATCTGTGGCTGCCGCGCGAGACACGCGCCTACGTGCCGAAACTGCTGGCGATGAAGCGCCTGGTGCGCGACCCCGCCACCTACGGACTTGAGATCAGTCCGATCCCCAATCAACCGTACTTCGCGCGCGTCGCCACCGCAGGCCAGATCAACCTCAAGATCGCCGGACAAATTGCCAACGTCAGTCCCGAGGAACTCTACGAGCTGAACCCGGCCTTCCATCGCTGGGCGACGGATCCTGCCGGCCCGCACTACCTGCTCCTGCCGGTGGACTCCGCCGACGTGTTCACGGCCAGCATCGAGCAGCTGAGCGCCGATCAGCGCCTGGGCGTCACGCACTACAACGTCAATCACGGTGATTCGGTTGTCTCGGTGGCAGCGCAGTTCCATACCAGCGTGAACGTGATCCGCGAGCTGAACGATTTTCCGGCCGGCAGCCTCACCGTCGGCATGGATCTGCGGGTTCCGAGCGCAGTGCCTGAACTGCCTGCCAAGGTGGTACTGGCGGCGGCGCGCATCGACGGCAGCGATCGCGCCGCGCGGCGCCCGCACGTGCAGATCGTGCGCCGCGGAGACTCCCTGTGGGCGATCGCCCGCCGTCACGGCATGAACGTCAACACGCTGGCGCAGATGAATGGCTTGCGCCCCGGCGATACGCTGCGCGCCGGCCAGCACATCCGCCTTGCTGGCGGCGGTGTCAGCAGCGGCTCGCGCCATGTTCGGCGCGTCGTCTATACGGTGCGTTCGGGCGACACCATGGTGGAGATCGCGCAGCAGTTCCAGTGCAGCGTGCCACAGCTGCGCGCCTGGAACGGCCTCGGCGCGCACAGCCCGATCCACGCCGGGCAGAAGCTGCGCGTCCACACCGTCCGGCACGGCTGAACCGCCCTACCCGCCGACGCTGCGCCACTTGCGGCATAATCACCGCAGGAGGCCCTTCAACCATGGGATTTCTCGCCGGCAAACGCGCCTTCATCGTGGGCGTTGCGACTGACCGCTCGATCGCGTGGGGCATCGCGCAGGCGATGCACCGCGAGGGGGCCGAACTCGCCTTCTCCTACGTCAACGACAAGATGAAAGAGCGCGTCGAACCGCTGGCGCATTCTCTGGGTGCGCGCCTGACCATGCCGCTGGATGTGACCGTGGACGCCCAGACGGATGCGGCGTTTGAACTCCTCGGCCGTGAGTGGGGCGGCCTCGACATCGTCGTGCACGCCGTCGCCTACGCACCGCGCGAAGCCCTCACCGGGACATTCGTCGCGGCCACCAGCCGCGAGGGTTTCCGCGTGGCCCACGATGTCTCGAGCTACAGCCTCACGGCGCTCGCGCGCGGCGCCCTGCCCCTGATGACGGGCCGCAACGCCGCGCTGCTGACACTGACTTATCTGGGAGCGGTGCGTTCGATTCCCGGCTACAACGTCATGGGACTTGCGAAGGCGAGCCTGGAGGCAAACGTGCGGTTTCTGGCCGCCGACATGGGTCCGCTCGGCATCCGCGTGAACGGCATATCCGCAGGTCCCATCAAGACACTCGCCGCGGCCGGGATCCCGGGATTTCGCAAGATGCTGGGCAGGGTTGCCGAGATCGCGCCCCTGCGTCGCAACGTCACGCTCGAGCACGTGGGCAACGCCGCGGCGTTCCTGTGCTCGGATCTGGCCGCCGGCATCACCGGCGAGATCGTCTACGTCGACAGCGGTTTCAGCACGGTTGGCATGAGCTTCCCGCAGGAAGCCGAAGGCTAAGAGTGTGGGCGGCAGAAAGGCATGCCGGTATGCCTTCACGCTTCGCGATGCCAAACCGAGCGCAGATCGCGGCGCGCATTTCAGGCCGCTTGTGTGTCACGCGGCTCAATGTCGCGCACCGCTTTCTTTGTTTCCGCGGATCGCTCCGCGACGCGGAGGTCATACGCGGACTGCAGGTTTAGCCAAAACTCCGCACTGCTGCCGAAATAGCGGCCAAGGCGCACTGCGGTGTCAGCACTGATTCCGCGTCGCTCGAGCACGATGTCATTTACGCGAGACGGAGTCAGATGGAGCGCCTTGGCAAGCGCGCTGACACTCATCCTCAACGGCTTGAGGTATTCCTCGCTAAGCACCTCGCCGGGGTGTACCGGCCGCATGCCACTCTTGAAAGCCATGTCTTCGTTCACTCGTAGTGGTTAGTAATCTCAACTTCTGTCGGACCCGCGTCGGTCCACACAAAACAAATGCGCCACTGATCGTTAATACGAATGCTGTGCTGCCCTGCTCTATCTCTACTCAACGCCTCAAGGCGATTTCCGGGCGGCGATTGCAGATCCTTGAGCTGCGCTGCAGCGTCGAGCATGCCGAGCTTGCGTGTCGCAACCTTGCGGATTGACCCAAACCGCTGCGAGCGGTCCGTTTCGAAGAGCTCTTGCGTTTCGTGACACTTAAATCCCTGAATTGTCACGCCGGAATTATATACCGTTTACCGGTACACGGCAAGAAGTGGTAACCGGCTGAAAAGAGGCGCTATTGGCCCAACACCATCGGGCATTTATTCGAAGGCCTTGGGGTTCTTGCGTACCGTCGCGGTGCGCCGCACCTCGTCGATATACGCCAGGACATCGCCCGCCCCCTGACTGCGCGCCTGCTGTAGCGCACGGTCGCTCAGCGCCTGGCTGTCATGCGTCGGTGCGGTCCGCATGCGCGTTACCGCAACCACGGCCGCAGAATCATTGTCGAGCGCCAGTGCCCGGTACACAGGCTTGCCAACGGGTACGGGCGCGGCGAACACCGCGTCGCGAACCGGCGCAGGCGTCGAGGGGTCTTTGCGGCTGACGAAGTGCGCCGGGTCCGCGGACACTCCCAGCTGTGCCGCGACCGCGCCGAATTCTTTGCCGCCTTCGAGCCGCGTGCGCGCGGCTTGCGCGGCGGCGAGCGTCGCTTCTTTGGCGCGCTGCTTTTCGATCGCGGTGACGATGGTTTCGCGGACCTCGCCCAGGGGCCTGAGCGCCGGTTTGCGGTGTTCGAGTATTTTCACGATCACGAGGGCATCGTCGCCGAGCAGGGCCGGTCCACCCAGATGGCCAACAGCGAGCGGCGGCTCGCCGAACAGCAGGTCCTGTAGCGCCGGAGCTGCTCCCAGGGGCGCAGCTCCCGGACCCTTCAGGAACACGGGCACATCACCCTGTTGCAGCTTGTACTGGCCAGCGAGCGCATCAAGATCCGCGCCGGGTTCGCCGACCTTGGACTGCAACTGCTCCTGGATCTCCCCGAAGCGGTCCGTCGCCCGATTGCGCCGCAGCTGCGCATCCAGTTCCGGGCGCGCTTCCTCGAAGGACTTGCCCTTGGCGGCCTGGATCTCGTCCAGCCGGATGATGTGGTATCCGAATTGGGTCTTGACCGGGCCCCTGATCTCCCCGATCGACATGCCGAACAGTGCGTCCGCAAACGGCGCGACGAAGCTGCCGCGCTCCGCCCAGCCCAGATCTCCACCGTTTTTCGCGGAACCTGGATCCTGGGAGTACTGCTGTGCCAGTGCGGCGAAGTCCTTGCCGGCCTTGGCCTGCGCCAGCACATCCTCGGCCTGCTTCAGGGCCGCCGCGTCGTCCTTGCCGGTAATCAGAATGTGGCGCGCATGGCGCTTCTCCGGAACTGAGAACCTGGACTTTTCCTTGTCGTAGGCGGCGCGCAGGTCCGCATCGCTCACCGCCGCCTGCGCGGCGAGTGCCTCGAGGCGCAGCTCCGCGTACTGCAGGTGCGCGGATTCGGGTGTCATGAACTGCGCCTGGTGCGCCTTGTAGTACGCCTGCACCGCCGCATCGTCCACCGGAGTCGCGCTCTTGAAGCGCTCGCTCGGCAGCACGAAAAAGCGCACCTCGCGCTCCTGGTCCTCCAGATCCGTCAGCCGCGCAAGCTCTGCGGGTGTCAGGAAATCCGATACGCGGATCCCGCCTTCCAGTTGCGTGCGCATCAGCTGCTGGCGCAGCTCCTCCTGGAACGTGTCGAGCGAGATCCCCGCCGCTGCGAGGCGTGCCTTGGCGGCCTCGGCGGAATATTCCCCGCCGACCTGGAAAGCCGGTTCGTGCTGGATCGCTTCGACGAGGTCCTCGTGGCCGACCCGGTAGCCGAGGTCGCGCGTGCGTTGCGTGAGGAGCGTGTTGCGAACCAGCCCTTCCAGGACCTGGTCCTGGAGCTGCGTACGCAGCGGCGGAGGCAGTTCGGCGCCGCCCAGCCGCTGCTGCCACTGCGCCTGCTGTTGCAGCCAGGCGTTGCGTGCTTCTTCGAGGGAGACCTTGCCGCCATCAGCCTCGGCGGCGTAGTTGGCGCCGCCAACGCTTAAGTTGACTATGCCGTAGGCACCCCAGGCGACGAACACCAGCACGATCGGTCCCAGGACCACATACGCGAAGGTGCCGTGCAGTCTGTCTCGAATCCTCTGAAGCATGGTTTGGAGCTGGCTGGACGGAAATACTGGCGGAGCGGACGGGACTCGAACCCGCGACCCCCGGCGTGACAGGCCGGTATTCTAACCAGCTGAACTACCGCTCCGAATTTGGGGGGCGAATCCTAACGGATTGATGAATAAGGCCAC
>Ga0070733_10000317_pt1 | contig 40740 bp, 46 predicted proteins | sample Coa_R1_9_FD_66450 | JGI IMG/M metagenome (GOLD analysis project Ga0070733, IMG submission 66450) | Surface soil microbial communities from Centralia Pennsylvania, which are recovering from an underground coalmine fire - Coalmine... | ecosystem: Environmental > Terrestrial > Soil > Unclassified ... | reverse complement strand
GCGGCCCGAATCGATCCCGATCCTGACCGCCAACTTGACGTGAGCGGGCTGCTCGTTGAGTTGCGCGATCGCCTCGAGGATTGCGAGCCCGGCGCGCGCCGCCCGCTCGGCGTCATTGTCGTGCGCCACCGGGTAGCCGAAGAAGGCCATGATGCCGTCGCCGACGTAACGGACGACCTCACCGCCGAAGCGCGTAATCGCCTCGGCCGCCGCGCGCTGATAGCCCGCCACCGTCGCGCGCCACTCCTCGGGATCGAGCTGCGCCGTCAGCGTGACCGAGCCCACCAGATCGCAGAACAGAATCGTCAGATGCCGCCTCTCCCCGCCGATCTCGGGCGTCTGAACAGGCGGGATCGCGGCGACGGCAGGGCCCGCTACCTCACTCAGCGCCGCGCCGCATTTGCCGCAGAAGTTCGAGGTCGGCGAGTTCTCGGTGCCGCATTTCGAACAGCGACGAATCAAGGAATTTCCGCAGCGGACGCAGAAATTGTTTTCGACCGGATTCTCCGAGCCGCACTTTGAGCAGTGCATCGGGAGTCTGCTCCCTTTGATGTCACATCATTTGGAGGTCCACATCGTGCAAATATCAGCAACCCCCGACAAGCAATAGGAGATATAATGCAACGGCTTTAAGCGCGCAGCATTTCGCGCAACACGTAGGGCAGCACGCCGCCGTGCCTGAGATACTCGACATCCTCGGGGGTGTCGATCCGCGCCAGCACCTCGAACTCCTTGACCGCGCCATTCTCCTCGGCGTGCACCTTGAGCATCTGGCGCGGCTTGAGCCCGGCCGCCATCCCGCTGATCGAATAAACTTCGCGCCCCGTGAGCCCCAAGCTCGCACGGCTCTCCCCCTCCTTGAACTGCAGCGCGAGCACCCCCATCCCGACCAGGTTGCTGCGATGGATGCGCTCGAAGCTCTCCGCGATCACCGCGCGGACCCCGAGCAACTGCGTACCTTTGGCCGCCCAGTCGCGCGAGGAGCCGGAACCGTACTCCTTGCCCGCAATCACCAGCAGCGGCACCCGCTCGCGTTGATAACGCTCGGAGGCTTCGAAGATCGTCGTGCGCGCGCCGTCGGGCAGCGAAACCGTGACGCCGCCTTCGACGCCCGGCACCAGCAGGTTCTTGAGCCGGATATTGGCGAAGGTCCCGCGCACCATCACTTCGTGATTGCCGCGCCGCGCGCCGTAGGAATTGAAGTCCTTCGGCGCAACCCCAAGCCCGATCAGATACTTGCCCGCCGGGCCGTCGGCCGCGATCGATCCGGCCGGTGAAATGTGATCGGTCGTGACGCTGTCGCCGAGCATCGCGAGCACGCGCGCGCCCGTGATATCGCCGAACGGCGGCGGCGTCAGCGCCATCCCGTCGAAGAACGGCGGCGCTTTCACGTAAGTTGATTTATCGTCCCAGCGAAAGAGCTCGCCCTCGGGAATCTTCAGACTCTGCCAATGGCTGTCGCCATCGAAAACCCGGCCATATTCTTCGCGGAACATGGCGGGATCAATCGCGCTCGCGGCGGCGGCGTCAACCTCCGCCGCCGTCGGCCAAATCTCCCGCAGGTAGACCGGCGCGCCGCTGCCGTCGCGCCCCAGCGGCTCGATATTCGGATCGAAGTCGATCGTGCCGGCGATCGCATAGGCGACGACCAGTGGCGGCGACGCGAGGTAGTTGAAGCGCACGACCGGATTGATCCGTCCCTCGAAGTTGCGATTACCGCTCAGAATTGCCGCCGCCACCAGATTACCCTGCTTGACCGCGGCGACGATCGGCTCCGCGACCGGCCCACTGTTGCCGATGCAGGTCGTGCAGCCATAACCGACAACATTGAAATGGAGTTGTTCGAGATAGCTCAATAATCCGGCGCGGCGCAAGTAAGCCGTGACGACTTTCGAGCCGGGCGCGAGGCTGGTCTTGACCCACGGCTTGACGGTCAGGCCGCGCGCGACGGCCTTTTTCGCCAGCAGACCCGCCGCGATCATCACCGACGGATTCGAGGTGTTGGTGCAACTGGTTATCGCTGCAATCACCAGCGCACCGTGACCCAGCGGAAATTTTTCCGCACCCATCTCAACCGTCACGCGATGGCCGAGCGCGCCCAGCTCCGCCAGCGCATCCCGCTCGTGCGGCGCCATCGTGGGACTGCCGCCCTCGTTCAGCCAGCGCTCAACGACTTTCGGGTCGAGACCACTGCCGTGATCGCCGAGCTCCTTCACCAGTTCCTGCCGAAAGCCGCTCCTGGCCGCGCTGACCGGCACGCGATCCTGCGGGCGGCGCGGTCCGGCGAGGCTGGGCTCGACCGCGCCGAGATCGAGTTCGAGCGTATCGGTGAAGACCGGCTCGGGCGACGCCGCGGTGCGGAAGAGTCCCTGATGCTTGCAGTAGGCCTCGATCAGCTTAACGTGATCTTCCTCGCGGCCCGAGGTTCGCAGATAAGCCAACGTCTGATCGTCCACCGGAAAAAAACCGATCGTCGCGCCGTACTCCGGCGACATGTTGGCCAGCGTGGCGCGATCGGCCACGCTGAGACTCGCGATCCCAGGGCCAAAATACTCGACGAACTTGTTGACGACGCCCTTCTTGCGCAGCATCTGCGTCGCCGTCAAGACCAGATCCGTTGCGGTCGCGCCCGCCCGCAGACTGCCGGTAAGGCGGAATCCGATGACCTCAGGAATCAGCATCGGGGTCGAGCGCCCGAGCATCGCCGCCTCCGCCTCGATGCCGCCGACACCCCATCCCACGACGCCGAGCCCGTTGACCATCGTGGTATGCGAGTCCGTGCCGAAGACCGTGTCGGGGTAGACCTCGCCGCTCTGCGAGGTAAAGACCACCGGTGCGAGATATTCGAGATTCACCTGATGAACAATGCCGGTGTCGGGCGGCACGACGCGAAAATTGTCGAAAGCGCGCTGGCCCCAGCGCAGAAACTGATAGCGCTCCTGGTTGCGCTCGAATTCGAGCCCGGCATTGGTCGCGAACGACGACGCCGCGCCGTATGAGTCGACCTGCACCGAATGATCGATCACGAGATCGGCGGGTTGAAGGGGATTGATGCGCTTCGGGTCGCCGCCAAGCTTGCGGATCGCGTCGCGCATCACGGCGAGGTCGGCCACCACTGGCACGCCGGTGAAATCCTGCAGCAGTACGCGCGCCGGCATGAAGGAGAACTCCTGCTCGCCGCGGCCGCGAGTCTCAGCCCAGCGCGCGAGCGCCTCGACATGAGCCGCCGTCACGATCGCTCCATCCTCGCGCCGCAGAACATTTTCGATCATCACCTTGATCGAAAACGGCAGACGGCTGAGATCAAAGCCGCGCTTGGTCAGGGCATCAAGTGAGTAAACCGTGTAATCGTTGCCGCCAACCGACAGGGTGGTGCGCGCGCCAAAACTGTTTTTGTTGTTCATTGCGTTCATCCCGCCGCCATTCGTTTGCGAAGATTGATCCCTGACGAGCCGTTGGCGTTTGCGACACTGCAAACCGCGCTGACGACTCTCCGCCCTCACGATAGCCGCGCGCGCAGACGCTTTCCATCGCACTCGAATCGGGCGATTCTGTGAATAGAATCGATCAGCAGGGGAAATAGCGGTGCCAGAGGAACCGGAAGTCGAAAACGCCGAACTGGAAGAACGGCGCGAGGAGGCCGAGGGCCGCAGTCTGCTGCGGGCGATCGCGCTCAGCACGGCGTTGCTAGCCGCGCTGGCGGCGGTCGCTGCGCTCTATGCGGGCGGGACCGTTAACGAGGCGCTGGTGCTGAAGACCGAAGCCACTCAACTGGAATCCGAGGCCTCCGACCAGTGGGCAGCCTATCAAGCAAAAGGGATCAAGGGCACGATTCAGTCGGCGATCGAGGCAACGTGGCTCGCCGCCGGCAAGCAGCCGCCACCCGACCTCGCCGAGGAACGCGACCGCTACGCGCGGGAACAGGCTGAACTCGCGCGGTTTGCGCATGAGAAAGAGGCGGCGCGCGACACCAGATCCGCGCAGGCCGAGCATCTACTACATCAACATCACCGCTTCGCCGACAGTGTCGCGCTGTTCCAGGTCGCGATCGCGCTCGGCGCAGTGGCGGCCTTGACGCGGATCAGCTTGGTCTGGGTCTGCTCGCTGCTGGTCGGACTTGGCAGCGCCGCTCTATTCTTTCTGACTATCTTTTAGTGATTCGCGAGCCGGCGCTAACTCGCGGTTGGCGCGAAGGAGAAGCCGTCGTACGCGATGATCATGGCCGCGACCATCAGGTCGAAGGCGGACGAAAAAACCGTCAGCCAATAAGGCCCGACGCCTGCGCCCAAGCCCAAATGATGGAGTGTGATGTTCCAGAAAGGATGCGTAGCCCAGCCAATGACGAGCCACCAGCCCGAACCGCGCATCCCGAGAAAGGCGATCACTACATATACCGCGATGCCGAGCGTTTCGCAGGCGAGCCATGGCAGCGGGCGGCCGTAATAGATTCCGAACGGCAGGTAGACCAAAGAAGCAGTAATCAGGGCATAGCCGAGGACAGCCTTAGTGCCCCATCTGAAAGTATATGCAGCGCGCGCGAAGATAACCCCCGCCACTCCACCGACAGCCAACCACACGGCAACCCACATAGGCGAATTCCACCTGATGTAGATTCAGATCACCTTCTCAGGCTAAAATTAGCGCAATCGAAAGCGTTCGCCAAGGAAGACTTCGCGCACCCGGTCGTTATCGACAATCTCCCGCGGTCCGCCCTGCACGAGAATCTTGCCCGCGTGGATGACGTAGGCGCGGTCGATGATCGATAGCGTCTCCTGCACGTTGTGATCGGACATCAGGATGCCGATGCCGCGGTTCTTCAGATAGGTGATGATGCGCTGGATTTCCATCACCGTAATCGGATCGATGCCCGCGAAGGGTTCGTCGAGGCAGAGGAACATCGGATCGAGCACGAGCGCGCGCGTAATCTCGACCTTGCGCCGCTCGCCGCCGGAGAGCACTCCGGCTGAGGACTTGGCGAGCCGCGCGATATCGAGCTCCTCGAGCATCGATTGCAGCCGCGCCTGCCGCTCCTCCTCGGTCAACGGCAGGGTCTCGAGCACTGCCAGCAGATTCTGCTCCACTGTCAGCTTGCGGAAGACCGACGGCTCTTGCGGCAGGTAGCTGATACCGCGGCGGGCGCGCTGATAGAGCGGGAGGCCGGTGATGTCGTCGCCGCCAAGGGTGATACGCCCGTCGTCGGGCTTGAGTAGCCCGACCAGCATGTAAAAGGTCGTGGTTTTGCCGGCGCCGTTAGGCCCGAGCAGCCCGACGATCTCGCCCGGCCCGACGCGCACGTCAACATTGTCGACGACGGCGCGGCCGCCATAACGTTTCGTCAGGGCGCGGCCTTCGAGGGAAGGCTTCGCAGGCGCCGAGCCGATTTGCGTGGGCGGCTCAAATGGAGTTTGCAGGGTCGTCGCCATCTCAACCAAAAATTAATGCTGCCTTAAACTTTTATCCGCTTGGACGGTTAAGGGGAATCTGTTACCGCGTCAGAGCTCTGATACGCACGCGGCGGGGTTTTGGATGCGGCTTGCAGCGAGGCTGCTCGTGGCTGTGCTAAGCTCATCGGCGATGGTTTCGAGCGTGCGGAAAATCTACCTCTGCGGTCCGATCATGGACGCCGCGACGGCCGCGGCGAAGGACTGGCGCACCCGCGCCAAGGAGCGGCTGGCAGGCCGTTTCATCCTGCTTGATCCGCTGCGCCGCAACTTCCGTGACCGCGAAATCGACTCAGCCAACGAAATCGTCGAATTCGATCTACAAGACGTTCGCGAAGCCGATTTGTTGCTGGTCAACTATTGCAAGGCCTCGCTCGGCACCGCGATGGAGGTGTTTTACGCCAGCCACGACCTCGGCAAGTTCGTCATCGCCTTCAGCCCGTTGAGCTATGCGGATTGTTCGCCGTGGATGGTGCGCTTCTGCACCAAGATTTTGCCCGACCTCGACGACGCTCTGGCCTATATCGAACGCCACTTTAACTAAGCCGCGGTGCGCCGGCTCAACCCAGCCGGCAGGAGGACGCAATGAAACTCGACGAGCTGCAGCGCGACATCCTGCTGCCGCAAATCGACGCGTTTCTCGCCGCCGCCCCTGACGCTGCGGCGCGCGCGCAATACGCGACCCTGCGCGCAGCAATCGCCGCGTTGGAGGTGCCGGAGGCGCTGAGCGAGCGGCTCGGCGCGATCGCGGAGGTGCTGCTCAGCTCAGGCCGTGTGCGCGATACGCACGGCCCCGGCGCCAATCTGGCGCTGTGGGCGCTGTTTCAGGCGACGCCGCGCGGCCGCGGAATCCTCGCCTCGGTTGCCGGCGTCAATGCGGCGCTCAAGCGGCTCGAGGGCCAGACCCTCGAATTCGTCAGCGCCGTGGCGCGCGCGCCCGGCGTTTACTCACTCACGCTCAAGAATGCCGAAATGCAATTGATCCTGCGCTTCGAGCCCAGCGGAGTCCGCATCGAGAGCGCCGAGGTAGGCTAGGCACACGCCCGCTCGGGTGCACACCGCAGACGGTGCTCGACCGATTTTAGGGCAACGATATACTAGGCTCAGTAGCTCAAAAGCGATACACTGGGTCCGACGTGACAGGCCGGATGGATCGCGTGACGCGAAGGCGCGAGGTGGCGTATGTTAAGGCCACTTCGGGAGAAGCGTCACTATAAAGACCATTCCCGAAAGCGAAGGGAAGCGCGGTCAATGACAGTTTGCGTTGCAGCTATGGCAGCAGAGAGACAGGCGATTGTTCTAATTGCCGATAAGATGATCACTCTAGGCGACATCGTTTCCGATACGAGCATCTGTAAGATGTCTCGGCTGGCAAATACATCATGGATAGTTATGGTCGCAGGGACTATATCAATCGCCGATGAGATCATAATGCGCGTAGCGTATGAGCTAGAGAAGAATCCTCGCGACGCAGACCAAGAATACTCGATGATGAAGGTTGTGAGCCGAGTCTATACTGAGGTTTACCAAGAGCATCTTGAAGCGACGGTCTTAACACCAAAGCTCCTGACGAAGAAGTTGGCTTTTGAGCGCGAATCGACCCTGCATCCATTGCATCAAAAATTAGCCGACGAGATCGACGAAGACCGAAAGCAATTCCGTTGGAGTTGTGAACTTTTGGTATGCGGGTTCGACTCCAAGAGAGACCCAACTATCTTTCAGGTATTCCAACCCGGACACGCATCCAGCGAAAGTCGGCAAGGATACGCAGCGATAGGGATCGGCGCTGATGCGGCAACGGGTCGTTTAATGTGGCACGAAAGCGATTGTGAGCATCCACTGGACAGAGTGTTGTGGGAAACGTTCGATGCGAAGGTTCAAGCAGAAATTATGAGAGGCGTCGGCTATAATTGGGATGGCTTTATCATGTTGCAGTCAGACCCCATGAAAGCCGTGCCTGTTCCTGATGACCTGCAAGAAATCATGGATAACGCCATCTCAGAAATTATAAGTTCGCCGTTCGATCCAGAGCCGACATCGCCGGATCGGGTGCCGCCGCCTGATTGGAAAGAGCAGATTACACGATTCGCCGATTCCCTGATTCCGAGCGAGCTCACTTTCTGCTAACAACCGCCTTACCACTTGCAACCCACCATAATTCTGTGAAGCCGCACTCCGTGCAGCGCATTGTCCGTCGCATCTCGCCCATCCCGGCAAACTCCGATTTGACTGCGACAAATGTAAGCTCTCTGCATTTCGGACAGGCTTCTCCAGGGCATCTTTCCAGTCGTTTTTCCAATTCCGAAACCCGCTGCTCTAAGTTGTCCGCGTGCGCAATTAATTGCTCGATCCGCTTGATGTGTTGCCAAGCCTGACGTAAGCGGGTTAAAATCTTCCCAGCGCTTTGCGCAGATTTTATGGTAATCGGATCAGCCATCGTCGAACCCTACCCGCACGCGATCAAAGCTGAGCACATCGCGAACGGAGTTGTGAAATTCCCGGTTAACGTCCACTCGCTTCTAATTGAGCGTCAAGGTAGCGGATACACCCGGATCGTGGCAAAGCAAAACGATGTAGTACTGTCGTTCGTGCTGGACGATGACGATTGCCAGCATCTTGCGGCGATTCTCAGGGCTGACAAATGAGCCTCAAGCCGAAAGAGTCAGAAAAGCCGTTCGATAAATTTCAGCGCCTTATTCGCGGCCTCGCGGCGGTACCGAAAAAAGAAATCGAAGCTGAAGAGGCGAAGTGGCGCGCGGCTCGATTGCTGAAGAAGAAACCCGCGAAAGCCTGACTGCTCCGCGTTTTCCCCGTCCCTGCCGTTTCTTTCAGGCGACTTCCGCCTCTTCTTTCCCGATCAGCTTCTGATACGTGACCCGCTTGCCAGTAACGCCGTCCAGTATGCCGACGAATCGCGCAGCGTCCGTACCCTTGCGCGTGTTGTACCGATAAGCCTGCTCGTCCAAGTAGCGGAACAGATGAAAGGGTTCGACGCTGATATATGTGCCTTTGAGGCCGCGCTTCAGCAGACTCCAGAAATTCTCAAGGCCATTCGTGTGGATTTTGCCGTTAACGTATCGCTCGGCGTGGTCAACGAAGCCGTGGACAAATTCGCGGTCTAAACCTTCATACGACAGAAGCGCATCTGTGAAGATTTCCGATCCTTCTAGGACATTATCGCGGATTTCTTTTTGGAGCGTATGGCGCTTGCGGTCCGCGACGTGTTTGAGGCGGACTTGACCGCGTTCACGATCCAGCAGACCCATCACGATTGCTTTTCCGGCCCCGCCCGTGCCCGTTATTTTCTCCGCTCGCTTGTCCTTGTGCATGAAGCGAGCGAGGCCGCCGATTAAAGACTCATCTGCCTCGAATGTGCCAGCCACTTTCTCAAACGTGCCTGTCTGCATCGCTAGCCGGATGCGATGGTCCATGAACCACGCGGTCTTTTGAGTCACACCTAAATGACGGGCGATTTCGTGGCTACTCACGCCATTCTTGCAATTCGCCACTAACCATGCGGCTGTGAACCACTTATCGAGGCCGATAGGCGAGTCTTCAAAAACGGTCCCGACTTTCACGCTGAATTGGCGCTTGGGATGCTTGGCCTTGCATTCCCAAATACGACGTTTCGCCAGATAGCGATTTTTGTCGCTTCCGCATGTCGGGCACTTCACGCCATCGGGCCAACGCGAGGCCGCGAGAATCTCCGTACAACGATCCAAATCAGAGAAGTAACGGATCGCATCCAGAAGGGTAGCGGGTATTTGTGCGCTGCTCATGATAAGATAGTCGCATATCTAGGTCACTGAGTCAAGTATATCGTTGCCGATTTTAGGCTCTTGACGCAGCTCGCAAACTCGCCTGCTCGGGTGCGCAACGCGGACGGTGCTCCGCCTAATGGGACGAACTTAAAAACCCATGCCGTCGGCCCAGTCGGCGAGCTCCGGGATGCGATAGCGCTCGCCGCGGTAAGCCTTGTACATCAGGAAGACCCAGAAGACTGCCAGAATCAAATTGATCAGCCCTTCAAGGGCGTGCAGCAGCCGGTCGATACCAAAGGGCAGCACCGCCATGAAGACGCCGAAGATGATCAGAACCGCGAGCCACGCGATCGAGAAGAGAATCGACTGGCGCGCGTGGAAGCGGATGAATTCATCCTTGTCGTAGGGATCAACGTTGAGGAAAATCAGTCCCGACACAAAGAACAGCAGGTAGCACAGCGCCGCGATCGGCCGACTCTGCGGATTGGTAATCGTCTCCATGATCGAATCTCTCCGTCTTCAGGCGGCGGCAAGTGCGCGGGCCGCTGATCATAATCAACCAGACGCGGCGGCGCGCGGCAATCGGTGAGTGGTGAGTTGTGCCCGCAGCCGCACGGTTGCAGAATAAAGCGTGCAGCGTTACCGCCGCGTGGCCGAGCACACGCCCCAACGAGACCTCCTTGAAGCAACCATGATGCGAATGAGCAAAATTTTTACGCCGCCGCCAATGATGTGCGTGGCGGCGCTGCTGGCGGCCGCGGTCGCAATGGTTCTCGGGCCGCGGCGGGCCGGGGCCGCGCCGCTCGATTTTCGCACGGCGGACTTCCGCATCCTCAGCGCCACCACCGCCGCCCCCATCGGCAAGGTGCATTACGCCGTTAGCGACGCTCCCGCCAGCGTCCAGATCGTTACCAGCGAGGCGCGCTACACCGACGGTCAGCACGACGTCGAGCGCGACAAGATCGACACGCATAGCGCGATCCCGATCATGCTCGGGTATGAGCACGAGTTTTTTCACGCCGACGGCACCCGCTTCATGTCAAGCAAGGCTAATTTCTCGACTGGGCGCGGCGAGTGCACCAGTTACGACGGCGGCAAGCCGGTCGTCACGAGCAAAACCTTCGTCTTTGCCAAAGACACTTATGCGGGGGCCGGGATCATGCTGCCCCTGCAGGCGTCGCTGCAATCGGGGAAGCGCGCGCCCGCGATCATGCATTATTTCGTCTGCGTTCCCGGTCCCAAGCTGGTGAAAATCGAAGCTCTCGCCGAGCCGCAAGCCTCGTGGGCGCACTACCCGGGCAGCATCGTCCGCGCCGACATCAGGCCCGATTTCGGCTGGCTCAATTACGTCATCGCGCCATTTCTGCCCGAGATGCATGCGTGGTTCAGCGCCGCCCCGAGTTTCCCGTTGGTCGGGGGAGAATTCTCGCGGTACTACAAGGGCCCGGAGATAATTATCGCGCGCGATCAGGCGACGGCCGCAAAATAGCGGTGCGGACCGGAGCTGATTCGCATGCGCAGTCCGTGCGCTGAACCGCAACCTATCCGCTCCTTACCGACTGAGGAGGCGCAGAAACGGACGTTATGTGATATTGCGCGAGCTGCGAGCAGGTTGCCCGCGGCGCGACGAGCGTTAAAAGTGACTCGCGCCGCCGCTCACATGCCTGACGCGCGAGCGCTGCGGCTTCTGGTACTGAAACTCGGTATGGCACTGCGCGCAGACACCCTGCGGCTGTGCCTGGCCGGGACGACGGCCGAGCTTGACGTAGCGGACGCTGCCGTCGTCACAGAGATGGCCGGCGACGGGAAAATCATAGACGGTGCGGACGGTGTTGGAGTTCTCCATTTCTTACGCTAACGCTCCCTCATGCAAGTGTTCCTTTGAGTGTTGACGCCCGCGAGATTGCGGGCGCGCTACGCGTGACTGGAAAAAACAGCATAATCATTTCTCGCCGGCAATCAATGATTTTTGCGCGCGGGCGGAATTTTTTTTGATTTTTTTTGTGGGCGAGCGGGCGCGGGAGCGCGGTCTCGACCACTGGCGGCGCGCGGCTCTCCGCCTGCCGGACGCCGCGCCACCAGAACCCGCCGGCGCAGGGTCAGCACGACCTCGCCCTTTTGATTCACCCCGCGCGTCTCGACGTAGACTACCCCGCGATCGGCTTTGCTCGATGACGGCGTGAGCTCGAGAATCTCGCTCTCGGCGTAAAGCGTATCGCCGTGAAAAGTCGGCGCGGTGTGGCGGATCGATTCATACTCGAGGTTGGCGATCGCGTTCTCGCTCAAGTCCCGCACGGTCATTCCGGCCACCAGTGAAATCACCAGCAGGCCATTGACCAGGCATTGGCCATGCTGGCTCTGCGCCGCGAAGTTCGCGTCAAAGTGAATCGGATTCGTATTCATCGTCATCAGCGTGAACCAGGTATCGTCGAAGTCGGTGATCGTGCGGCCGGGCCAATGCCTGAAGCTCTGTCCGACGGTGAAATCTTCAAAATAGTTGCTCATTGCGCGACCTTGCAGGTGGATTTGACGTCCGCGCCGGGCAGAATAATCAAAGGCTGCGACGCTTGCCAGCCAGGCTTTACTCTGAACGCCTTGAATGCTACGAAGGCGATGAACGTAGGGCGTCGCCGGTGGTGTAGGGGAGAATCCGACCCTTTCATTTTTTCTCAGACGGCATTTGACTCGGATGACAAGGGCCCGTCGGCAGCCTGAAAGAAGGAAAGACTCGGGGAGGAAGGTGAGAGATGAAAATCGCGAATGTATCTGTCGGGCTGCTGGCGGCAGTCCTCGTCAGCGGCGTCTTGGCGCCGGTCTATGCGCAACCCGCGGCGACCCAGGCACAGGCGCAGGATACGTTGAAGCGGGTTGGCCCGGAGGTCTGGAATGCGCGGCGCTCCTCGGAACACAACGCGCAGATGCTCCAGGCTTACAAGGCCGGCGAGGACGCCTACTTCAAGGGCAACTACGACAAGGCTATCAAGAAGCTCAATGCCGCCGAGGCGATGACCAAAAACTCTCCGAACAACTACGGCGGCGGCGCTCCGTAAGAGCCATTTTTATCTAAGCGTCAACGGGCCGGCGGCGGCGCGAGGTCGCCGCCCGCCCGATCATTTACCCAATTACCACCACGCCCTTTCGTCATTCTGTCGAAGGTGCTGCAGCGAAAAATTCCGGATCTTCCGCCCCTTGGCTCCCGCAGGATAGCGTCGCGCCTTGACGAGCACCAAGCCGCTTCTGTCATTCTCGCACGCGCACTGCGCAACAGCGCCAAATGCGCAGGCCAGCCACGCCACGTGAGAACGCCGCGCGAAGAATCCCGGATTCTTCATCCCCCAAATCTGTTCAAAAATCAATCAGCCGACCTATGCCTAACTTCCGCGGCTCGGTTGTCTCGCATTCGGCCGGATACTAAACTCCCGCCAGCATTCAGCAACGATGCATGGAGGACTTCGATGTCGCGTATTCCGCTGGTAGAGCCCGAGGATGCATCGCCCGAGATTCGGGCGATCTACAAAGAGATCGAAAAATCGGGTCTGCCGGTTTATAACGTGATGAAAATGTTCGCCAACAACGTGCATTTTCTCGGCGGACTGCTGAATTTTGTCCACGGGCTGTATGCGGGCAACAACAAGCTCGATCCGCGCCTGCGCGAACTCGCCTATCTGCGGGCCTCGCAGGCTAACGCCTGCCATTATTGAATTCCTACCCACGTGGCGCTCGGTCGGAGCGTCGGTTTGAGCGACGATGACATGGCGGCGATGGCGAACGCGGCGACGAATCCGCGCTTCGACGCAACCGATCGGCTGGTGCTCGAATACTCGGAAGTGCTGACCAAGACCAATCGCGTGAGCAATGAATTGTTCGAGCGCTTGGCGGCGCGCTTCTCGCGCGAGGAGATCGTCGAGCTCTGCTTCACGGTCGGACTCTCCAACCTCGTCAATCGCGTGCACGCAACCTTCAACACCGATCTCGACGAGACGACCAAAGCCTCGGTTCCCGACGCCGCCTTCTGCCCGATTGGCCGCTGAGGCAAATGCCGCGTGGCAGGCCCAGCGGCTCTGAAGCGATAACGCACCAGGAGACTGTCGTCCGCTGCGAGCGACTGGCAAACACGCTCGCAGAGCTTTATCCGGACGCGCGGATCAGCCTCGACTTTGCGACCCCGTGGCAGTGCTTGGCCGCGACGATTCTCTCGGCCCAATGCACCGACGAACGGGTCAATCAGGTAACACCGGAATTGTTTCGGCGCTTTCCGGACGTCGCGGCAATGGCCGCGGCGCCGGAGAAGCAGCTCCGCGAGCTGATCGTGAGAACGGGCTTTTTTCGCCAGAAGACCCGCTCGCTGCAAAACGCGGCGCGCGCGCTACTCGAGCGCTTCGGCGGCGAGATTCCGCGCCGGATGGAGGAACTTGTCACGCTGCCGGGCGTCGGCCGCAAGACCGCGAACGTGATCCTCGGCCATGTCTTCGGCCAACCGGGCTTGGTGGTCGATACCCACGTCCGGCGGTTGTCGAAGCGGCTCGGCCTGACCACCCATAGCGATCCCGACAAGATCGAGCTGGATTTGCAGAAGCTGCTGCCGCCTTCCGACTGGACGCCCTTCTCGATGCGGCTGATTCTGCACGGCCGTCGCGTCTGCTACGCCCGCGCCCCGCGATGCGAGAGCTGCACGCTGCGCCCCGACTGTCCGCGGATAGGCGTCGGGTCGATTGCAAAGGCGCGCCGCGCTTCGTAAGCTCCGCCGCATGGCCGCTCGCGATCTCCGCTTTTATCTCGATTACAAAAGCCCCTACGCCTATTTGGCTGTGGACCCGGTCCGTGAGCTGGAACGCGAATTCGCGATCAAGTTCACCTGGCTGCCCTGCGTCCTCTACATCCCGGATTTTCTCGGCACGGTTGAAGGCCGCAATGAGCATCAATGGCGGCGCGTGCGCTACAGCTACATGGACGCGCGCCGGCTCGCGAACCGCCGAGGGCTGATCGTCAAAGGTCCGCAGAAACTTTTCGATTCGTCGATCGTCGCGATCGGGATGCTCTACGCGCAGCGCCGCGGCACCTTCGACAAGTATAACGACCTGGCCTTCGAGCGCTTCTGGAAACGCGAGCTCGATATCGAAGATTCCGCCGCGATTACTGCGATACTCAAGGAGAGCGGCGCGCCGGTGGAAGCGTTCCCCGACTTTCTCGCCGGCGAAGGCCGCGCCGAGCTCGAGCGCATCACGCATGAAGCCGAGAGCGCCGGGGTTTTCGGCGTACCGACTTTTGTCATCGACGGCGAGGTTTTCTGGGGCGGCGATCGCCTCTGGATGGTGCGCGAGAAACTCGCGGAAAAATGAGGACTGGCATGGACGAACTGATTTTTGACAAGGGCGAGATCGCGACCGTGACGGTCAACCGGCCCAAGGCCCTCAACGCGCTCAACCGCACCGTGGTCGAGGAGCTCGCCCGCGTGCTGCGCGACGTCCGCCACGATCCCTCGATTCGCGTGCTGATCGTCACCGGCGCCGGCGATCGCGCCTTCGTTGCCGGCGCCGATATCGCCGCGATGTCCGCCATGTCTACCACCGACGGCATGGAATTCTGCCGCCTCGGTCATCGCGTGATGGCGACCTTCGAGGAGCTGCCGATCCCGGTGATCGCCGCGGTCAACGGCTTTGCGCTCGGCGGCGGCACCGAACTCGCGCTCGCCTGCGACCTGATCGTCGCGAGCGAGAAAGCGCGTTTCGGCCAGCCCGAGATCAATCTCGGCGTGATTCCGGGCTTCGGCGGCACGCAGCGGCTCCCCCATCGGATCGGCCAGGCGCGCGCCCGCGAGCTGATCCTGACCGGTGACATGATCGACGCCAAGACCGCGTTGGACTGGGGACTCGCGAACCGCGTCGTCGCGCCCGACCAGTTGATGCCCGAAGCCCGCAAACTCGGCGAGAAGCTCGCGAGCAAGTCCGGCTTCACCCTGCGTCAGTGTAAGGCCGCGTTGCGCGCGTCGTTCACGATGAGCGAAAGCGAAGGGCTGCTCTACGAGCAGGCCGCCTTCGGTCTGAGTTTCTCCAGCGCCGATAAGGCTGAGGGCACCAAGGCCTTCGTCGAAAAACGCGACCCCAAGTGGTCGCATCGATAACTTTGGTTCTACGCGTGTAAGGTCCCGATAGTGATCGGGTTCGGGATTCTATCGACGGGGCAGAATATCTAAGATAGAAGTAACGCCAGATTCAGTCCGGCTTATATGGCAGATTCCCGGGCTGGCGTACTTCTAAGATGGACCTCGAACTTAGTGAAGCTCAATCCGGCGCGCGCGATCTTGCGCGGCGCTTCGCCCGCGAGAAACTCGAGCGCGTCGGCGTCGAAATCGACCGCACGCATGTCTTTCCGCATGCGGCAATCGCTGAACTCGCCGCGCTCGGCATGCTCGCCGTCTTCATTCCTGAAAAATACGGCGGCGCCGGGCTCGATAACGTCGCCTACGCGCTGGTGATCGAAGAGCTGGCGGTCGAATGCGCCTCGACCGCGGTGATTGTCTCGGCTCATTCGTCGCTCGCGCAGTGGCCGATCCTGGGCACCGGCAACGAGGGGCAGCGCGCGCACTTTCTGCCGAAGATGTGCGCCGGCGAGTGGCTCGGATGCTTCGCCCTGACTGAGCCGCAAGCCGGCTCCGACGCCGCGATGCAGAAGACGCGCGCCGTCCTCGACGGCGACAGCTATGTGATCAACGGCGTCAAAAATTTCATCACCAATGGTCCCGAAGCCGGGGTTTGCATCCTCTTCGCCAACACCGCGCCCGATAAGGGGGTCAAGGGGATTAGCGCCTTTGCGGTCGAGACCGCGTCGCCCGGCTTCGAGGTCACGCACATCGAAGAGAAGATGGGGATCAACGGCTCGCATAGCGCGCAGTTGAGCTTCTCCGAGTTGCGCGTGCCGCGCGAAAATCTGCTCGTCGGCGAGGGCGAGGGCTTCAAGGTCGCGATGAAGACGCTCGACGGCGGACGCATCGGGATCGCCGCCCAGGCCATCGGGATCGCGCGGGCGTCGCTCGAAGCCTCGCTCAAATATGCGCACGAGCGCCAGACCTTCGGCAGCCCGCTCGCCAGCTATCAGGCGATTCAGTGGAAACTCGCCGACATGGCGGTCGAGATCGACGCCGCCCGCCTCCTCACGCTGCAGGCCGCCGCGCGCAAGGACGCCGGCAAATCCTGCACGCGCGAGTCCGCGATGGCGAAACTGTTCGCCTCGGAAGCTGCCATGAAAGCCGCAATCGAAGCGGTCCAGATTCACGGCGGCTATGGCTATACTAAGGAGTTCAAGGTCGAGCGCTATTTTCGCGACGCCAAGATCACCGAGATTTACGAGGGCACCTCGGAAGTCCAACGCATGATCATCGCGGGACAGGTATTCCAGACCCGATAAAGACGGCATCCGCTTAGGAGACGATCGTGACGACAAAACAGGAATGGCTCGAAAAGACTTATCAACGCACCGCCGAGCGGCCCGTCCGCTTCACGACACTCTCCGACATGCCGATCGAGCCGTTATACACCGCCGAGGATTTGGCCTCCCATGAGGCGAACGGCAACGACGATGCGATCGGCTACCCAGGCCAGTTCCCCTACACGCGCGGAGTCTACGAGTCGATGTATCGCGGGCGGCTCTGGACGATGCGCCAGTTCGCGGGCTTTGGCCTCGCCGAGGAGACGAACGAGCGCTTCAAATTTTTACTGGCACAGGGTCAGGACGGACTCTCGACCGCCTTCGACATGCCGACGCTGATGGGCTACGACCCCGATCACGAACGCGCGATGGGCGAGGTCGGCCGCGAGGGCGTCTCGGTTTCCTCGGTGCATGACACCGCGCGCCTGTTCGATCAGATTCCGATCGGCAAGGTCTCGACCTCGATGACGGTCAACTGCTCGGCGTCGGTTCTGCTCGCCTCATACCTCGTCGTCGCCGAGCGCCAGGGCGTGCCCTGGGAGCAGGTCAGCGGCACGATCCAGAACGACATGCTCAAGGAATTCATCGCGCAGAAGGAGTGGATCTGCCCGCCCGCGCCGTCGCTGCGAATCGTGACCGACATGGTCGAGTTTTGCGCGAAAAAAGCTCCGCGCTTTCATCCGGTCTCGATCTCCGGCTACCACATCCGCGAGGCTGGCTCGACCGCGGTGCAGGAGCTCGCCTTCACGATCGCCGATGGCCTCTGCTACGTGCAGGACGCGGTCGAGCGCGGAATGAACGTCGATGAGTTCGCGCCGCGGCTCTCTTTTTTCTGGGACCTGCACAATGATTTTCTTGAAGAGATCGCCAAGCTGCGCGCCGGCCGCCGGATGTGGGCGCGGCTGATGCGCGCGCGCTTCGGCGCCAAGAATCCCAAATCCATGATGCTGCGGACGCACGCGCAGACCGCCGGCGTTTCGCTGACCGCGCAGCAGCCGATGAACAACGTCGTCCGCGTCGCAATTCAGGCGCTGGCCGGCGTCCTCGGCGGCGTCCAGTCGCTGCATACCAACTCGATGGACGAGACCCTCGCCCTGCCGACCGAGCAGTCGGTAATGGTCGCGCTGCGCACCCAGCAGATCATCGCGGAAGAGACCGGTATCACCAATACGATCGACCCCTTCGGCGGCAGCTACGCGATAGAAACCCTCACCGACAAGATGGAAGCCGAGGCGCTCGAATACATCCGCAAGATCGACGAGATGGGCGGGATGCTCAAGGCGATCGACCGCGGCTATCCGCAACGCGAAATTGCCGAGGCCGCCTTCAACTATCAGCGCCAGCTCGAGCAAGGCGTCAAGACGGTGGTAGGGGTCAACAAGTACACCATTCCCGAAGAGATCCCGATCGCGACGCTGAAGATTCATCATGCGCTCGAAGAACGGCAGATTCAGCGCACCCGCCAGATGAAGCGCGAGCGCAACAGCGTCGCGCACAGAGAGGCCTTGAAGCGCGTCGCCGAGGCCTGCCGCTCCGGTGAAAATCTGATGGAACCGATTTGCGAGGCGGTGCGCCGCGACGCGACGGTCGGCGAAATCAGCGACATCTACCGCGCCGAGTTCGGCGTCTACAAAGACCCGGGCTGGATCTAGACCGGACTGGATATTAAGAGCGGGACTGGATTTTAATAAAGTGGCAGACAAACGATTACGAATTCTGGTGGCGAAGCCGGGCCTCGACGGCCACGATCGCGGAGCCAAGATTATTGCGCGCGCGCTGCGCGACGGCGGCTTCGAGGTGATCTACACAGGACTGCATCAGACGCCCGAGATGATCGCCGAGGCCGCGGTGCAGGAAGACGTTGATGCGATCGGGCTCAGCATCCTCTCCGGCGCGCATATGACGCTCTTCCCCGAGGTCATGCGCCTCCTCAAGGCCAAGGGCGTGGACGACGTCGCGATTTTCGGCGGCGGCATCATCCCCGACGAAGATTCGGCCAAGCTCAAGACTCTCGGGGTGAAAGAAATCTTCACGCCCGGCGCGTCCACCGAAGACATCGTCAAATGGGTGAATGAAAACGTTCACCCGCGCGCCTAGGCCCATGCCGTATCAGGATAGGCCCGTGCGGCGACGGGGTTTGGTCTCCTGATGGACTTCGAGCTGACCGCTGAGCAGCGACAAATTCGCGAAACATTGGCGGTCTTCGCCGAGCGCGAGATCAAGCCGCACGCCAGGCAGTGGGACAACGACGCGAGCTTCCCGCGCCACGTCGTCGCGCAACTGGGCGAGCTCGGCTTCCTCGGGGTTTCGTTTCCGGAAAAGTACGGCGGCGGTGGCGCGGACACGCTCTCTCAAGTCGTGGTCGTCGAGGGTTTGGCGCGCTATGACGCCGGGCTCGCGCTCTCGTGCGCCGCGCATATGTCGCTGTCGTCGGGGCACATCGCGCTGTTCGCCAGCGAGGAGCAGCGCGCGCACTACTTGCCCGATCTGGTTGCCGCCAGAAAACTCGGCGCCTGGTGCCTGACCGAGCCGAGCTCGGGCTCGGACGCCGCCGCGATGAAAACCCGCGCCACCCGCGACAGCGACAGCTATACGCTCAATGGCGCGAAGATGTTCATCACCAACGGCAGTGTCGCCGACGTCTACGTTGTGATGGCGGTGACGGACCCCGCGGCGGCGCGCTCAGGCGTCTCCGCCTTTGTGGTTGAACGCGGCTCGCGCGGCCTCAGTAGCGGCCGCAAGATCGAAAAGCTTGGACTGCACTCCTCGGACACCGCCGAGGTTGTTTTCGACAACGTCGCCATTCCGGCGCGCAATCTGATCGGCGAACTCGGCGCCGGCTACCGGCAGACGCTCGGCGTGCTCGAGGGCGGCCGCATCGGGATCGCCGGATGGGCCGGCGGTATCGCGCGCGGCGCGATGGAGGACGCCGCGGCCTATGCCAAAGAGCGGCGTCAGTTCGGCAAGGCGATCGCGGAATTCCAGGCGATCCAATGGATGATCGCCGACATGGCGACGCGGATCGAGGCTTCGTGGCTGCTCACCGGCCGCGCCGCCGCGCTGCGCGACGCCGGCAAGCCTTTTGCGCGAGAGGCCTCGATGGCCAAGTTGTTCGCCTCGGAAACTGCGATGTGGACGACCACCAAGGCCGTGCAGATTCACGGCGGCTACGGCTACGTCACGGACTTTCCGGTCGAGCGCTACATGCGCGACGCCAAACTCGCCGAGATTGGCGAGGGCACCAGCGAGGTGCAGCGCATGATTATCGCTAAATCGCTCCTCCGCGACGGCTACCTGCCCTGACAGACCTCATCTCTGGACGGAGGAGTCGGGCCACATCCGACCGGGCATTTCTGTCACCGCGCTAGTGATTCTGAACTCCCGCGACCACCGCTGCGTCTGTACTTCAGATCTTGGGGACAATGGTGCTTAGCTCTTTCCCTCGAGCTGCGGGTTATGCGATTATTTGTTGAGGTGGACGGGAGGTCCTTCGCCGTGGCCACAGCATTTCCCGGAGCTGACCGCACCCCTTGGGGTCGAGTGCATTACCCGGGACCGGACCTCCGCCCACCTTCTTAGTATTCTAAGCGGCCCGAACAATGACGCAAGGCGAACTTTTGCACTAAGGTCGCGTTATCCACATATTTTTGTACGTGAAGAGCTAGTAATCCGGATCAAGCATTCATCGGCACAGTGAAGAGGTAGTAATCTCGATTATCCTATTCATCAGCAGGGCGACACCAATCCCGATTACTGCACGGAGCGCGAAGAACCAATGAAGCGCACGCTTCCGTTGAAGTCGGGCATTGACCCCGCAGACGCCTGCTGGAATGAACCGCGTTAACTTCCGCGGATCCTAAGCGGTACCATTGCCGTTGTGGCCGAGCAGGGCGGCGAGTTCATGCTCGAAGCCGCCGGTCTCGATCGCGCAATGCATCCCGCATTCCTTGGGCGCGCCGGTCTCCCACCACCAGCGGCCGTTGCGCGGATCTTCGCCGTCCGCCACCGGGCGCGTGCAGGGCGCACAGCCGATCGACTTAAAGCCTTTGTCATAAAGCTCGTTGTAAGGGACGTCGTTGGCGCGGATATAGTCCCAGACCTCCTCATCGGTCCAGTCGGCCAGCGGCGCGAACTTCACGATCCCGCCATGATCGTGATCGATTTTCGAGTTTGCGGATATTCGAGCGAGTCGCCCATTGATCGCGCCGCAGCCCCGTAATCCAGGCGTCGTAATTCATCAGGGCGCGCGCACCGGCAGCACCTTGCGCACCTGGCAGCAGAGCAGGCGCGAGTTGACCGCGTTGTAAAGGTTCGCGATTGGCACATCCTCCGCAATTGCCTGGATGCGGCTGGTGCTCGGCATTTCCCGCAGCGAAGGTCAAACTTCGTTTCGGCCGGCGCGAGCTCAAGTATCTAGGACTGCTGTTCGGCTTGACGCTTGGCGGCATGTTGCTTTTCATGCTGGTGATCGCAATTCCGTCTGCGGTGGTAAATAATCATAATCACGCTGGCCCCGAAATCCGCGGTCTTCAATGAGGGACCGCTCACACCTGATCTTGATGATTGCGATGTATGCGATAGTCGCAACTGTGTTCCTCATCTATTTCGCTTTTTGGGTTAGGCTAATCCTCGTCCTGCCCGCGATAGCGCTCGCGATAATCTATTGGCGGCTCGTGCTCGATCCTGAGGCGCCCGCGCCGGTTGCGATCCAGGCTTACCCGATCTGCCGCATGACGAAGATGCCCGCAAGCGGCTTTTCGGCGAAGTATGAGAATCCAGCCTCCCCGATTTTTCTCGCCACCGGCATACGGTATTGACGCGCAACGCGATTGTTGACGTTTGCGGCTCTTTTCACCACGATACCAGCCGGAGGCTCTGGACCGCATGTTTATTCTCGATCAAGGCGCGCGTTTCGTCATTCCCCGCACCGAGATGACCTATCCCGGTCATAGCATGAAGCTTCATCAGAACGCCGCCGATCCCGTGAAGTCGCCGGTCGATCATGTGATGGCGGATTTTGAAGACGCCTGTCCTTACGAATTCAAGGGCGAGAAAAGCCGCAAGACGATGGTCGAGGCGCTGACCACGCTCGACTTCGGGAAAAAAATCGTCACCGTGCGGCCCAACAATATCCATTCGCCCTTCTTCAAGGGTGACCTCGAAGCGATCGTGCTGGGCGCGCCCAACCGCTTCCACGGCATCATGCTGCCGAAGACGCGCGGGCCCGAGGAGATCAAACAGGTCGCGAGCCTGCTCGACGATCTCGAGAAGCGCGGCGGCTGGAAGTACCACATCCAGATCGAATCATTGATCGAGACCCCGCAATCGCTGGTCAAAGCCTACGAGATCGCCACTGCATCGGATCGGATGGCCGGGCTGGTCTTCGGCATCGCGGATTTCGCCGCGAATCTCGGCATCCGCGAGATCGTCGAGCGCCAGAATCAGAACTTTCACTATGCCAAGCAGGCGGTGGTCGTCGCTGCCAAGGCCGCCGGACTGCACGCCGTGGACAACGTCTATCTGCGGCTGTGGCGTAAGGAGGATTCGCCCGAGCGCGTCGCCGAACTGCAGCGCGGGCTGCGCGAGAAGAATCAGGGCGCCGCCGAACTCGGGATGGACGGCACCTGGGTAATTCATCCGCAGCAGGCGCCCATCTGCAACGAGTGCTACACGCCGAGTACGGCTCAGGTCGAAGAGGCGCGCCGCGTCATCAAGCTCTATCATGAGAAGGGCGGCGGCTCGATGGCTGATCCCAAGAGCGGCGAGATGATCGACGAGGCCACCATCAAGATCGCCCTGATGGACCTCGCTAAGGGGGCGCAAGCCGGTCTGGTCGATCAGGCTGAACTCAAGGATTGGTCGGCCAAGAGCAAATCGATCACCGGCTACGACATTCTCGAACTGATGAAGCGCACCGGCTGATCTTCAGACGACGTAACTGCGTATGCTCGCCGGATTTAATGGTCAGTCGCGACGCTCGACTGGTTTGGAATCGAGCGATCTAAAATCCCGATGTTTGTGACTCGGTCAGATTGGCACACAAGCTGCTCATAAAAACATGACAGCTGACTAGCGCGGGTTGATGCGAGCGCTTTCGACGCAAATAGCCCGGGTCCGCTTTCTAACGGAGGACGTCATGCTAAAACTATTCGTCGTAGCTTTAGGAGCGATGCTATTATCTGGATGTTGCGAACTCTTTGGGATTTGCACGTCGGTCTCAGTTCATAGTTCTGCTTCTTCCGCTAACGAGATCAGTCAGCGCAATTTACCGAGCGAATGGACTTTTTCAAATCAAAGCTCCCCAGCGGGCCCTGGTTGCGCCAAGCTGTCGGCCTCATCAAGACCCGCGAACTTCTCTTAACACTCAGAGGCGAGCGGCGCCTTCCTCCGCCATCGGGCGCCGCTCGCCCAATTGCTACATCAGGTTAAACGCGCGCGCTACATTCTCGCCCAGCACGCCGCGCCGCGCCGTCGTCGTCATGCCGGCCACCATCCCGCGCAGCTCTTCCATGTAATCGCCCGGATGGTCAGGGTGCGGATAGTCGCTGGCCCAGAAAAAGCGATCCTCGCCGACCAGTTGCGTCATTGCGGCGATCGAGCGCTCATCCGGATCCGCCGAAATATAGCATTGCCGCTTGAAGTAGTAGGATGGCGGCTCCTCGAGCTGCACGGTGCCGCCCAGTCCGGTATGGCGATAGATTGCGTCACCGCGGTCGAGCCAATAGCCGATCCAGCCGGCGCCGGATTCGAGCACCACCACGCGCAGCTTCGGAAAGCGATCGAACACCCCGTACTGGAAGAGAGTCGCGAAGGCATGGCCGACACCCTGCGCCGCAAACAGATCGAAGTACCAATCGGCCCAACTCATGCCGTCGAAGCGCTGATGAATGCTGAAAGCGGTCGGTTCAAGGCCCGGATGAATCCCGACCGGAACATTCAGATCCTGCGCGGCGGCAAAAAAGGCGTCGTGGTCCGGATGGCCGTGCGGCTTTCGCGTAATCGTATAGGGCGCGACGAAAGCGCCTTTGCAGCCGGCTTTGACCGCGCGCTGCAGTTCATTGGCCGCCTCCTCGGGATCGCCCAATGAGATGTGCGCGATCGGCACCAGCCGTCCGCCCGAATCGTGACAAAACTCGGCGATCCAGCGGTTGTAGGCGCGGCAGTGCGCCGACGCCAATTCCGTATCGAAGATCTCCGCCTCCCACAACAGCCCGAGCGTTGGATAGATGACCGACTTGGCCATCCCCTCGGCGTCGAGAATCTGGAGCCGCTCCTTCAGGTCCATCGCACCCGGCGCGCAGCCCGCTAGATAGGTGTCCTCGCGCCGGCCAGTATTGAGACTCTCGAAGACGGCGCGTTTTTCCTCTGCCCGGGCGTAGAGTTCCTTGCGCCGGCCGTCATTGAACGCCCCGACCTTCTCGCCCATCTCGCGCAGCTTCTTCATCCCGCCCAGACTGTGTAGCAGGGACGGGCTGGTAAGCTCGGATCTCTTGCCGTCGATTTCGAGAAACTCGAAACCGTCGTCGCCGACCGTCAGCCGCGTCGCGCGCTCCCGATAGCGCGGTTCCAAATAACGCTCAAAAAGATCCGGCGGCTCGAGAATATGGCCATCCGCATCGATCAGCAGCTCTTCGTAAGCCATTGATTCATTTCCTCCGTCAATAGTTTCCCCGATTGAATTTGTCCCCGAGGGACATTCGGATGATGGCAAATCGCTTGACGGGTTGGCAAGCCTACGATGCCGCGCGCAATCTCTCTCCCCCTCTTACTTAATCGCGATCGGGTTAACCGACGAGCCGCAGCCATGCACCAGCTTGAGCGGCGCGCCGGCAAACAGAAACGTATACTGCTTGTCCTTGGCGCAGTCGTCGGCCAGATCCTTAAGCCAGACGATCTCGTTGAAAATTACGCCGAGATTGCACAGCAGCGCGCCATGCAGCACGCCCGTGCTCTGCGTTGTCTTGTTAAAGCCCTGCTCGCAGCCGACGTTGTCGGCGCTGATCGACGCGATCTCCATCTCGTGAAACCATTTCACCAGCTCGGGACTGTACTCCAGCCCCGGCTCGTCGAATTGACCATCCGGGAAAAACGCTCCAACCCCTTCTTCATAAAAGCGGTTGAGCCAGCCGGTGTGCAGCACCACGATGTCGTGTTTCTCGATCGTCGAGCCCTGCTTTTTCGCGGCGTCGAGCAGATCCGTCAGCGTGACGCCCTCACCGCGGTCCAGATGTTTCTTGCCCTTGAAGCGCGCCGCGTCGATCAGGATGCCGCGCCCGACCACGCCGTGTTCACCCATCGGCTGCACCGAGCACTTTTGCAGACCGCCGATCGTGGTCTTGGGATCGAAGCCGTTGTAGAGCTTGTCGCCGTACCAGGCATGGCCGAGCGCGTCATATTGGGTGGTCGATTGCGGAAACATCGTGATGACGTCGTCGGAGTATTTGAGCCCGCCCGGAAAAGGTTTGTCGCGCCCGGAAATATACGAGCCTTCGTCGTGCGTCAGCGTATGAATCGGTTGCGAGCGCAAGGGATGGGTCGGGTCGCCGGCCGGACGCGCGACCGGCACGCCGAGCATAAAGACCTTGCCCTGCTTGACCGCGCGAACTCCGCGCAGCACTTCCTGATCAGTGAGAAAATTCAAGCAGCCGATTTCGTCGTTGGCGCCCCAGCGTCCCCAGTTCTTCGGGGAGTCCTTGAGCAACTCGGTCATTTCGATAGGTTTGTTCGGCATGATTTCTCCTCCTTGAGAAAAGTTTCGTTGAGCAAAGATTCGTTGCAGAGATAACCCGATTAAAGCCGCGGATCGAGCGCGACGGAGATCGCCTGTGCGCCGGGAATCCGGCCCGCCAGCGTGCGAATCGCGCGGTCGATGTCGTTCAGCGCGAAACTATGGGTGTGCATTTTCTCGAACGGATAGCGCCCCGATTCGATCAGCCGTACCGCCGCTGCAAAGGAATCGAAATCGGCGTTCTTAACCCCCTTGATAGTTAGTTCCTTCGAGAAGATGCGATCGTTGCGCAGATCGGGAATTGCCGCAGTCGGGCCTTTGACGCCGGCCAGTATGATCGTGCCGCCGACCCGCGCGATCTCGACCGCCTTTGCGATCGGCTCCATGGTCTCGGAGGTCACGTCCACCACGACGTCGGCGCCGTCGCCCTGCGTCAGCTCGCGCACCCGCGCGACCACATCTTCGTCAGCATAGATCGTCGCGTCGGCGCCGAATTCTTCGGCCAGCCGGATCCGATGGGCGCTCCGGCGGCGCGCGACGATCGCGACGTGCGCGGCACCGGCCTCGCGCGCCGCGGCGACGCAGGCGATTCCGCGCTGCCCCGCGCCGAAAATCACCACGGTGTCGCCGAGCCGCGTGCCGGGAATCCGCTGCGCCCAGCTAATCCCGGCGGCGATCGGCTGATAGAGCGCGGCCAGCTCCGGCGCCACGCCGGGCGCCACCTTGTGCAAGGCAACTTCAGGATCGAGATACATGAACTCCGCCATCCCGCCCCACAAAGCCGGCGCAATCGTCGTCGGGATGAAACCGCATACGGAGATAGCGGCGCCCGGCCGCCCGACCCGGCAGTTGCGATAGTCGCCGCGTTTGCAGGCGCGACAATGGCCGCATCCGCGCGTCGGCTCGACCACGACGCGATCACCCGCTGCCAGCCCCCAGCGCCGCGCCGCCTCTTCACCGATCTCCTCGATTACGCCGACCGGCTCGTGGCCGGGGATCATCGGCAGAGCGAGCAACGCGTCGAGCTTGCCGTCATATTGATCGACATCGCTGCCGCAAATGCCGCAGGCCTCGACCCGCAGCAGCGCGTCATACGCGCCGATCCGCGGCAACTCGAACTGCTGCATCTCGAAGCGCCGGGCGCCGACCTGAACTACCGCTCGCGACTTGGCCATGCTTCCCTTTGCGCACGGTTTCCGTGAATGAAAGCAGCGTGCGACGGCCCACTCTAGAACTTTTTTGTCCGCAGGCGGTAGCGGGTTGCTCTTGTTGTACAAGTCTGCGCTAGGATGAGATCCCGAGAGCAGCGACGGACAACCTCGATGGGCGCGATCGTTAAATTCAGCCGGCCGGTGCGCATCCGCAAAGCTGCGGTTACGTCCGCCGCGGTCGCGGCGCGGGAAAGCGCAGCACGGGATATCGCCGCCGAGCGCGAGGAAGCCGCATCGATCAAAATCCTGCTCTGGACTTTCGCACTCGCCGCCCTCGCGATGTGCGTGACGGTGGTCGTGACGCTGGCGAGGAGTTGGGACGAGCTCTTGTGGATCTCGGCGTTCGTGCTGGTCTTCGCGATTCTGAAAATTGCGCTGGCCAACGCGCTCTTCTACGTCATGATTAATTACGACAAAGACCGGCGGGAAATTCCGCTCAAGCCCGCTGATGCGCACAAGCCCCCGCCGCGAGCCATTCGCGCCACGCGCCACTTAACCGCCACGCTCACCTTGGCGGCTTCGAGAAAGTCGTCGCCAACACGTCAACCCGACCGGTCTCACTAGAATTCTGACGCAGCTCCGAAGCGCGCCCGAGTCTGCGCAGCGCTCGCGTCAAAATCGCGCGTTCGGCACAGGCAATCCCGCGATTTCGGCGCGGGCGCGAAACACCGAGCCCTTGAGCGCGCGATCATTGCTGTTGTTCGCCGTCACCGCATAAAGATCGCGCATGTCCGGTCCTCCGAAGGCCACGCTGGTCACCGATTTCGCCGGCACCTTGACCCGCCGATCGAGCGTGCCGTCGGGCTTGAAGCGCACGACTTCGCCAGGACCCATCACGACCGCCACCCAGACGCCGCCCTCGGCGTCCACGGTCATGCCGTCAGGGGCGCCCTCCGGCACCTTCGCAAAGAGGCGGCGCGGTCCGACCGTACGATCCGGTCGCACGTCATAAACCCATACGCCGGACTGAGAATCGCAATGGTAGAGCAGTTTGCGGTCGGGACTGAAGCCGAGCCCGTTAGTCACCTCGACGCCCTCGGCAAGTTTCGTCACCTTGCCCGGCGGGTCGATGCGGAAGAGCGAGCCCGCCGGCGGCGCGGTCTTGAAGTCGAAGCCGGCATGGATATCGAAGCCAAAGGTGCCGAACCAGACGCTGCCCTGGTCATCGGTCGTCAGATCATTAATTCCGAAGAGCGGCTTGTTGTCCCATTCGGCGAAGAGGTCGCGGACCTTGCCGCTCTTTTCGTCCCAATGAGCGAGGGTACGGCCGCTGACGATCATCCCGCCGCCCTCGTTGAGAGCGATACCGCCGACGAACTTGCGCTCGGCGATTAGGGTCTCGATCCGCCCGTCCGGGTTCCGCCGCATCACGCCGCCACCGCGGATGTCGCTATAGTAGAGCCGGTTTTGCGGATCGATCCGCGGGCCTTCGACCAAGCCGTAGCCAGTTGCCAGAGTTTCGAACTGCATCGCGGTTTCCTTCTTCAGATGCCGCCCCGCGCAGACTGCCTTATCGCGAGCCTGCGGCGGGTGCGGTTCATGCGTTACTCTCCCCGAGGAAATTCCTACGAGCAGAGCACGTCGTTGGCGTGCATTGTATCGAGATACTCTTTGACCTGCTGAATCTTGCCGTCACGCACCTGGAACAGGAAATGGTACTTGTTTTGATAGGTCTTGCCGTTTTTCATCTTGGCGTGGGATTCGGCCTCGACCGCGACGCGATCGCCCTCGGCGGTGATGCCCAGCGGATTCAGCCGCAACGCGCCGTCAATCTTCCCGCCGAGACCACCCAGCAGTTCTGCGAACTGCGCCTTGGTCTTGGTGCCGGAGAGCGGAAAGCTGCCCGCCACCCACCAGGTGGCCGAATCTGCCAGCGCGCCCAACAGCGCGGCCGCATTGCCCGCATTCATCGCTTCGAACAGTCCCATCACGACTTTTTTGTTTTCTTCTGCGCCCATCTTTTTTACCTCCCAAGTTGTCTGCAAGTTACGATCGCAACTTAGTCCCGATCGCGGCCCGCTTGCAATGGACGCCGAGGCTAGCCCTTGCCGGCCGGACCGGCGCGTAGCCGGCGCCAGCCGCGGACGACCGCGGAAATCCCGGCCGCGACGAAGATCACCGCCAAAATGACTACAAGCAGCCCGGCAAAGAGGCCGTAAACGATCATCGCTGCTTCCATCTGAGGCGACCTGCTCGGACCTTAACTCAGCGCTTCCGCTCGCCGCAATTGCGTCGGCACTTTTTGCGCGCGATTCGCCGAGGCTTAGCGCGTATGACGGCGCTCGAACGCCGCGGTCAGCGCTTGCGTGATCGGCGCCCAATCACCCACCAGGCCGAGATGAGCGAACTCGAAAATCGTCGCCTCGGGATCATTGTTCACGGCGACGATCGTCTCCGCGCGCTTGATACTGACCGTGTGATTCGGCGCCCCGCGCAGGCCGATCGCAAAATAGAGCCGCGGCGCGATCGCCTTGCCAGTTAGACCGACCTGCAGTTGACGCGGCATCCAGGCCTTGTCGGTTACCCGCCGCGAGGCGCACATCCCCGCCCCAAGCACGCGCGCGAAGGCCTTGCAGCGCTCGACGCCTTCCAGCCCGCCCACGCCCATGCCGACCCCCACGATCACCTCGGCGCCGTCGAGCGGCGCGATCGTGTGGTCAACGCTCGAGTGCTCGGCCACCAGCCGCGTCAGCGGCGCACCGACCGTGACGCGTACCGTCTCCAGTTCGACCGCGCGCTCCGGATTCGGTTCGGCGAGTTCCAGCACGCCCTGTCTGACGGTCGCCATCTGCGGGTAGGTCTTCGACAGAATCGGCGCGACGATATTGCCGCCGAAGGCCGGCTTGAGGGCGATCAGGCCGTGCGCCGAATCCAGCTCCAGTCCGATCGCGTCGCCCGTCAGCCCGAGCTTCAGCCGCGCCGCGAGCCGCGGACCCCAGTCGCGCCCCTTTTCGCTGGCGCAGAGCAGCAAGCCCCACGGCGTGCGTTCGCGCACCAGATGAGCAACCGCTTCCGCCGCGGTCTCGGGCGAGTAACTTTCCAGCGCGGGATTTTCGAGCAGGACAATCTCGTCGGCGCCGTAGCTGGCGATCAGCCCGGCATGTTTGGCGATTCCTCCGCCCAGGCCGAGCGCGACCAGTGCGCCGCCGAGCGCGCTGGCGAGCGCGTCGCCCGCCGACAGCAACTCGAGGCTGCCGAGCGTCACCGCGCCGTCGAGACCGGTCTCGACCACCACCCAGACATCCTTACCGCGCACGGGCTTGCGTGTCTGCGCGGCGACCGGCCGCTTCTTGTGCTGGCGTGGCGCGAGCGCGCCGCGCGCTTCGAGCTCGACCAGTATCCGCTCAGCCGCGCGCTCCGGGTCGCTCGCGTCGATCATCCGGCACGCGACTTTCGCGCTCTGCTGCGCCTGCACGCCCTGCACCCAGGTCGGCGAGCCGGCGACCCCGAACTGCCCCGGCTCGGCGCCGAGTTCCGCCGCGCGGACGCTCGTGATCGGATGCGCGAGGGCCGCCTCGCGCGCTGCGGGACTGATCTTGAGCGGATTGATCAGCCGCTCGGCGCAGGTCAGCAGCGCCGGCAGGCGGCATTCGACTTCGTCAAAACCTTCATCGCTTTCGCGCTCCGCCGCCACCCGCTCGCCTTCAATCACGAGCTTGCGGACGCCGGTAATCTGCGCCACGCCGAGCAGCTCGGCGATCTCCGGGCCGACCTGTCCGGTCTCCGCGTCGAGCGAATATTTGCCCAGCAGGATCAAATCGAATTTGCCGCGCCCGAGCCACAGCGCGAGCGCCCGCGCGGTCGCCAGCGTATCCGCGCCTGCAAACGCGCGATCCTCCAGATGCACGGCGTGATCGATTCCCATCCCGAGCGCGTCGATCAGCACCTCGCGCGCCTGTGGCGGCCCCATCGTCACCGCGGTGGTCTCCGCACCGATTCGGTTTTTAAGTTCGATTGCCTGGGCGATCGCGCGCAGGTCATAGGCGCTCATGACGTTGACGCCATCGCGCTTGATAGTCTTGGTGACCGGATCGAAGTTGGCGTCTTCGATCAGGGGGATCTGCTTTATGCAAACCGCGATTTTAAGCAAGCTACTGACACCTCGCCGACTTAAGTAGTCAACCGCAAACGGTGATGCAAACCCACCGCGATGACACTAGCGGAGCGCTCCTGCGCGGAGCGAGCACAGGGGGCGGCGGAGTCTGCGACGCGCGGCCAAGGTCAGGAGTCTGCGCGCTGCGTCAAGCTTCTTGCTTCGCTCCGCTAGCGTTCGATCCGCACCGCCGATTCCACCTGCGGACCCAGGAACCGCCGCCCCACCCGCACGAAACGCTCCGGGTTCTCGGTCACGAAGAAGCTCTGCGTGCCCATCCCGCGGGCGCGCGCGAGCCGCAATTCGTGGAGCCGCTCCGTCACCGCGGCGACCGTCGCCACGGCCGAGTCCACCAGACTGACGCCCGGCCCGAGCACCCGCCCGAACAGCTCGCTCAGCAAAGGATAATGCGTACAGCCCAGCAGCAGCGTGTCGATCCCGCTGAGCTTGAGGCTCTCCAGGTAGTGCGCCACCGTGCGTTCGGCGATCTCGTTGTCGGTCCAGCCCTCTTCGACCAGCGGCACCAGCAGCGGGCAGGCGCGCGTGTAAATCTCGACGCCCGGCCGGAGCTGCTGCAAGGCGCGTGTATATGCACCCGACGCGATCGTCGCCTCGGTGCCGATTACGCCGATCCGCCCGTTGCGCGAGGCTGCCGCCGCGGCCCGCGCGCCCGGCTCAATCACTCCGATCACCGGTACGATCGTATCCCGCGCGATCGTCCCCAGCGCGATCGCGCTCGAGGTGTTGCAGGCCACGACCAGCAGCTTGATCCCCTTGGCCAGCAGGAATTCGGTGTTTTCGCGCGAATAACGGATGATCACTTCGTTCGACTTCGTGCCGTATGGCACGCGCGCGGTGTCGCCCAGGTAGATGAAGTCCTCGGCCGGCAGCGCGCCGGCCAACTCCTTCAGCACCGTCAGCCCGCCGATCCCCGAATCGAAGACCCCGATCGCCCGCGCGCGATTATCTGCCGCAGCGCCCGGCGGCCGGCGGCGCGCGCGGACGTCCAGCGCGACCACCTTGTTCGCGCGCGCTCCGCCGATCGTGCTGCGGCGAACGGCCATCTCAGACGCGCGCCAGCCGCGCGCCCATCTGCGCCGGCGACGCCGGCGGCGCGCCCAAGACTCGCCGATGAGCGCTCGGGCTCTCCATGCACAGATAGATCGGAAGTTGCGGATGCGCCCGCGTTAGCCGTTCGCGGATCCGCGTAAACAGCCCGAGCCGCAGCGGAGTAAAGGCGCGATAGCGCCCGTCAGGCGCCAGCGCTTCCTCGCCTACCAGCATCGGATCGGAGGGAAAGCGCCGCCGCGCGATCGTGCGCAACGTGGGCGTCATGCGCAATCCGCCGAGGCTGATAAAGGCGATTCGCTCCGGCGGGATCAGCGCGAAGAGCTCTTCCAGCAGCGCGGCATAGTCCGCTTCGGCCTCCGCATAGGCGATAATCGGATCGAGATGGAACGCCACCTTGTAGCCAGCTTCGTGCACGCGGCGGGCCGCGTCGATCCGCGCAGCCGGCGCGGCCGTATGATGCTCCGAGGCGCGAAAAACCCGCTCGGGTGAAAGCGTCCACGACACCAGCGTCCGTCCCTTGGGATCGATCGTGAGCAGATTGGCGATCTCGTCCGTCTTGGTCTTGAGTTCCAGCAGCAGATTCTGGCGCGCGGCAAAGTACTCGACCAAGTCGCGGCTGATTCCGGTGAGCGTGTCAAACGCCAGCGAGTCGGCAAGCTCGCCCGTGCCGATCCGGAAGCTGCGCCCCGGCGCGCGCGCCGCGAGGCGATCGAGCTCATCGAAGGCCTCGTGGTAATTCGTGTAGATCTGCAGGCCCGGATTGTCGGCGACGTATTCCTGCAGAAAACAGTAGCTGCAATCCATCGGACAGTTCGACGCCAGAATCATTACTTGGTAGCCGCAGCAGGCGAATTCGCTGGAGCCCGCCGGACAACTTTTTAGAAACCCGCCCCGATGGCGCATCAGAACTATCCGCCGTTTGGCCGCGCCAAAAGGGTCGGCGCCCGCCGGCGGCCGCGTCGCGCTCCGGCCGTCGGCGACGTAGCGGACTGCGACCCCTGCCGGCAGCCGCGCGATCACGCGCTCGGCCAGCGCGCTCGCCCGCGCGTCCTCCTCGACAAACAGCGCCTCCAGTTCAAAATTCATCTTCAAACTCATCGCTGCCACCGAGCGCGTCGGCGATCCGGCATAGCGCGGTCCGGCGCGCCGCCAAGGCGTCGAGCAACTCTTCCAGCTCGGCGCCGCTGCGCGCCGTCAGCTCCACGCGCAGCTCATCAGAGCCGAGATTTTGCGGCAAGACCACGCGGATGCTCAAGGGCAGTTTGAGTTCGGCGATTTTCTCCGCGAGCCCGGCCGCAGCGGCGCGCAGGCGCGGAAAACGGATCGCCCGCAGGCCTTCAAGCAGCAGATGCGCGCGCTCAGGCCGCGAGCCTCCGCCCTCGATCACGCCGCGTAGCTCGCCCCGTGCGAGAATGCCGGCTACGTCGCCGCCGTCGCGCAGCCGAGTCTCCTCCAGCAATTCAAAGGCGCTGACGAATTGTCCGGTCCGCAGGCGCAAGCCTTCGGCGAGCGCGAGGAGCGCGTCGCGATCGGCGGCGTCGAGCCCGAGCCAGCGCTCGACGATCGCGGCGGGCAACCTGCGCTGCACCGCCCAGTCTCGAATCCGCCCGCTTTGCTCGCGCTCAATCATTAGAAGCCGTGGAAGTCATTTCTATTTTCCTCAATTCTGCGCGTCGTCGTGAGGAGCGGGCGCAGAGTCGCCAACTCATGATGCAGTTGCGGATCGGCGCCCACAATCCAGTTTGGCGCCTGCACACTCAGTCTTTCGATCCGCTCGGCCAGATCATCGTTGCCGCGCCGGCTCAGCCCCTTCGCCAGAATCCGGCTTTTCTCCGCCAGCACCGCGCAGACCGCAGCGCGCTGCTCCAACGATAGATCATCGCTGTGCGCGAGCAATTTGAGCAAGCTCAGGATCCGGAAGCGATCGATCGCCGGCACGCTCGCCGAAAGCTGTCCCGCATGACCGGCGCGCCGGATCACCAACGGCTCATCGATCAAGCCGGCCTCGTGCCGCACGAGAATGCGCAGCCATAAGTCGTAGTCCTCGGCGGCTTCCAACCCTTCGTCGAAGCCGCCGAGCGCGCGAAACAAGGAGGTTCGCAGGATTACCGCAGAGGGGCTCAGAATGCAGGTGCGCAACGATTCGAGGAAAATATCACCGGCGCGTTTGCGATGCCGCATGCCGGGATTCACCTGCACGCCATCGCGCATCCAGAGTTCAGCGGTCTGGGCAATCGCGCACTCCGGATGGGTCGCCATAAAATCGATTTGCCGTCTCAGCTTGAACGGCCGCCACAGATCATCGGAATCAAGAAAGGCCACTATCGGCGCCGACGCGAGCGCGACGCCGGTGTTGCGTGCGGCCGCCACGCCGCGCTTCTCTCGATGCGCGATGATTCGCATCGCAACGCCGCCCGCACCCGCGCGTACTTCGCCTGCGATGCGCGCGAGAGTTTCTGCGGTTGCGTCGGTCGAGCCGTCGTCGACGACAATCAACTCGGCGCAGACCTCGCGCTGGGCGACCACGCTCGCGATCGCCTCGGCCACCATCGCGCGCCGATTATACGTCGCGATAATTACGCTGACCGCAGTCTCCATCGGCGCGGGCGATTACGCGGAAAGGCGGGAGTAATTCCGGCCGATTGCGATAATGCGGCGGCGCAACTCCTCGAGCCCCTCCCCGCTCTCTGCCGAGCAGAGGATCGGCTCGAGGCCATGAGCGGCGAATGGCTTGAGCGCGGCGGCGCGCTGCGAGCGTCGCAGCTTGTCACATTTGGTCGCCGCCACCACGATCGTCAGCGGGTTCAAGGCCACGCCCGAGGCGTCGTGGCGATCACTCATGGCGAGCAGCGCCAGCTCCTCTGCTTCCGGCCCGCGCCGCGCGTCGATCAGCAGAACGAGCCCGGCCAGGGCCTCGCGTTGCGTGAGATAATCGTTGATTAGCCCACCGAGGTGCGCGGCGTCGGCGCGCGCCATCTTGGCGTAGCCGAAGCCCGGCAGATCGACCAGCGCGAGGCCCGCGCCCAGACCGAAAAAATTCAGCGCCCGCGTCCGTCCGGGAGTCTTGCTGGTCCGCGCCAATCCGCGGCTCTCCGTCAGCGCGTTCAGGAGCGAACTCTTGCCCACATTCGAACGCCCGGCCAGTGCAACTTCGACCCGATTCCAGCGGGGATAGTCGCCGACAGTGGTCGTCGAGCGCAGGTATTCAGCCGCGAACTTCATGATCGACCCGCTGGGCGCGAACTACCGTCCGTAATTTGCCACGACCTCGCCCCGCGCAAGCACGTATCCGCGCATCGCCACCACCAGTGTTCGCGCATCCGCATCGGCCGCGAGACGGAGCGTCCTCGACAGCGCATATAATTTAAAGTGGTAATGATGCTCGGATCCCGACGGCGGGCACGGGCCACTATACCCGATCCGGCCAAAATCATTTCGAGCCTGTTCGCCACCCGCAGCCAGCGCCGGCGTTTGCGGCAGATTTTCCGGCAGCCCGGATAGCTTGGTGGGCAAATTGAACACGCCCCAATGGGTAAAGACGCCTGACGGCGAGTCCGGATCATCGACGATCAGCGCCAGAGTTTTGGCGCTTGCCGGAATCCCGCTCCAGACGATAGCGGGCGAAATATCTTCACCGTCGCACGTGTAGCGCCGTACGATAGTTCCGTTCTGAGCAAGCGCAGGCAGACTAAGCGCGATCGAAGCAACCTGCGGATTCTCCGCGGCGGCACAAACGGCTTGCAGAGTGGCTCCAATCAACCAGATCTTTGCTGCACGTAGCATCGGAGATGGCTTCAGTCTGGGCAAGCGTCGAGCGCAAGTATAGGCCCAAAAGCTCGCGAAAGGTAATAACCATGCATCAGCCCCGCGCCGGAGGGCAGATGCTACCGGGTGAAAAAAGCAATGATCGTCTGTTGGGAAACCGTCGTGTACCCCCTTGACCACTAAATGCATTTTTGACTATGTTTGGGATTAATAAAGGTCGCCTAACAAGGTATCAAACCTTAAAAGCTCGGAACTGGAGCAGCGTTCGCGCTGATTGATGACCTCGGTTGCTGGTTGCGGGAGAGCAAGACGTGGCGGAGCCTAAATACAGTTTGCCCAGGGTTATGACGGTGCGTGAGCTTTCGGCTTACCTGCGCGTGCATCCTTCGACCATCTATAAGCTGCTGCGGCGCGGAGAGATACCGGGCTTTCGCATCGGCACAGACTGGCGCTTTAACGCCGAGGTGATCGATCGCTGGTGCCTCGAGCGCAACATGAAACCGGACGACGCGACCGAGCGGCGCAACTGACTCAATCAAGCACAGATTCCCTGTACCTGTCTTAAAATCCCGACACTCTGCACAGACTCGCCGCTCCCGCTGATGGTTGGCCTATTTCTCGGCGAGCGCCTTGAGATCCAACAGGCCACTACGAACGCGCCGCCAATCATTTTGTCCATGTTGAAGACGGTGCCGAAAACCCGCTGGATGTAAGGATATGGCCCCGCCATGGTCCAACTCACTTCTGTGGCGGTGCCCACCGATTGCAGCGCGAACACGATGTTGGTGTGCCCCTCCATCGGCTTTTCCATGTCCAGCCGCATATTGACGCGCGATGGCGGTGCAGTGTCGGTAATCGCCAGACTGCCCTTGCCGCTCTGCCCTTGCTGTCCCACGAATCTCCAGCGCCCTTGCCGCTTTTGTGGACCGCTGTAAGCGATCGCATTGCTCGGGTCTTGCTTGGCAAAGGGGTTCCATTCGTTGAAACTTTTGAGGTCATTGATGAGTGGAAATATTTTCTCCGGCGGCGCGTTGATCGTTATCGAGCGCGAGACACGGAAATCCTTCGGCATGGTCGCGGCATAGATAAGAATGCCACCGACGCTGACAACGAGCACAAGCCCGACGATTTTTAGAATCGTCCACATGGTTCTCTCCTTAAGGTGGGCAGCGCCGGGCTGTAAGGGGAGCCGCCCCGGCACAGGCGGGGACGCAACTGCCACCGCAACCGTCCACCGCATTACAGCTGCTCAACGCGAATGTCGCTCACGCACGCGCATCAACGTGCCGAGCAAAATTGTTCAATATTGCCTGCCAGCCCTGACGCTGTTGCTCGATGGAAGCGGTTTTTGCGCGACGAAATGCAAGAAGCATTATTGTCGCTAGGATTCCATAGGGGAAGAGTTCTGCGAGAAATGAAATATCGGCAAACACGCATAGGTTGCCGCAAGCATAGGCGACCGCGACCAACAAGAGTAGGCAACCAAAAGTAGTGCCATCGCCTTCGCGAGAATCCGTTTCTCGCGCCGCGAATTTCGACGAGGCCGCCGGACGCGCCCTCGACGCTGCCCGCGACGGCGCGCGCGGTGCTGATCGTGCCGATACCGTCCGCGATTGCGTCAGCACCCAGATTGCCCTCGAAGCGCTCGCCGCCGCGCGCGATCAGCCGCTTTGCGCTTCGCGGTTGACGGCGCCCGCGCGCCCCATCACGTCCGCTTTGCCCGCGCCAACCGCCTCATCCTCGATACCGCGCTCGAAGCCCACTTCGGCGATGTCGGCAATCATGTGAATCTCCCCCAGTAATTATCATTAGAAACTCCCCCACCTGGCCGAGGAGGAGGAGAGCATGGAAGGGCGCATCGGAAATCCAATCGGCCGGTTTTCGAGCGACATAACGCACTTTGAAGGCGAAAAGCATTGTCGTAATTGGAGTTGTCTCGACAAGGACTGGATGCCAGCATCCACCAGTGAACCTTTCCGGCGTCGCGAAATTTGCGGAATCGTTAAGCGGCGAAATCGTCTTATGCGGCGACCGCAGGTTCGGCGAATTACGGCGGGTCACGAATCATGCCGTCAATCTGCACCCTGCGATCATCGTAAGGTGTGCCAACCGCAAAGACGTTCAGCGCGCCGTTGATTTTGCTCGTCGTAATGGCCTGCTCACAGCGGTTCGCTCCGGCGGCCACAGTTTCGCGGGCCACGGAGTCTGCGAAGGCGGACTCGTCATCGATCTGTCGCCGATGAAACGTGTTCAGATCGATCCGGCACGCGGGAGAGTTGTTATCGAGCCGGGCGTCCTCGCCGGCGAGTTGGATTGTCTTACTCAGTCGTTCAAGATGGCGGTGCCGCTAGGATCATGTCCGACCGTCGGTGTCGCCGGATATTCACTCGGCGGAGGTGAAAGCTCGCTCACGCCCATGTTCGGCTACGGATGCGATAGCATCGTCGGTCTCGAAGTCGTAACTGCCGACTGTAAAATCTTAACTGCCAAGCCTGGAGAACATCCCGATTTGTTCTGGGCGATGCGCGGCGCCGGCGCAAATTTCGGTGTCGCTACATCGCTCGAATTCGAGCTTCATCCAATCGAAACTGTGCTTTCAGGCAGCTTGAAGTATCCGCTCCGCCAAGCCAAAAAAATCCTGGATTTTCTCGATGGTTTCGCGCCGACGATTCCGTCCGACCTGTTTCTGATTGCTGCCGTGCTGCCACATCCGGGCGAGCGGATGCTCGATGTCAAGGTTGTGTGGAGCGGTAAAAAGGAAAAGGGCGAGCGCCTGCTGCGTCCGCTGCGCACCTACTTGCGCCCCTTCGCGGATTCGATAAAGCCCAAAGCGTATCTCGACGAACAGCGCGGCGGTTACGACGTTCCCGAAGGAGTACAATCAAGTCATCGGCGGGGCGGCCACTTTAAAAGGCTGACCGGCGACATCATCGACACTATCATTCAACATGCGTCGAATGCGCCGCACGAAGCGAGCGGCATTACCATGTTGTACTGGCATGGGCCGTGGTGCGCGAAGCCGCATGATAATGCTTTCGGGTTTCGACAGACGGGATTCGAATTCTGGGTCCATACTTATTGGGAGAAAACCCGCGACCGTGAAAAGTCATGGGCGTGGGTCGAGAGTTTTTTTGACGCGATGGCGCCGCTCTCAACCGGCGCCGTGTATCTGAACGACCTCGAGAACGAGGGCGAAGCTCGCGTCCGCGCTGCCTATGGCGACAAATATCATCGCCTGGCGCTGATCAAGCGCAAGTTCGATCCCGACAACTTCTTTCGCGTCAATCAGAACATTCCGCCGGCCAAGTGACATAGTAGAGAGCAAGCCATCTTTATTGGAGAACATCTTTCGAGAGAAGGAATGCTTGATCGCGATGCGGTTCGGACTCAATTTCCCCCTTGCCGGGCCATTCAGCGACGTTGCCATTGTCGCGCAGTTGGCGAAAGAAGCGGAGGACGCCGGATGGGACGGTTGCTTTGTGTGGGACCACCTGCTGCTCGCTGGAGCTCCGCCGCTCGCGGACCCCTGGATCGCGCTTGCCCTGATAGCGCAGGCGACCAGTCGGATTCGGCTGGGGGCGCTGGTCACCCCGTTGTTTCGCCGCAATCCGGCGAAGCTGGCTTATGAAACCGTCACCCTCGACCACCTGTCGAAGGGAAGGCTCGTCTTGGGCGTGGGACTTGGCTCCGATGCCTTCGGCGAGATCAGTACTTTCGGCGGCCCGTTGGACGACAAACTTCGAGCTGAAATGCTCGACGAGGGTTTGATCGTGCTTTCTGCTCTGTGGAGCGGACAACCGTTTTCATTCGATGGCAGGCATTATCGCCTGAACAACGCACAAGTGGTTCCGCCGTGTCTGCAACGACCCCGTATTCCTATTTGGATCGCCGGCTCCTGGCCGCGAAAGCCGGCGATGCGGCGCGCGGCGCGGTACGACGGCGTGGTGCCGGTGCGGGGAGATCTAGCCACCTCTCTCACCCCTTCGCAGGTAGCCGAGATGGTCGCATATATCAATGGTTTCCGTTCGGGAGATGCTCCATTTGAGGTAATTCACTTTGAATCCGCTATGGGATCGCGATCGGCACAAGATCGGCAACTGGTGGTATCATATGCTCAGGTGGGCGTCACCTGGTGGATCGAAACGATGCCATTCGATCCGCAACAGTTCGATCAGGCATGTCACTGGATTCATGCCGGGCCATCGGGATGAACTGATTTTCTAAACAATGCGGGGCGATTCAGGACTCATGGGCACGACACATAGCTTCCTAGTATGAAATCGAGAGCTCTCAAATTTCCGCGCTTCAAGTACCGGCCATCGATTCTCGCTGCACGACGCAGCCTCAAGATGGCCCGCTCGGCCCACGCCTATGTGCGCGGCAGCACCCGGAAGTTCTATGAATGGCTCGAAACTTCCGCCCGGCCGTAATTTACCGCACGGCCCCGCGGTCTGGATCTGCGGCGATTGTCACGTCGGCAACCTCGGCCCAATCGCGAACACCGAAGGTCACATCGATATTCAGATCCGCGATTTCGACCAGACCGTGATCGGCAATCCTGCGCACGACCTGATCCGCCTTGGCCTCTCGCTCGCGACTGCCGCTCGCGGCTCCGACCTGCCGGGCGTCACCACGGCAAAAATGCTCGAGCAACTGATCGAGGGCTACGAGCAGGCCTTCAGTGACGACGCCGCCGACAGCGACTTTCAGTATCAACGGCCCAAGCCATTCAGATTGCGATGACACGTTCCTTGCGCCGCTCATGGAGAGAGCTGGCTCGCGACCGCATCGAAGATATCGGTCCAAACATCCCGCTCGGCAAACGGTTCTGGCCGCTCCGCCGAGATGAACAGCTCGAAATTCAACGGATGTTCAAGCGCGACCGTCCGCCAGCTCGTCACCTCTCTCCGCGCCAGAAAAGACCACGACTCAGTCGAGGTACTCGACGCGGCCTATTGGATGAAGGGGTGTAGTTCTCTCGGCCGGCTGCGCTTCGCCGACTCCTTGGTGTCGGCAAGCCGCCGTGTCAAGGCGAGAGTTTTTGTTTGATCGACATCAAGGAAGCTATGCAGGCTGCCGCTCCCCGCTACCCTCGTGCCGGATGCCGCACGACAATGCCCAACGCGTCGGGTTTTGGATTCGAGGCCGGAGCGCGTTGCGCCGCGCCGGCCAGCTCCTGGTCTGCTGGCCAAGCGGTGCGCGCGACGGCCGAGCTTCCCTGATTCTTCGCCGCGAACTCCTCGGG
>Ga0070733_10000313_pt1 | contig 41042 bp, 24 predicted proteins | sample Coa_R1_9_FD_66450 | JGI IMG/M metagenome (GOLD analysis project Ga0070733, IMG submission 66450) | Surface soil microbial communities from Centralia Pennsylvania, which are recovering from an underground coalmine fire - Coalmine... | ecosystem: Environmental > Terrestrial > Soil > Unclassified ... | reverse complement strand
TGGCATCGTCGGGCGTCCGCCAGCCCTCCGGCCACTCCCACCACGGCTTGTCGAATTTGTGCCGCAGCACCTCAAAGCAGGCGAAACGGGAAACGAGCGCGCGCTCGGCTCGAAACGCATCGAAATCTTCCTTGCGGCCAGCCGACGCGCCCGCCTTGAAATTGTCGAAGGCCGCGCGCAGGGCGCGCCATTTCAATTCCGCCACGCGCTTATAGTCGATCAGATGCCCCTCCCGCAGGCGCGCGATGACGCACAAGCGCTCAGTGAAGGCCTTTGAATTGAATTCGGGAATCTTCTCGACGTCGATATAGAGCGAATTGAGAAACAGCCGGCTGTTCGGCGAATAAGGGCTGCAATCGGCCGGCCGGTCGTCGAACAAAGCGTGCAGCGGATTGAGACCGATCCCATCGGCCCCCAAATGAGCCGCCAATTCGATCAGCGCATCAAGATCGGTGAAGTCCCCGATGCCCCAATTGCGCGCCGAGCGGACGCCATAGAGCTGGACCGCCACCAGCCAGCCACGGGCGAAATCGCCGCCATAGGCCTTAGGCGGCGAGACAATCAGGGGCACCTCTTCCGACGACGATGACGCGTCCGTCAGATACAGTCGGTATGAGCCTTGCGGCAAATCGGTGGGCCAGACGACGGTGCGATCACCGGTGTCGCCCTTGCGATCGCCAGTGTCGCCCTTCGCAATAACCCGTTGGCCGGCGACGATCATCCAGTGCATCGGTAGCCGGGCTGCTTCATTAAGCTCGGTCCGCGAAGGCTCGCCGGAGCGGATCACCACCGCCTCGCGGAGAAAGCGGTAGGGGACCCGTTCGGGCAAGGCATCGAGGATGATCCTGAGCGCTTGGGCATCCGTCACATGGCGGTGACCCTTGCCGTCGACGAATTCGGTCTGGATACCCAGCTCCCCGGCTTTGGTGAAAAGGTCCATGCGGCACGCCATTTGCAGCGACGCTGGGAGCCGTCGCGAATTCCATTGATTTCGTAATAGGATAGCCTTGGTTTAACGCTCAGGCCTCCCCGCCGTTCCCCCGGGAACCAACGGCAGGGGGACGGCTTTCTATATATGTCCCGAGCATCTCCGTTCGCGCAAACGAAATGGGACGTCATTTGCCTACCGTCGGCATCGCCGTGAACAAGACGTCCCCACCGATCGAAAGCGTCGCAGGCGCTTTCATCTGGCTTGAAGTCATCCATAATCCCGCCCTGCTCATCCGCTGTCTGGCGTGCGGGGCTCCGCGATGAATCTGATGTCGTCCATCGATACCAAGGAAATGCCGGCCGCCGCACCGGACGGCAACGAGTTGTGGTTCAAGGACGCCATCATCTATCAACTTCACGTCAAGGCCTTCGCCGACAGCAACAATGACGGCATCGGCGATTTCGCCGGCCTCACCGAAAAGCTGGACTATCTGCAAGACCTCGGGGTAACGGCGCTGTGGCTGCTGCCGTTCTATCCCTCGCCCGGCCGCGACGACGGTTATGACATCGCCGACTATGGCGCCATCAATCCCGATTTCGGGACCATGAAGGATTTTCGGCGCTTCATCGTCGAAGCCAAGCGGCGCGGTTTGCGGGTCATCACCGAACTCGTCATCAATCATACCTCCGACCAGCACGACTGGTTCAAGCGCGCCCGCCGCAGCGACTCGAAATCGAGCGCGCGCAACTGGTATGTCTGGAGCGACACCGACCAGAAATATGCGGGCACGCGCATCATCTTCACCGACGCCGAAAAATCCAACTGGACCTGGGATCCCGAAGCCGGGCAATTCTACTGGCACCGCTTCTTCTCGCATCAGCCGGATCTGAACTTCGACAATCCGCGCGTGGTGAGCGCGATGATCCAGGTGATGAAGCGCTGGCTCGACACCGGCGTCGACGGCTTCCGACTCGACGCCATTCCCTATCTGTGCGAACGCGACGGCACCAACAACGAAAACCTCCCCGAGACGCATGCCGTCATCAAGCGCCTGCGCGCCGAGCTCGACGCCTACGCCAAGGGCAAGGTGCTATTGGCGGAAGCCAATCAATGGCCGGAGGACGTGCAGGAATATTTCGGCAATGGCGACGAATGCCATATGGCCTATCATTTTCCGCTGATGCCGCGGATCTACATGGCGATCGCGCAGGAAGACCGCTTCCCCATCACCGATATCCTGCGCCAGACCCCGGACATTCCGGCCAACTGCCAGTGGGCGCTGTTCCTGCGCAATCACGACGAATTGACGCTCGAGATGGTCACCGACGTCGAGCGCGACTATTTGTGGTCGACCTATGCCAACGATCCGCGCGCGCGCATCAATGTCGGCATTCGCCGGCGGCTGGCGCCGCTGATGGACAACGACCGGCGCAAGATCGAACTGATGAATTCGCTGCTGCTGTCGTTTCCGGGCACGCCGATCATCTATTACGGCGACGAAATCGGCATGGGCGACAATATCTATCTCGGCGACCGCAACGGCGTCCGTACGCCGATGCAATGGACGCCGGACCGCAACGGCGGCTTCTCCCGCGCCGATCCCGCGCGGCTCTACGCCCCCATCATCATGGATTCGGTCTACGGCTATGAAGCCGTCAATGTCGAGGCCCAGTCGCGCAGCCTGTCGTCGCTGCTGAGCGCCAACAAGCGGCTGATTTCGGTGCGCAAGTCGACGCTCGCGTTCGGCCGCGGCAGCATGACGTTCATCCGCCCGGTCAACCGCGCGGTTCTCGCTTATGTCAGGCAGTTGGGCGATGAGGTCATTCTCTGCGTTGCCAATCTCTCGCGATCGGCGCAAGCGACCGAACTCGATCTTTCGGCCTTCAAGGACCGCGTTCCCCTGGAAATGCTCGGCCGCACGCTTTTTCCTGCGGTCGGCGAACTGCCCTACATGATTACGCTGGCGCCTTACGGCTTCTACTGGTTCCAGCTCCAGGAGCGCGACAAGTCCGAACGCGTGGCGCCCTCGGTAGTACCTGAATTCGAAACCCTGGTCGTGCCGGTGGGGGCGACCTGGGTGTCGCTTGCCCGTACCCGCAGCGTGTTCGAGCGCGACGTGTTGCCCGGCCACCTGGCGCGAACCCGCTGGTACCCGCAACATACCGTGTCGGCGATTCACCCCGTCCTGGCCTCGGCGATCCCGTTTTGCGATATCGGCGACAACCGACCCTGGCTCACCTTCTTTGACGCAACCGAGCTTGAGGCGACGACGCGCTACGTACTGCCGATGCAGATCGAATGGGTGCGCTTCGACCGCGAACGCTACAATCCCAACGCACTAGCGGCGGTACGCCAGGGTGCGCGCGAAGGCACGCTGCTCGACGTCGCCTCCGACCCCATCTTCATCGCGCTTCTGCTTCGCAATCTTCGCGAAGCCTTGACCATCGAGGAAAACGGCTTGAGTCTGGAATTCAGGCCGACCAGCAAATTCTCTGGCCGGTCCATCAGGCAACCGGAACGCATCGCCGGTGTGGACGGTGAAGCGCTCAGCAGCACCGTGCTGGTGGACAGCGACTACGTCGTCAAGCTTTATCGAAAGCTCGAATCCGGCACCAATCCGGAGATCGAGGTCGGACGGTTCCTGACCGAGGTCGCGGGCTTTGCCAATACACCCGCAATGCTCGGCAGTGTCGAGCTGGCCGAAGGCGAAGGGCGAAGCGCGATCGCCATCGTCCACGCCCTGGTCGGAAATCAGGGTGACGCCTGGGCCGTGACGACGGCGTATCTCGACCGCTTTGTCGACGAACAGCGGCTTTTGGCGGCAAGCGAGCGTCCGGGAGAGAGCGAGGAGCAGATCCCCTATCTGCGTTATATGTCGCAGATCGGACGGCGCACTGCCGAAATGCACCTCGCCTTCTCGGCCACCAGCGCACTCATTGACTTCGCACCCGAACCGATCGGGCCTAACGATGTGCGGCGCTGGACCCAACAAATCGCCGCGCGTGCCGAGCACGTCTTCGATACCCTGCAGCAACGCCGGGATAGCTTCGGCGAGGCCGATCGCCTGCTGGCCGATCAACTGCTCGCTCGACAGGCGACCTGGCGCGATCGGTTGAAGGCGTTGCTGCCGGCAGGCATAGATGGCCTCAATATCCGGCACCACGGCGACTTCCATCTCGCACGAATGCTGATCGTCAAGGACGATATCTTTATTACCGGCTTCGGAGGCGACCCTTGCCGACCGATCGAGGAGCGGCGGCGCAAGGCGCCGGCGGCGCACGACGTTGCCGGCCTGATCCGGTCGATCGACTATTCCGCCCATGCGGCGCTCGAGCGTGCCCTCAAGCTGGCGCCGGATGAGCATGGCAAGCTCGGCACGGCGCTGACGGAATGGGTTAACCGGGCCGGCGCGGCCTTCCTTGCCGCCTATCGTGAATCCATGACAAATTCATTGCTCTGGCCGGCGGATCACCGGGCTGCAGATCGGATGCTGGACTTCTTCCTGCTTGAAAAGATCTTCAACGAGCTGGAATACGAATTGGCGCAGCCGCACGAATGGGTGCGGGTCCCGCTGACCGGAGCGCTTCGATTGTTGTCTCCGCGTACCGACGAGGCCTCATGACCAAGCTACCCGCCGAAGCCTACGCGATCCTTGAAGGCCGCCATTCCGATCCCTTTCACTATCTCGGGCCGCACGTCGAGGGCGACAAGACGGTGGTACGCGCATTCCTGCCGGACGCCTCGAAGGTCGACGCCGTTGTCGAGGATGGCCAGGCGGCTGCGCTGACGCGCATCCACAAGGACGGGCTGTTTGCCGGCATCGTTCCGAACGGCTCCAGATCGTACCAGTTGCGCGCCCGGTTTGGGGAGAACGTGGTCGACCTCGACGATCCCTATCGCTTTCCGCCGGTGCTGACGGATTATGACCTGTATCTCCTCGGCGAAGGCACCCATCAGCGGCTTTACGACAAGCTCGGGGCGCACCCATGCGCGCTGGAGGGCGTTGCCGGCGTGGCGTTTGTCGTGCTCGCGCCCAACGCACAACGGGTCAGCGTCATCGGCGATTTCAATTTCTGGAATCCCAGGCGGCATCCGATGCGCGTGCGCGGCCTTGGCTATTGGGAATTGTTCATTCCCCATGCGATGCCCGGCGACCGCTATAAATTCGATATCGTCAGCCGGCAGGGTGACCATTTGCCGCTGAAATCGGATCCGCTGGCCTTTGAGACGGAGATGCGTCCGAGCAACGCATCGATCGTATTCGACGAGGAAGAACTGCCCTGTCCACGCCCCGCCCCGCCCAACGTCAACGCGCTTGACGCACCGGTGTCGATCTATGAGGTTCACCTCGGGTCGTGGCGGCGCAAGGGCGACAACGCGTGGCTCACCTATCGCGATCTCGCCGAGCAGCTTCCGCGCTATGCCCGCGATCTCGGCTTCACCCATGTCGAGTTTCTTCCCGTCAGCGAACATCCCTTCGACGGCTCCTGGGGCTACCAGCCGACCGGCCTATTCGCGCCCACCAGCCGCTTCGGCGGACCGGCCGATTTCGCCGCGCTGGTCGATGCCTGCCACCGCGAAGGTCTCGGCGTATTGCTCGACTGGGTGCCCGGCCATTTTCCCGACGACCCCCACGGCCTCGGCAATTTCGACGGCACCGCGCTCTACGAACATGCCAACCCCCTGCAGGGCCGACATCTCGATTGGGGCACGCTGATCTACAATTTCGGCCGCACCGAAGTCGTCAATTTCCTGGTGTCGAACGCGCTGTTCTGGCTGGAGCGTTACGCCGTTGACGGGTTGCGCGTCGATGCGGTGGCCTCGATGCTCTATCTGGACTATAGCCGGCCCGCCGGCGAGTGGGTGCCGAACCGGTTTGGCGGCCGGGAAAATCTCGACGCCATCGAATTCCTGCGCCGCTTCAACACCGAAGTGTTCGCCCGCTTCCCGCAAGCAACGACGGCGGCCGAAGAATCGACCGCGTGGCCGCAAGTGTCGCGGCCCGTCGAATTTGGCGGACTCGGCTTCGGCTACAAGTGGAACATGGGCTGGATGCACGACACGCTGCAATACATCGGCAAGGACCCGATCCACCGCAAATATCACCACGGCGACATCCTGTTCGGCCTGCACTACGCGTTTTCGGAGAACTTCATCTTGCCGCTGTCGCATGACGAGGTCGTGCACGGCAAGCGCTCGATCCTGGGGCGGATGCCGGGCGATGAATGGCAGCGTTTTGCGAATTTGCGGGCTTACTATGCCTTCATGTTCGGACATCCCGGAAAGAAGCTGATGTTCATGGGTTGCGAATTTGCCCAGGAGCGCGAGTGGGACCACGATGGCTCGCTCGACTGGCATTTGATCGATCAGCCAAGACACGGCGGAGTCCAGTCCCTGATCCGCGACCTGAACACGCTCTATCGCACCTGTCCGGCGCTGCATGAACTGGACTGCGATCACTCGGGCTTTGAGTGGCTCGTGACTGACGACGCCAACGGCAATGTGTTCGCCTGGATCCGCAAAGGCAGGGACGCGCGGGCGCTCTGCCTGGTTGCGGTGAATTTTTCGCCGAATGTCTATTACAACTATCGCGTCCGCGTGCCGATCTCCGGCACGTGGCGTGAGGTTCTCAATTCGGACTCCGCCCATTACGGCGGCAGCAACGTCGGGAACGTTGGCGAAGTCCGCACCCTGGATGGGCCAGCGCCAGAACTCAGCCTCACCATTCCGCCGCTCGCCGCTATCTTTCTCGTACCGGAAGGCTAGCGCATGCGACTGTCCGCCGGATCGTCCTCTCGGCTCGGCGCAAGCTGGGACGGCCGGGGCACCAATTTTGCGCTGTTCTCGGCCAACGCGCAAAAGGTCGAACTCTGCCTGTTCGACAGCCAGGGCCGCCGCGAGATCGAGCGCATCGAGTTGCCGGAGCGTACCGAGGATGTCTGGCACGGCTATCTCAACGACGTTTCGCCGGGGCAACTCTACGGCTATCGCGTCCACGGACCTTACGCGCCCGAGCACGGCCACCGCTTCAACCCCAACAAGCTCCTGCTCGACCCCTATGCGAGGCGGCTCGCCGGGCGGCTGGTGTGGAGCGACACCCATTTCGGATACCGAACCGGCAGTGCGCGCGAGGACCTCTCCTTCGACCGGCGCGACAATGCGCGCGGCATGCCGAAGGCCGTCGTGGTCGACGAGACCTTCAACTGGGGACGTCGCGAAATGCGTCCCAATATCCCCTGGGAGGACACCATCATCTATGAGGCCCATGTCAAGGGGCTCACTCAGAAACGCGCCGACGTGCCGCCCAATCTGCGCGGCACCTATGGCGGCCTGTCCTCGCCCGCGATGATCGACCATTTCAGGCGGCTCGGCGTCACCACCATCGAATTGTTGCCGATCCACGGCCTCGTCGATGAACGGACGCTGGTCGAGAGGAAGTTGTCGAATTACTGGGGCTACAATTCGCTGTCTTTTTTCGCGCCCGAGCCGCGCTATTCGCTGGACAACCCGCTCGACGCTTTCCGCTCCACGGTCGCGCGGCTGCACGATGCCGGCATCGAGGTGATGCTCGATGTCGTCTACAATCACACCGCCGAGGGCAACCATATGGGCCCGACGCTGTCGTTTCGCGGCATCGACAACGCCTCCTATTACTGGCTGAAGCCGGAAAATCCGCGTTACTACGACGACTTCACCGGCTGCGGCAGTTCGGTCAAGCTCACCCATCCGCGTGTCTTGCAGATGGTGATGGATTCCTTGCGCTACTGGGTCGAGGTCTGCCATGTCGATGGCTTCCGGTTCGATCTCGCAACGACGCTGGCGCGCGGGCCGAACGGTTTTGACCGCAACACCGCCTTTCTCACCGCCGTCCGGCAGGATCCGGTGCTCGCCTCGGTCAAGCTGGTCGCCGAGCCCTGGGACCTCGGGCTGGGCGGCTACCAGGTTGGCGCCTTTCCGTCGCAATGGTCGGAGTGGAACGACCGTTATCGCACCGCGATGCGCCGTTACTGGAGCGGCGAAGGCAGCCTGATCGGGGAAGTCTCCAGCCGCATGACGGGTTCGTCCGACCTGTTCAACCATGACGGCCGCAAGCCGCGCGCCAGCATCAACCACATCACCGTGCATGACGGTTTTACGCTTGCCGATTTGTTCAGTTACAACGCCAAGCACAACGAGGCCAACGGCGAGGACAATCGCGACGGCGCCAGCGAAAACCACAGCAACAATTGCGGCCATGAAGGCCCGACCGACGATCCCGCAATCAATGCGCTTCGCCATCAGTTGCGGAAGAATCAGATCGCCTGCCTGTTGCTCGCGCAAGGCGTGCCGCTGATCCTGGCCGGCGATGAAGCCGGCAACACTCAGGACGGCAACAACAACGCCTATTGTCAGGACAACGAAACCGGCTGGGTCGGCTGGGAAGGCATCGGCCACGAAGGCGACGACCTCATCGACTTCGTCCGACACATGATCGAAATACGCCGGCGCTTTCCGCAAATCCGCTCGCGCCGCTGGCTCGACGGACGGCGCGTGGACGGAAGCTATGGCGTACTGTGGCTGACGCCGGCCGCCGAAGAAATGAAGGAAGCGGACTGGAAATTTCCGCAAGGCCGCTTTCTCGCCTATGTGCTGGGGCCGGCCGAGCAAGGTCAGGCCCCGATCTTCATCGTGCTCAATGGCGCACCGGAGGCGATTGCTTTCAAGCTGCCGAAGATGCCGGAATACACGAGCTGGCAACAACTATTGAACACCGCCGACGCCAGACAGAAGGTGGCGGGCTTCGCATCGGGAAGCGAGGCCACCGCGCTTCCCCGCTCGGTGCTCGCCTTCGCGGGTTCGGCATGAGTGAACGGCAGTTTGGCGCAAGACTGACCGCGGACGGTGCGGCGTTTCGCATGTGGGCGCCGGCGGCCAAGCGCGTCGATCTCCTGCTCGACAAGCCATACCCCCTCAAGCGCGACGCGGAGGGATGGTTCGCCGCCGAGATTCCCGACACGAAGGCCGGCGCGCGCTACAGGTTCCGGATCGACGACGAGATCGACGTGCCTGATCCGGCTTCGGCGTTCCAGCCGGAGGACATTTTCGGCCCGAGCGAGGTGATCGATCATTCGAGCTACCGCTGGCGCGCGTCGGACTGGCGCGGGCGGCCGTGGCACGAAACGGTGCTGTTGGAGGCCCACGTCGGCGCCTTCACCCCTGACGGCACCTACCGCGCCATGATCGACGAGCTCGATCATCTCGCCGCAGCCGGCATCACCGCGCTGGAATTGCTGCCGCTGGCGGATTTCGCCGGTGCCCGCAATTGGGGTTATGACGGCGTGCTGTGGTATGCGCCCGACAGCGCCTATGGCCGGCCCGACGATCTCAAGGCGCTGATCGACGAGGCGCATCTGCGCGGGCTGATGGTGTTCCTCGACGTGGTCTATAATCACTTCGGCCCGGAGGGAAATTACCTCGGCCGCTATGCGCCGACATTCTTCGCGAAGGCGCAGACGCCCTGGGGCAGCGCGATCGATTATCGCGTGCCGCAGGTTCGCGCCTTCGCGATCGAGAACGCGCTTTATTGGCTCGGCGAATATCGCTTCGACGGGCTGCGGCTCGATGCGGTCAACACCATCTACGAGCCCGGCGAAATCTCGATACTGCACGACCTCAGTGTGGCCGTCGGCAACCTTGCCGCCACAACGCGGCGTCACATCCATTTGGTGCTCGAAAATGGCGACAATTGCGCAATTCTCTTGGACAGCGCGCAGGGCCCGCTGTCCGGCAAATACCGCGCGCAATGGAACGACGACTATCATCACGCCTGGCACGTGCTCTTGACCGGCGAGACGCAGGGCTATTACGGCGACTACCGGCGTTCGCCGCTTCACGACATCGCCCGCGCGTTGGGCTCCGGCTTTGTCTATCAAGGCGAGGCCTCGGCGTTTCGCAGCGGGCAATTGCGCGGCGAGCCGAGTGGCGCGCTTGCGCCCACCGCCTTTGTCAATTTCCTGCAGAACCACGACCAGATCGGCAACCGCGCGCTCGGCGATCGGCTAGGGGACCTCGCAAGCCCGGAAGCGATCGAGGCCGCGCTCGCGATCACCTTGCTCGCGCCGACGATCCCGATGCTTTTCATGGGAGAGGAATGGGGTTCGAAAAAGCCGTTTCCGTTCTTCTGCGATTTCAAGGGCGGCCTCGCTGACGCCGTGCGGCAGGGGCGGCGCCGGGAGTATGGCTGGGCCTATGCCACCCATGGCGACGAGGTTCCTGATCCACTCGACCAGGAAACTTTTCGATCCGCGGTGCTGGATTGGGAATCCCGCCACCAAGGAGCGGCACGCAAACGGCTGGCGCTGGTGGCTGAGCTCCTCGCCATCCGCCAGCGGGAAATCGTCCCCCGCCTTGCAAAGGCGGCGTTCGGCGAGGCACACGCGGCCGACAATGGCTTGCTGACGGCCAACTGGCGCATGGGCGACGGCACGAGGCTGATGCTCGTAGCCAATCTGTCGAACCGCGACATCCCCGTCCAGCGCGAGACCGGCGGCACGCCGGTCTGGGGCGGCGTAGCCGACGGCATCTTGAAACCGTGGTCGGTCTTCTGGCGCCTTGAGCTGCATGACCGTTGATTGAATCGTCCGTCAGCGTGTTCGCGTCACCTCTCCCCGGCGGGGAGAGGTCGATTTGCGCAGCAAATCGGGTGAGGGGGCGGTGGACTACGAGAGACCGTAACCCCTCACCCCAACCCTCTCCCGGCGGGAGAGGGAGCGCACTTCCATTGCCGTGACAGATCAATCTAATCTCATCCCGATCTCGCCGCAGGACCTTAAGTCGCAATTCGTCAATTCCGTTTGGTGAGCAGCAGCTTGCCCCGGTTCTGGATCGCGACTTGCGCGACTTCCGCAAACCGCTGCAACAACCACGGCAGCGTCACTTCCAGCCGGACGTGATCGTCGGCGACGTCGAGATGGCCCGACGCCGCCTGGCCGAGCGCGCGGATGCGGAAGATCATACGGTTGTCTTCCCACCGCTCCTCATCGACCTTCAGCACCGGCACACTCGCAGCCGCGCGCGTGAGCCCCGCCTTGAGGCGGCGCATGGCCTCTTCCCGGCCGAGACGATGCGGAATCGAAACGATGAGAGGCGCAGACACGATTTTTCCTTTCGCGTAACCAGACGTAGTTCCGCTTCCTCGACAAGAAAGAGCGCGTCGACGCCGGCCCGGAGTACGGGAACTTTCCAAGTTCCGGTTTGTTTCCCCATCTCAAGACATAGCATCGGATACGAGCATCGGCTGGAGGAGAACTGGATGTCGATTGGAACAATCATTCTTATTATCCTGATTATCGCACTTCTTGGCGGCTTTAGCGGCATCGGCGGCGGACCTTTCTACGGTACGGGCTATTATGGCGGCGGCGGCCTCGGACTCATCGTGGTTATTTTGCTGATCCTGATATTGCTCGGCAGGATTTGAGGCCCTCTCAACCGCGACAGGTCGTCATGGCTCGCCACCGGGCCTCGCCTCCGGCGAGCCCGATGACAGGCTCCAGCAGGGGTATCCAGTACGCCGCGGCCATCAGCACAAAATTGCAACTATGCGGAATACTGGATACTCCGCCTTCGCGGAGTATGACGATCGTCGTTGTATGAACCAGCGAGATCATTCTATTACCCCGAGTTTCTTCATCGCCGCCCTGATCGAAGATGCGGCATCATCGTAACCCTCCCACGCCTTGCTTCGCGCAAGCAGCGAAGGCACGGTGCGCACCGTATAGCGCTTCGGATCGAGATCGCCCTTCACCTGGGCCCAGGTCAGCGGCATCGAGACGGTGGCGCCTTGGCGCGCCCGCGGCGAGAGCACGGCGACAGCGGTTGCCATGCGATCGTTACGCAGATAGTCGAGGAAGATCTTTCCCCGGCGCAACTTCTTGGACATGTTGAGCAGGTATTGCTCGGGATTTTCTTCTGCCATCCATTGGCAGACCTCTTGCGCAAATGCCTTGGCTTCCTTCCAGTCCACTTTGTCCCTCGCGCCGTGCGCGAGCGGCACCACGACGTGGAGCCCCTTGCCGCCGGTGGTCTTGCAGAAGCTTTCAAGACCGAGTTGGCCGAGACGCTGCCGCATATCCTTGGCGGCCTCTGTGACCTCGGTGAAGGCGACCTCGGGCGCAGGATCGAGATCGAACACCAGGCGTCCCGGGATGTCGGTGGCGTTCGGTGCGCAATTCCAGGGATGCAGTTCGAGCCCGCCCGACTGCGCCACAGCCGCAAGGCCCTCGACGCGGTCGATCTGTAGATAGGGTTTGCGATCGCCGGAAACCCTGACGAGCTCCAGCAAATGCGACTGCCCCGGCATCGCGTGACGCTGGAAGAATTTCTCGCCATTGATGCCATCGGGCGCGCGGACCACGGAACATGGCCGGCCCTTTAAATGTCCGATCATCCAACCGCCGACCGCCTCGAAATAACGGGCGAGATCAAGCTTGGTCACGCCCTTGCCGTCGCCGGCATCCGGCCACAGCTCCTTGTCCGGCTTTGAAATGACGACGCCCATCACCTCGGCGGAACGGTTCGCCACCGACACCGAATGCGTCTTGGCGTGCGTCTTGCCCGGCCTCGACTTGCCGGATTTGGCGGTGTTGTTTCCGGAGAGCTTGGCGAGTTTCGTCATGGCCGGCCTTTCCGCGACGATCTCGTCGGCTGGCTTGTCCTGGCGCAATCCCTTGAATGCAGCCTGCCGTATGTTGCCGCCGTCGGTAAAGCCTGCGAATTCGATTTCGGCGACGAGCTCGGGCTTGAGCCAGTGGACGTCGCGGGTCTTGCGCGGCGCGTCCTTGTCGCCGAACGGATTCTCGTCGGACTCCGCAGCCTTCAGCACCGGCATGATGCGCCTGACCGTGTCCTGCCCAAAGCCGGTGCCGACCATCCCGACAAAGGCCAGATGATCGCCGCGGCGGACCCCCGCCATCAGCGAGCGGAACTTGCCGTTGGTCGTCTTCCATCCCCCGAGCACGACCTCCTGCCCGGCGCGACTTTTGGCCTTGGTCCAGCTCTCGGAGCGGCCGGAGCGGTAGGGCGAACTGAGCCGCTTGGAAACGATGCCCTCGAGCGACAGCTTCGATGCCGATTCCATGATCGCGTCCCCATCGCCCTGGAAATGCTCGACATAGCGGATCGATTTGGCTTTGGACCGCGCTTCCAGTATTTCCTTCAGCCGCGTCTTGCGCTCTTCGAGCGGCAGGCGGCGAAGGTCTTCGCCGTCGGCAAACAAGAGATCGAAAGCAAAGAAGATCAGATTGTCCGTCTTGCCGTCGGAAATGGCGGCCTGCAACGCGGAGAAATCCGGCGCGCCGTTGTGGCCGAGCGCCACGATCTCGCCGTCGATGAGCGCATCGGGAAGCCGGCTTCCCTCTTTTGCGATTGTCTCGAACTTCTCCGTCCAGTCGAGACCCTTGCGCGTTCTAAGCTTTGCCTTGCCGCGCTCCACGCGCAATTGCACGCGATAGCCGTCGAACTTGATCTCGTGGCACCACCCTTCCCCGCTCGGCGGCCGCCCGACCGGCGTGCAAAGTTCCGGCGCGACGAAATCCGGCATCGCCGCCACCTTGCGGGCGCGGGTCGTCTTCGCGGGAGCGCGCCGTTCGATTGCCTTTCTGCTTTCGAGCCGCGCCTCGGCGGCTTCGCCATGGTTCGATTGCCAAACCGCATCGGCCCTGCCGCGGCCGGTCTTCGCCGTCATGAACCGCTTTGGCGCCTTGCCCTTGCCGGCGGCGATCTGATCCATGGTTCGCCCCGAGGCGACCGATCGATCGTCCTCCAGCACGTCGTTGGACTTGCCTGCTTTCGCATATTCGTCGCGATGCTTGATCAGGAGCCAATTGGTGCGCTTGCCTCCGGTGCGGTCGTGACGCATCCGCACCAGCACCCAACTGCCATGCAGCTTGTCGCCGTGCAGCGTGAATTTCAGATCGCCTTTTTTAAATCCCATGTCGGGATCGTCGGATTCCCAATAGCCGCGGTCCCACAGTTGCACTGTGCCGCCGCCATACTGATCCTTGGGAATGGTACCTTCGAAATCGCCGTAATCGAGCGGATGATCCTCCACTTCCACCGCCAGCCGCTTGTCATGCGGATCGAGCGAAGGACCCCTCGTGACCGCCCAGGACTTGAAGACGCCGTCGAATTCGAGCCTGAGATCGTAGTGCAGGCGGGTGGCCGCATGCTTCTGGATCACGAACCGCCGCCGTTTCGACGGCCTGATCGGCGCATCGCCGGCGGGCTCCGCGGTTTTCTCGAAATCCCGCTTTTTGCGGTAGGTGGAGAGGTTTCTCAAGGACACGGTCAAACCTATGCGAGCCGATAACCCCACACAGCCTATCACGCGCTCCCATTGGACACGAGTTCACGATCTCGCGGCGCGGATAGCGTCCGAGTTGAGCAGGATCCTTCGCCCCGAAAAAGAGGGCACAGGGAATGCCGGGCGCTCAGATAGCGCCCGCAGCCTCGCATGCAAAATAAAATAAGCATACGAGTGTAGTCACCACGGTCACACCGGAAACACCCGGCATTCCCCGCGCAATGGTTTTAACGGCTTATATCGCGCTCTCCTCGGTGACCGGGCTTTCTTGCCACCGTCGTCCGCGAGATCATCGACTCGCAAGCTTGACATCAGCGTCGGGATGCCAGGACCACACGACTTCGCCGTCCGCGATCGGCGCATTCGTCTTGTGCGCCAAAGCGTCCACCGCATCCCGCACCCAACGTTCGTGACGATCGCGAAACGCCCCTCTTGGTGAGGCGGGACAGCGGGAAAATGCTTCTGATTTGGGGGCAAGATCAATCCCGACGGGATGCGGCAGATTGACACGACGGGCAAATCAGTTTGGCGGCTTACCGAACTGGGAGATTTGTCAAGGCCGAGCATAGCCGCCCGAAGCACGGCGTCGCTTCCGCTCCAGCCATCCGCGCCCTGCGCGCCACAACGAAAGAAAGACGTGGATGCCCGGCACTGGCCGGGCATGACGGCTTGATTCATATCGGGCGCGCTTACCTCTTCGCCCGACGCTTCTTGGCCGGCCTTCCTCGCTTCGCGGCGCTCGTCCTCCTCGGAACCTTGGCGCCCGCGGCCCTCGCCTCGGAAAGACCGATTGCAATCGCCTGCTTGCGGCTCGTGACCTTCCGCCCCGAGCGGCCGCTCCTCAACGGCCCCGCGTTACGCTCCTTCATTGCGCGTTCGACCTTGGCGGACGCCTTCTTTGAATATTTTCGGGCCATGATGCTTCTCCCTCCAGCACAAGACTAATCGGCGCGGACGGGTATGGTTCCAGGACCGTTGTAGTGGTAGGCCAGATTAGCCGAAGTCGTAATTACCTCGGCAGCTCTAACGGCGGATTACGCTAACGCTAATCCGCCCTTCTGTAACGGGCCTCGATTTGTCAATCCCTTTTGCTTCGTTCCGCTCGCCGGGGTCTCGCTTCTGTACGGGGTCGGCGCGGAGGCCGCCACCTGATGGGGTTGGAAGAGGATAGGCCGACCAATCTACGAAAGCGTGGTCACAATGCCACTTGGCGGATTACGGTCTGACCTGATCCATCGTCCCGGCGAGGGGACGTCGCTTCAAGGACCTGGTGTCGTGGCCCCTGAAAGCCGTTCGAGCTTCTCCTCCTTCAAGCCGCTGCGGCAGCGTTGAATGCCGTTCCATCGGCGAGCATGCGATGCATGATCACCGCGAGTCTGCGCGCCAGCGCCACCTTGGCCTTGCTCATGCCGGCGCGCCTGGCGATCCGCATCGCCCAGCTCTTCAATGCCGAACAGCCCTTGAGTGGCTTCGTCAGCATGATATGCGCGGCCTCGTAGAGCGCCGTGCGGACCGAGCAGTCACCGATCTTGCTGATCCGGCCGGTATAGTCGGTCTCGCCCGATTGATGCTTCTTCGGCGTCAACCCGAAATGGGCTCCCACCTGCTTCGACGATTTGAACCGCCCTGGATCATCGATGGCGCTGGCATAGGTCAGCGCCACGATCGGGCCGACCGCCGGCGTCGACATTAGAAGCCGTGCCCGCGTATCCGAGCGCGCCAGCTTGCGTACATGCTTCTCGAAAGCCTTGAACTCCTTCTGCAGCACCGCATGCACTGCCAGCAGTGCTTTGGCGATCATCTCCAGATGTGGGTGGCCTGCCACGAGTTCATTGATCCGCCCTGCGAATCCAAGCTCCGTGGTTTTGCCGACCTTCAGACCGAAGCCGCGCAGGATCCCGCGCAGGCTGTTCTCCGTGTCGTGAAGTTTCGATTGCACCAGCTTGCGGGCCGTCAGCAGCGATCGCGTCTCTTGCGCCTCTATCGACTTGCAATGCACCGGCCGGAACCAACCCAGCCGCATCAGCTGCGCAATCCCGCGCGCATCGTTGCGATCGGACTTCACCGGCATCGCCTCGAACGCCTTGTGTACATGCCGTGTCTCCAGTAGTTCCACCGCCAGCCCCGCTTCCCGCATCGCTGCAAACAACCATTGCGACAACGGGCCGGCCTCCAGCCCGATCCGTTCCAGCTTAAAGCCAGACGAACGGAACCAGGCGATCATCGCCTCCGGCTCGCTGGCCACCCTGGCTTCCCGCAAAATCTTGCCGTTCGCGTCGACAACACACACGCTCGAGCATTCCAATGACACGTCGATTCCGGCATAGTGGTTCATGGTCGTCTCTCCTCGATGTTTGGAGCGAGGGGCCAATCCCTCGACTCCGTCACACCATCAATGTGAGGGACGACCGCTCGCCTTCCAAGCAAGCCGCGCGCAGCGCGCCATCAATAGCGCCGTAGCAAGCGCGGCTTGCTTGGAAGGCAGACCGCGGCCCGTTACCCCATCTACGGGCCTACGGGCCTCGTGTTTTTTCGCCTTTTCAAAATGAATAGTAAAGGAGATTTCAATGATTTTAGTACAGAGGAGTGTCAGCGTTGCGCCCGGAATGTTGTCGGCAGCAATGGCGTTCGCAAACGAGATCAGTGCACAAGTAAGAACAACTACTGGCATCGATCTGAAAATTGCCGTTCCGGTCGGAGGTAATGCCGCTCGCATGGCTTGGATTGCCAATTACGAGAACTTGGCCCAGTACGAGGCCGTGGGGCTAAAGCTTCTTGGCGATCAAAAATACCTAGAGCTGATCAAGAAGGCAGCGGGCATCTTTGTTCCCGATACGCTCCGTGATGAGATTTGGCGAACGCTCTAACGAAAAAAGCCCGTGTAAACCGACGGGCGGGTCATCGCTGATCCCAAGCGAAAAATGGAAGCCCGTCGTTTGCGATCAGCGGTTGGCCCGTCCGATGCGCGCGCCCCGGAATGAGGCATGAGGGTTGACGTCGCCGCCGTGGACATGATTGTGGCTCGCCGGTCTGGCGGGATGCAAATCTAATCCGGCGCCCGCAGCCGATAGCCGATCCCGGTTTCGGTCAGCACGAATTGCGGACGCTCCGGATCGGCTTCGATCTTCTGGCGGAGTTGCCGCACATAGACGCGCAGATATTGCGCGTCGGTCATTTCGTCCCACAGTTCTTTGAGCAGAAAGCGGTGGGTCAGCACCTTGCCGGCGTGCTGCACCAGCACGCGCAGCAATTCGTACTCCTTGGGCGACAGCTTGACCTCGCGATCGCCGACCTTGACGATGCGGCGCACCAGATCGACGGAGAGATCGCCGGAGCGAAACACCGGCCGCTCGCCGTGGACCTGCAATTGATGGCGCAGCGCCGCGCGCATCCGGGCAAGCAATTCGTCCATCCCGAACGGCTTGGTCAGATAGTCGTCGGCGCCGAGATCGAGCGCCTGCACCTTGCCGGCCTCGTCGCCGCGGCTCGACAGCACGACGACCGGAACGCTGTCGTTGCGGCCGCGGATCACCCGCAGCAACTCGTGGCCCTGAATATCCGGCAAGCCGAGATCGAGAATGATCAGGGCCGGATCCTCCGCCAGCAGTTCGAGCGCGGTCTTGCCGTTGGAGGCCTCCAGAATCTCGTAGCCTTGCGTGCTCAGTCCCATCCGCAGCAATTTGCGGATCGGCGGCTCGTCGTCGATGACAAGCACCTTGATGGGAGTGGCGCTCATGCGGCCGTGTCCAGCGCGTTTGATTCTGCCGGAATCGGCAACCGGATGGTCAGCACCGCACCGCTGCGGTCGCTTCGATTCGACGCGGCGATCGTGCCATGCATCGCCTCGACGAAGCCGCGGGATATCGCAAGCCCAAGCCCGGTGCCGGGGCGGACATGATCGCCCTTTTGCGCGCGGTAGAACTTGTCGAATACGCTCTCCAGCTCCGAGCGCGGAATGCCCTCGCCTTCGTCAATGATCTGCAGGGTGACGAACTCCTTGTCCCGCCAACCCCTGATCGAGATCGTGGTGTCGACAGGGGCGTATTTGGCTGCATTGTCGAGCAAGTTGAAAAGCGCCTGCTCGAACAGCACCGCGTCGAGTTCCAGCATCGGCAAATCGGCGTCAAGTTCGAGCGATACCTTGTGGTGCACGAGGATCTTGCTGGCGCGATGTAAGGCACTGCCGACGATCTCGCCGATATCGTGCGGCGAGGTGTTCGGCTTGATGGCGCCGGATTCCAGCTTGGTCATGTCGAGCAGGTTGGCGATGAAGCGGTTGAGCCGCTCGGACTCGTCGATCACGGTCGCAAGCAGGTCGCGCTTTTCGGCATCGGTCAGGCCAGGTGAGAGATCGCGCATGGTGGAAGCGGCGCCGAGCACCGACGCCAGCGGCGTCTTGAGGTCGTGCGAGATCGAGGTCAGCAGCGCCGATCGCAGCCGATCGGATTCGATGGTGCGTTTGACGCGGTCCATGTCTTCCACCAGGAGCACCCGCTCGATCGCGAGCGCGCCCTGATCGACCAGGGCGTCGAGCAGGCGGCGCTGATCGGGCGTCAGCAGCGGGCCGGTCTTGTCGTCGTCGATACCGATGACGCCGATCAATCCGCGCCCGGTTCGCATCGGCAGGAACAGGCGTTTGGCGCCGGGCAACGTATCGGAGCCGCGCCCGGCCGAGCGGTCGTTGCTCCAGGCCCAATTGGCGGCGGCGAGATCAGCCTTGTCGAGCTGATCCTCCGGCGGGTAACCCGCCTTCACCGTCAGCACGCCATTCTCCGGCAGCAGCAGCACGACGCGCACCTTCAGCATCAACGCGGTCTGGTAGGCGGTTGCCCACAACACATCGTCCAGCGTCGCAGTGCCGGCGAGCTTGCGGCTGAAGGCGTAAAGCAGTTCCGTGGTCCGTATTCGGCCGATCGCGGAGTCGGCCTGGGTGCGCACCCTGGCTGCGACGTTGGAGACCAGGATCGCGATCAACATGAAGAAGAAGAAAGCCGCGACGTTGGTCGGATCGGTGATCGTGAAGGTATAGATCGGCGGCAGAAAGAAGAAATTGTAGCAAAGCGAGGCCGCGCCGCTGGCCAGCAACGACGGCCAAAGCCCGTAGCGGACCGCCACGCCCACCACCGCAGTCAGGAACACCAGATCGACGTTCTCGATGCCGAACATCGGCTGGATGACTTCGGCCGCGGCAAGGCCGACCGCCACGATCACGAGCGCCATCAGATATGGCCAGAGCTGGAACGGCTCGTGCCGTTCCGCCGTGCGCACGGTTTTCTTCGGCACCGGATCGGCGGCCAATTCCTCGCCGGCGATGACGTTGACGCTGATATTGCCGGCACGCCGGACCAGATCGTGCACCACCGAGCCCTGTTTCAGCTCGAACCACCAGGTGCGCTGCGATTTGCCGATGATGATCTGGGTGACGTTGTTGGCCTGCGCGAATCCGAGGATATCGTCGGCGATGCGGCGTCCGACAGCGGGAATGGTCAGCGCCTCGCCGCCCAGCGCCTCCGCCAGGCGCAGCGTATCGGCCAGCCGGTCCCGTTCCTCGTCGCTCAATTGCAGGCTGCGCCGCGTTTCGATGGAGATCGCGGTCCAGGGGGCGTGCAGCCGGTCCGCCAGCCGCTTGGTATAGCGCACCAGCCCCGCCGCCCGCGGGTCCTCGCTGATGCAAACCAGAACCCGCTCGCCGGCGGCCCAGGGGCCGGCGATGGCGTTGGCCTGCATGTGGGTCAGGAGTTGCTCGTCGACGCGCTCGGCCGTCCGCCGCAGCGCCAATTCGCGCAGCGCGGTCAGGTTTCCCGGCGAGAAATAATGCTCAAGCGCACGCTCGGCCTGCTTGGGAACGTAGACCTTGCCTTCCTTGAGCCGCTGGATGAGGTCATCCGGGGTGAGGTCGATCAGCTCGATGCCGTCGGCGCGGTCGAACACCGAATCCGGCACGGTCTCGCGCACGCGCACATGCGTGATCTGGGCGACGACGTCGTTCAGACTCTCGATATGCTGGATGTTGACCGCGGTATAGACGTCGATGCCGCGCGAAAGCAGTTCCTCGACGTCGAGGTAGCGCTTCGGGTGACGGCTTCCGGCCGCGTTGGTGTGGGCCAGCTCGTCGACCAGCGCGAGCTGGGGCCGGCGCGCGATCAGGGCGTCGAGGTCCATCTCCTCGATCGTCTGGTCCCTGTAGACGATGCGCTTGCGCGGGATGACCTCGAGCCCGTGCAGCAACGCTTCCGTCTCCGCCCGTCCGTGGGTCTCGACAATGCCGACGACGACATCGACGCCGGCTTTTTGCCTTGCGTGGGCGCTTTGCAGCATCTCGTAGGTCTTGCCGACGCCGGGCGCGGCGCCGACGAAGATCTTCAGCCGGCCGGCCTCGCTGCTCTCGCGCCGGGCCGTCTCCAGCAGGGCTTCCGGCGAGGGTCGTTGTTCGGAATCACGGCGCTGCTGCTGAACCATAGGAGCAATATAGTCCTCACGCCATGCCGGGCCTAGCGGTGTTACTTTTTGGCGGCGGCGTCCAGCGCCAGATTGAGCGCCAAAACGGTAACCCTGGGTTCGCCGAACAGTCCGACCAGGCGGCCGGCGGTGTTTTCCGCCACCAGCAGCCGGACGCGGTCCTCCGGCATATTCCGCGCCTTGGCAACCCGCGGCACCTGGAACGACGCGCCCTCCGGCGAAATGTCCGGATCAAGTCCGCTGCCCGACGTCGTGACCAGATCGATCGGAACGGGACTGGACGGATTCTCCGCCTTCAACTTCTCGACGTCTTCCTTGACCCGGTCGTTGAGAGCCTTGCTGGTCGGGCCGAGGTTCGATCCGCCGGAATTGGCTGCGTTGTAAGGCGACGGCAGCGACTTGGTGGAATCGGCAGGGTCCGGCGTCGTCGTCGCCGACGGCCGGCCGTGGAAATATTTGTCGTCCTTGAATTCCTGCCCGATCAGGGCGGAGCCGATCACCTTGCCGTCGCGTTCGATCAGGCTTCCTTGCGCCTGCTTCGGAAAGATCGCGCCCGCGATTTCCGTGATCGCGAGCGGATAGGCAAGGCCCGTGATCAGCGTCAGCATGACGAGGATCAGGATGGCGGGGCGAATTTCACGAAGCATGGTGCGTCTCCTGTATTTTCGTCATTGCGAGGAGCGACTGTTTGCGGTGCCATGGATTGCTTCGCTGCACTCGCAATGACGGTTGGTGTCAGGCCAGATGCAAGGCGGCGACGACGAGGTCGATCGCCTTGATGCCGATAAAGGGAATGACGATGCCGCCGAGCCCGTAGATCATCAGGTTGCGGCGTAGCAACGCGCCGGCGCCGATGGCGCGATAAGCCACGCCTTTCAAGGCCAGTGGAATCAGCGCAATGATGATCAGCGCGTTGAAGATGATTGCCGACAGGATCGCGCTCTGCGGGCTCGTCAGATGCATGACGTTGAGCACCGCCAATTGCGGATAGAACGCCAAGAACATCGCAGGGATGATCGCGAAATATTTGGCGACGTCGTTGGCGATCGAAAACGTGGTCAGCGCGCCGCGGGTCATCAGAAGCTGTTTGCCGATCTCGACCACCTCGATCAGCTTGGTCGGATTGGAGTCGAGGTCGACCATGTTGCCGGCCTCGCGCGCAGCTTGCGTGCCGGTGTTCATGGCAACGCCGACGTCGGCCTGCGCCAGAGCCGGCGCGTCGTTGGTGCCGTCGCCGCACATCGCCACCAGCTTGCCCTTGGCCTGCTCGTCGCGGATCAACTTCAGCTTGTCCTCCGGCGTTGCCTGGGCGAGAAAATCGTCGACGCCGGCTTCCGCGGCGATCGCGGCGGCCGTCATCGGGTTGTCGCCCGTGATCATCACGGTGCGAATGCCCATGCGGCGCAGTTCGGCGAAGCGTTCGCGGATGCCGCCCTTGACGATGTCCTTGAGCTGGACAACGCCGAGCAGGCGGCCGTCCCTGGCGACCGCAAGCGGGGTGCCGCCGGCCTTGGCGATCTCATCCGAGATTGCCCTGATCTCGCGTGCAGCATCGGAATTGACCGACGGATGCAGCGCGCGAACGGTGTTTCCCGCCGCCATGGATTGTGACGCGCCGCCGCCGACATAATGAAGGATCGCATCGACCGCGCCCTTGCGTACCGACGAGCCGCCGGCATCGACGCCGCTCATGCGGGTCTGCGCGGTAAACGGAATGAAGGTCGCCGCCAACTCACCCATGTCGCGACCGCGGATGCCGTATTTTTCCTTGGCCAGCACCACAATCGAACGCCCCTCGGGGGTTTCGTCGGCGAGCGAGGCCAGTTGCGCCGCGTCCGCCAGTTCCTGCTCGCTCACGCCGCGGATGGGACGAAACGCCGTCGCCTGCCGGTTGCCGAGCGTGATGGTGCCGGTCTTGTCGAGCAGAAGCGTATCGACGTCACCGGCGGCTTCCACCGCGCGGCCGGACATCGCGAGCACGTTGAAGCGCACCAGGCGGTCCATGCCGGCAATGCCGATCGCCGACAATAGCGCGCCGATGGTGGTCGGAATCAGCGTGACGAACAGCGCGACCAGGATGATGACCGAGACCTGGCCGCCGGCATAGGCGGCATAGCTCGGGATGGTGACGGTGGCGAACACAAAGATGATGGTCAGGCCCGCAAGCAGGATGTTCAGTGCGATCTCGTTCGGCGTTTTCTGCCGCTCGGCGCCCTCCACCAGCCTGATCATGCGGTCGATGAAGGTCGACCCTTGCGCCGCGGTGATGCGAACGCGGATCCAGTCCGACAGCACCTGCGTGCCGCCGGTCACCGCCGAGCGGTCGCCGCCGGATTCCCGGATCACGGGCGCGGATTCGCCGGTGATGGCGGCCTCGTTGACGGAAGCTATGCCTTCGATCACCTCACCGTCGGAGGGAATGTTGTCGCCGGCTTCGACCAGCACGATGTCGCCCACCTTCAGACTGGTGCCGGGCACCATCCGGAACGTCCTGTCGGAACCGGTCAGCAGCTTGGCCTGGCTCTCGGTGCGGGTCTTGCGCAGCGATTCGGCCTGCGCCTTGCCGCGGCCTTCGGCGACGGCCTCGGCGAAATTGGCGAACAGCACCGTGAACCACAGCCAGAGAATGATCTGAAAGGTGAAGGCGAGGCTTTCGCCGCCGGTGGCGAGGTCGCGAATGAAGATGACGGTCGTCAGCAAGGCAACCACCTCGACCACGAACATCACGGGGTTCCTGACCATCAGCCGCGGATCAAGCTTGGCGAAGGCCGAGCGGATGGCGGGCATCACGATCTTCGGATCAAGCATCGCCGAGACCGGCACCTGCTTTTGCAGCTTCATGGTTTCCATCGACTTGAACTCCGAATGATCGATCAGTAGAGGGAGCCGGCCGTCATCGCCAGGTGCTCGACAATGGGCCCAAGCGCGAGCGCCGGGAAGAAGGTGAGACCGCCGATGATCAGGATGACGCCGACAACAAGGCCGACGAACAGTCCGCCGGTCGTCGGCAGCGTGCCGGCTGAGGGCGGTACAGATTTCTTGCCCACGAGCGAGCCCGCCATCGCCATGGCCGGCACGATCATGAAGAAGCGGCCGACGAACATCGCCACAGCACCGGTGGTGTTGTAGAAGAGCGTATTGCCTGACAGGCCGGCAAAGGCGGAGCCATTATTGCCCGTCTGCGAGGTGTAAGCGTACAGCACCTCGGTGAAGCCATGCGGTCCGGCGTTGTTCATCGCGGCCACGGCCGGCGGAAACACCACCGCGACCGCGGTCCAGCCCAGATACATCAAAGGCAGCACGAGAATGGCAAGCATCGCCATCTTGACCTCGCGCGCCTCGATCTTCTTGCCGACATATTCGGGCGTGCGGCCCACCATCAGGCCCGCCACGAAGATCGACAGCACGACGAACAGCAGCATGCCGTAGAGGCCGGAGCCGACGCCGCCGACGATGATCTCGCCGAGTTGTATGTTGATCAGCGGGATCATGCCGCCGAGCGCGGTGAAACTGTCATGCATGGCGTTGATCGCCCCGCAGGACGCGTCCGTGGTGACGACCGCGAACAGGCTGGACGCGATGATGCCGAAGCGGACTTCCTTGCCTTCCATGTTGCCGCCGGCGAGTCCAAGCGCATCGAGCGCGGTGGTGCCGCTGGCCTCGGCCCAATAGGTGACGGCGACACCGGATATGAACAACACGCCCATGACGGCGAGGATCGCCCAGCCCTGGCGCTGGTTGCCGACCATACGGCCGAACACGTTGGTCAGCGCAGCCCCGATCGCGAAGATCGAGAGCATCTGCACGAAATTGGACAGCGCGGTTGGGTTTTCGAATGGATGGGCCGCGTTGGCGTTGAAAAAGCCGCCGCCATTGGTGCCGAGCATCTTGATGGCAACCTGCGAGGCGACGGGGCCCACCGCTATCGTCTGCTTGGCGCCTTCCAGCGTCGTGGCCTCGACATAAGGGCCAAGCGTCTGCGGCATGCCCTGCCAGACCAGGAACAGCGCGTAGACCACGCAGATCGGCAGCAGCACGTAGAGCGTGGTGCGCGTCACATCGACCCAGAAATTACCGATGGTGCGCATCGAGGAACGGGAAAAGCCGCGGATCAGCGCCACCGCGAGCGCGATGCCGGTGGCGGCGGACAGGAAATTCTGATGCGTGAGGCCCAGCATCTGCACGAGGTACGACAGCGTGCTCTCGCCGCCATAGTTCTGCCAGTTGGTGTTGGTGATGAAGCTGATCGCGGTGTTGAAGGAAAGGTCTTCTCCGACGGCGGGTTGCTCGGCCGGATTGTAGGGAAGCGCGGCCTGCAGCCGCATCAGCGCATAAAGGATCAGGAAGCCGCCGACGTGAAAGAACAGCATGGCGACCGTGTAGGTCACCCAATGCTGCTCGCGCTTCTCATCGACGCCGCCGATCCAGTAGATGGCGGCCTCAAGGGGACGCAGAATCGGCGAGAGGAACGTGCGCTCGCCATTGAAGACGCGCGTCATGTACCAGCCAAGCGGCGCGGCCAGCGCGGCGATGATCGCGCAATATAGAAGAATTTGAATCCAGCCGATCGGGGTCATGGGGTATGCCTTGGAGTTTGCGTAAGAACTCGCGGTTCTTGCGAGACGGGAACCGATTGCGGGGCTGCGGCCGATCCGGCCGCAGGCCTCCTGCGGCGATCAGAACCGCTCCGGCCGCAGCAACGCGTAGGTCAGGTAAAACAGCAGCCCCGCGGAGACGAGGCCGGCCAATGAATAGTCGAAGATCATGGACATGCTCCTCCAAAGCGTCTTGCAGCGTTCTTGCGCGGCAAAACGCGTTCGAATTCAAAGCCGTTCGCAGGCATAGGTGTAGCCGACGGCCGCCACGAACAAGCCGAAGCCGAGGGCCAGCATGATGATGTCCAGCATGGAGTTCTCCTGGTCGCGCCTGCTTCAACACGCGCGCAATCTGGCGCGTTCCGTGACATGCGGATTGCGATGGATCAATCCGAACGACGGCGCCCCGACCTCAGCCCCTGGCCCGTCAACGTGCTCTGAAGTGCCACTCGCCGCATATGTTTTCGAGACGGCCGCGACGGTAAAGTTATAGGAATTTTATAGGAACGGCCCGCGATCACGTGCCTTCGGACGCCGCTGCGAGTGGGCACTTAGCCGCTGCATGGCGCGAGACGCACAGATCGCACAAGAAACTTATGCCAGCCGTGCACAATCCACCTCGATTTCCTATACGCATTCAGCTTACGATCCCGGCTTAGCGAGGGCGGGCGTGCGAAAACTTATCCTGGGCGTTGCTGGATCGTTGGGTTTTTACGCGGCGTCGAGCGTCCTTGAGCCCGCGCGAGCGCAGACCGCCGACAAGCCCGCGCCGGACAAGAGCCAGTACTGGCTTCTGAACCCGGTGCCGGACGATCTGATGCGCAGCTTCAGCACCGACCGGCCAACAAAATCGAACGTTCCGTTCACGGTCGATGCCGGCCACTTTCAGTATGAGATGGATCTCTTCAACTTCTCGTCCATGAAATCCGGAACGGTGCGGACCGAAACGTGGCTGGTCCCCAATCCAACGCTCAAGGTAGGGCTCACAAGCTCGATCGACCTCGAGATCAATATGGCGCCATTCGTCAGCGTGCACAGCTTCGATTCCGCGACCGCGACGTCGAGCACGATCCAAGGCACCGATGACCTGTTTGCGCGAATGAAGATAAATCTCTGGGGAAACGACGGTGGGCCGAGCGCGTTCGCCCTGATTCCCTACGTCAAGGCTCCGACCGCCCCAGTGGGCATCGGCAACGGCGCCACCGAGGGCGGCGTGATCGCGCCACTCTCGCTCAGCTTGCCCAAGGATTTCACGCTGTTGATCAACTCTGAAGTCGATGCCCTGAAGGACAACACCGGCTCGGGGTATCACACGAACTTCCTCAACCTCGTCAATCTGAGCAGGCCGATTGTCAAGGACGTGACGCTCTATGTGGAACTGTGGTCCGACGTGAACAACGACCCGACCGGAAGGGTGGCGCAATACAGCTTCGACACCGCGCTCGCCTGGACCGTCAAGCCCAACTTCCAGATCGACGTTGGTGCCAATTTCGGTCTCAACCGCGCAACTCCCGCGGTACAGCTCTATGTCGGTGCTGCCCAGCGGTTCTGAGGAGGCTTCTTGCGATTTGAGCCGCAATCGCGCTGCAAGAGCGTAAGTATCGCTGCCATTTTACTCCCTTTTTATGAATTGGAAATATCGGTCTTGCCGTTGCGGCGCGATAAGAGATATCTATCTCCTATATATTGGTAGGAATATGCGATGCGTGGGAACACGAATCTGCAAACAAATCAACGGAGTGCGGAAACAAAGAAGACCGAATCCAAACCTCCGGCCCTGGTCTGGTTTGGAGGTGTTGCGGTTCGAACGTTGTTTCTGATCGTGCTGACAATCCTGACCGCACGCGTGGCAAGCCCGCAGATGGAACGTATGTCGTCGATCTACGAAACGCCCGGCGATCTCGTTCGCGTGCTGATGGGCGTTGCGGTTTGTGCCTGGTTTATCGTCAATCTTTTCATCCTGCCGAAGGATGCTGGCGCGTACCGGACCTGGCTGTATCTCGGTCTTGCGGTTCTGCCGCTGTCGGTGCTGTGCGCCTTCGTGGTCTGGTAAGAGCCTTCGCGCTGCAATTTAGATTTTTTTGGCCTGACGGGCACACGTAGCTATTGCGCGTGTTGAAAAATCCCGCATGGCAATCTTTGCGCGCGCCTGCAAAGCACGCCGCAGACGGCGCGCGTACCGTCGGCCACTTAGCTCGCGAGCATAGTGCGTCGCCATGCCAGCTTCGATTTCGATCAGGCATCGCAGCCCGGCAAAGTCTCATTTAACCCATTCTATCAGTTGCAAGTCGGGCGACTCGGCCGAGCCTCCACGCCGTAGGGATGATGGAAGAATGGGTCAAGCACGGCCTCGCGTCTTGCGTTGCGATATACACCAATTAAAAGGGCCGGCTCGCTGCCAGTTTGGCCTTCAAGCCAGCCCGGAAACTGTCTACCATTCAACTTAATTGGTCAGCGTCCGGGGAAGTCCGGTTTAGCGGCGCAAGGCTTGGACTCGGAGGCTATCTCTGCTCAAGGGACTTCTCACATTTGGCTTAACCAGGCGTCCGCTGGTCCTATTGGGCTTGCTCATATTTGTTGGCGCCGGCACGGTTGCCTTCTCCAAGCTCAACATCGAGGCCTATCCCAATCCGGCGCCGGTGATTCTTGAAATCACGGCGCAGTCTGCGGGCCTCTCCGCGGAGGAGATGGAACGCTACTTCACGATCCCGATCGAAGTTGGCCTTGCCGCGACGCCCGGCGTCGACGTCATTCGATCGACCTCGTTTTATGGCCTTTCCTTCGTACGCGTCGTCTTCCAATACGGCATCGATTACTATTTCGCGCTCTCGCAGACGGCTATCAACCTTCAGCAGAACGTCAGCCTCCCCGGTAATGTTACGCCGCAAATCCAGGCGACCAGCCTGGTCGGCGAAATCTACCGCTATGAGTTGATCGGACCACCCCACTTCGGGTTGAGTAATTTGCGCACCGTACAGGATTGGATATTGCAGCGGCGGCTTCTTGCCGTCCCTGGCGTCGTGCAGGTCAATACCTGGGGCGGCACGACCAAGGAATACGACGTTGATGTCAACCCGCAAAAACTTGAAGCCTACGGTCTGACGCTGCCGCAGGTGATTAGCGCACTCGGCAACGCGAACATCAACGTCGGCGGCCGCACCATCAACATGGGGCAGCAGTCCGTGAATGTTCGCGGCATCGGGCTGATGGACAGCGGGGGCACAGCCGACCTGACCCAGGGCTACAAGGTTGAGGATATCGAGAATGTCATGCTCTCTCAGTGGCAAGGTCTGCCGCTGTTCGTGAAGGACGTTGCCAAGGTCTCGGTTGGCTATGTGCCTCGGCTCGGCAAGGCCGGTCGCGACCATTCGGATGACGTGGTCGCGGCGATCGTCATCATGAATCGGACACTGCACACGAATGACGTGGTTGCCCGCATCCGCTCGGAGATCGAGAAGATCAACACGGATGGAAGTCTTCCGCCCGGGGTGAAGCTGGTCCCGTTCTACGACCGCACCACCCTCGTCGGGGTCACCACCAGCACGGTCCTGCATAACCTCATTTTCGGCGTTTTGTTGATCTTCGCCGTTCAATGGCTGTTCCTCGGCGACCTGCGCAGCGCCGTCATCGTCGGCGCCAACGTTCCGTTCGCATTGTTCTTCAGCATAATAATCCTGGTCCTGCGCGGCGAGGACGCGAACCTGTTGTCCGTGGGCGCCGTCGATTTCGGCATCATCGTCGATTCCGCCGTGATTGTGGTCGAGAATGTATATCGCAATCTCGCGTCCCGGTCGGAGGAAAGAGAAGAGTTGTTGCATCAGCTCGCCGAGAAGCGCTGGGGTGACGACCCAACAGCCAAAGGTTCATCGAGTAACCCGATATGGACCGATCGGTTGCGACTCATCCTGATCAGCGGCTTGCAGGTCGACAGAGCTGTTCTGTTCTCCACCGTGATCATTGTCGCGGCATTCATCCCGCTGTTCACCATGCAGGGGGTCGAGGGCCAGATTTTCGGCCCGATGGCTCGAACCTATGCCTACGCTCTGATTGGAGCGCTGGCGGCAACGTTCACGGTGACACCGTGTCTGGCTTCCCTTCTGCTCTCTGAACACCTTAGCGAAGTTGAGACGATCGTCGTTCGCACCATACGCCGGATCTACACCCCCGTGTTGCGTTGGTCGTTGAACAACCGGCCGATCACGGTTGCGGTCGGATTGGCTTTCCTTTGCGTTAGTGGATTCCTCGGTTCGCGCCTCGGCAGCGAATTTCTGCCGACCCTCGAAGAGGGCAATCTGTGGATTCGCGCATCGATGCCGCCGACGCTCTCGCTCGAGGCGGGAATGCCGCTGGTGGAGCGGATGCGCGAAATTCTGCTCCGCCATCCCGAAGTCATCACCGTGGTCTCGCAACATGGCCGTCCCGACAATGGCAGCGATGCGGCGGGATTCTTCAATGCGGAGTTCTTCGTGCCGCTGAAGCCATTCGAGGAATGGCCGGCAGGTCTTACCAAGGAGAAACTTGTCGACGAACTGCAAGCCGAATTTTCCAGCGAATTCGTCGGAATCAACTTCAATTTCTCGCAGTATATCCAGGACAACGTCGAGGAGGGACTCTCCGGCGTCAAAGGCGCGAACTCCATCAAGATTATCGGTCCCGATCTCGCCACGCTGGAGCAGATCGCCAAAGCTGCGATGCCCGAGATCGCCCAGGTGCCGGGAATTACCGATCTTGGTGCGTTCTGGGTGCTTGGCCAGCCGAATCTGAACATCAAGATCGATCGGGAAAGGGCGGCGCGTTACGGGCTCAACGTCAGCGATGCCAATAACGTCGTTCAGGCGGCTTTGGGTGGAACCGTGGCGACCATGCTTCTTGAGGCGGAACGCCAATTCGGCGTGGTGGTGCGGCTGGCTCCCGAATTTCGGAGCGATATTCATGATGTGCAAAAGGTCACGGTTGGCGTACAGACTCCCGCCGGAATCGCGCATATTCCTCTCAGCGACTTCGCCAACATCACGCTCGACACCGGCGCCTCCTACATTTTTCGCGAGCGCAACCAGCGCTTTGTGCCGATCAAATTCAGCGTGAGAGGCCGCGACCTTGCCAGTGCCATCGAGGAAGCCCAGCAGCGCATCAACCAAAATGTGAAGCTGCCGACCGGCTATCGCATCGATTGGGCGGGAGAGTTCGATTCGTTGCAACAGGCCAAGAAGCGGCTTGCTGTTATTCTTCCGATCACGTTTGTCTTGATCTTGGTGCTGCTCTACGGGCTGTTCAATTCGTTCCGTGACAGCCTGCTGGCGCTGCTTGGACTTCCGTTCGCGGTCAGCGGCGGCATTCTTGGGTTGTACGCCTTCGGCTTGAATTTCAGCATCTCGGCCGCGATCGGATTTGTCTCACTATTCGGCGTATCGGTGATGAGCGGCATTCTCATCATCCATGGTTATTATCGCGTGGCCGGTAGTGGCCTGGACCCGGCCGAGGCGATGCTCCGTGCCGTCGACGAACAGATGCGGCCAATCCTGATGATGACTCTGTCAGCCTGCATCGGCCTGCTCCCGGCTGCGCTCTCAACCGGCATCGGCAGCCAGGTGCAGCGACCGCTCGCGACGGTGATCGTGGGCGGAATGCTGATCGGACCCGTCTTGTTGCTCGTGGTCGTGCCGGCGCTGCAGAGCTACTTCCTCGGACGAGAGAGTGCCCCTGAACTGCCGCCGCCAGAGAGAGGAGCTGAGCAGTAGTCGTTCTTTCAACGCATCAGACATCGCGTATGATCGGCCGACGCGATGGTGACGCCGCCGCCGTTATTTGGCTTCCGCGGATGCGACCACCTCGGGCGGTTCGCCCATCGCGCATTGCCGCCAGTCCGGAACGGTGCAGTTCGCGGGCCAGTTGCCGCCAAGCGCCATGAACAATGCCGCGGTATCGGCGATACGATTAGCTTCCGTCTGCACGCGGATCACGGCTGCCGTCAAATAGGTTTGCTCCGCATTGAGGACGGCGAGCTGGTTGACCTGACCTTCGCTCAACTGCTTCTCGACAATATCGAGGCTCGCTTTGGCGGTGTCTTCGGCGCGCCGCGCCGCCCTTATGGCGCGTGCATCCGCCTGCAAGGCCCGCAACGCGTCGGCGACGTTCTGGAAGGCGGTGATGACGGCGGCGCGATACTGCGCCTCGGCCTGTTCGAGCGCGGCTTCCGCCGCCTTCTGCTTGTTGTAGAGCGTGAAGCCGTCGAAGATGGGGGCGGTCGCGCCGGCCGCCAGCGTGTAGAAGCCGGTGCCTGGCGTAAACGCCGTGGCATAGTTGAAGGAGGCCGATCCGCCGTTGGCCGAAAGCACGAAATTGGGCAGGCGGGCCGCGATCGCAACGCCGACTTGCGCGCTCGCCGAATGCATGTTGGCTTCCGCCGCCCTCACATCGGGCCGCTGATCCACGAGCTTGCTCGGCAGGCTGATCGGCAGGTTGGTCGGCAATTTGAGATGGGCGAGATCGAACTTCTGCGCGATCTCGTCGGCGGCGTATTGCCCGGCAAGCGCGGTGAGCAAGTTGCGCTGCTGGGCGAGCTGTTTCTCGAGCGGCGGCAGCAATTCTTCGGCCTGCGCTAACGCTGCGTCCTGCGCCAGCACATCGGCCTGCGCTGCCTGGCCCAGGTTCAACTGGCGCTTGAGGATATCGAGCAGGTGCTTCTCGATCGCGATGATCCGCTGGGTCGCGGCGATCTGCCCGCGCAACGACGCCTCCTGGATCGCGGCCGTCACGACGTTGCTGGTCAGGGTCAGATAGGCGGCCTCGAGCTGAAATAGCTGCTGCTCGGTCTGGGCATCGAGGCTTTCGACGGCGCGGAAGTTGGCGCCCCAGATATCCGGCACGAACGACACCGTGAGCTGGTTGGTGATGAGCGAGAACTGGGATTGCGGTCCAGCCGTCGGGATCGGCGGCACCAGCTGGGGATTGGCAATCAGGAACTGCTGGTTGGTATTGTTGCCCGTGACCTGCGGGAAGAACAAGCCGCGCTGGGCGAACGCATTGTAATGGGCAACCTTGATCGCGGCTTCGGCGGCCTGCAGGTTTGGATTTTCCTCGACCGAGCGCTTCACGAGATCATTGAGCGGCCGCGACTTGAAGGCCGCCCACCAGCGCGCCGAAACGTCGGCGCCCGAGATGAAACGTTGCCCCGGAATATATGGCGGACCCTTGCCCGGATCGGCCGATGCAAGCCTCCCCTTGACATAGCCGTTGACGTCGGGGACGGCCGCTGGATTGAAATTCGGGCCCACCGCGCAGCCGGACATTGCGATCGAGGCGGCAGTCAGGACGATCGCGCCGGCGGCGAGGCCCGCCCTGGGCGCACGCGAACGCCGGCGCCGGGATGCAACCGGCGGCCGAGGGTCATATCGCCCTAGACGCAACATATGATCGAGCCCCTCCCACAATACGGCTTGCAACTAACCATCCGGGTTGCCTTCAAGAGCCACGGCGACTTTGCCGTCGTGTACAACCTCTTCCTTATCTCTTGAGAGAAATATCTTTCTCAGCGCCGGGGCCACCATGAGCAGGAGCAGCGGCCCGATGAACATACCACCCACCACAACGGTTGCCAGAGGGCGTTGCACCTGGCTGCCGATGCCGTGCGAAATCGCGGCCGGAAACAACCCGACGCCCGCCGACAGCGCAGTCATCAGCATTGGCCGCATTCGCTGTTCGGCGCCGTGGAATACGGCCTCGGCGATATCCATGCCCTGCGCCCTGAGTTCGCGGAAATAGGTGATGTTGAGAATGCCGTCCATCACGGCAACGCCGAACAGCGAGATGAAGCCGATCGCCGCCGACACGCTGAAATCAAGCCCGGCCAAATAGAGAGCGATCAGGCCGCCGCCGATGGCAAAGGGGATGCCGGCAACCGACAACAGGCTGTCGCGCAGCGAATTAAACAACCCGTAGAGCAGCACAAGGATCAAGAGCAGCGTGATCGGAACCACTATCATCAGCCGCTGCTTGGCGGCCTGCAGACTGTCGAATTCGCCGGCCCAGACGAGCCGGTATCCGTTCGGAAGCTTGACCGCCTTGGCGACCCGCTCCTGGGCTTCGGCAACGGTGCTGCCGAGGTCGCGGCCGCGAACGCTGAACTTGATCGGAATATAGCGCTGGCTGCGTTCGCGATAGATGAACGACGCGCCGGTGTCGAGCGTGATGTCGGCAAGCTCGCTCAGCGGAATGTAGCCGTTGGTGCCCGCCGGCGTCTGATAGGCGACCTTGACAGTGCGAATCGTATCGATGCTGCTGCGGTATTTTGGATCAAGCCTGACGGCGAGATTGAACTGCCGGTCGCCCTCCAGAACGGTCGTCGCGTTGGTGCCGCCGAGCGCCGCCTGAACGACGGTATTGACGTCCCCGGTGTTGAGGCCGTAGCGGGCGGCCTTGTCGCGGTCGATCTTGATGTTGAGATTGGGTTGTCCCAGGAGATGGAAGATTCCGAGATCGGCCACGCCGCGAATCTTCGCCATCTCGGCCATCACCTGGCTCGCGAGCCCCTCCAGGACCTCGAGATTCTGCCCGATGACCTTCACCGAATTGGCGCCTTTCACGCCCGACAGCGCCTCCTCGACGTTGTCCTGGATGTATTGCGAGAAGTTGAAGCCGATTCCCGGCAGCTCCTCCGCAAACTCCTTCTGCAATTCCTCAGTCAGCTTTTCCTTGGTCAGGTTTGGCGGCCACTCGTCGAAGGGTTTGAGCGGCGCGAACAATTCAACGTTGGAGAACGGCGAAGCATCGCTGCCATTGTCCGGTCGGCCGTGCTGCGACACGACCGTCAGAACCTCCGGATGTCTCAACAGGATCTCACGCATTTTTCCCGTGGCGGCCGTTCCCGCATCGAGCGACATTGTCGACGGCATCGCCGCCCTGATCCAGAAGTTGCCCTCCTCCAGCGCCGGGAGGAATTCGCTGCCGAGGCGGGACGCCGCCAACACGCTTAGTCCGAGGAAGACGACGCCCACGGTCACCGCGACCTTGAGATTGGAGAGCGCCCACCGCAGAACCGGCGTATAACTCTTGCGCAAGGCGCGCACGATGACGGTTTCGGTTTCCTCGATGTGCTTGGGAAGCAATAGCGAGGCCAGAACCGGCGTCACCGTGAAGGTCGCCAGCAGCGCACCAGCCAGCGCGTATCCGTAAGTGCGCGCCATCGGCCCGAAAATCTGGCCCTCCACCCCTTGCATCGTAAACAGTGGCACGAAAGCCGTGACCGTAATCGCAGCCGTGAAGAACACCGCCTTGTCGACCTGCAGTGCACTAGTGAAGATGATGCGCAGCCGCTCGGTCCACTTCTGGCTCGATGTGGTGTGGGCATGAATCGATGTCGGATCGGCGCCCCAATAGCCTTCGGAAAGATGCTGAAGCAGCGTTTGCCGGTGCTCCGGCGACGACTGAAAGTTACGATAGATGTTTTCCATCATGATCACAGCGGAATCGACGATGATGCCGAAATCGACAGCGCCGAGCGACAAGAGATTGGCGTCCTCGCCCTGCAAGACCAGGATGATGATGGCAAAGAACAGCGCGAAAGGGATGTTCGCGCTGACGATGATGGCGCTGCGCAGATCGCCCAGAAATACCCATTGAATGAAGAAAACCAGCAGGCAGCCGAAGATCAGATTGTGCAGGACCGTATGCGTGGTGATGCCCACCAGCGAACTGCGGTCGTAATAGGGGACGATCTTGACCCCGGGCGGCAGGCTTCCGTCGGAATTGAGCTTCTCGACCTCGGCCTGAACGCGCGGAATGATGTCGTTGGTATGCTGGGTCCGCCCCATCACCACGATCGCGGTGGCGACATCGTCGTCGTGGTCCCTGCCCCCGATTCCAAGTCGCGGAACATAACCGACCGAGACCGTCGCAACGTCCTTGACCTGGATCGGCAGACCATTCGACTGGCTCAGGACGACATTCTCGACGTCATGAACCTTGTAACCCTTGGTGACGTCGTCGGCGCCGCCGCTGTCGACCAATCCGACGCCGCGGATATTGACCGACTGTTGGCCGATCGCGATCTCGCGGCCGCCGACATTGATGTTGGCGTTGCCGAGCGCGGAAACGAGCTGCGGTATCGTGATGTTATAGGCTTCGAGTTTTTCCAGATCGGCATCGACGTTGAACTGCTTCGTCGTCCCGCCCCAGGCATTGATCTGCACCACCCCGGGGATGGTCAGCAAACGACGCGCGACCACGTAATCCTGCAGCGTGCGAAGATTGGTCAATCCAAAATGCGGTGGGCCAACAAGCTGATAACGGTAAATTTCGCCGACGAGACTCGACTGCTGAATCTGCGGCACCTGATTGCCCGGCAGATTGACGTTTTGCTGCAGGCTGATCGAGGCCTGAGAGAGCGCGAAGTAGAAGTCGACCCCGTATTTGAAGGTGACACGGACAAACGACAGGCCGTAGAACGACGTCGAGCGGATGTTGATGACGCCGGGCGTGGGATAGAGGCCCACCTCCATCGGGATCGTATAATATTTCTCCATCTCTTCGGCGGACAGGCCGGCCGCCTGGGCAGTGATTTCGAGAATGACGGGCGCTGGGTTGGGGTAGGCTTCGATATTGAGCTTTGAGAACGCAACGAGACCTGCGGCGCAAAACACCACAAGACCTAGCACGATGATCGCGCTGCGCGTCAGACCGAACGCAAGTAGAGACTTAATCAAGTGACCCCGCATTATTTGGGTTAAGGCGTACCGCAGCCACTTAACCGGCTTCGCCCAGCAAGAGCTTGTTGCTCAGGAAAACCGCGCCATCGGTGACGATGGTTTCTCCAGGCTGCAATCCCTCCAGAATCTGGTTCCAGCCATCCTGAAGCTGGCCAAGCTTCACGGTTCGCTTGGTGAAGCGGCGATTGTCGGTGGTGACCCATACCGTCATCGTCCCGTCGCCTTCCCTGACGACACCGTTCGCCGGCACCGCCAGCGAACGAACGGGGTCTCCGACACGAATGACAAAACTTGCATACATTCCCGATCGCAGCAGATGCTCGGGGTCGTCGATTTGCGAGCGCACAAGCTGCCGGTGACTGTTCGGGTCGATCATCGCCCCCAACGCGGTGACGTGCCCTTTGAATACCTTGTTGGGATAGGCCGGTACCCTGACCTCAACTTCCTGCCCGAGCTTGTAGGCCGGCGCGTCGGTTTCGATGACGTTTGCCAGCATCCACATGGTCGACAAATCGGCAACCGTGTACGGCGGCGGCGCAACGCCCGGCTGGACCAGAAACCCGGGGGCTGCATTGCGCGTCACGATTCTTCCCGAGATCGGGCTTGGGACCAGCAAAGTGGAATCGACTTTGCGCATCTCCACGACCTGGTCGATCTCGGCGTCCGTCTTGCCGAAGATGCGCACCGCATCCCTCGCCGCCTTGAAGTTGCCTTCCGCGGTCTGCTGGTCCGAGGTCGATTGATCGACGTCCTTCTGGGCGCTGCCTCCCGCCTTCAAAAGGTTGGTCATCCGCGCCAGCACGCGCTTTTGCAATTCAAGCACGCCGGCGGTCGCGAGCAGCGTGGATTCAGCCTGCAGAAGATCCGGGCTATCGATCGTGAACAGGACGTCGCCGGCCTTGACGTCGTCGCCTATGTTGTAATTCGCCTTCAGAATTTTGCCGGGGTACTGCGAGAAAACCTGGACAAGCAAATCTTCATTGAAGTCGATGGTGCCGACCGCGGTTTTGTAAAGCGTAAAATCGCGCGATGCCACGGGACCGATCTTGAGCGAGGCCGCCTGCTTTTCCGACAAATCGACGGTTTGTGTGTCGACGCCCTGGGCCGATCCGGGCCGCGCCGGCTCAACGGCGGCAACCCGCTCCTTCCGGCCCGATTGACCATCGGCTAGTCCGATGAACCCCCTGCCCCAAAACAGCGCGACTCCGCCGATCGCGATCGAGGCGAAGAGCACCGCGCGAGAGCGTGTCGACAGGTTTCCGAAAGCACTCACTCTAAGTCCCCAACATCACAGCTAGTTTTGGACATGTTGCGTTACAGCATCGTGCTTACACTCACCTTACGTGCTTCGCTCCCTAAACAGTTGTTTTAGGGCAAAGCCGTACAACAAAAATAGCGGAAACGCGCGAAAACCCGGAGATTTGCTCAGATATTCCTCGATTGCCTGTGGTCTGAGCAAGCAGAAGCCGAAGTTATAGACAAACCATAAGTGCCGATTCTCTCCTTCAACTTCGACGAATGGCGGTTGGTGGCGAGGGCCATTCGCAATATCTCGACGGTCGGCGATGCGTTCCGTACCTCAGAAGTGAATGATCAAGTCGACCGCCGCGCCGATCGCGAAGTTTCTATTGGGCGCGATGCCAAAGTTTGCATTGCCGTTGAACGCGAACGCATCCAGCGAGCTGTAATACGAGACTTCGGGACGGATCTCGATTACGCATCGTTTGCTCGTCGCAAAATGCGACGAGCAAACGCCTTCCCTTCACCTTAAGGCGAGGGATTTTGAATCCCCACTAGAACTGCCAATGGACGCGGGTAGCAAAAATGTTTATCGGCCCACGATCGCCATTAAAGCCGGGGTTTTCAAAGAACTGGTAATCGAAGGAGACGCTTGTCGAGGCGGTCAGCGCCCAATTGTAATAGGCCTCCAAGACATTCTCGGCCCGAGGGTTAGCTAATTGTCCGTCTCCGACAAATGAACCGAGGCCTCCGAGACTTAGATACTGCTGCTCAGCATGGGAAATCCGGTTGTATACGTAACCGATCCCAATCGTATCGGCGGGCCTGCCCCACGATCTACCCGTGATGGAAACACCACCAGAGGCAAAAAAGTTACTGTCCGTAACCGCGAGATCCTCAATATAACTTGGCGCCCAGCCGATTCGAGAGAAGATCCCGATATCCGGTGTAATAGCCTGCTCGATATTGGTGTGTAAGTCGACCTTTTGGGTGTACTTGCGCACACAGGCTAGCGCAGGAAACCCAGGTACACCACCCGCTAACGCTATCGAGCACGGCGAATTAGCCTGCGCATCGGCGATGGCATTCGAGTAGGTACCCAAGTTAGCGCTGATCAAATTGGCGGTGAGTTTAACTTTACCTGGCTGTCCCCACAGCTCGTGCCGCTCCTCAATTTCAGCCATGATATCGTATTGTTTGAACGTCGGATCAACACCATAATCCGTAGAAGCGGGGGTGTTGTCGGCGATTGCCGACTTTTCCGTGTCGAACCACCCCAAACGGAACGTGTAGCGGCCTGTGTACCATTCGGCGGTGGCGCCCCAGCCGTATCCCCAAGCGTCCCCACCCCAATCGAATGGCAGAGCGTAGTATAGCCCCCAGTTCAAAAATTGGGATTTGGGATTGTTGGCATATTTATTCTGGTCAAAAACATCCAGCGGGCTCATCCTGCCAAAGGTGAATACAAGGCGATCCGAGGTTTGGGTTCCGGCGAACTGATTGATATCAGCCGCCACTTTCTCGGTTTCGCCTCCAAGATCAACCGTCTGCCGGACGAAGACGCGCTGTATCTTGGCATACGGTTCGGCCGAGCCGATCTTAAACGCCTCGCCGTTTACGTAGGCGCCAACACCTATACTGTTGCCAAGCCCGAGGCCTTGATCAATCTCCGGATTGATCCAGAGTTCAGCGCCCTTCCATAGCCGCATACCCGCATAAAACGTACCCTCTCCGATCCCGCGCACTGTCCCGCCATTAGGGAAGCCCAAAAATGGCGGGGAGGCAACAACAAGAGCTCCTGGAGCAGAGTGGAACGCGGGGTAGCCCTGCCATGTGTAGGTGAACTGGCCGTGAAAGTTGAACCTATCCGGATCAAAACCAAAACCGGCAGGGTTAGGCGCGTCCTTCTCGCCAAAATGATAATTTAGGCCGACGCGAACCTCCTGCTCGGAAAAGTTGGAGGTGAACTGCTGGCCCGAGGATAGGAAGTTTATGCTTTTGTTGCCGTAGCCGGTGAACAGGTACTCGGCCTTTACAGTCCAGTGGGGGATCAGCGGCCCTTCAACACCAGCTCCCGCCGCCCAGCCCACTCGTTGTTGGTTGGCGGAATCCGTGCCGTTCGCGGTCGTCAGCAAAAATTGCTCCGAAGTCCAGGCAAAGCCGCCGGTCGCATAAAACAGCCAGTTCCCGGGCGCATAGCCGATGCGGCCGCGCACCGTGCCGGAAGAGAACACGTTGTCGCTATAGCTCTCAGTGTTCCCCAACACGGGGACCGTGTTACCGATCCTGTTGCCAAAGTAATTTGGAAAGGATGAAACACTGGCATCCGCTTCCACGCCAATCACGACGCGGTTTGCGAGCATGCGATTATAGCCGATTTGCAGGCCGTTGAACCAGCTTCCCCCCTGGTTGTTGGCGTCATAGCCCTGCGCCAGGCTGACGAAGCCCTTATCGATGACGGCCCCGCCCGAACTGGCGGTCCAATTTGAATTCCCCCATCCATAACCTGTGTGAGCGCCGAAGTAGAAACCTGTCCAGTCGTATAGTGCGGACGGTACCGGGGCTTTATATGCGAGATCGGCCGCCGCGGCGCCGCCCCCCGAGAGCAGAATCGCCACCGACGCTCCGCCAAATGCCTGACGCCATTCCGGCAGCCAATATCTTGCCTTGGCGATGTAGTAGAGGATAGTCATACGCAAGAACCTCCCGATCAGGGCCTAAACCTGGTCCAAAAGGGAGGCTGAGCCTTTCGGAGGGAAGCGCTTCGCTGAAGGCTTCGCCGAAAGGAACGAAAACGTTCCCCCTCGGTGTGAACCTCCCGGGCTTTTATCCCTCCGTGTGTCCGGCCCGTCCCCAGGGAGCTGACCGGATTGCGACTCTCGGACCAGACACCACCCCCAATGAGCAGCCGGAACCCTAGTCGCATCAACTTGTAAGCGAAAAGCGTGCCAACGTGAAAACCCAGCTTTTCCGTCGCTAACGGCCACGCCTGTCGAATCTTTAGCCATTCAGCCGGTCAAAAAATCAGCGAACGCCAATAATGATGCCGATCATAAGGCCATTCCGGAAAAGACCAGGCCAATCCCCGACCTGCAGACAAGGCTGACTCGGCGTATGCAAGAGAGGTTAAGCCGCGGCCAGAATCGCCGGAGGCCACCAGACGCGCGTGCCATGGCTCAAGGATGAAGAACTAAGGGTGCCGCGCAGCAACTTGCCTACTGGCTGTTCGAAGTGCCGGTCTTTTGTGCAGCCGCACTGGGCGGGTCGCTGAATCAATAAGCTTTTTTCTTTGGCACGCCAATTGCTTGATTAACGGGCAGAGTTGGCAGCTAGGGTTCCGGTTTCCTCACGGGAATGTCTGGTCCGAGAGTTGCCGCAGGGGGTCCAACCTCCGGTGCACGGCGGGATAAAAGCCCGGGAGACCTCAGTGGCCGCGTTTGGCAGGCAACTCAGGTCCATTTGCCAGTTCGCGGTCATCAAACCGATGAGGAACTGGAAATGCTGAAATCGCGAAGCCTACTGACTGCCGCTGCTGCTGCCTGCCTGCTGGCGACCTCGTCGATGTCGTCGGCTCTCGCCGAAAAGAAGAACGAATTCAATATCGCCTGGACGATTTATGTCGGCTGGATGCCGTGGCCCTATGCGGCCGAAACCGGCATTGTAAAGAAATGGGCGGACAAATACGGGATCAAGATCAACGTCACGCAGATCAACGACTATGTCGAATCGATCAATCAGTACACGGCCGGCAAGTTCGATGGCGTCACTGTCACCAA
>Ga0070733_10000312_pt1 | contig 41059 bp, 33 predicted proteins | sample Coa_R1_9_FD_66450 | JGI IMG/M metagenome (GOLD analysis project Ga0070733, IMG submission 66450) | Surface soil microbial communities from Centralia Pennsylvania, which are recovering from an underground coalmine fire - Coalmine... | ecosystem: Environmental > Terrestrial > Soil > Unclassified ... | reverse complement strand
TGGGCACCAACGCCCTTCTGGAACGCCGCGGCGGCCGCGTTGCTCTGGTCACGACCGCCGGTTTTGAGGACGTTTTGGAAATCGGCCGCCAGGCCCGTCCAAAGCTTTACGATTTCTTTGTGGACCGGCCCGCCCCCTTGGTTCCTTCGGATCGTCGCTTCGGTTTGCGTGAGCGCATCGCTGCCGATGGCGGCCTTGTCCGCCGCCCTTCTCAGAGCGACATCGCGGCCATCGTCCTCCAGGTGGTGCGCAGCCGCGCCGAATCCGCGGCCGTTTGCTTTCTTTTCTCGTTCACCAATCCCGCGCATGAGCGCGCGATGGCCAAAGCGCTGCGCGCCTCGGGAATCCCCGTTTCGGTCTCGCATGAAATCCTTCCTGAGTTTCGAGAATTTGAGCGCACCTCAACGACCGTGGCAAATGCTTACCTGGTCCCGGTAATGGGTCGCTATCTCGCCGATTTGGCGGGACAGGTGGCCCGCTTCGCCAGTTCCCGCGCCCGCCCGGCTGTGCGCATCATGCAGTCCAGCGGCGGAATCGTCTCGGCCGAAGTCGCCTCGAGCGAGCCGGTACGAACAATTCTCTCCGGGCCTGCCGGCGGCGTTCTCGGCGCGCAATACGTCGCCGAGCTTTCCGGCTTCCATCGCATCATCTCCTTCGATATGGGAGGCACCTCCACCGACGTGGCCTTGATGGACGGCAGCGCGGGCACCACCAACGAAGCGCGCGTGGCAGATTTGCCTGTCGCTGTTCCCATGCTTGATATCCACACCGTGGGCGCTGGCGGTGGGTCGCTGGCGCGCTTTGATCGCGCGGGCGCGTTGCGCGTCGGCCCGGAAAGCGCCGGCGCCAATCCCGGCCCCATCTGTTACGGGCGCGGCGAACGCCCCACAGTCACCGACGCACATTTAATCCTGGGACGAATTCCCGAACGCGGATTTCTCTCCGGCGATTTTCCTCTCGATTTGTCGCGCACTCGAAAATGGATGGAGCGTTCCCGCGGCCCCATGCGCAGCATCGAGCAGTTCGCGCAAGGAATTGTGGACGTCGCCAATGCGGTTATGGAGAAAGCTATCCGCGTTATTTCCGTCGAACGCGGCCACGACCCCCGCGATTACACTTTGGTCGCCTTCGGCGGCGCCGGCGGACTTCACGCCTGCGATCTAGCCGCGGCTTTGCGCATCCCTCGCGTCCTCATCCCGCGGTTGCCCGGGGGCCTTTCCGCACTGGGGATTCTTCGCGCCGATGTTGTCCATGATTATTCGCGCACCGTTCGCTTAAATGTGCTCTCTGTGACTGCCACTCGTCGAACACTGGCACTTGAATTCGCGCACTTGGAATCCCGCGGCCGCGCCGTCTTGCGTGATGAAGGTTTTCAGGGCAACAAAATCCGCATCGAGCGCCTCCTGGACATGCGATACATCGGTCAGGCCTATGAATTGACCGTACCCGAAGCGGGGGATTTCCTGTCCGCATTCCACCGCGCGCACGACCAACGTTATGGATATTCCGACACCGCGCGCTCCGCCGAAGTCGTCAATGTTCGCACGCGGGTCATCGGACTGACGTCGAAGCCGCAGCTCGACCGCATGCTCGCCTCTGGCCGCAACTCCGCCGGAGCACTCGTTGAAAGTCGATCCGCTATTTTCGGCGGCCGCGCTGTTCCCACGCGAGTTCTTGACCGCGCCCAGCTCTCGCCGGGCAGTCCGTTCAGCGGGCCCGCAATCATTTCCGAGTACAGCGCGACAACTGTTGTGGCCCCCGGCTGGCGAGGAAAACTCGATTCCTGGGGGAACTTGATCCTTTCGCAAACAGCTGCAAAGGCCAAAAGATGATTGCGTGCATGTCGGTGCGAATATGAAATTCGATCCCACACGCCTGGAGATCTTCAAGAACCTCTACCACTCCGTTGCGGAGGAGATGGGCGCCAGCCTGCGCCGATCCGCTTTCTCTCCCAACATTAAGGAGCGCCGAGACTATTCCTGCGCCGTGTTTGACGGTAAGGGGAATGTGCTGGCCATGGGTGACCACATGCCTGTTCACCTGGGATCCATGCCCATGTCGGTCGCCGCGGCAATGGCTGAACTCGATCTGGGCAAGGGCGATCTCGCGCTACTCAATGATCCCTACGCGGGTGGCACTCATTTGCCGGATATTACGATGGTCATGCCCATCTATGTGCGTGGCGTGCGCGGCCCGGTCTTCTACGTCGCCAACCGAGCCCATCACGCTGACGTGGGCGGCTCGCAGGCCGGATCCATGGGCCTGGCGCGCGAAATTTTCCAGGAAGGCATTCGCATCGCGCCGGTCAAGCTCATGCAGGGCGGCAAAATTCAGCGCGACATCTTGAAACTCCTGCTCATCAACGTGCGCACGCCGGAAGAGCGCGAAGGGGATTTGACTGCACAAATCGCCTCCTGCCGAATTGGCGAGCGTCGGCTGATCGAGATCTTCACCAAGTATGGCCAAAGGGAAATTGACGAATACGCGCGTCACCTGCTCGATTATTCCGCAACCATGATGCGCGCGGCGTTACGCACTATTCCGCGCGGCACTTATCGCGCCGAAGATTTTCTGGACGGGGACGGAATTGTGGACCGCCCCATCCGGATTGCCGCCTCCATCAAAATCTCCGGTGAAAGTGCGCAAATCGATTTTACCGGCAGCGACCCGCAGTGCGCGGGCAGTGTAAACGCAGTCGCCGCCATCGCCTATTCCGCGGTATTCTACGTTTTTCGTTGCCTCCTCAATGAGGAAGTTCCCGCGACAATCGGTTTGATGCGCCCCATCCGCGTGATCTTTCCTGAAGGATCAATCGTCAATGCTCTTCCACCGGCTGCCGTTGCCGGCGGAAACGTGGAAACCTCTCAACGCATCACCGATACTCTTTTGCGTGCCATGGCCCAAGCCCTACCCGACAAGATCCCCGCCGCCAGCCAGGGCACCATGAACAATTTCACCTTCGGAGGTGCTGACCCCCGCCGCGGAGGCGCGCCCTTCGCCTACTACGAGACTATCGCCGGAGGCATGGGCGCTCGCCCTGATCGCGACGGGATCAGCGGCATCCACACGCACATGACCAACTCCTGGAATTCTCCCATCGAGGTTTTGGAACACTCTTACCCCGTACGGGTGTTGCGCTATGGATTCCGCGCCGGGTCAGGCGGCACGGGGCTTTATCGCGGCGGCGATGGCCTGATCCGTGAAGTTGAGTTGCTCACCGATATGCAGGTCGGCCTGCTCTGCGACCGCCGCAAGCGAGGCCCCTATGGCCTTGCTGGCGGCAAGCCGGGCAAACCTGGGCGCAACGAACTGCGTGTAGCAGGGAAGCGCCGTGAGTTGGCCGCAAAATGCGCCTTTTACGCCCCTGCCGGTTCTATCGTCCGCATTGAAAGTCCCGGCGGCGGCGGGTGGGGCAAGTCAAAAAAGCGTCGATAATACAGCGCCAGCACAGTGAGCCCGTAAAACAAAACTGGCGCGAACCGTGAAGTCCGCGCCAGCCAAACTCATACCAAATTTTAGAGTTCGAAATTAACCTTCAAGCACCTCGGTCAGCACCGGCATCTGCAAGCGCGCCTTGGCCAATGATTTCACCAGCGCGCCCTCCATGTTCTCATTGGTGGAGTTGCGCGCCGTCGCCAACTCGCTCACCAGGAGATACTTGGCCCGCTCCAGCATTTTCTTCTCTCGGAATGAGAGAGGCTTGGTGCGGCTCAGCGCCACCAGGCTCTTGAGCACGGCCGCCACTTCAATCAGCGAGCCGGTGCGCATTCGCTCTGAATTCTCCTTGAAGCGGTGTTTCCAATCGTGATGAGAGGTGAACTTGCCCTTCTCCAAATATTCAAGAACCTTTGTGGATTCGGCCTGGCGAATCACGGATCGCAAACCCACTGCAATTGCATTGGTTTGCGGCACCATGACTTTCAAACCGCTCGAAACTATTTTCAACATGAAGTATTTTTCGCTGCGACCGTTCAACATCCCGTAATGGACCTGCTCGATGATCCCAACCCCGTGATTCGGATAGACAACCTTGTCCCCGATCTTGAAGTCCATGATTTCCCCCGTGAGGATGAATAAAGAGTATCCCAAAGAGCACACTCAGTCAAGATATTTCGTGTGGAATCAAAGAGTTAAGGAAGGGTGCGTTTCTGAATGGCACTTCAATTGCTACGTGCAATTCGGTCTCCAACTGCTAGACTATAACCATCATTATGCGAATTTTGACGGTGGATACGAGCAGTCAGGCGGGCGGAATAGCCATTTTGGAGGACTCACGAGTTGTCTTGAATGTATTTGAGCGTTCCGGCGAGGAATATTCATCACGGTTGTTCCGTCAACTGGACCTCCTGCTCAAAGAAACGTGTCTGAAACTGTCGGATTTTGACCTTTTTGCCGTAGCTGCAGGCCCTGGATCGTTCACCGGTTTGCGAATTGGGATGACCGCAGTTAAGGCTTGGGCGGAGGTGTTTGGAAAGCCGATCAGTCCTGTCAGCGGTTTGAAGGCGTTGGCTGCGCAGGCTATTAGAAAAACAGAATATATCGCAGCCTTTATGGATGCGAGGCGTGGCCAGATTTTTGGCGGTTTATTCAGGCATAGAGACGGAAAACTGATTGAAATTGGGGACGAAGTGGTGATGCGCCCGGATGAATTCTTGGGGGAGATCTCGGTACGACTACAATCGCAACCAGGAAGCAAGCAACTTCAGAACCTGATCGGTTTTGTCAGCCCGACATTGGACCTAATTCCGGTGGGGTCGTCTGGATCTGAATTGCATAATGCTCCATCAGAAAAAGTCTCCGAAGACCTGGCCCCCTGGATTGGAAGGTTGGCTTTTGAACAGGCGCAACGCGGTGAGACGGCCACCGCTCTCGCTCTGGACGCCAATTACATTCGCAGGTCCGATGCAGAGCAATATTGGAAAGAGTCTTGAGCGCAGTCACATGGACAAGGAAATTGAAATCCGGCCGCTGAATAAAGAGGACTCTGGGGCTCTCGCAAGCTTGGAGACGAAATGCCCCGAAGCGGCGCAGTGGGGCGAGCAAGGCTACCAGGGAATTGGCCACAACGGATTGCTCGGATGGGCCGCCGTGAAGGCCGGCGTCCTAACAGGATTCATGGTCGTACGCGTGGTCGCGGATGAAATGGAAGTCTTGAATCTGGCAGTAGAGCCTTCTGGGCGACGGCAGGGCATCGCATCGCGCTTGCTGAACGAAGCAATCAGTCAAGGTCGCGGGCTGGCCGCCAAGCGCGCCTACCTCGAAGTCCGCGAATCAAACTCGGCGGCCCGAAATTTTTATTCGACGCATGAGTTCACGGAGACAAACCGCAGAAAGGCCTATTACTCCCAGCCGGTTGAGGACGCCATTGTTTTAGTTCGACAAATTCGTTAAAAAACTGTGAATTCCTCTTGGCACGTGCCCAAAACTTGTGATAGGTTTTCCCACGCTATGTAAATCTTTCTGCCAAACTGGAGGCGAACGATGCCCATCACACCCCGGGATATCCGCGAACAGCTTTTGGCCAGTAACCCCGAATTTCAGCAACTTGCACAGGAACATTCCCGGTATGAAGCCCAGATTGAGCAGCTTTCCCGCGCAGAATTTGTAAACGTCGAAAACCTCACTCAGGAAGCGGAGTTGAAGAAAAAGCGGCTTCGCGTCAAAGACCAGATGGAACAGTTTATTGCCCGAACCTGGCGGGGCAGCGCCGCCTCGTAGTTTTCAGGCGGCTCGTCGCAGAAGACATTGCCGCGTTGAACCACCCCTCGGAAGACCAATTGCGAGAGCATCGAAATCGCATGCGCTATATTGCATGCAGGATGCACTATATCGCATGCGGTTCTGAAGAATAATTCCTCCAATTTGTCGTAATATGAGGCCGCGCGGAAGCCAAGCGGCCTCGGCTTCCACAGATGGGTGCACGTGGTCAAAGAAGGATACATGTTTGCCGCGGCGCCGGTATTCTTGGGAGCGCTGGCACTCGTCCTGGGACGGCAGGTACTGCTCTGGCAGTTGGCAGGCGGTGTTTTTATTTTTCTGGCCGCGTTTATTCTCTATTTTTTCCGCGACCCATCGCGAGTCATACCCTCGGATCCCGCCGCGATTGTTTCCCCCGCGGATGGGCGCGTCCTTGTGGTTACGGATGAATCTGTGGACGGGCGCGCGGGGAGGAGAATCAGCATATTCCTGGCAATATGGAACGTTCACGTGAACCGCTCTCCGTTTGCCGGGCGCATTTCCAGGATCGACTACCGGCCGGGCCGTTTTCATATGGCAATGAAAAGCGAAGCATCTGTGGAAAACGAGCAGAATGTGATTTATCTTCAGACGGGTCGTGGCGAGATCGTCTTCAAACAGATCGCAGGGATGATTGCCCGGCGCGTGGTACTCTGGAAGAAGAGTGGGGAAGAAGTCGCGCGCGGAGAACGAATAGGGATTGTGCGCTTTGGCTCACGCATGGATATCTGGCTTCCCCGGGATGTGCAAATTATTGTGAAACCGGGCGATTCTGTTGCCGGCGGTTCAAGTGTTTTGGCCCGGTGGCCTTGAGATGGCTTTCATGGAAATGAGCGAAGCGGAACAACAGGAACTAAGCTTTCCCGGGCAGCGAGGTGGGAATCACCGTCGCCGGCGGGGAATTTACATCCTGCCGAGTTTATTGACGGTGGGCAACCTTCTCTGCGGTTATTACGCGATTCTTGCGGTGCTGACCGGCGGTGATAATCGATTGGATTTCGCTGCCCGCGCGATAGGCATCGCCATCCTGTTCGACACCTTCGACGGTTTTGTTGCCCGGCTGACGGGCACGAACAGCGAGTTTGGCAAGCAGTTCGACTCGCTGGCTGACGTGATTAGCTTCGGGATCGCTCCGGCGGCTTTGGCATACGCCTGGGGGGTGCGCAGCCTGGTGCGCGGCGATTCTCCGGCTGTGCACGTGGTTCAGGAGTTGGCCTGGCTGGTGTGCCTGGCGTTTGTCATTTGCACTGCCTGGCGCCTGGCGAGGTTTAATATTCACGGCATGACCGGTAGCGGGATGCGATATTTTGTCGGAATTCCCTGTCCCGCCGCGGCCGGCGCGATTGCCGCTACAGTCCATTATTTCCAGGGCTCGCTTGACCGCTGGACCTTTTCAGCGGTTTTCCTGGCCTTAGTGCTTTTTCTTGCCGCGTTGATGACCAGCAAGATTCGGTATCCAAGTTTTAAGGGAGTTAATTGGGCGCGACGGCAGCAATCGCTGGTGATCATCCTTATCGGATTGACAGCTTGGTCCATTATTTTCTATTCAGAACAAGCGCTGATCGTACTGGCAGTGTCCTATATGTTTTCCGGGCTCACTCTTGAATTGGTGCGAATGATTCGCCATCGCTTTCATTCGCAGGCCGCTTGAACAATGTGATGCAATCTCCGCGAAGACGACTCACTCAAGCAATCCCCGCAATTTTTCTTGCCGCCACGTTGGCCGGTTGCGGATACCACGTCGGGGGACGGGGGACTGCGCTGCCCGCGAATTTGCACACCATTGCCATCCCTGCATTCGTGAACAAAACTCCGCGATATAGAATTGAGCAGCGCCTCACAGAAGCGGTAACTCGTGAATTCCTGGCCCGCACGTCTTACCGCACGGTTCCCGACCCATCCGCGGGCGACGCGGTATTGCATGGGGAAGTCACCGGACTCGAGTCGGCGGTCGCCGTCTTTGACACGGCTACTGGACGTGCGACAGCCATGTTGGTTACAGTCCGAATGAAAGTCTCCCTGGTGGATCAGACCACGAAGCAGGAAATCTATAAGGACGATAACTTTTTGTTTCGGCAGCCTTATGCAATTTCGGTTGACGTGAACAGCTTTTTCGACGAGCAGAATCCAGCGCTCGACCGGATGTCGCGCGATTTCGCTTCCAAACTGGTGGCCGCCATTGTGGAGAAATTCTGATGGTCCAGTCGAGCGTGGAACGATTGCTCGCCCAGCTATCCCAAGGCAAGCCCATTCAGGGAGTCCTGCTCCTGGGAAGGGACACTTTTCTCCGCGACCTGTGCCGCAAGAAATTGATCGATGCGCTCGTGGATGAGGCGACACGGGACTGGGCAGTTTCGCGGTTTTCCGCCAAGGAGGATTCGGCGGATGCAGTGCTCGGCCAGGCGCAAACACTTCCCATGCTCGCTCCCCGTCAGGTCGTGTTCTGGAGTGATCTGGAGGTTCTGGAGCGGCTGGGTGAGGATTCGCGCAAAGCGGTCGTGACTCGATTGGAAGAATACCTGCAGGATCCGGCTCCATTTTCCACTCTTGTGTTGGAGGCGGAAAATCTTGATGCGCGGATGAATCTCTTCAAGTTGCTTTCGGAAAAAGTGCTCGTGGTGGGTTGCGAGCTGCCCGGCGAATTGGAAGGGCGAGTGGAATTGGCGGCCGCCATGACTGAGCAGATGGCGGGCGGCCTCCAACTAGAAATCGATGGAGACGCGGCGCAGGAACTTGCGGAGCGGACCAATGCAGGACTCGCGCGCATGCAATCGGAAATGGAGAAATTGGCCGCGTTTGTTGGCGATCGAAGGAAAATCACACGCGCTGACGTTGAAGCATTGGTCGTACCCGACCAACGCTACACGGTGTGGCAGCTTTCCGAGATGCTTGCCAGCGGCAAACGAGATAAGGCAATGGTGTTCCTGGAAAACCTGCTGCGAGAGGGCGAGCAGGCAGTGGGCGTTCTGGGCGCGATTGCCTGGATGTACCGCAAGTTGATCGAAGTGCAGGATCTTCGCCCTGGCGCTCAGGTGTTCGACGCCGTCCGACTTGGTATGCGCAAGGAAACGGCGGAACTGGCGTTGAAGTATGCGCCGCGTATTCCGCGGAAACAATTGCTCAGAGGTCTGGCGGATCTCGCGGAAGCGGACAGCCGCTTGAAATCAGGAGTAGCGTCGCCCGGTGCAGTGATGGAATTTCTTGTCGCGCGGCTGACATCGCGACCCGATGCGGCAGTAACGGCGAAGATTTAAAAACCAAGAGATTTTTTGCTCTTAATGAAAGGCTTCTTCGATGGGTCGAAGAAGCCCCGGATCTTCAGTAGCCGATAATCAACATTTTCAGGAAGGGTGAGTCCGGTTCAGGCCTTCTTGGCGGTTTGTAGCGCATTAAACGACAGCGCCAAACGTGACTTGTAACGGTTTCCAGTATTCTCAGGTAGCACGCCCTTGGTGATGGCATGATCGAGCGCGGCAAGAGTCGGCCGCAGCAAATCACCCGCGGCTTTCGCATCTCCCGCGGTCAAAGCTGCGCGCAACTTGCGGACAGCCGTGCGCATCTGGGTGCGGTTCGCGCGGTTCACGGCCTCTCTTTCAACATATTGCCGGGCGCGCTTCAGCACTGACTTCTTCCTCTTTTTCACTTTCGTGGTGGTTCCCTGCGCCATTCAGTTCTCCTCTTGAAATTATCGGGGTTTTGGTAAAGTAACCGACCGGTTCCGCTTTGTCAAACTTGGCCGGTTGAACGCTGGATTCTGAATCCAGCTAATGCGGCTCAACCTTTCGACTCCTGTCCGAAACTGAGGATGTATCCATTGCAATCACGAATGGCAAATTCCAACATCCCGTAGTCCATTTGTTCCAGGGGCCACTCGACTTTTGTGCGCTCCTTCAATTGTTCCCAAAGTGCGCGAACGTCCCTGGGATTGAAATAGAGAACGCCGGTCATGGATGGCGGGCCGGGCGGCTGATCCAGGCTGTCGGCGCCATAAAACATCAGTGCCGCGCCGTCCCAGCGCATGGCACACCATGAGGGTTTGCTATCTTCACCGTTGCGCTGGTTCTCGACGTGAAATCCAAGAGTCTTGGTGTAAAACTCAATCGTTTCATTTAAATCGCGCGCCTTCAGCATTGGTGTAACGCGCGCCATTTCACTCGGGATCGGTTTGCTTTGAGTTGCCATGGTATTTGGAGACTCCTTGCTGATTTCAAAATTCGTCCATGATCGACCCTGTAAGTTGCTGTCCCATAATGATTTGTAGCGGTGGTATTGCGTCCCCCGTCCAGCTAGGATACCCTGTTCTGGCAGGATTTTGCCGTAGGTTTTTCTAAAACAGGCCCGAAGATGAGGCAGCCGGCCTAAGCGTCCGTAAAGGACGCGGGGCCACCCCCAGATGAGACGTACCGTGCAGATCGCCGGCAGCGTGGGAACGCTGTTCGGCACCCTGGATGAAAACCTGAAGTATCTCGAATCAGCCCTGCAAATTACAGTGGACCTCGAGGAGGACAAACTGCGCCTGGAGGGTGAGGCGGAGCAGGTGGAGCGCGCGGCGCGAATCCTGGAAGAGTATAACCAGCTCGTCAAAGAAGGGCGCCGATTTGAGAACGGTGAAGTCAATTCGCTGCTCCGGCTGGCGGCAGAGGAACCTGGTGTTCCGCTAAAGGAACTGCTTGAGCCTGCGGGACGCGGGCGCGCACGCTCTTTCGGCAAGAAGAGCATCCAGCCCAAAAGCCCGAATCAACGCCGCTACATGGAGGAACTCGAGCGGAAGGACATGGTTTTCGCCGTGGGCCCCGGCGGAAGCGGGAAGACGTATCTGGCTGTGGCCATGGCCGTCAACGCGTTGCTGAGCAAGCGGGTGAACCGGATAATTTTGGCGCGGCCGGCTGTGGAAGCCGGAGAACGATTGGGATTTCTACCGGGAACCCTGCAGGAAAAAATTGACCCGTATATGCGCCCGCTGTATGACGCGCTCTACGACATGCTCGATGCAGACAAGCTGGAGCGGTTTCTGGAGAAGGGCATCATTGAGGTAGCGCCGCTGGCATTCATGCGCGGGCGCACGCTAAACGATTCGTTCGTGATCCTCGACGAAGCGCAGAACACCACCTCGGAACAAATGAAGATGTTCCTGACGCGGCTGGGGTTCAACTCCAAGGCCGTCATCACCGGTGACATTACGCAAATTGATTTGCCCGCCAACCGCAAGTCCGGACTGGTGGAAGCGCTCGAGGTTGTGGGCAAGATCGAAGGTATTGGAACAATCATATTTAATGAAAAGGATGTGGTGCGCCACAATCTGGTGCAGCAAATCATTCGAGCCTATGAAGAATTTGACGCGGCAAACGCGAGGCACGGCTCGGCGGGCACGACCAAGGCCGACTCCGCGCGCTGAACTTCTCCGAGATTCGCATGATCCTCAACCGCCAGAAGAGAATCCCCATTCATCAGCCGAAGCTGGAGCGATTTCTGGCCACCGTACGGAAAGAGCTGAAACTGGGGCGACGCGAGGTAACCGTCTGCTTCGTGGATGACCGTGAAATTGCGCGGCTGAATCGCCGGTTCCGCGGGAAGCCGAAACCAACGGATGTGTTGTCATTTCCGGCGAATGGGGACGGCCACGGGGAGTTTCCCGTGGAGCGCAATAATTATCTAGGCGACATTGCCATCTCCCCCGAAGTGGCGAAGCGCAATGCCCGTCGATTTGGACGCACACTGGAGGATGAGCTACGGGTGCTGATTCTGCATGGCGTGTTGCACCTGGTGGGATATGACCACGAAACCGACCAGGGCGAAATGGACCTGCTGGAGAAACTGTTGCGTCGGCGAATGGATATCGGTTGATCGAAGGCACTAAGCAATCATGATCGGAATGCTTCTCACAATTCAGACAGTCATCGTCCTGGCAATGCTTGTCGGGCTGACGGTATTCGCTTATCTGGACCGCATCTACCGCGAGTTAGGCCGGGTAACGACAAAGCGCATCCACGGACACCTGGATATATTCGAGGCGGAGATTGAGCCGCGCATCGGATTGCCGCGACGCCGGGCAGCGCTGGGATTCAGCCTGCTGAGCCGGCTGTGGATGGTGGCGGTCGCGGTGTTGACTGCCCGCGGAGTCCTGCAATTTGTGCCGGACCGCTTGAGCGCGGCCACGGAATTGTTTGTGTTCGTTCCCGCGGAAGTCCTGATTGCCATGCATTTCCTGCCGGACCTGTTTTTGGCGCGCACCACTGGACGCTGGCTGCGGCCGTTGATGCCGGCGGTGAAGGCGTTTCTAGTTGTCGTCTGGCCGCTGCGCGTTTCCGTGGAGCTGGCCGCATCGTTGGCGCGAATTTCAGACGAGGATGCGGACGCCGGTGAAACGGAAGAGCAAACAAACCAGGAGGGGATCGAAGCGCTGGTGGAGGCCGCCCAGGAAGAGGGAATCATTGAGCATGCCGATGCCGAGCTGATTGAACAAGTGATGGAATTCGGCGATAAGCGGGTCAGCGAAGTGATGACTCCGCGGCCGGACGTGATCGCGATTTCCACGGATGCTTCGCTTGAGGAATTGCGCGAGCTGGTAGTGGAGAAGAAGTTCTCGCGGATACCGGTGTTCGGTGAAAATCTTGATGATATGCGAGGGATTGTCTTGGCCCGCGACCTGCTGGAAATCTCCGATGACGAAGGACGTCATTTGAAGGTGGAAAAGCTGATTCGTCCCGCGCTGATGGTGCCCGAATCGAAGAAGGGCTCGGAGTTGCTGAAAGAGATGCAGAGGAAGAACCAGCAGGTGGCTCTGGTGTTCGACGAACACGGGCTTTTCGCGGGGTTGGTCACGGCCGAAGATTTGGTGGAGGAAATTGTCGGAGAGATCGGCGAGCAGGACCGCCATCCGGCTCCAGATGCGGTGCGCGACGCGGATGGAAGCCTGATTTTGCGGGGGAGCCTGTCGCTGGAAAAGCTTCGTGAGTTGTTCAACATTAAATTGGATGATGAAACCAACGAGCCTTACACCACGGTGGCGGGCCTTCTGAACCATCTTGCGGGCCATGTGCCCGCGGCGGGCGAGCGCGTGGAATACGGAGGCTTGCAATTTGAGGTGCTGGAGGCAAACCAGCGCAAGGTTCTGAGGCTGCGCGCCCGGAGGCACCCGGCAGCGGTTCCTGCTCGATGAGATTTTCCTGACAATTGTTTTCCCACAACGGCGTGTCTGGAGTGCGCCAACCAAATGCCATCCGGAGGAAACTCGAAAGAATTCAGATGCGGATTTGTGGCCATTATTGGCCGACCGAACGTGGGGAAGTCCACGCTGGTGAACCGTCTGGTGGGGCAGAAGATCAGCATTGTCACGCAGAAGCCGCAGACGACGCGGAATCGCATTCAGGGGATCGTGAACCGTCCGGGCGCGCAGGTCATTCTGATTGATACCCCGGGATTGAATGAGGGGGGCACGGCCTTGCGGCGCCACATGTTGCAGGAAATCGCGCAGGCGATGGAGGGCGTCGATCTGCTGTCGGTAATGCTGGACGCGAGTGGCCCCATCGGACCTGGGGACAAAGCGGTCTTGCAGCGGGCCAATCAATTTAACGGGAAAGCGATTCTTCTGATCAACAAAATTGATCGCGTACCCAAGGAGACGCTGCTTCCAATGATGGAGGCGTGCAGCCGGCTGCGCGAGTGGGTGGCGATAATTCCGATATCGGCGAGGGACGGAGACGGTGTGGAGAGTGCGCTAAAGGAATTTGCTGAAAACCTTCCCGTAGGCGAGCCCCTGTTCCCGCTCGATCAGGTAACGGACCAGCCGGAGCGGTTCCTGGCCGGGGAAATTGTGCGCGAGAAGGCCATGTCTCTGACGCGTCAGGAAGTTCCGCATGCGATTGCGGCGATCGTGGATTCCTTTGAAGAAAAGCCGAAACTGACGTTGATTCGCGTGACGCTCTACGTGGAGCAAGAAGGGCAAAAGGGAATTCTAATTGGGCGCGGCGGCGAAATGCTGAAGCATATTGGCACCGCTGCCCGAGCGGAAATTGAAGCTATGCTGGGCGTGAAGGTCTTCCTGGAGTTGCACGTGAAAGTGCAGCCCGGATGGCGTGACAACCCCGCGATGGTCCGGCAACTGGATTGGAGGACTCAGCTTGAAGGATTGAGCGAGCTGGGCGATGAATTGAATGAAGATCTCGACGAGGCTGAAAACCTTGAAGATCAGGAAGATGATCGTGAAGGGGACCACAAAGACACCGGGGGCGAAGGATAGGGAACCGCCGGCTACCTCAGTTGAGTGTATTCAGCTTTCGCTTGTTTCAAGATCGGGACATCCGGGTCGGCATCTTTCCACATCGCAAGGAAATCCTGGTAGGCCTTTCGCGCGCCCGCGACGTCGCCGGTCAATACACGCGCTCGCGCCATGCCCAGGTGCGCCAATGGCTCTGTTACTGACGATCTGACTACGCCGGGGTGATCCAACAGTTTTTGAAATTCCGTTGCGGCTTCCGCTCCCTTTTTCAGGCCCAGATATGCCAGTCCGCGAAGAAAAGCGGGATCCAGATTAGCGGCATTCCCCATTTCGTAAGGCGTGACAGATTGCAGCAAGTCGACTGCCCCGGCAAAATTTCCGTGGCTGTATTGCATTACGGCTTGCAAACTTGGCAGGAAAACGTTTTGGATAACCGTATCGTGCGGATAGCGCTTGGACAGATCGTCGTGGATGGATTGCGCCCGGGCATTTTCCCCCAAAAGCGCGAACGCGGAGGATGCATTAACGTCAACAATTCGTGAGGTGGACATCCCCGTCGCCGCCAGTGCGTCCTGGCGTGCGTGCGAACTGTCGCCAAACAGCGCCTCCACCAGCGCCACTCCCGCATCCACGGAAGCAACCCGTTCCTTGTCCTGCGCGCCATGCGCGGCACTCAGGGATCGCATCGCCAATTCGCGAGCTCTATTCTCCTGACCGTAGAAGGCCGCCATATTGCTTTCCATACCGAGAACATTTGCTTCCTGGTCGGGCCGGGCGGCGAGCCAATCCAGATGCTGCTTCATCTCTGCCCCATTGTTTTGGCTCCAGCCCATATAAAACATATACGTATGGTAGTCCGGCGAATCCTTGTCGTTCGCGTATATTTTTTCGATCATGGAGCGGGCTTCGTCGAAGCGGCCATTTGTTATGTAGGAATTCATGAGTTGAGATGAAACGAGAATGCTTCCCGGCTGCAACCGGGATGCCTCCTGGTAGGAGGCCAGAGCCTTGCTGAGCTGCCCGATTTCGTCGTAGATGATTCCCGAATTCAAATCAATTGGGCCGGCATCCTTCGGATAGGTCTGCTTCCATAGGTCGTAAACTTGAATGGCCTTTTCCAAATCTCCGTTGAAGAATTGTTCGTAGTGAGAGGTGATGTAAAACTTCTCGCGGTCGCTCACGCGGTCGCGCAAGTCATAAGCCTTCTTGATGTTTTCCTTGGAAAGATCCGTCTTGCCCTGATTGCTGTACACGGTTCCGAGGCTGGCGTAGGCCATCGCAAAATTGGGGTCGAGAGTGGCCGCGCGCTGAAACAAGGGAAGCGCCCCATTGTTATCGCCCTTCTTAATCAGGGTCTCGCGGCCCATGGAGTAGGACTTCAGAGCTTCGAGCGAAGTGGTGGTAGCTTCTTCCAGAGGGCTGCTATATTTTTCGATAGAGCGCAGCGACTCTCCCAGTTTTCCCCTGATGCCGGAGGCCAACTTGGTAAGGGCGGGCAGGACGTGGTCCTTGTCGGCGGCCTGCGATTCCACGCTGGCAAGCGTCGCTCCGGTTCCGCAGTTCATGGCCTTTAAGATCAGGTTGTACTCGCTGCCGATTTGAGCAATGGAACCCTCGAGTGTCGCGACGCTTCCGGTCCGGGTGCAGATCTGCCGAGCCACGTCGTCCGTGATTTTCGTCATGGCCGGCACACCCATTAAGCTCAACGTGCCGGTGATTTGCTGGTCGGACAAGATGTTGAGGTAAGGGGATTGTTCCAACTGGACAGCCAGTCCTTGCCGGAGGGTGCCGTCAAACACGGTATCGCCGGTAGTGTTCGAAAAGTCAGCGATGACCACAGAATCTTTTTCGGTCAGGACCGGCGCGCTGTGCGCGTAGAAATAGCCTCCCAGACCAATAGCGACCACCACAAGGGCTCCGATGGGAGCCCAAAGCTTCAGCCCCAACCGCGCGCGGGGAACGGCTCTCGTAGAGCCGGATTCGCTGGCGGACATCCGCCACGATTCGAATGCCGGCTCGCTTCCTGAACGATGTGTCGCGGCGTTTGATCGTGCGCCTGTGGCTGCAACTGTTGTTTCCGCGGAACCGACCCCGGAGGCGACGGTTTCACTCGTGGTCGTACGAATACTTCGCGAGGAATCTGTTTCACGCTTCAGGCGCTTCAGGTCGCTGCGAACGTCCGCGGCGCTCTGGTAGCGCATCTCCGGATCTTTTTCGAGTAACTTATTTATGGTGCGCTCGAGCTCGGCGGGGAGTTCCTGATTCAGCCGCACCGGCGCGGTTTGCGCTTTGTGAAGAATGGAATCAAAAATTGCGGCGGTAGTGGCGCCGGAAAAAGGAAGCGCACCCGTGGCCATCTGGTAGAGCACCACTCCAAACGAAAAAAGATCGGTCCGCGAATCGAGCGGTTTGCCCAGGGCCTGTTCCGGCGACATGTAGGCAACCGTTCCCACAGCGGTTCCCGGGCTGGTGAGATGGTCTTGAGTGACGGTTTCCACCACCGTCGCATCGGACATCGGCTCCGGCTGCCGGGAGCCGCCGGTCTGCTTGGCCAAGCCAAAATCGAGGAGCTTGGCATGATTTCTTGAAGTAACAAAAATATTTGCCGGTTTGATGTCGCGGTGAATGATGCCCTTGGCATGCGCGGCGTCCAGGGCATCGGCAATTTCCATGCCGAGGTCGAGAATTTGATCCAATTCCAACGGACGATTGCCGATCAAATGCTTAAGGGTCGAACCCTCGAGAAACTGCATGGCGATGAAGGGCTTGCCATCATATTCAGAGATTTCGTAAATGGTGCAGATGTTTGGGTGATCGAGCGCAGACGCTGATTTGGCCTCACGCTCAAAGCGCTCCAGCGAATTGGGATCACTGGCCAGATCCTCGGGCAGGAATTTCAGCGCGACGAAACGGTCCAGGCGCGTATCCTGCGCCTTGTAAACAACACCCATCCCACCGTCGCCCAGACGGGCAATCACTCGATAATGGCCTATCTCTTTTCCAATCATGCCAAGTGCGACTCGTGGGAATTATACGGGAAAAAGAGGCCAAATCCCTATGCTTCCGCGGTCGAAATGCCCAGGGATTTCATTTTTCTGTAGAGGTGGCTCCGTTCCAATCCCAAGGCTTCCGCGGTTCGTGTCATGTTCCACTGATTCTCTTCCAGCTTCCGCAAAATGAAATCACGCTCGTAAGCGGCCCTGGCGTCGTGGAGTGAGGCGTGCGGCTGCTGGGCATTGCGCGAACCGCGATAAAGCTCGGGCGGCAGGTGGTGGGGCTCGATTCGTTGTTGAGGACAGACGATCACCAACCGTTCGATCAGGTTGCGCAGCTCGCGGACGTTTCCGGGCCAGGAATAGCGCATGAGCACATCCATGGCGGCTTCGCTCAGTTCGCGCGGGCGCTTGCCGTAAGCGGCGCTGAATTCCGCCAGATACCGGCGCGCGAACAAGGGAATATCTTCGGCGCGCTCGCGGAGAGCAGGAACGTAAAAGGGAATTACGTTCAACCGATAAAACAAATCTTCACGGAATGTGCCTCGAGAAATTTCTTCCTCGAGCTTCTTGTTGGTCGCGGCGATCACGCGGACGTCAACGGTGATAGCCGTATTGGAGCCAACCGGTTCGAACCGCTGCTCCTCCAGCACGCGCAAAACCTTGGCCTGGGTCTTCAAGCTCATGTCGCCAACTTCGTCGAGGAAAAGTGTGCCGGTATCGGCCTTCTGGAACTTTCCAATCTTGTCGTCGGTGGCGCCCGTGAAACTGCCTTTGACGTGCCCAAACAATTCGGATTCGATCAGCTCGTCGGGGATCGCGGCGCAGTTGACTTCAACGAAGGGCTGCGATCGTCGCAGGCTCGCAGCGTGAAGTCCGCGCGCGACGACTTCTTTCCCGGTGCCGCTTTCACCAAATATCAGGACGCGCCCGTTGGTCGGGGCAGTCAAAACGATTTGCTGGCGAAGGGCTTTGAGCGGCATGCTTTCGCCGATAATTTCGTAGCGCTGCTCCAGTTCCGCGCGGAGGCGGCGGTTTTCTTCTTCGAGACGCAAATACTCAAGCGCGTTTTTGACTACCAGACCGATTTTTTCGAGAGACAGCGGTTTTTCCACGAAGTCGAATGCGCCAAGTTTCGTTGCACGCACCGCAGACTCGATATTGCCGTGCCCGGAAATCATCACCACCATAGGGGCGGGGTCGTTTTCGCGCAGGCGGCGCAAAGTTTCCATGCCGTCGATTCCGGGCAGCCAAATGTCGAGCAGGACGACATCCACGGGTTTGCGTTCGACTGATTCAAGACATGCTTCGCCGGAGGCGACGGCGTCCACTTCATAGCCGTCTTCCTGCAGCGCCGATCGGAGGGATTGGCGGATGCCCGTTTCGTCGTCCACGATGAGAATGGTTGGCGGCATATGGTTCGGAATCAGGGAACCCGTGAGGCCTCCGAAGCAACCGGCGCGGCAGTTAGTTCTGTGGCCGGAATTCGAAGAATAAATCGCGAACCGACGGGCAGATTATCCTCGACCCGGAGGGTGCCGTTGTGTTCGGCAGCGACTCGCGCCGCGATAGCCAGGCCCAGGCCTGTCCCACGATCTTTGGTGGAAAAGTGCGGGAGGAATAGTTTGTCCTTGTCGTCCGGAGAAATTCCACAACCGGTGTCGGCAACGACAATTTCAAGCGCGTCACCGCTTCCCGTGCGCCGAGTGGAGAGCTGCAACTCTTTCACCGGCGAACTTTCTAGGGCCTCGGCGGCGTTATCAATCAGATTGACGACCACTCCGCGGAGCAGCTCGCCATCCGCTTTGATGGGCGGCAGCTCTCGCGAAAAATCCGTGCGCACGGTGATGCCCTCGAGCCTGCCCCGAAAAACATCCAGGGCCTGGTGAACGATGGAGTTGGCATCAGCAACCGCCAGCCGCGCCTGCGGAAAGCGCACGAACCTGGAAAACTCATCCACCAGGGACTTCAGGGACTCCACTTCGCGGCCGATTGAAGTCGCACATTCGCTGACCAGGTTCTCCAGGCCGGTATCACGCGATGTCTCGGACGATTCGCCGGTTTTGCGCGAGACATAGCGGGCCAGGCGATCGGCAGAAAGCTGGATGGGCGTGAGCGGGTTCTTTATTTCGTGCGCGATGCGCTGAGCGACTTCCTGCCAGGCGGCCAGCTTTTGCGCGCGCAACAGATCGGTCAGGTCGTCAACCACCACCAGGTAACCGGTGTTGGCGCTGCCCGTTCCCAGGGCGCTGACGGTCACGGCCGCGTGCATCACGCGCCCGGCCATGCGCAATTCCATGGCTCTCGAAACCGCGCCCAGACGCTGCGATCTCCGGAGCAGGGCTTGAAAATCACGGGCGGCCTGCTCTCCGACGATTTCCGGCAGCACCTTTGCAGACCGCGCCTGTTCGCCAAAGATTCTCGCCGCGGAGCTGTTCACGCGCAAGACGTTTCCGGCGGCATCCACGGAAATCACACCCGTGGGAATATTTTCGAGCACGGTTTCCAGAAGTTTTCGCCTGCTTTCAATTTCCTGAAGCGCCTGTTGCAAACTGCGCGTGAACTCGTTGATTTGGCGGCGGCTGTCAAAAAGCTGAGCAGTCATTACATTGAACGAATTTACAAGCGAACCCAACTCATCCTGCGCTTGAGTTTCCACGCGATAATCGAAATCGCCCTTTGAAACTGCACGTGTTCCGTCAGCCAAAGCCTGAATAGGGACGGTAACCTGGTTGGACAGATAAAGGGCGATCCAGGTTACCGCGAACATGAGCATGACTGTGAAGAGCGCTAGCGCCAAAAGCAATTGGGTCTTCAAAGCGCGGTAGTGTTGGGATTCGGATGTGTAGATTTCAAGTTGATGATTGATGCGCTCGGGGCGGTCGATGACGTTTGGTGTGGTCCGGCGCAAAACGATTACGGAACCGTCCGCCAAAGGGGCGCGTCCGATCGTGGAATAAACGTCTCCTATTTTCCAAATTTCAGCACCGCTGGGAAGGGTCTTGTCCAGAGATCCTGGAGCCCCTTGCGGTGTTGGAAAAGATGCCGCGGACTGAATCACTCGGCCGTTCGAATCCAGCAACAGGATTCCATCTACTCCGGGCATGAACCTGTCGAGCAACTCCTTAACTGCTTCCTGGGACTGATTGGCCCCCAATTGCTGAGCGGCGATACCAGCATAGGCGTTCAGACGTTCGCGCTCACGGCCCCCGAGATCGTTGACCAGGTCAACGCTCTCCTTCGCAGCTTGTTCCACGCTCTGCGGAAACCAGCGACTCAGAGAGTGGTTCAGCAGGGCGTAACTGCTGAAAAACATGAAGAGCACGGGGAGCAAAGAAATCGCCATGGCTCCCAAAACCATTTTCGTCTTGAAGCGGACACCAAGCTGGCCTCTGCGGCGCTCGGCCCACAATCTTAAGAGGCTCCGGCCAAGAACCAAACTGAATATGATGAGCGCCGCGACGATGAATACCGTGAGCGCGAAAAATACAAATGCATCCGTCCACTGGCCGGCATTGGGAAATACGTCGAACGATCCCAGAGTAATTACAGCGGCAAGAAGAAACGTGACCAGCAATCCGGAAATCCACAACCAAACTCGAGAGGGGCGCCGAGTCATGGGTTCGCCTCAACGGAGAGGATCGCACCTGGAGGCAGAAACTTGCCCAACGGACATTCGGCGCAGAGCGGTTTCTTCGTACGGCACCATTTCTTTCCGGTATTTACGATGAGCGCGTGGTATTCGTTGTAGAGCTTCGCGTCCTGCGGTAATCGGTCTTCAAACATGGCTCGTATCTCATCATAATCCTCTTTGCCGTTCGAGAGGCCATGCCTGGCAAGGATTCTGCGCGTGTAGGCGTCCACCACAAAGATCCGATGCAGTCCTGCGTAAAGCAAAATAGAGTCTGCCGTCTCCGGTCCAATGCCGTGTACGGCAAGAAGTTTCTGCCGCAGGAGTTCCGTTGGCGTGGCAAACATGCGTTTCAGGGAGCCGCCGTATTCACTCTGTAGAAAGTGGACAAAGGCCTTCAGCTTTCTGGCCTTTTGCCGGAAGTATCCCGAGGAGCGCACCATGTTCCCCAACCGTCGAGGGGAAATTTGTTTGATCGCCCGGATGCTCAAGAGCCGCTCGCGTCTTAGATTGGCAATTGCTCGTTCGACATTAGTCCAGGCCGTGTTTTGGGTCAGGATCGCTCCAACGATTACCTCGAATGGGCTTCCTGCGGGCCACCAGTGCATAGGCCCAAGGGCTTCGCTCATCGCCAGATAGTATTCCACCAGTTTCCTACCCCGGTCGGCTCCATCCCATTGAAGGCTCGGGGATTGAGAAGACTGCGGCAGTGGAAACAATTTTCTAGTTGGCTTTGCAGCTTGCATTCAAAACGAAGATAGCGACCCATACCCGTCGAGTCAAGGCAAGGGCTGCCGCGACAAGGACATATGGTATTCCGCCACACCTGTCCCTTAGGACAGGTGCTTCTTGATTCCACAAAATGGTTCAATTTGTTTCAGGCATGTTCTCAGGCGAGTGCCTATTTTTCTGTCTCGACATGTCTTTCAGGAGTTCGACGAATGTCGGCCCGGCTCGGCGAAATCTTAATTAAAGAGAGCTTGATCACTGCGGATCAGCTCAAACAGGCGCTGGAGCACCAGAAGAAGAATGGTGGACGCCTGGGAACCACCCTGATGAAACTGGGTTTCGTCAAAGATGACGAAATCACGCAGGTCCTTTCCCGCCAGTATGGCGTCCCCTCCATCAATCTGAAATATTACGAAGTGGATTCTTCCGTAATCAAATTAATTCCCCAGGAAACCGCGGTGCGCTACCAAGTGGTGCCGCTGTCGCGCGTTGGGGCCACTTTGACGATCGCGATGACCGATCCGACCAATGTTTTCGCCATGGACGACATCAAGTTCATGACCGGATTCACTGTGGAGCCGGTGGTAGCGTCGGAAACCGATATTAATGAAGCCATCCAGAAGTTTTATGGCGATGTCTCCAGCGTGGATGAGCTCAGCAAGGTAATGAAGGATTTGACGGCGGAAGAAGCCGCAGATTTGGAAATTGCGAGTGAAGAAGAAGAGTTGGACGCCGCTTCGTTGGAACGCGCGGCGGAAGAGGCGCCGATCATCAAGCTGGTGAACTTAATCTTGACGGACGCCGTGAAGCGGGGTGCCAGCGACATTCACGTTGAGCCTTATGAGAAAGAGCTTCGGGTACGGCTACGCATTGACGGCATTCTGCAAAATGTAATGTCACCTCCACTCAAGCTCAAGGACGCGATCACCAGCCGCATCAAGATCATGTCCAAGCTGGACATCAGCGAAAAGCGTCTGCCACAAGACGGCCGCATCATGCTGAAGTACATGCGCGACGGGAAAAAGAAAGACCTCGACTTCCGTGTTTCCACCGTCCCGACGATTCACGGCGAAAAAATTGTTCTCCGGTTGCTCGATAAAGAGAACCTGCGCCTGGACATGACCAAACTGGGGTTTGAGCAGAAATCGCTAACCATGTTCGAGCGCCAGATTCTGAAGCCCTACGGAATGGTGCTGGTAACGGGCCCCACGGGTTCCGGAAAAACGAACACACTCTATTCCTCCATCGCACGGTTAAACACGGTCGAAACCAACATCATGACCGCCGAGGACCCGGTCGAATTCCAACTCTCCGGCGTCAACCAGGTTCAGATGAAGGATCAGATTGGTCTTAACTTTGCCACGGCGCTGCGCGCTTTCTTGCGGCAAGACCCGAACATCATTCTGGTGGGAGAAATCCGCGACTTTGAAACAGCCGAAATCGCCGTGAAGGCCGCGCTCACGGGCCACCTGGTACTTTCCACGCTCCACACCAATGATGCGCCATCCACGATCAGCCGGTTGATGAACATGGGTATCGAACCCTTCCTGGTGGCGACCTCCGTGAACCTGATTTGTGCCCAGCGCCTGGTAAGGCGGGTTTGCGCCGGGTGCAAGGAAGAACTGGAAGTGCCCGAACAGGTCCTGCTGGATGGCGGCTACAGCCCGGAAGAAACCAAGACCACGAAGATCTACCACGGGAAGGGCTGCCAGGTTTGCAACAACACTGGATATAAGGGCCGAGTGGGTCTTTACGAAGTTATGGAAATCAATGACGAACTCCGCGAACTTATTTTGGTGGGCGCTTCGGCAATTGAATTGAAGAAAAAGGCTTTGGACCAGGGAATGATCACGCTGCGGCGCAGCGGACTGACAAAAGTCGCGCTGGGGCAAACCACGCTCGAAGAAGTGATACGCGAGACCGTTCTGTAGAGGGAAGGCAAAAATGGCCGGGATAACACTGAGTGAACTGCTGCAGAAGATGATCGAGTTGGGAGGGAGCGACTTGCATTTGACCACCAACAGCGCTCCGCGGGTGCGCGTCCATGGGCGGTTAAAGCCTCTCGACATGGCGCCGCTAACCGCCGCCGACACCAAATCGCTTGCTTATAGCGTTCTTACCGACGCACAGAAGCACCGATTTGAGGAAAACCTTGAGCTGGACTTCTCGTTCGGGTTGAAGAATCTGGCACGGTTCCGCGGAAACGTGTTCAACCAACGCGGCGCGGTGGCCGCGGTGTTTCGAACCATCCCCTGGGAGATCAAAGGATTCGACGCCCTCGGTCTGGCGCCCGTGGTGAAAGCGCTCTGCGAAAAGCCGCGGGGATTGGTGCTAGTGACCGGCCCCACGGGTTCGGGCAAATCCACCACTCTTGCGGCCATGCTCGACAAAATCAACGCCGAGCGCGAAGAGCACATGATCACCATCGAGGACCCCATTGAGTTTCTGCACAACCATAAGAAATGTCTGGTGAATCAGCGCGAAATCCATTCCGACACGCATTCGTTTGCCGCTTCGTTGCGCGCCGCATTGCGCGAAGATCCCGACGTTGTGCTCATCGGAGAAATGCGCGACTTGGAGACCATCGAGTCGGCCCTGCGAATCGCCGAGACCGGACACTTGACGTTCGCGACGTTGCACACCAACTCGGCTCTTTCCACCATCAACCGTATCGTGGACGTGTTTCCCGCCCACCAGCAGCCACAAATCCGCGCTCAGCTTTCCATGGTGCTGGAAGGCATCTTGTGCCAAGCGCTGCTCCCCAGAGCCGACGGGCGAGGTCGAGTAATGATCATGGAAATCCTCATCCCGAACGCGGCCATCCGTAACCTGGTCCGCGAAGACAAGATCCATCAGATCTATTCAGCCATGCAGACGGGAACCGGCCAGACGGGAATGCAAACATTCAACCAGGGCCTCGCAAATGCATATTTCAACAAGCTAATCACTTTGGAGACAGCTCTTTCGCGCTCATCCAATGCCGACGAGCTGCAGGACATGATTAACCGTGGAGTTACCGGCGCGCCTACCAGTCCAGTGGGAGCGCGACGGTAATGAATTCCAACACAGCTATTGATCTCAATTGAACGGATTCACACCAGGAGGGTAGCGGTATGCCGGTATTTACTTATCAAGGGAAGAATCGGGCTGGCGCGAAGGTCAGCGGCGAACAGTCAGCTGCCAATAAGGCCGAACTCGCCTCATTGCTCAGGCGACAGCAGATCAACGTCACCAGGATGTCCGAAAAGGGCAAGGAATTCTCAATGCCCAGCTTCGGCAGCGGAGTGAAGGAGGAGGAACTGGCCATTTTCACGCGCCAGTTCTCCGTCATGATTGACGCGGGGTTGCCGCTGGTCCAGTGTCTGGAAATTTTGGGAGGCCAGCAAGAAAACAAGACCTTCCAGAAAGTCCTCACCGGCACGCGCGCATCCGTCGAAGGCGGTTCCACGCTTTCGGCAGCTATGCGTCAATACGACAAGGTCTTCGACCCGCTCTACGTAAACATGGTGGAGGCTGGTGAGACCGGCGGTATCCTGGACACGATTCTGCAGCGCCTTTCCATTTACATTGAAAAGAACGTCAAGCTGAAGCGCGCCGTGAAGTCGGCCATGATTTACCCGGTCGTGGTGCTCTTCGTTGCCGGGTCCGTTATCACTTTGCTGCTTTGGCAGGTTGTTCCCATCTTCGCCACGTTGTTCGTAAGCTTGGACGTGGCTCTGCCGCTTCCCACTCGTATCGTTATCGGTCTCAGCCACTTTGTGGGCAGCATCTTCGGGTTCCTGGCCTTGATTGCCTTCGTTGCATCCATCTTTGGGGTGCTGGCGTGGTATCGCACGGAAAAAGGCCGATTCGTTCTGGATTCGATCCTATTAAAACTTCCCTTGATTGGAATTCTGTTGCGCAAAATTGCGGTGGCCCGATTTACTCGGACTCTGGGTACGTTGATCTCCAGCGGCGTGCCGATTCTGGAGGGGCTGGAAATCACCGCGCGCTCTTCAGGAAACGCCATCGTAGAACGATCACTGATGCAAACGCGTAAAGCGCTCGAAGCCGGAAGGACGCTGGCTGATCCACTCAAAGAATCCAACGTCTTCCCCGGCATGGTCACTCAGATGATTGCCGTTGGCGAACAGACTGGCGCTATGGACGCGATGCTGCAGAAGATTGCGGACTTCTACGAAGACGAAGTGGACTCAGCGGTGAAGGACTTGTTGACGGCCATGGAGCCGCTGATGATTGTCGTCCTCGGCCTCGTCGTGGGAGGAATCGTCATCTCCATGTATTTGCCGCTATTCGTATTGATCGGCAAACTTTCACAACACTAAGCCGGAAAGAACACAGGCCCCCTGTTAATGGGGAGAAAATTGATTCATGAAACCGCGGCTGTCAACGGAGTGGAGTGACAGCCGCGGTCTTATTTGCAGAACACGCTGCGCCGGCGGTTAGGGCAGGGAAGCAGCCCCAGTCGCGAATCAGTACATCCCACCCGCTTGACCCTTTTTTAGGCCGGGCCGCACAATGAATTGCCGATGCCCCCTTCTATGGATTGGTCACAAAATACACCCGACTGGCTGAGCTGGCTGAGCCGCGTGCGGTTTTTGGTTATCACCTGCTTGCTGGCCATTTCGCTTTTCTTATGGGACACCGGCCTGCTCAAGCTGAACGCCAAGGCATTCGGCACACTGGTCATGCTGTGGTACACGCTCAGCTTTTTCTACGCCATCCTTGCCAAATGGGCGCCCTTTGCACGATGGCAGGCTCCATTGGAAATGGTTTGCGACCTGCTGATGATTACAAGCCTGGTGTACATAACAGGCTCGAATGAAAGCCACTTCATCTCTCTGTATCTGTTGGCCATCATCGTGGCAAGCATTCTCTTCTCCCGGCGCGGTCCGTTTCTAACAGCCGGCTTCAGCTTCATCCTGCTGGCCGGCATGGTGGAATTGACTTATTACGGCAAGCTGCCACCCACTGCGGCCAATGCGCCAAGCTCTCATCAATTGCAAACCTGGATTTTCAGCAACCTGCTGGCCTTCATGGCTGTGGCGTATTTATCGAGTCTTTTGGCCCAGACGTTGCGCCGCAAGGGCATTGAACTCGAACAAAAAAGCGGTGAGTTGAGAGATCTGCAGGCATTCAACGAGAACATCATCCATTCCATGCGAGGGGGGTTACTCACCACCGATCTCGGAGGCCGCATCTTGCTGCTGAACCGCACGGGAGAGGAAATAACCGGTTTCAAATTTGCCGATGTTCATGGCCAGATTCTTTTGAATTTGTGGCCGGCCTTTTGGATGCCGGGCGAGGGGCAGGCAGACGTGAGCCAAATCCCGCGCACGGAAATTGAATTCACCACCGCGGATGGAAAACTTCGGGTTCTGGGAATTTCGGTTTCCGAGCTCAAAGCCAGTGATCAGCGGGCCAGTGGTTACGTCTTCAATTTTCAGGACCTCACGGAACTCCGGCGTTTGCAACAGGAAGTAGACACCAAGGATCGAATGGCCGCACTCGGCCGTCTTTCCTCGGCGATTGCCCACGAGATTCGCCAGCCTCTCACCGCCATCGCCGGCGCGGTAAAGGAACTCGCTCGTCTTGTCCCGCTTGAGGAAGATGAGAAGCATCTCGTGGGCATCGTGAGCCGCGAATCCGAACGGTTAAATCAGATCATCACCGAATTCCTGACTTATTCTCGCGAGAAGACCTATGAGTTCACAAGGGCGGACATTGCCTCGCTCCTCGACGAAACCCTGACCCTTTTGGAACGCCATCCGGCCATGGATGGTAAATTCCGGATAGATAAGAGCTTCGCGGCCCGTCCTGTATTAGTCCGCGTGGACGCCAACCGCATCAAGCAAGTCTTTTGGAATTTCTGTGACAACGCCCTTCGAGCCATGCCTGGTGGCGGTACGCTGTCCGTTCGTCTGGAGCTTGGCGGCACTTACGTCCGCATCCGCTTCCGAGATACCGGAATGGGTCTGAGCGACACCCAGCGGGCGAAGATTTTTGAGCCCCTGCAATCCGGTTTTGTGGGGGGGACAGGTCTCGGCTTGGCAATCGTCTATCAAATTGTGCAGGCGCATAGCGGGCACATCGTCGTATCCTCAGAGAAGCACAGGGGCGCGGAGTTCATGGTGGAATTACCACGAGTTGTCTGATGACTCCGCGGACGAAAGTCGCGTTTCAAATGTCAGTGCCGCAGGGAAAACGCTTATGACTCACATTTTAGTGGTGGACGATGAGCGCTCCATTTGCGAGCTGTTGGAGATTACCTTTCGCAAAGAGGGGCACCGCGTAGAGGTCGCGAACAGCGTTGATACCGCCCGCCGCAAAATTGATTCGCAGATTTTCGATATTATCATCTCAGATATTCGTATGCCGGGCGCCTCAGGCGTTGACCTGTTAAAAATCACCAAGGAAATTTCGCCATCAACAGTGTTCATACTGATTACCGGGGTACCTACGGTTGAAACTGCTGTTGCTGCCCTGAACGCAGGGGCGGACCGCTACGTTATCAAGGATCATGACCTGGTGGACCAGCTTCGTCGCACCGTTCAGCAGGTGGACGAAAACCTTAAACTAAAGAAGGAAGCCGGATATCTGCGCCGCGAATTGCGGCGGCTGACCGGACAGGACAACATCATTGGGCACAGCGCGAAGTTGCGCGCGATTTTCGACCTCATTCAAACCGTGGGCCCGCAATCGAGCCGTGTTTTGATTACGGGAGAAAGCGGTACCGGGAAGGAGTTGGTTGCCCGCGCTATCCACGACTACAGCCCGCGCGCGCAAAAGCCGTTTATTACCATAAACTGTGGGGCCTTTCCGGAAACTCTCCTCGAGTCCGAGTTGTTCGGATACGTCCGCGGCGCATTCACAGGAGCAAACGACAATCGCCAGGGACTGTTTGCGGCTGCGCACGGCGGAACGCTATTCCTGGATGAGATCGGAAACATGCCGCTCAGCATGCAGGTAAAACTGTACCGGGTGCTGCAAGAGGGCAAGGTGCGTCCCGTGGGGAGCACGGAAGAGACGGAAGTTGATGTCCGCGTGATTGCGGCTACCAACAAGAACCTTGAGAAGGAAATTGCCGAAGGACGTTTCCGCGATGATCTTTTTTATCGTTTGAGCGTTATCCCCATGCACTTGCCTCCCCTCCGTGAACGCCGAGAAGATATTCCCTTACTCGTGCGCGCGTTTTTTGAGCGATTTCGCAAGTCCATGGAGAAAGCAGTGGAAGGTGTCGAGCCTGAAGCGCTTCGATTGCTGGAGGCTTATGACTGGCCCGGAAATGTCCGCGAGTTGGAGAACACAATCGAACGATGTGTTGCCCTGGAAACCGGTCCCAGAGTGAGTGTCAACGTTTTGCCCGAGAAAATTGTGAGTCCAGCATTGACGGCCCCCGCCAAGACCAGCTCAGATGGCCAACCGATAATTCCGGAAGAAGGCATAAACCTGGAAATGCAAATTCAGGAAATAGAGAAGAGATACCTGATGGAGGCGTTGCGGCTGTCAGATGGAGTGGGAACGAGAGCGGCTGAACTTCTGAAGATGACCTACCGATCCTTCCGGCACTACTCGAAGAAATATAATCTGTGATAATCAGAGGAAATTGAAGTCAACTGGTGGCGGCGCCTTCCGCAGGTGAAAGGGAATCGATCTGCGGCGGTCGCGCTGTGCTCCGTCGGCGGGCCAGCACGCGCGCCGGGTAGGTGAGGGCGAGGGCCGTGAGGACCACCATTGCCGGGTCAATCGGGTGCCTATAGCGGATCGACGAATGGGTGATGTAATAAACGATGGGGAAAACCATGGGGTACATCGCGATTGGGAAAGTAAGGATGTTCTTCTCCCGTGACAGCACCAGAATCCCAAGTAGCCCGAGTAGAGACACAAGGATGTTTGAGACCAGGTAGTACTTGAAGTACAGCGACATCAGCTTCCAAAAATCCTGAATCGGATCCCAGGTTCCTGTCCAGTTGTCTATGAATCTCCGCCAAAAGAACCTCATCTCATCCACAGGATGGCTGGCCATGAATTGGAGCGCTTCATGCTCCTTCGCGTCCATGTAAGCAATTTCGCCCATGCTGAGATACTTTTCGCGTTCAGGCTCGTAGTCATTCGGATGCAGGAAACCGGCCCAGGTGTCGGGCACCTGGTCGTTGTTCCCCAGCCATAATTCGAGGCCGAAATTTGAACGGAACACAATTATACGGTGGAATACAACGTAATTCCGCACCGTCCACGGAATGCACACCACCGCCATTAACAGCGCGGCGGCTGCAGGAAGCTGCAACCACGTCCGGCCTTGTTTGCGCTGATCCCAAACCAGCCAGATAAACACGAATGGTACCAGGGAGAAAATCGCCGCGTTGACCATTAGCCCAACGCCCCATAGCAAGCCATAGCCGACCCAGTCGCGCGTGCGTTTGGACTCGCGGATGTTCAGTGTCGCCCACAAAATCAATGCAGCCATCAATGCTGAAAGAGATGTATCCCACACCCATTCAATCGGGATCACGATGGCGTTCGGGAAAATCACCCAGATCCATCCTGCGACGGCGGCGACGGCCAACCCTCCCAGTTTCTTTCCGATGAAGTAGATGGGTATGCAAGTCAAAGCAGAAATCAAGAGGTTGAGTGTCGTGATAACCAGGAGAGACGAATAGCTGAACACTCCAAAGATCTTGAATACTCCAGCGAGCAAGTAAGGAAATACAGGCGTGAGCCAAACCGTAGGCCCTGAATCCACACACAGCGGTGAGCTGAACCCTTTTCCAAGCGCGATGGATTGAGCGATTCGGCCAGTTTCATAACCGAACGGCATCGCGGTGATCGGGAGCCTCAACTGAATTTGGCCGGACCAGAAAATCGCCATTCGCAAGATAAATGCGACGACGATGATCACCGACAATGATGTGAAAATTTGCTTTAGAAGCTTCATCGGTTTCCTGGTTTATCGCGGCGAAAACATTTTTACTTGTCTTCCTATCTTATCGAGCGGACTCAGGTACTGACAACCGTATCGCGGCTTCTTTATGGCTCAGTTTGTTCATTTGATTACATGGGTTAATTCGCGTGAATTCATATTTGATAGTTGGAGGTTTGTAGAGTGTTACATTTTGGAGCGGGCGAGATCCTCGGTGCTGGCCATTGTGATTCCTGTCACGCCATAGCCATTTTTCGTCAGTGAAAAATGACAAATACCGTCAAGATTAAGGCGCTATTGAGTCCTCAAAGTACGCCCCAGATTCATTTAGACTGTAGGTGTCTGCCCAAGTTATTGAAATAAAAGAACGTATTGTCGTATTTCGCATGAGTTAACACCCTCCGTCTAATTGGAACCAATCCTGCGTTTAACTACGGCGAACCCGGTAGGGTTACCTATTCCCCAGAGGAGAGAACAGAATGCGTAAGACACAGAAGGGCTTCTCACTTATCGAACTCTTAATCGTGGTCGCGATTATTCTGATCATCGCCGCCATCGCCATTCCGAACTTGCTCCGCGCGCGTATTTCGGCCAACGAAGCGTCCGCGGTCAGCTCGCTCCGGACTATCAACACCGCTTGCATCACCTACAATTCGACCTACGGTGCATATCCTGCAGGTCTCACGAACCTCGGCCCTGTTGGAGCGGGGAACACACCTACAAGTACTTCGGCTGACTTGCTTGACCAGGTGCTGGGATCCGCTGCTGCGGCAACCACGGGAAAGAGCGGCTATCTCTTTACGTTTGCCACCGCGAACAACAATGCTACCTACACTGACCTTGCCGATGCGATCGCCGAGAACCAGACGGGCGTCCGCCACTTTTTCACGGATCAGTCCGGCGTGATTCGCGCCAACTCTGCCGCGACGGCCACCGTTACGGACTCCCCAATTTAAGACTTTACCCCCCCGACGCGACAAAAAAGGCGGAGGCCACTGGCCTCCGCCTTTTTTATTTGTTTGGGATCCTCCCATCCCATCCAGACGCCAACTTTCCGGTCTTAATCACTCTGGCACCCTCGCGGATTACACATCCTTCTTATTCATTCGCATCGCATAAGACAGCATCCTGAAACAACAGAATGTGTCACTTGCAGAGGAGGCACTCGTGACATGGATAAGCATCCCTAGAGTGCATGAGCGAGAATCGCCCTCTAGAGCGCTGATTCGATGAGTTGATTCCGACAATTCGGAGTTATTCATGGCGCAGACAGCCATTGGGGCATTACAGCTCGCATTACTTACAATTCAACCTACGGTGCATCTCCTGCAGCTCTCGCTAACCTCGGCCAAGTTTGAGCTGGGAACCCACCTGCCAGCACTTCGGCTGATTTACTTGCCCAGGTGCTTGGATCCGCGACCGCCGCAACGACCGGGAAGAGCGGCTACTTCTTCACCTATACTTCGGCTTCGCCGAACGCGATTTACACAATCACCGCCAATGCAATCGCAGAGAACCAGACGGGTGTTCGCCATTTCATCACAGATCAATCGGGCGTGATTCGTCAGAACTCAGCGGCGACGGCGTCGGTGACAGATTGGACTCTTTAGGATTAGCTCCCCAACCCAATAATACGAGGGGCGGAGGCCATTGGACTCCGCCCTTCTTAATTTCTCGGTCCGCCGGGATTCAATGTTGATCCGGGATTGGCTTCAGTCTCGTTAAACCGGCGCATCTGCGAGGGCGTGCTCGGGAAGAATTCGCGGATTCCAATCCGATTGTTTGTAGCCAATCTTTTCAGGATTGACCCTGAATCAATAAAGGGCACAGCACTGGCGGCCGACAATATTCGGCCACTTTGCGGCATCAGAAATGACGAAAACCGTCAACATTCCGTATCCAACCCTTCGGAAACCGGAACAGGACAGGCCCGCGTCTCAATTCTTTTATGTAACCTTCTGATTCGCGACAGCTTATCACTATTGTGTCCATTCAGTAAGCAAGCGCCTATCCGATGGACTCCTATTTGCACTTCTTAGCTACAGAACCGAGCCCCGGTCGGTCAAAACCAGACAGTCTCATAGGAGAGAACAGAATGCGCAGGACACAGAAGGGTTTCTCCCTCATCGAACTCTTGATCGTAGTGGCAATTATTTTGATTATTGCCGCTATTGCAATTCCGAATTTGCTCCGCGCGCGTATTTCGGCCAACGAAGCATCCGCGGTCAGCTCGCTCCGGACCATCAACACCGCTTGCATTACGTACAACTCGACCTACGGCACCTATCCCCCGGCTCTCGCTAACCTAGGTCCAGTCGGCGCCGGCAACACTCCGACAAGCACCTCCTCTGACTTGCTTGACCAGGTGCTGGGATCTGCTGCTGCGGCAACCGCGGGAAAGAGCGGCTATCTCTTTACGTTTGCCACCGCGAACAACAACAACACCTACACGGACAAGGCAGATGCAATTGCCGAGAACCAGACGGGCGTCCGCCACTTTTTCACGGATCAGTCCGGCGTGATTCGCGCCAACTCTGCCGCGACGGCCACCGTTACGGACTCCCCAATTTAAGACTTTACCCCCCGATGCGACAAAAAAGGGCGGAGGCCACTGGCCTCCGCCTTTTTTTTGTTTGTGTCGGACGAATGTTCCGTCTAGTGGAAGATGCCTTAGGAATCGTCAGTTGTGCCGAACGATTGCGTGCCCGTGAAAGTCAAAGCCGATTCAGATTTCTATTTCTTCCGGATTCCTTCAATGATTGCTTTAGCTTGCTTCTCCAGAGGATCGTTTCCGATATCGGTTGCCTCGCCCAGATTGAATTCCTTTATGGCTTCCGCATCGTTGCCGCTCTGCGCATAAATCAGCACTAATTCGTAGTGCCCGTGATGGTCATACTCATCCAGTCGCACCGCGCGGCGGAAGTATTGCTCAGCCAAGGAGGTTTGACCGCGTTGGAGCGCAATGTCTCCTAGCCCATCAAATGCGTCGGAATTGGGCAGGACTTCGACGGAGATCAGGAATCGCTGATTGGCCATTTCGATTCTATTTGTGTCCATATAAAACTGCGCGAAGCGATTCTGCACGTCCCAATCCAAGGGCGAACTCGCGACCGCCGCCTGGAATTCGGCTTCGGCTTCCTCATTGCGCCCGAGCCCCGCAAGCGCCTGCGCAAGGTTCATGCGCGCATCGGTAAATTGAGGGCTGATTTTCACCGCTCGCTGCAACAAGGGAATTGCCTCCGAGTAACGCTTATGAACGCGCGCCTCCATTCCCAAATCGTCCAATGGCCACACATTGTTTGGATCTTCGCTCACAGCCAATTTCCAGTATCTCACGGCGGCCGTTTCGTCTCGTTTCGCCCAGTAAGCAAATCCGAGGTCTGAATTCAAACTCGAATTGTCCGGGTACTGCTTGACGGCGGCGGAGAACAGAGTCAGATCGTCAAACCAGTCTTGATTACGCGTGACTATGCGGACCACCGAAAGACCTGCGATCACCAGCATGATCACGGAAATCGCTGGCCGCACCCACAATCGCTGGCGCACCGCCCGGGCGTCCCAAAGCGCCAAAACGCCGGCGGCAAGGAGCCAGCAGAATCCCATCGAAGGGACATACAAGTAGCGCTCGGCGAAAACATTCGCCGGCATCCATCGCGCATTTAGCACCGGAGCCAAGGTCCCGGTCATCAACAGAATCGCGAGTATCAGCATGCGTTGGCGCTTCCAAAGGACCGCAGTCAGGAGAGCAAGGCCCAGGAGACATGCCACTCCGGCAATAAATGCAGGATTCATCGGGCTCGTCGTCGGAACAAATAAGTAGTAGATGTTCAGGCGCACAGGCCAAATCAATTTGTTCATGTAATCGCCAAACAGCGAAACGCTGGAGAGCAGAGTGGAGGTCCACGAGAGTCTCGGGCGCTGCAACCGGGGGACCATGCCGCCGATGAGTAGCACGCGCGCGCCCAAGTAAACGCAGGCAACAATCCAGACGGGCGCGTATCTCCCAAATTTTTGTTTCCAGTTTGTTTTCTGGCGATCCTCTCGAATGAAATATTCATACACGATGAAGATTACAGGAAGCGCAATGGCCGGTTCTTTCGAGAGTAAGGCAAGCAGGAAAGAAATGCTCAGAGCTATTGGAGTCCACCACTTGCGCCGCAGCGGCTCCCCATAATCCAAATAGAACCAAATCGCGCAAAGAAGAAACACTCCCAACTGCAAATCAGGGACAGCCGCCACCCAGGAAACAGGCTCCGAATGAACAGGGTGAAAGGCAAAAAGCACCGCGGCAAGAAAACCCATCCTGTCGGATCCAAACAATCTCCGAGTGATGGCGAACAGCAGCAGAACCGTGGCCGTGTTCAGCAGCACATTTCCGAGATGGAAAACGTAGGCAAGCGGCCCGTATGCCTGGTACAGGAACAGGTATTGCAGCGACATCAAGGGCCGGTAGTAATTGGTGGCCACCTTCGCATACTTAAACGACCAAACCGGCGTAACCAGGATCTGCTTCCAATAATGAAAACTGCGCAAGTAGGGGTTGGAAACTACCTGGTAGTTGTCGTCATAAACAAAAGTGAATGCGAGTGTATTCAAGTAGGGGAGAACGCCGGCAAGGATAAGCAATCCGTAAAGAATCGCATCGCGCGATTTGCGCGGATGCTCCTTGTCGCCGCCTGATTTATCCACGGATTTAATTCTACTCATGACCAGAGCATGACGCCGTTCATTGTTCGACGGGAGTGTGCAAGTAGGAATGGCGCTGCCCCAGTCGCCGAAATATTTCCACTGGATTCAAAAGCCGGTTCCTGCTATCCTAAGTCGGGAAATACCATGCTGAGCCGGGCCGGGGGGCTGAGGGGCCCGCCCACGACTTGCAGGATTCTGCTCCCGGGAGGTAGGCATGAAGCATCGCGAACGCGGGTTTTCTCTCCTCGAACTTCTGATTGTTGTGGCGATTATTGTAATCATCACCACGGTCGCCGTCCCAAACTTAATTCACTCACGCAGTGCCACCAATGAAACTTCGGCCCTGAAATCTCTTCAAGTGTTGAACACTGCTTGCGTGCAGTATTACATGACCTATGGCACCTACCCTCACAACCAGTCGGATTTGGGGCCGCCGTCAAATGGCACAATGTCCAAGCTGGCTGCTGACATGGCGCCACCGGACCTTGCTCCTCCGGGCGCTGCGGTTCCCACAAAGGCCGGGTATACGTTCCGCTATGTCGCCGGTCAGGCAGACGTGAACGGAAATATCCATACCTACAGCATCCTGGCCGACCCGTTGCAGTACAAGGAAACGGGTGTCCGGCGCTTCTTCTGCGACCAAACTACCGTTGTTCGAGCTACTTCGGATGGCTCTCCCGCAACTGCGGCCAGTCCCTTGGTTCAATAATTCATCTGGCGCACCCCGATTAATCAGGGCGTTCCTGTCGATTTGTCTGATAATCTGATTGCATGCGCACCGCCTTGCTCACAAGGAGCCTGATTGTCCTTGGCTTTTTAGCAGTGGGCGCCGATTCCCCTTGTCATGCAACTGACTCCGTCCAGGGAATTGTCCACACAGTTGAAGGCCGATATCACTCCTCTCGCTCATTGAAGGCAGTTTTCCTTGAGCGCTATACCGAGGGCCGCCAAACTGTCCGCGTCGAATCCGGCACTGTTTATTTCTCCCATCCGGGTCGCATGCGGTGGGAGTATGAGTCCCCGGAAGAGAAGCTTTTCCTCACCGATGGGAAGACGGCCTGGTTTTATGTACCCTCCGATCACACCGTCACGCGCGCCCCGATGAAAGATAGTGATGATTGGCGCACTCCATTGGCCTTATTGACTGGCAAAAGCAACCTCTCCAGGGTATGCAGGCGAATCGAGCTGGAAGATAAGCCGTCGGAAACGCCTGGGAATGTAATTCTCAGATGCTGGCCCGCAGGCTCCCAAGCAGGTGTTTCCAGCAGCAAGGCAACCCAATCTCTGTGGGGCGCCAATCAGGCACCATCACTTGAACAGACCGGCGAAATACAGGAAATCTTGCTGGAAGTTGATCCAAGAGAGGGTTGGCTGGCGAGTGTGCAGATCCGCCAGTCGGGTGGAGTGGAGATTGAGTACCGCTTCGGCAAGTGGGAATCCAACGTTGAGCTCCCAGAGACCATGTTTCATTTTTCGGCTCCCAAAGGTGTTGCCATTGTCGAAGAAGGCGCTGCCGGCCACCCCCTGCAGTGAACCAATTCCGTGGTCGTGTAGTCTTAATACTGGGCGGCAAACCCCTCAGCTTTGTCCCGCCTCGCGTAGATGTGCGCATTCGGTGCATTACCCACGGGGTCGCGCTTTTGGCCCCCTTCTAATTGAGGTAAACTGGCCACGTGGCGGACTTTCTTTGCAAAGTTGCTGACGCATCAGGACGAGTGTATTCACAGGTAGAGGCCGCGCAAACGCTGGACGAAGCGCGCCAAAAACTTGTAGACCGCGGTCTGTTCGTCTACTCCGTCCGACCCCAGGGCGGCTTCGTTGGAGCAATGCTCCAGCGCAAGCGGAAGCGCGCGGTTGGCGGCACTGACTTCCTGGTCTTCAATCAGCAATTCAATACGCTGATTCGAGCCGGCCTTCCCATTTTGAAGTCACTCGATTTGCTGTCCGAACGGGTGGCTGCCCCTCGGTTGCGTCCCTTGCTTGCAGAAGTTCGTCAGAGAGTTAGGGAAGGCGCATTGCTTTCCGAAGCTTTAGAAGCCCAAGGAAGCTTCCCTAAGATTTACACGACCTCAGTTCTGGCGGGGGAGAAGAGCGGCAACCTTTCTGGCGTGCTGGATTACTATATTTCTTATCAGCGCGTCACCACCGGGCTGCAAAAGAAGTTGATGACCGCTCTGATTTATCCGGCAATCCTGGTATTCGCCGCCGTTTCAATCGTCACCTACATCGTCACTTACGTCATCCCGCAGTTTGCCCGCCTGTACGCGGATATGGACATAAAACTGCCGCTGGTCACACGCATCCTGGTGACGATCACCGTCAACTACCGCCCATTCATCTTGCTGGGAGCTGGGTTGCTTGCGGCTGCCATTATCGGAATTTATTTCTGGTCGCGAACGGAGGCCGGTGGATTGGCCCTCGACCGCATCAAGCTCAAGCTTCCAGTGCTCGGAGAGACCTGGATAAAATTTCAAGTGGCCCAATTCGTCCGCACCCTGGCCACGCTGCTCACGGGCGGGACCCCGCTGGTGCAAGCACTGGAAACTTCCGCGGATTCCATCACCAGCCGCCTGGTGGGCGACTCCGTCCACCATGCCACCAAGCTGGTCAGGGAAGGCCAATCGCTGAGTGCTGGCATGCAGGCCACGGGGATCATGCCGGAACTGGCGCTGGAGATGATCGAGGTAGGTGAGGCCAGCGGCTCATTGCCGGCCATGCTGACCAGCGTTGCGGAGTTTTACGAAGAAGAAGTGAACTTGCGTCTCACAACACTCATTGCATTTGTGGAGCCGGCGATCCTGATCTTCATGGCCGCCATGGTACTGTTTATTTTGTTGGCGCTCTATCTGCCGATCTTCAGTTTTTCGCTGGGCACGAATCCCGGAGCATAACGAACCATGAACCAGGCAAACCCCATCGCAGGCGCTCCAATCATCGTCAACGACCAGGGCGAAAAAGATCACACCCACGTACTCGCGGAACGATACCGCTGTCCTTTTGTAGATTTGCGCGAGCAGAGGATTGACCCGGAATTATTCCGGAGCATTCCCGCGGATTTGATGTTCCGGTTCAATTTCGTTCCCATCGAATCGCGCGATAATGCTCTGGTGATTGCCGTGGCAGACCCCGCCCAGGTCTTGCTCAGTGACGAGTTAAGCCTGCTCATCGGCAAGAAGCTTATTCTCAATGTTGCCACACCCACGCAGATCAGCGACCTGCTGAAACGGACCGAGCAGTCGCAGCGCGTCCTGGAACAGGCCACCGAAGCTTTTACCTTGCAGGTGGTCGAAGAAGATGAGGACAGCGAAGAAAGCATTTCCGCCGGCAAATTAACCGGAGATTCCGCGGTCAGCCCGGTGGTTCGCCTGGTGGATACCATCATCTTCACGGCGCTGGAGCGTCGCGCGAGTGACATCCACATCGAAGCGCGGGATGTCGAAGTGGTCGTGAAGTACCGGATTGACGGCGTGCTGCAATACGCCATGACTCCCATCGCTAAGGATTGGCACTCCACAATTCTTTCGCGCATTAAAGTTATGAGCGATCTCGACATCGCCGAGCGCCGCGTCCCTCAGGATGGCCGCTTTCGAGTGCGCTACAAGAGCCGCTCGGTGGACTTCCGCGTTTCCATCATGCCCAGCATTCATGGCGAAGACGCCGTGCTCCGCGTGCTCGACAAAGAGACGCTCTCCGAAAAATTCCACAATCTGACGCTCGATGTTGTGGGCTTCGATCAAGAAGACCTTCGTAAACTTCGCCGCTACATTCGTGAGCCATACGGCATGGTATTGGTCACCGGGCCTACTGGGTCCGGCAAAACAACCACGCTTTATGCTGCCATCAATGAAATTAAGACGGACGAAGATAAGATCATTACCATCGAAGACCCGGTGGAATACCAGGTTCGCGGCATCACGCAAATTCCGGTTAATGAAAAAAAGGGTCTGACCTTCGCGCGCGGTCTTCGGTCCATTCTTCGCCACGATCCGGACAAGATCATGGTCGGCGAAATTCGCGATGAGGAGACGGCGCAGATCGCCATCCAGTCCGCCTTGACGGGCCACCTGGTGTTCACCACCGTCCATGCCAACAACGTCACCGACGTGATCGGCCGGTTCATCAATATGGGAGTGGAGCCATACAACTTCGTATCCGCGCTGAACTGCATCCTGGCGCAACGCCTGGTCCGCGTGATTTGCGAGCACTGCAAGAAATTGTCCCGGCCCACGATGGATGAAATGAAAGCCAGCGCCCTGGACCCCGTTCTCTGGGGGCAAGTCGCGCTGGCGCACGGTACAGGCTGTCTGGAATGCGCGGGAACCGGCTATCACGGCCGGGCGGCTATCTCCGAACTTCTGGACTTGACGGATCAGATTCGCGAGATGATCATCAACCGGCGGCCCACATCAGAAATTAAGCGCGTAGCAAAAGATTCGGGGATGAGCTTTTTGCGTGAAGCCGGATTGGCAAAAGTGCGGGCAGGTATTACAACATTGCGAGAAATCAACAAGGTGACCTTCATTGAGTGATGCGTCCTTAAATCGGCAGGGAATCTACCGGAGTGCGTTCGTCCGCCGCATTGCGCGCGCTCTGGATGCCATGCCGCATCCGCTGGTGGCCTGTGAGATTTCGAGCAGCTACGTCGCCGCCGCTCATTGGAGGCGCGGCACATTCGGTCTGGACGATTCCGCGGTTGTGGCCTTGCCTTTGGGCGCGCTCAAGCCTTCCGCCGTGGAGTCGAATCTCGCGGATGCGGGTGTGGTCCGCGAAGCGGTTAAGGCCGTGCTGCACGATGTGGGCGCACGCAATGCTCCCGTCGCTCTTTTGGTGCCGGATGCGGTCATTCGCGTTTTCGTACTGCATTTCGACATGTTTCCGCGCACTCAGGCCGAAGCCATCCCCATGCTTCGCTGGCGTCTGAAAAAAAGCGTGCCATTTGAATCCGACGAAACGTTGATCTCCTATATGCGCCAGGCGCCGCGTGATGAGGGAGTAGATATCGTCACCGCGCTGGCACGGCTTCGCATCATCAAGGAATATGAATCGTTGGTGGAAGCCACCAGCAACAACCCTGGTGTGGTCATGAGCTCTACGCTGGCTACGCTTCCCCTGATGGACGATAGCCGGGCCATGATGCTCGCGCGCGTTTCCGGCGCCATGCTCACCACCGCGATCGCGCGTGAGGGCATTCTCTGCGGTTATCGTTGCACTGAGCTTCCCGCCGAACTCGACAAGCTCGAGCCACGTGCTCTGCTGGATGAGATTTTCCCGGTTGCGGCATACTATCAAGACGCCTGGAGCGAAGGCATCCGTGGGGTGCGCCTCTCGGGATTTGGCAGCCGACTGGAGGAATTTCGAGTTCCGCTTGAAGCGGAGCTAGGCTGCCCGGTTTCGGGGTTGCTTAGCGCGGCGCAGAGGGAAGGGCGGCTTTCCTCCGATACGCGTAAACTGGCCGAACAGGAATTGGACTGTCTTATCGGATGGAGCATGAATCGCGGGGCCTAGCGCCCAGCGCCGGAAAAAAATGAGAATACGCCTAAATCTCGCTACTACGCCGGTGAAGAACGACAACCGGTTCGTTTTCGGCGCTACCATCATTGGAATCATCGCAGTCATTGCTCTCTTTGGGCTTGCTTGGCGCGCCTATGGCGTGCGTAAAGCTGACGAGGCGCGCCGCACTGAAATCGCACAGCTTCAAAATGAGATTACGCAGCTCAATATCCGCCGCGCGGGAGTTGAGGGCTTCTTCAACGATCCGAGAATCCTGGATGTGCGCGACCGGTCGGCTTTCCTCAACGAGCTTATCCAGGAGCGCAGTTTCCCCTGGACCCGCATATTCATGGATTTAGAACATCTGCTTCCCGTAGGTGTTCGAGTTACAAAGATTGCGCCCAAGTTGGTGGCCGGCCACGTCGAACTAAATCTTACTGTGGGCGCGAATTCGGACGAGGCGGGTTCAAAATTTCTGAAGGCCCTGGAAGGCTCGCCCTCCTTTTCACATGTTGCGCTTTCGTCGGAAACGCGCTCGGGGCGCTCAGCGGATGGCGACTTGATCAATTTTGATTTGACGGCCTGGTATCTTGCGAGCTGATGAATGACTGCCAACCCCACAAATCGCAAGAACCTCATTCGCGCCGTCATCG
>Ga0070733_10000311_pt1 | contig 41068 bp, 42 predicted proteins | sample Coa_R1_9_FD_66450 | JGI IMG/M metagenome (GOLD analysis project Ga0070733, IMG submission 66450) | Surface soil microbial communities from Centralia Pennsylvania, which are recovering from an underground coalmine fire - Coalmine... | ecosystem: Environmental > Terrestrial > Soil > Unclassified ... | reverse complement strand
CACCCTCGCGCAGCAGACCGACACCTTGCAGAAAGCGCTGTTCGCCGCCTCCCCCGCCTCGCCTGCCATCGACTTCTCCGAACCCGCCGCGTTCGACCTCAACGACGAGGCGATGGACGATCAGCGGCTGGTACAGGAGCGAGCGCGGTGGCAGGGGGCGCACTCGCAGCAGGGGCAGCAACAGACACAAGCCAGCCCGCTCGACGCGCTGTCCGAGGAAGAGAAAGCAGTTCGAGTCCAAGAGTTCTTCGCACGACGGCGCAACGGTATCTCGGCGGCCACTCCCTTCCCCTCGTCCGCCTTCCCCTCCACCCCTCCGACCGCAGGCTCCGGTGCCTACGCCTCCCTCGTCGAGCAGGTCGCCGCTACGCAGCCGTTCGTCCCGCGCGCCGCCCCAGCCGATTTCGATGACGCGGGAGTTGGACAAGAGGTAGACTTAGACGACAAGGGGGAACTCGGATGACCTCGCCTACCACCCAACCTTCGCACTACCAAGACCGCATCTACATCGACACGGCCTCCGAAGAGGGACGACGCGCTTGGATGGAAGCCCTGCCCTGTGAGCGCTACTACGACGAAGAGAAGGAGCGCCTGTACGTTCTAAAGATGACTCCGGAACGATCGCAGGACTTCATGATGCGTAAGTTGCGGGAGAATAAGGAGGAACTGGGATGGGTAAAGGAGTAGTAGTTCCGGGACAGGAAGAGGCTTACAGGCGCTATAGGGATAGGTATCCGTCGTCACCATCCGCGCCCACTCTTAGCCCCGTTCATATGTACGGCTCTTCCATGGGCCTAGACGCCGACATAGCTGTGGCCATGGCCATGGGCATTAGCTGCGCGGCGGGCAACGCGAACTCCTGTGACCAGCCTTCTAGTTACGACCAGTCCTCGTCTAGCGGGTTCGATGCCAATAACGGTGGAGATACTGGTGGCGGAGGCGCGGGAGGGAGCTGGTAGCCACGATGGCGAAGTCTGCACAATCCCGTTCTCGTCCCGCCCGCGCCCCCCGCCGCGCCAAAGACCCCTCCTCCTCCTGCGCCCCTCCAACCCCGACCGACTTCCGCCGCTACCGTGCCCACCGCGCCGGCCAGACCACCGACGAGATCGCCGCTGACGACCGCACCACCCCCGCTGCCGTCGAAGCCTCCCTCCGCCGAGTCCGCGTGGACAACGCGCGGTTCTCGCCTGAGGCCACTGGGATCGAGGTCCGCCGGTCCCTCCTCGCCCACGCTCAGCAGATGGACCAGGTGTTCACTGATGCGTTCGCTGCCACGCGCCTACGCACCCGCTCCATCATCAAGCCCGACCCGATGACCGGCGAGCTACGGACCCTAGAAGAAAGCGAAGAGTACGCCGACCACGACACCCGGCTCAAGGCCGTAGACACGATGCGCGCGCTGCTGTCGGTCGTGCAGCCGCGGGACCCGGCCGTGGTGGTGACCAGTAATTCGCAGACCAATATACTGAATCAGGGCGCGCTGCCGGGGGCGGGGCAGCAGCAGGGGCTGACGAGTCCCGAAGCGGTGATCCGGCAGATTCGCGCGCAACGAGGGCTGTCTCTGACGGACGGCACGTCGGGGACTAGTGCTGAGGAGGTTGATGGCGGGGCGACGATGACAAAGGACGAAGCCGAGTCAGAGATAGTCGATGCCGAGGTTGAAGACAAAGAAGAAGAAGTAGTCGATGAGGACGATGAACTAGATGGGGACGAGGAAGAAGGAGACGAAGAGGAGGACTAACCCATGGCGGCTAACTGGGGCGTCATCGAAGAATGGGCCGACGGCAACACGTTCACTGCTTACCACGTCGTGCCTATGACCTCTCCCTACCCCGACGGTGAGCCTGTCATGTCCGCAGCGCACGACCTCGCCTCCACCTGCCCCTGCCATCCTTTCCTCTCCTACAACGACCACGGCTGTAAACTCTACCAGCACCACGACCCTGATCATCCCGGTGCGCTTCCTGAGTCTGACTATCACGCCCGAGCACGAGCGTCGGAGGCGCTGCTGCAATAACCTGATATACTAGGGGTGTCGGGTGTGCAACCACCCGGCCAAGACCTCATCGTTCTGGAGGAACGACAATGACACCCCTTCATAGGATTCTACCCCCTGACCCAACTTTGTGCGTGTGTGGCAAACGAGATTGTGGCATTCCTTTTGGATATTGCCATTGTCGTTGTAGGAACAAGACTCCACTGGCTCGGCAGCGCATGCCTGATCGTAATCTATATGCTGGGTTTCCGTTGCAGTACATCAATGGGCACAACGCAAAGAAACCAGTTGGTATTCCCGAATACGAGCCGCCGTTTTTGTTGGATAATGAGCCTTGTCGTTGGCTTCCTCTGAGCAAAGGATACTTCTTCATCGTCGATGATGACCGTTATGAGGAGTTACTTCAGTGGCGGTGGTATGCGCACTTGGAGCCTCGTAGCGGAAAGGTGTATGCCGTACGTCATGACGGAAGCGATAACGGTGTTAGGAAGGCACAAGTGGCCTTGCATAGGCATTTGTTGCCTCCTCCGCCGGGACTAACGATAGACCACAAAAACGGCAATTGCTTCGATAACCGTGTTTCTAATCTAAGACCTGCTACACATCATCAACAGGTACAAAACAGGCGTGCTCACCGCAACGGTAAATTCCCTTACAAGGGCGTGAGTATGACGAGTTTCAAATCAAGCATTAGGTATCACGGGGCTGAAATTTATTTGGGCTGTCGTCCTCTCATCGAGGAGGCCGCTATGGCCTATGACTGCGCCGCACGATTGTTGTTCAAAGAGTTTGCCTGCCTGAACTTTCCAGAGATCACGAATTATCCTGAATGGTGCGATGCAATTAAGGTAAAATGTCTGCGTGCGCTTGCATCGGGCTGACCCGTACATTAACGACGCGATTGAGGCTTTGGCGCAAAGGCTATCACAAGCGCGTAGACAAGCCCCTAAAGACACCCCTGAGAATCAACGTGCTCTGGCGTGGTCTATGTTCTCCTCCATCGAACTACAATTCGTGCGAGACGAGATTAAACATTGTATAGAAGATCGCCGTTACTTCCTTCAAAACTATTTTGTGATCCAGCCAGAGCACGGAGTTTTAACTTGTCTTCACCCTTTCCGCGATCACCAAGAGATCGTGGATAGCACCCTGTCCCGGCTCATGAAGGAAGACGGCCAAGCCCGTATCATCATCCTCAAGGAACGGCAGTCGGGAATGACTGAGTGGTGCAATGGCGTAGTCGCGTGGCGAACCATTCTTCTTCCTAATGCATACACTGTATCCGTTGCACAGGCCCCGGACGTCGCGGCACATATCCAGCGCAAATTTAAATTAGCTTTGAACTCTCTCCCGTTTTGGATGGCCCCTGAAATTTTGTACCAGACAAAAGGTGAATACATAGAAATGGGGAGAAAGGATGTTGCGCGTTCAACTGACCCGGGGCTAGGTTCTGTATTTGTGTCTACTCATGCGGGCCGAGCTACCGGCGTTGCCATCGGCAGAACAGTACGTACTGCCCATTTCTCCGAAGTCTCCCGCTGGGCCTCTGGCGAAGTCTACACAGGTGACATCGAACCGTCCATGAACGCCGACGATACTATCGCCTTCGCAGAGTCCACAGCGTTCGGCAACGAGGGCTTCTTCTACAATCTCTGGGAAGAGGCGATGGCGGGCGACTCGGACTGGACGCCGGAATTCCTCCCCGCCTACCAAGACACTCGCCGTCGCCGCCCGATCAAAATCAGCGAACAGCCCTTCCTCCTGACTGAGACCGAAGCCGCTTTTACTGAGAAGGTCCAGCGCGAGGACCACTACACGATTCCGCCCGAGTTCTGGAACTGGCGCCGCCGCGGCATCAAGCGGTCGATCTCGCGTACCGGCTTCCCTTACGCTCATTACGAGTCCTACCCGATCACCCCTCAAGAGGCGTTCCAGTCCTCCGGCATGGGCGCGTTCCCTCGGCACAAACTCGACGAGCAGCAGCAGCGCAACGTGCGCAAACCGGACTGGGTCGGCGAGGTCCTGTTCCAAGGCCGGGGCGCGGTGCCGAAGGTCCTGCTCAACTACATGCTCGACCCGGTTGGCCTGTACCGCTCGGACGTGGCGCTGGAGAAGCGCGAGCTGACCAATCGGCTGTACGCGTGGGAGCAGCCTGACCCCGCCTCGCACTACTACCTTGGCGTGGACGTGGGCGACGGCATCCTCGGCGGCGATTTCTCCGTGATTGAAGTCTTTCGCGCCGGGTACGGGGTCGAGCCGGATTACCAGGTCGCGGAATGGGTCGGCTACGAGGCCCCACTGGCTTTCTCGAAGATCATCTACGCGCTGGGCACGTGGTTCAATCAGGCCGAGATCGCCGTCGAGTACGCCAAGGAGGGGATGGCGTGCGCGAACGCGCTGATGAACGATCTGGAGTACCCGAAGCTGTACCGCCCGCGGCAACTAGACCGCCCTGCCAGCCGGTTCGCTCCCTATATGCACTGGCAGACCACGAGCAAGACCAAGCCGTACCTGCTGACGCGTATGGCTGAGTCCCTCCTCGAGGACAGCATCGTCATCCGGTCGCAGTACCTTCTGGACGAACTGCGGCGCTGTGTTAAGGATGGAATCTCGTTCGCGGGGTTGGGCGGGCACGACGACGCTGCCGTGGCTGGCTGCATCTCGCACTACTGCCTGCGCGAGACGATGCCGGAGTTACGCCGGAGCCAGACTGACACAGGCGCTTCGGCGTCCTCTCCCACTCTCCTCCGTGCGCTGCACCCTCCCGTCGGCGCGCTGATCTACGGCGTCTACAACCAGTTCTACCAGCAGATGCGACAGTTCCGGACCTTGGCCGAGGCGGAAGCGGTTCTGGCGGCTAATCCGACGTGGACCGTGCGACCGATCCGCGTCAGCAAAGCCAACACCGCCTTCTCTGTCATCCACCACGGGTCGGGGCTGGAGCGCGAGATGTACGCCGGGGGGATGGAGGACCGGTTGATTACCCCTGACATTGTCACCCACTATGGCGCTGCCACTGGCCGCTTGCAGTCGATGTTCGAGTCCGCGTCGCCGGGGGCTGAGGCGGCGCAGTGGGACGGGGCGCTAGGGGATCTGGGAGGCGGGGATCTGGGGGACTGGGGGGAGTACTAGGACGAACGCGACGGACCACGACGACCTTACACGAAATAATGTAGACTGGAGAGCGTATGGCAAATTTAGAAGGCACTTTATGGTGTCCAGCGTGCGATCGCGCCCAAGCTCCTTCGCGCATGGTCCGCCAGCTCCACAGCAAGCAGGAAGGCATGGTACTGCGCTGCGCTGGCATGGGCCACACCTACTCCTACGACCGCCTGATGTCTCTGCACCCGCGCATGGACAAGCCGGACCAGCCCGAGCGTCAGCCTCCGAACACGATCGTCCATCAGGTCTGGGTCTACCCCGAGGTGCTTGCCGCCCTGCGCAACAAGTTCCCTCAGAACCTTGCTACCACCTTGTGCTCGTGCCTGACTGCCTTGGCCGACGCCGACACCGTCCTCATCGAAGGCGAATGGGCGCGGGAGATGGCAGCCTTAGGCATCAAGCGCGGTCGGGAAGTGCTGGCGCTGGCTAAGGAAGTGAAGGAGCTGCGCGACAAGGTGAAGGAACTCCAGATGAAGGAGGACATGCTGGCTAACTTCTTCCGCGCTCTGGGAGTGAACCTGCCACAGGCTGCGGTGATGGCTCCGGCTGGCGTGGCTACGGTACCGGATCCTGCCTCCTCCGTCGCGCACGCCCTCCCCGTCGACGCCGCTGGCAATCCCCTCCAGCCCCCGCGCGCCCAGTTCTCGTCCCTCGTCGAGAACGCGTCCGGGCTGCTGGTCCCGGCTGACGGGTCGGAGCAACAGGCGGCGCCGTTCTCGTTTGGGAGTGGGGCGCCCGTGGCGGATGAGCGGCCGGCGTTCGTGACGCGCAATCTTCGTTGACAGCGCGCGGTCCCTTCCATTAAGGTTGACTTAGATGACCTTCCGCACGCCTAAAGCCTACTACAACGAACTCGACCCCTTCGCGGCCCAGTGGCTGCGCAACCTCATCGCAGCCAACCTTATTGCCCCCGGAGACGTGGATGAACGAGACATCAGAGACATCCTGCCCAGCGACCTCGCTGGATACACCCAGTGCCATTTCTTCGCCGGGATCGGAGGCTGGAGTTACGCCGCTCGCCTTGCTGGCTGGCCCGACTCTCGCCCCCTCTGGACAGGTTCTTGTCCCTGCCAGCCTTTCAGCGCGGCAGGCAAAAGAACTGGGATGTCTGACGAGCGGCACTTATGGCCAGCCTTCTTCCACCTCATCGAGCACGGCAAGCCCAGAGATGTTCCAGTCTTTGGCGAGCAGGTTGCAAGCCCGGACGGCCTTGCTTGGCTCGACCTTGTACAAGCTGACTTGGAAGGAGCGGGTTACGCCTGCTGGGCGGCGGATATCTGCGCTACGGGCTTCGGTGCGCCGATTATCAGGCAAAGGTTGTGGTGGGTGGCCTGCGCCGAAGTTAGCGGATGGGGAGCAGGGATCAGAAGTAATGATGCGTGGGAACTTGACTCTGAAGGGAGCGGCAGTACAAGCGGGATGGCCTGCGCCGAACCTGCCAACGGGAGGGCCGAATACGACTCCAAGTCCATCCCACACGGGTGGGATGGACTTAGAGGGGGCGGCAGTGCTCTCCGGCTGGCCAGCACCGACCTTGCCCAGCGGGGGTCAAGTGTGGCCCGAGGGAACCTCCTCAACGGGAGTACGACCGGACGGTACCAAGGCGACAGTGAACTTGGAACAGGTGGCGATGACTGTAGGCTGGCCCTCGCCTCAAGCACGGGACCACTTCCCTGCGCACACGGAGGAATACGTAGCAGCGAAGAAAGCGCAAGGTCACGGGATGCAGAACTTGAACGATTCGGCACAACTGGCAGGCTGGCCCGCTCCCCGTCTGGCAGACGGGGAGAAGAACGTCCGTACGATGGAAGGGACCTTGGCGGAGATCGCGCGCAAGGGGACGCCGCAGGACTTGTGTCAGGCAGCGATGATGAGCGGCTGGGCCAATCCGAACTGTCCACGTTCGCACGACTCGGACGAGACGGCAGGCAAGGTCTACGCCTCGAAAGCACAGAAGGACCTGCCCGAGGAAGCATGGCTGACGGACTACAACAATCCCTCGGTAACTCCCGGCTGCTACAAGGACCAATCCCTAGTAACCTGCGGCCCGGCCCGACTAACGGCTTCTGGCACCGTCCTGACTGGCTCCTCTGCCGGGATGAACGCTGGAGGCCAGTTGAATCCGGCACATTCCCGTTGGCTCATGGCGTACCCAATCGAGTGGGACGACAGCGCGGCTACGGTAACGCGATCAACGCGCAAGCGGCTGCACACTTCCTAGCCGCCGTTCTGGAATGCCTTCCTCCTCCTCCTTCTTTCTAGCCCTACCGCCCTCCCTACGCTACACTGCCTCGGATGGCCACGCCCGCGCAGACCACGTCCTCAGCCTCGCCCCTCTCATCGAACGTGGTCAGCGCCGCCTCCTTCCATCACACTCGTTCTCGCTCGCTCCCCCTCCCGTGGTCCCGCCTCGAGCAAGACGTCGTCGACTGGTCCTCCCGCGCCTACCAACAAGCCCGCGACTCCGCCGCTTCCTCCCCGATCCGCCGCCTGATCCCGCGCATCGTCCAGTATCTCTCTGGTTCGCAATGGCCAGCCCGGCCCACGGCCTACGGCAACTCGCGCCCTGTCACGAACCGCATGTTCCGGCAATACTGGGAACTAGTCTCCCTGCTGACCGACGGCAAGCCTGAACCCCAGATCAAGGTCTACGACACGGAGGACGGCTACAGCGAGACTCAGCGCCTGCTTCTCTCCCTGCTCGAACCGTGGGCCGCCAATCCTGCTTACCATGACGCCTTCCAAGATATCGTCGGGTTCGGGCTCCTAGCCTACGCCGTCGGCAAAATCCAATGGAACCCTTATCTCGCTGGAGGCATGGGCGACGTCCAACTTCTCGCCGTGAACCCGCTGAACTTCTACAAGCTCGGCGGCGAGGGTCCTCTCGACGAATGTGAGTGCCTGATCGAGGAGCGCACGGTGACGCTCGAGGCGCTGCGCCGCCGCTACGGTCCCGTGGCCGACCTCGTCCGCCCCGACTCCGGCTCCGACCCCAGCGCGCTCAAACCGATGCGTCCCTCGTCTATCTCCTCGGAGCAGTGGTCGAAGTTCTCGCCACAGATGCAGTCGGTGCTGGGCGTGAGGGGAGGGCTGGGAGGGACGTCGGACACCCTCTATCCCTCCGTCACCGAGCGCCTGTACTGGTTCCGCGACCCCTCCCTGAACGAGACCTCGACCACGATCCGCGTCGGCCCTCGTCGCGCCAACTGGTCCTACCTCGTCGAGCCGGGCTGTCCGCTGTTCCCCCGCGGTCGCGTTCTCTCCGTTGCCGGGGGCCGCGTGCTCGACGATACCTGCGTGCCGTACTTCCATCTTGGCTCGCCCACTTCCCCTCCTGGCCCGTACGTAGAATTCCTCCCGCTGCGCACCGCTTGGCAGGGCACCTCGGCTGGGTCTGGCTCCATGTCTGTCACCGGTAACCTCATCGGGCCACAAGACGTGCTGAACCGCCTGATGGCCGGGATGCTCGAAACGATCAAAGCCGGGCTGACTCCCACCATCATCACGCCTACCGACGCCATTTCGCGCTCCGACCTCGACAACCTCTCGACCACTATCTCCGGCGGCAAGATCGAGTTCAACCCCTTGCGCTCCGGCGGCCAGCCGCCCAAGTTCCGCGAGCAGCCCCAGTTCCCCTCAGCCGCGCAGTGGTACACGCAGATGCTGATGCGTGAGATGGACCAGACCACGGGGTCGGCGGCCGTGGACGCAGCAGCCCAGAAGGAGCAGATCCCGTCGCACGACACGATGGAACTGATCCAGAACTCGCGCTCGGCGATGGTCCGGCTGATGGGCCGCAGGTTAGAAAACTTCATGTCGCGCTCGGGGCAGATGGTGGTCTCGACCATGCTCCAGTTCTACTCGGTTGGCCACCGCACCGCCATCCTCGGCCAGCGCGGCCTCTCGACGTGGGACTTCTCTCCTATGTATGGATCGCTAATGCAAGGCGGCATGCTGCCGGAGAAGTTCGTGCGCAAGTTCCAGTTCTCCATCCGGGCTGGGTCAGCGCTGTCATTCGACAAGGAACAGCGAGCGCAACTGGCAGTCGTACTACAGCGGCAAGGACTATTGTCAAAGAAAAATGTACTCCGAGCATTGAACGCCGCCGGGGCCATGATCGACATCGCCGAGAACGAGAAGGAGATGGCGCAAGAAGCGCTACAAAACTTAGCTATGAGTGCTCTCAGCGGACAGGCCGCGTCTACTAAAAAGAAAGGTAAATAAATCTTTTAACACGACTTGGGTTTGGACTATGATTCTGGCTATGGGCCGAATTTCAGATGTCTATATGCCTATGGTCGGTCAGCGCTTTGGGCGATTATTGGCCTTGGCTGTATTTAGCCCTGCGATCACCAGACGAGTATTTTGCTTGTGTCAGTGTGATTGTGGAAATGTAAGAGAGGTGCGTGCGGACGCTCTAATTGCCTCACTAAGACCTACTCGTAGTTGTGGCTGTATACAGCGTGAAGTAGTTTCCGCACGCATAAAACATGGTCAAAGTAAGCGCGGCGCGCGAACCGCTGAAAGCAAAACATGGACTAGCCTAAAGGGACGTTGTCTAAACCCGCGAAATCCAGAATGGCATAATTACGGTGGACGAGGAATTACGGTCTGCGACCATTGGCGGGACTCATTTGAACAATTTTTCGCTGACGTTGGAACAAGACCTGATGGACTTACGCTAGATCGGCGCGATAATAACAAGGGCTATTTGTGTCCGATTTGCTGTCCACCCATTGGAAATTGTAGATGGACTACTCAGGGAGTTCAAAATAGCAACAGACGCCCTGAGCATTTTAAGAGTGTGGGACGAAAGGTAGCCGCGCGATGGGCAATGCTCACGCCAGAAGAAAGGCATGCGCATGGTGTCAAAGCGATAACAGCAGCTTGGAAATCACGGAAGGCTCGCGTCAAGCGAGACCTATTAAATGCAGCAATTGAAGGTCTACGGGACGGAACATTAGCACGCGGGAGGAAGTAATGCCATTCCGCAGCAAGGCCCAGCAACGTCTGATGTTTGCCAAGGAGTCTCGGGGTGAACTGAAGCGCGGCACTGCGCGCAAGTGGGCGCACGAGACTCCCAATATGCGACGCCTGCCAGAACGAGTTGGTAAGCGCAAGAGTCAGGCACGAGCCTCCCGTCGCAGGAGCAGCCGAGGCCGTCGATGATATCCAAGCGCCCGCCGCAGCATCGCCGTCCGCACCGTCGCCCTGCCGCTCGGTCCCCCTTATCGCTGCCTCGTTCTCCCCTCAGCCTGCGCCGCGCCGCCCGGCAGTCCCAGCGCATGCACTCGCGGCGGAGCGGGTTCCGAGGGTTGTAGTCGTAGCCAGCCCAGTCAGTCCAGCAAAAGTTGCGTCTCCCCCTCTCCCATGCTTAACTATCCAGCGACAAGGCAGTCAGTTCGCTGTCCTGCCAGCAGGCGGAGGGCCTGCTTACCAAAAACCCCCCTTACTTCAATCAGACCGAAGGGAGGATTCACTTTATGCGTCGTTCCAAAAAGCATGAAGCGAAGCGTGGCCACAAGCGTGGGCACAAGCGCGGACACAAGCGCGCCTAACCAGCGCATTAACCACGGAGTTCCGGGGCGGGTGCGGTAGCGATACTGAACCCGCTTCGAGACCAGCGGCAACATTGGCAAGAGCAACGCAAGGAGGACCATCCCGATGCCAAGCACCGACAAGACCTCTCACGAGAACGCAGTCCGCGACGAAAAGGACATTGAAGTCAGCTACGGCCATCCTGTTCCGCAGCCCGGCATGAAGAAGGGCGAGTTTGTCGCGTTCGGGATTCTGGCCGGGTCAGGCAGCACGGCCACTTCCGTTCAAGGCGTGCGCACGACCAACTTCGGCGACTCCGTAGCGGACAACGCCAAGAACATCTAAGGGGACGGCAGAAAGGACCTTCATCGCATGGCCACCTCGCCAGCCCCTCCCGCCTCGACCTCCGCGTCAGCGCCGCCGAACTTCTACGCCCAGGCCGCCTCTGCTCAGCCTCCTGCCCAGCCCGCCAAGCCCGATCACACCGAGGACAACCAGAAGTTCCGCCGCGCCGTCGAGAAGCTGCTGACGGTGTTCTCGCAAATGGAGAAGCTGAAGCCACAGGGTAAGGACATATCGAAGCAGCTGAAGGCGATGGCGCAGTCCTTGAAAGACACCCAGTCCGAGGTGTTCGAAGGGATGGACGGCGCGGGCGACGAGGATCTAGACTTGGAGAAGAAGCCGCAGGCGCAGTCGGCAGCGGGAGGCGGAGCGGCAGGACCAGCAGCGCCAGCAACCGCGCAACCGGGAGGCACAGGAGCATAAACATGGAAGCACCAGCGTCAGATAGAATCCCTGTTTTTGATTTCTCCGGCCCTGAGTGGATCGAAGACAAGGATTGTAGGGCCATTTCAATTAAGTGTTCGATTTGTGGCGTTGATTTACCCGACCTGAGCACTGAGCGTCAAGACACGGGAGCGCTCATTCGTTTTGGCTACCATCTCTACCTTGAGAACTCTACTTGCTCGTACGCAGGCAAGAATGTGTATCAAGTGCTCGAATCAGCAAAAGTGAAAATAGCATAATTCCAACCAAGGAGATCCAACCACAATGCCCGACCTCAGCGAACTCGACGACCTGATCAACTCCTTCGCGGAAGGAGACCGCCAAGCCGCGCGGGACCTCCTCACGCGCAACCAGTCTGCTCAGTCCCTTCTGGCAACGCAGCATACCGTGTACCGCGCGTTCGTAGACGGGGACCCGGCGCGGATCGCCGCCGCAGTGCCTCCTCCTGCTGCTGCCGCCCCACCTGCCACCGTAACCCCGCCAGCCGTGACCGCCCCCGCCACCCAATCCGTCGGCCTCACCCTCGACCAAGTCTCAACCCTCCTGAACGAGCGCCTCGCCTCCGTCTACAAGGCTCCCGAATTCCTGACCGCCGTCGAAGCCCGCGCCAAGGAAATCGCCACCGCCGCTCTGACCGCTGAACGCCCCAACCTCATCGGCCAAGGTGCCGAGATCGCCGACCAGCTCTACTCCATCCGGTCCTCCCACTCGCGCGAGTTCTCCGAGGAACTGGACTCGGCCAAGTTCAAGGAGTTCTTCATGGCGAACGGAGCCAAGTTCGCCAATTCGCTGACCGCAGCCTACGACTCTTTCGTGTCAGAGAAGCGCATCGAAGCGCGGATCAAGGCTGGGGTCGAAGCAGGCTTGGCAGCGCGGGAGACCAGCGCGGTGCCGGGGACGTCGCTGCCCGGCGGGACCTCGCCCTTGTCCGGATTCATCGACTTTAACGTCAAGAAGACGACGCCGGCCGCGACCCTGTCCGAGGATGTCAACAAGGCGGCGCAGGAGTTTAGCGCGATGCGTGCGAACTGGACCAACTAGGCACGCAGTATAGAACTGGATTTGAACCAAAGTGGGAGGCTCGTAACCTCCCATATTTTTCGCCCATAACCTACACGTCACCATGTAAAATAAAGCCATGCCTGCGCCTTTCGACAAGCATCACCATTGCAGTCGCACGAAGGAATATAAAGCGTGGTGTGCGACCATTCAACGCTGCACCAATCCTAATCACGTCTCGTACAGGAACTACGGCGCACGAGGGATCACCATCTGCCCCCACTGGCGCTATTCCTACACGCAGTTCCTATCCGACATGGGACCGAAGCCAGAGAAGCTGACGCTGGAAAGAAAGAACAACGATCTCGGCTACCTCTGTCCCCTTTGCTGTCCGCCCATCGGTAATTGTGAGTGGGCAGATCGACGCAAGCAACTTGCCAATCGTCGTCCTATAAGTTGGAAGCCTGAGAAGACTTACACAGTCAAAGGCGAGGCTCAGCGAGCGTTCTGGGCGAACCAAACAGAAGAGTACAAACGCGCTCGGTGCGCGCCCGGCGCGGTAGGTGCCTCAGAAAGACTGGCTAAATGGCGAGCCAACAAGAACACCGAATGCCTTCACTGCGGCCATCGCTGGGCTAAAACTAAGCAGGGCAGACCCACTATGTGCCCGAAATGTCACACCTCAAAATGGGATGTTCCTCTTGCCCAACCTGCTAGTTCCATGCCTCTTTAGGCGCACTCGCGCTTGACACACCGTCAGTTGTCGGTTTTACTCTCTTCGAGTCTAGTGGACTTGGAATGATCCAGACCTTGAAGGAGGGGCTGTCAAATGCCAGCAACCGGTAACGCCGTCATCTACAACGATTTGACTAGTTTCACGTACCAATGGATTGTTCCAAGAGTACAGGATGTTTACTTTCGCGTGAGCACGATCTTCCCCATCCTGTTCCGCCCCGACAACTTCAAGACCTTCTCCGGCTACCAGATTCAGGTGCCGATCCAGTACGCACCTCTGAAGGGCGGACCCACCGTGGACGGCGGCGTGTTCGATATCTCGGCGTTCGAGACCGACACCGCAATGACCTTCGTGCCCAAGGAGTACTACACGAACGTCACGTTGTCGCGGCAACGGATCGCGCTCAACCAAGGCTCTCAGGCTGCCCTCTCCTACGTCCAAGTCAAGGTCACGAACCTCTACCAGTCGATGATGCAGTACCTCGCGCAGGACACGTTCCGCGACGGGCAGGGGACGCAGTCGGGGGTGAACGCGCTCGACGGCCTCCTCGCCGCTAACGACTCCGGCACCAACTTCCCGCAATACGGCCAGCTGGCCCGCGCCGCGATCGGCACCGGCCCCAACGCCGGCATCTCCGGCTACACTCAGGTCCTCAACTCGCCCATTTCGACGCAGATCCTCCAGTTCGCGTTCGGCCAGGGATCGTTCGGCAACGTCCAGCCCAACCTGGCCTTCATGACGCAGCCGATCTGGGACACCATGTGGCTGAGGATGTTCCCGGCGCAGCGCGTGATGGACGATGACCCGGGCGTTATCAGCTTCGGTGCCACCTCGCTCAAGTTCTACGGCAACAAGCGGCTACTCGTGGACCAGTACGTCCCCACCGGTTATATCTTCGGCAACCGCGACGAGTTCCTCCAAGCGTACGTGACCGAGGACAAGCTGTTCCAGTTCGGGTTTACCGGGTTTAAGGAACTGCCGGATTCGCTGGACGGCGCTGGCCAGACCGTGTTCCTTGGAGATATCGTGAATGCGCAGCCGCGCGTCAGCTTCGTGTTGTCGGCAGTGCAGAACACCTAAGTAGCAAAGCGACTCGGGGCCATCTCTGCTTGGCTGGCCCTCCGTTCGTAACAGGGCGGCCGGGAGTCCTTAAATCCCGGCAATCTGGGCAGGCAGCCTCGCTCCCAGAAACGGAGGACCACCACAGATGTACACTCCCTACGTTCGCTTTTCGAACTTCTTCACGCAGCTTGACACCACGGCCAAGAACACCTTGGGCGCGATCTACTCTCCGCCTGCCAACCCCACAGGCGTCGTCACGGCTGGCTACGGTGCCCAACCCGTCTACAAGTACGTCTACTACAACTCCACCATCAATCCCGCGCCTGAGATCGCCCCTGCCCCCGTGTGCTGGACCGACGAAACCTTCACCGTCGTCTCGGGCCAGATGACCGAAGCGTACGCGCCGACCGTCGGGACCATTCCCAACGGCGCCGCGGCTGCCGGATACCTCGGCCCCAACACCGTCGGCTACGTCGGCCTGACCGCTGCGATCCTGAACCAGTCCTACTGCTGGATCCAGATCGGTGGCCTCCTCCCCGGCGCGTTCGAGCCGACCACCGAGACCTCGACCGTGTTCGCCAACCCCGTGTTCGGCGTTGGCTCCGGCGCATGGACTTCGGCCTGCAACACTACCATGACGGCCTCGTCGCGTGCGTACGGCGTGCTCTGGGGGACCGTCGGCGCGTCAGGCAACGGCACGGTGGACATTCTCTGCGGCGGATTCCCCGGCATCTTCTGGGGTTCGTAATTCGACTCGGTCCAGCAGCAGCAGTAGAAGCAGAAGGGAAAGGAGTACAGAATGGCAATCATTTGGACCGAAGCAGCGGACAGCCGACAGAACCTCGGGCCGTCAGGGATCATTCAAGAGAACGTCGCGAATTTCGGCGCGTCGGATTATCCGGCTGGGGGGTATCCGACGCCGCCGGCAGCGTTCGGCATGGGCCGGATTCGCGCGTTGATTCCCTGCGCGTACACTGGTGCTGCGCTGGGCTACGTCTGGGAGTACGACAACACCATCCAGCCGATCGGTCGCCTGCGCGTGTACCAGCAGAACGGGACCACCGGAGCGCTCGTGGAGACTGCCAGCAACACGGACTTCTCGGCGTCGGGTGGGTCGGTTAGACTGCTGGCGTTTGGGTACTAAGACTGATCTCACTGCCGTAATCGTACTTTGCTCTCGCTCCTGCTGCTCTTGCTGCTCTGCCTAGCCTAAGGTCGCCTGCGCCGTCCGACATGCCCCGCTTGTCGCAATAGCCACTTAACTCCTTGGGTGGCTGCGGCAGGCGGGGCTTCTTTCTGCGCGGAGGGCGGGAGCGCAGGGGAGACTTACCGCACGGCTGATGTTAAGGTAGTAGCGCTGCAAAGGAGTTCTGCATGGGAGGCTGGTCGGCACCACCTTACCCGAACCAACAGAACCTCGTCCTTCCTAACCAGGGAGTCAATCCTATACGCAATCAGCAAAATTTTGCTCAGATTTGCGGCGAAATTTTATCCGAAAATCCAGACCTTGACATCTCGGACATACAGGTCAAGGTGAACGGCATCGTGCGCCAGATTTATGATCGGCGCGCATGGTCTAGCCTGATGGTGCGTGGACAAATTGCCACGACTGGATTTACGACTGGTGGGTCTGTAAATGTGACTCAAGGCTCTCCATTGATTCAGGGCACGGGGACGAACTGGACGCCAGCGATCATCGGGCAGCAGTTCCGGCTGGGTTTTAATACGCCAGCGTACAATATCACTGGCCTCGACTTCGTCAACCAGATCATCACGATTGAGATGCCTTGGGCGTCTGGTAACTTTACGTCTGCGGGGTACTTTATTGCCCAATACTATTATTCGATTGGACCGTCCATCAAATATATCCACACCGCCAAGAACATGATCATGGCGTGGCGGCTGTGGCTCAATTACAACCAGCAGACGCTGGACTCGCGTGATCCGTGGCGGGCAACCGTCTTTACGCCTGTCGCGCTGGCCCAGATGCCCCCGGACCCAAACGGTAACTACATGGTCGAACTCTGGCCGGTGCCGTCAATCGTCCAGTCCCTTCCCTTCATCGCCGCGGTGCAGCCGCCGAACCTCGTCCAGGACACCGACGCCCTTCCCACCGCCATCCGCTCCGACATCGTCACCAAGTTCGGCATCGCATGGGCCAAGGTCTGGAAAGGTCCGAAGTTCAACAAGTATTACGACAAGGCCGAGGCGGACCGACTCAGGGGAGAGGCGGAGAGGGAATTGCTGTACATGGCCAAGGCGGATGAGGACCTCTACCGCCAGAACGTGATCTATCCCTCCGAGTCGATGGACATGGCCCCGGACCTTCTGTCCTCGTATCGCAACGCCATCTGGGACTATAACCATGGCGTCGTGGCTGGCGAGGGTAACGCCGAGTGGGGAGGGTTCTGATGCTCTGCGCTTGTGGACACGACGCCACGCACTACACGATCCGGCTCACCGCCTCCGGCCCGCGGACCTGCTGCCGCGCCTGCCGCTCCCCTCGCCTGCACCAGTCCATCGTCAATCCCTACGCCAGCCTTCGCCTAGAGCATGCTACTGACGACCTCGGCAACCCTCTGGAAGTCTCCTCGCTGCGCCAGCTCCGCGAAGCCGAGCGCCGCTACCACTTCCGCTCCCTCGTAGCCAACGAGCGCGAGGCCGACTTCGACAAGCCGCCGCAGCACCAGCCAAAGGACCTGCTGGAGCAAACGACGGAACAGGGCGGGTGGCTTTACCCAGAGGTGGCTGAAGGGCTGATCAGGGAGATGCGGGAGACGGGGGAGTTGTAGCAAGGAGCCTGATAGCCTTACCGCTCCCCCTGCCGTATACTGCGCCCATCAAGGAGTCCGCGCCTATGTCCCTGCCGACCGACCCCCGCGACGTTATGTTCCGCTCCTACGCCGACCTCAATGGCATCCCGACCTCCTGCAACTCCCACGACGAGGTCGAATTCGAACCGCCGCCCTCCCAACTCGCGCCAGTCTCCGAGCGCTACGCCTACAATCGCAGCACGGGCAACTACGAGCAGGTCCCGCCGCCGGACTCGCTCGTCGAGCGCACGCGCGAGCGCATGCTGAACTCGCTCGGCAACGGGCGCGGCGGAATGGTGTTCGAGGGGGACAGCCTGCCGCGTGCTGACCGCATTCCGCTGGACCGTGCTGTCAGCGAGCGTGCTGATGGCCTGCCGTGGCCTGCTCTGTCCGCTGAAGAGAAGACGCGCCAAGACGGCTTGCAGGACAACACCAAGTCGCCGTTCTCGCAGTCGTGCTGCGCGCCTCCCGGGCCTGCTCCGGCCACTCCTTCTACTACTCGTTCGTCGCGCCGGAGGTACTAACCGATGTCGGTCAGAGGATTCGGATTCCAGACTCTCTCAGGCAGCGCTCAGCCGGCGTTCGGGACCACCATCACGGCGCCCGTCTACATCAACCCCGACCTCCAGACAGGCCGGATCGACGTGGCCTCGCAGCCGTCGCAAGCCGTGCTGTCCCTCTCTGCCAACCTGTTCCGCGTGGGCGATCGCATCCTTATCGGACCCACCTCGGCGTTCGGCCAAGTCTCTGCTCCCACGACCACTCCCCCGGACGGCGGCGTCATCTCCGCGGTCAACACGGCTGCCAACACGGCCACCGTGAACGGCTTGCAGAAGCGACACAACGCCTCCGAGTGGGCGGTGCTGGCGATTCCGTGCGGTCAGGCCGTGGTGCAGAACGGCAACGCGCTGCTGAACCTTGGCGAGGATGACACGGTGTCGGCTACCTCGACCACGTTGGTGGCACAGATCCAAGCGCAAGGTATTTATGTACTTGGAAATCCGGCGTTGGGCAACTGCGTCGAAAGTCAAAGAGTGTGGCTGCAAGGAACGAACGGACAACAGTTTCTTCCCTCACTACTGACCATTTAATTTATACTTGGGCCATCACGGCTGGCTGAGGCTTGGTGTGTTCAGGTCGGGTTGGGGCGGGCGTGGCACGTTATGGTCAGGTCGGCCATGGTGCGGTGTGGGAGGTGCTAGTTGGTGACATCCAATATTTCACAACTAGCGCCTCAAGTTCAGGCAAGACTACAGGATCCGTTAGGGATATTTTGGAGTACACAATTCGAGATTTACGCCGCCCTGGCCGAGGCCATAAGCGAATTAATGCTGATCATTGGAAGACCGACCCAGATTGTCAATCTTCCTGTGACCTTAGTGCCCAACACGGTCTGGCAACCGCTTCCTCCTAACATGCTAGTAATAACCAATATACGCTCCACACTCAGCAATTTATGGAAAACTAGCCTGCACTCCTTGGACTACGTTTGCGGCAGTTGGAGCAGTTCATGGGAGAGCGATAGAGCAGGTTCTCCGGCACGGTGGGCTCCTTTAGGGCTGACCACGTTTATAATCCATCCCGCAGTCGTTCAGCCAATAACAGTGATTGTGAGTGGAATTCAATATCCGATCCTGACATCGTGGCCCCCTTCCGGGCAGGAACAGAGTCCGTTCCATACTGAGATCGACCAAGCGCTGCAACTGTATGCCGCAGCCTACTGCCGCCTGAAAGAGGTCGGTCAAGACGCGCAGGAAGGATTCGCCCTCTATCAGGCATTCCTCGAGATCGGCCAGCGCCTTAGCCAGATCGAGGACCGCAGGGACTCCCTCGTCTGGACCAAGGCCATAGGCGCGCCTACCGCTCCCTCCACAACCTCCCGCCGATAACCCTTTACATCCCCTCGTGTAACAGGCTACCCTACTCTCAGTAGTTCCAAGGAGGCAAGGATGGCTGACGCGACTATTGGCAATGATAGCGCAGTACCTGAAGTAGACCCGGCAGTGCTAGACGCGGCGGAAGCGATACTGGCGGGCGCGGAGGAAGAAGACGAGGAAGACGACGACCAGGAAGAAGGAGACTTCGACGATGACTTTGAACCTGTCGATGCGACTGACGACGATGAAGCAATGGCCTCCTCGACCGCTACCCCATTCGCGCTGACCAACGAGCACGAGTTTCCAGAGCAAGCGCGGTCAGCCACCAAATCTGCTACCACTACCACTCCTACCTCCTCCTCCTCCACTCCTTCCTCCTCCCCCGCCCCACCCGCCCTCCCCGGCTCCCCCCTCTCCCCTTACCGTCGCTGTCCCTGCCTCGCCGTGCTCCCCGGCCGGGTCTGCCAGTTCTGCTTCTCGTCGCACTGGACCAAGTTCTGTCACAGGTGCGAAGGGTCGGGCAGGATCAGTCTCAGCGTGCGTCAGGGCGCGGAGCGGTCACAGCCTTGCGGGCATTGCATGGGGCGCGGGACGCTGCCTGCGCCGCCTGCTGAAGTTGAGCGCGCGGAGAAAGAGGCGCTAGCTGCCGCGGCGGACGGTGGCGCGGCTACTGTCATTGCTACTGCCGCGCCTGAATACCGTCGCGCTGTCAAGCTCCCGGGCATCGGCGTCACCGACCACAAGAAGAAGCCGCTGACCAAGACGGCCAAGGCTGCGGCGGTGCGACGGAACGAGGAACGGAAGATGCGAAGGGCGTCGGCGCAGGGTTAGGGGACGAGGCAGAGGACAGCAGAGGACAGTAAGTTGCAATAGGCTTACCGCCTCGCTGCTGGTATCCTGTCCCGCGTCAGCCATGCCCATCGGCCAACGCCAAGTCGTAGACCTTCTGCTCGAGATCAGCAACCACCTCGTCGAGCCGTACCTCCTCACTGTCCTGACCGCCGCCGTCCCAGCCGCTCCTTCCCCCGGTCCCTCGACCGTCATCCCCATCACCTCAGCCCTCCCACTCTCCGACTACCTCTATCCCGGTGCGCTGGTGGTCGTCGGCTGGCAGTCTCCCGATGCGGAAGTCGTTACCGTCATCTCGGTCTTCTCCGCCTACTTCGTTGCCAACACCGTCTCCGCGCATTCCCCCGGCGAACAGGTCCTCGCTGCCACCCTCCCCACCCAGCAGCCGACCGACCCCATCTTCACGCAATCCGAAATCATCGGCTACATTGCTCAAGCGCAGAACGAACTGCTGACCAAGGTCCCTCTCATCCTCCAACTGTTCCCGCTGCAGGAACTGCTCATTGGCCAGCCGTACCAGACTCTCCCCCCGACCGCCATCGAACTGGAACGCGTGGCCATCCAGTCCCTCCAGTTCGTCAACCTCGTTTCGATCTACCGGCAGGCCGGGATAGTCTGGGCCACGACCGCAGTCGATGTCACGTTGCCTCCGTACTCGTTTACCGCTGGCCTTCCTATTCAGATATTCGGCGTGTCCGATCCGTCGTTCGACTCGGCAGGCGGAGCCACCTTTACCCTCATCAGCGCCACTACGGAGCAGCCGGGGTCCCCCTACGGCGGCGGAGGCTACGGCAGCGGCGGCTACGGTGGCCCCTCGGGCGCGGCGACGATCGGCTGGGCGCAGTCCGGCGCGGACGTCCTGCCGCTGCTCAACACAGGGCAAGTCGGCGTCTCCGTGCTGACCCGCCTGTACGAGAGCAGTCAGGAAACGCTGTCCATGAATCAGCCCAATTGGTCGTCGCAGGGTCCGCAGCCGTTGCAGTGGTATGAGGATCGGACCGGAATCTACGGCTGGGGAGTCGCGCCGCCTCCGCAAGGGAATTACTTCGTGGAACTGCTGTGCTCGGTCAGGGGGAGTGAGAGTCTGGGATTGCTAAGCGGGTTTATGGTACCGGACGCTTGCGTTGTTTACATCAAGTATAAAGCGCTGGAATATGCATGGACGAAGGACGGAGTTCAGAGGTCGCCGTCGATGGCGAGGTACTGCAAGGGCCGCTTCGATTTCGGCGTGATGTTACTCGACAGGTTCCTCAAAAATGTAGTGGAAAAGGTAGGCAAGGCAGGAGCCGCTGCCGGAGGTATGTTCTGATGTCCGTTACAAAGCGTCTTGCTAGTCTGCTGATCCTTGCCACTATCTGCCTTAGTGTCGGCGCAGCGCAGTCTTGCTCCCCCGGCGGTGGCGTGGCGTGCACAGCGAATTTAAACTTGTGGCTCGCTCCGCCCAACTACACCTTCTGGAACATCCCGCTGAACGCCAATGCCACCACGATTGACACGGCCTCAGCGAACTGGGCCAAGCTGAACGCGACGACGCAGACTTTCACCGGCTCCTTTACTGTCCTCGGGACCATCACTGCCACCGTCTCAGGCAACGCTACCACGGCCACCAACCTCTCCGGCACGCAACTGCCCAACTACGTCTATGCTTCGCCTGATGCTGTCTCCGGCACTGGCATGTGGCGCGCGCTCGTGAGCGACGATATCCCGCCTATCATTCTCTCCTCCTCCGCAGCGGGCGGCGTCACCAGCAATCTTCCAGTAGGCAATCTTAATTCTGGCACTGGAGCCTCCGTGACGACGTTCTGGCGCGGGGACGGATCTTGGTCCGCTCCCTTCATCCTCACGACCACTGGCACCTCGGGCGCGGCCACCTTCTCAGCGGGGACCCTTAACATCCCTGTTTACTCCGGAGGCGGTGCCAGCTTTCCCACGGCCACGGACACGCACGACACTGTCCAGGTAGACTCTAGCGCTACCCCCACCATCGTCACCCCTACCACCACCGGCACGTGGGAAGCGCACCAGCAGGGCAACGCTGACAACACCGGCTCCGTTGACGCCTCCACGATCCTCAATACTGAAATCACCGCCCTCTGCGCCTCCAGCACTCCGGTCCGTATCCACCTCGCCGCGGGCACCTACAAGATCAACTCCGGCATCCTGATCTCCGCGACCAACACCACCTGCAAGAATCTCACTATCGAAGGCGACGGCTGGAACACGGTTCTCCAAACGAACGGCTCCGGCAACACTTACGGAATCTGGTACGACAACACGACAGGGTCCGGCAACGAACATTTTAACGGGCCTTCCATTCGCCACCTTCAACTGCAATGCACCGCCTCGACCACGTGCACGACGGGGATCCGGCTGACGCAGACGGCGGGCTGGGCCTTGGAGGACCTGCTCGTTACTGGGTTCTCGGGGCAGGCTTCCTACGCGACTGGGACGATCTCGTCCAGCGGCGCCACTGTCACTGGTTCCGGTACCACCTTCACGGCGGCCATGGTCCACGGGTTCATCGAGGTCACTTCGGGGACCACGACGACGCGCGCCGAGATCTGCGGGTTCGGCTCCACGACGTCCCTCACGCTCTGCTCCAGCGCCTTCCCGACTGGCAACCTTGCCTCATCCACCGCCTATGCCATTGCCTACGGCGGGGACGGCATCACCCTCGACGGAGGCACCGGCTACACGCAGTACGGCACGATCAAGGACGTTTACCTGCCGGGGAACCTCGTCGGGATTCATGGCTGGTGCGTTTCTGGCGGCGGGTCCTCTCGTATCTCCATTATCGGCAAGCGCGACTACATCTCGCCCAACCCCGGGTCGCGCATAACGGACGCGGTCGGCCTGTACCTGTGCGGGGCTGACACTTATGACATCTCCGCGCCGGTCAACAACGTTGCCACCGGGATCGTGCTGGAGAAGTCGCACGCCGTGATCGCCCGGGACGAGGTCGAGGACAACTCCACGTATGCTGCCGTAACGACTTGCAACGGCGGGGTGGCTACGCAGAACTGCACGCAGGGGGTGGAGGTATCATCGGACACCAACGGGCATGGCTGGGTCAATTTCTTCGACGGGTTCTATGCTTACTTGGTGGGGACGGTGTACCGGTTCGACAACTCCACTGGGGCGTTCGACACCACCATCACGTCCCCGCGCGATCTCTCTGGCCAGTACACGACGCACTACGACTTCGCTGGAACCACTGGCTGTCCGTCGAACAACTCCAGCGTCACTGCTGCCATCGTCGCTTATGACTGCACCTACTTCCCCACAGGCCAGAACCAGCAGATCACGATCACCGCGCAGACGATCAACACTGGCACGTGCATAGGACCCAATACCCTAACCATCAACGGCATCGATACGAAATCAATCATAACTTTCACGCCTAACTCTGATCTTAGTGTGGTGTCCGGTTGGGGCACGACCGGCGGTGGGTCACTGGTCTTTTTCCCGGTGCCGACTGCGAATACCGTGACTTGGAAGTTATGCAACCTTGGACCAGTAAACGTGACGACTGCATCAAACGCTACCTTCAACGTGGGGGCTAGGTGACATGCGACTAGTTACACTCGTTGGCGTAGCGCTGGGATTGTCGCTTGCATGCATAGGACTGGACGCGCAGTTCTCCATCGCCTCCCTCGCCTCCTCCCCCACTCCCTCCCGAACCTACTACATGGCCACCACCGGCTCGGACGGCAACCCCGGCACCCTCGCCTCCCCGTGGCTCTCTGCCAACCACGCCCTGAACTGCGGCGACGTCATCCTCGCTTCCGCCGGCACCTACTCCTCGCAGGAAACCTTCGGCACCGTCACCTGCAACTCCACCTCGCGCGTCGCATGGCTCCTGTGCGCCACGTTCGACGGCTGCAAGATCACCGCGGCCTCTGGCCACTACGGCGTGCTGGTGCAACAATCGTACTGGGGTGTCTATGGCTGGGAAGTTAACGCTGCTGCCTCGGGCGCGAACGGCTGCTTCGACGCGACTCCGGCGGGCGCTGCCAACATTCGTGAAGTGGTCTTTGCTAACGATATATGTAATGGCGCTCAGCTGGGTGGTTTTGGCAGCTTTCCGAATGGTTCAAACGGTGTGGATTATTTTGCGGTTATTGGTTCCGTAGCTTACGCGGCAGCGCAGGGGACGACCAACTGCTACTCGGGGATCAGCCCGTACGAGCCAGTGCAGGCGGACACCGCGACCGGCACGCACATCTTCATTGCCAACTCCTTCTCCTACGCGAACGTTGAGCCGACGACCTGCGCGAGCGCGCCCAACGTCGGCGGAGACGGTCTGCAAATGGACACGTTCGACGGCTCCCAAACCTTGTCCGCGCCCTACTGCCAGCAAGCCTACGTGTTCGACAACTTCTTCCTTGGCAACGGTGGGCGCGGGTCCGAGGTCCAGAACAATTCCGCTGGGGGCTGTCACGCGCCGATATACCAGCAGTACAACACGTACTGGGGGAACTCGACGTCGACGACGATGGGCGCTACGACCCTGTGCGCCGACCTCACCATCAACACCGGCCTGAACGTCGCATACCAGTGGAACATCGTGCAGACCAACCGCAACACCGCCTGCCCAACGTCGAACTCCCTCTACGGCATCTATGTCTTTACTGGCGGCGCTTCGGACACCGTCGCCAACAACTGGATCAACACGGTCAGCGGGAACGACACCGGGGCCAGTAGCAGCACAGGGTTCTCGTTCGGGACCAACCATACTGGGGTGTCGCCTGCGTTCGCTGCGCCAGCTGTGCCCGGCGCTCCGTCCTGTGGCAGCGCCGCTTCTGTCCCCAGTTGTATGGCCCCGGTGATCGCGAATTTCGTCGCCTCGGCCTCAGGCGCTACGGCGTACGGCTACCAGCCCATCTCGGCCACCAACGGCGCGGACCCGCTGTTCCCGCACTGGGTCTGTGGGCTGGGAATGCTGAACGGGCTGCTGACGTTGTCGTGCTAGGGGACGAGGAAGAAGAAGGAGGATTACTGCTGTCATGCCACCACCCAAACCAGCCTCGCCTCTACCAGTTCAGTTCACCCCGTTCGACAAGTCCCAGTTCCACTCCGATGCCGGGGTCTCCTTCTTCAACCAGACCTTGTCCCAGATCACCACCACGCTCAACTCCCTACTCGGCATTGGCGGCCCGGCCATCCTTCCCTCAGGCATAGACGTGCGCGGCGGGGCCATATCCGGCCTCGGCCCTCCTACCTCGCCTACCGACGCCGTCTCTGCTGGCCACGCTAACTCCAACTTCGGCTACGCGGCTCAGCAGTCCCAGCTCGACGTAGGCAAGCCGTACGCGCTTAAGGGGCTGTCGTATGCCTACGGGCAGTCGGTCGCTAATTCGCAGGCCATTGGCACTATCCAGACCGCTATCGCCTCAGTCCCAGCCACGAACTACGCCGGGGCCAACACCTTCACTCTCTTTGGTCTCGTGGTGAAGTTCGGGCTGATCGCCAACATGGACACGGCGGTGTTCCCGATGGCTTTTCCGGGGGGCGCGTTTCCGAATGCGTGTCAGTCGCTGGTTGCGATAACGACAGGGCCGGTGGATCGGATTACGTACGTGCCCACGTTGCCGACGGCGGCTGCGTTCTCGCTGGCCAATAACGGGACTGGAGCGGGGGCGTTCTGGATCGCGCTGGGGTGGTAGTGACAGGAGTAGTAGCCGCAGCAGCGCCCTCCGCGCCCCAACTTCCCCCGCGCCTTACCGCCTGACCTGCGCTACACTTACCCGCGATGCCCTCGGACGAGCAATACGCGCCTAAGCCCTACGTATATAGCTCTAAAGGACTTTCTGCTCGCAGCGAAATCGATCGCGCGCCCGAAGAATCTTACCTGCTCAACATGAATTGCTTCGAGAGGTCGGAAGGATCGATCTCGTCGCGTTATGGCACCCTCATTATCAACCGCACGAACATCGGCCATACAGGGACCAACTATTTCTTTACCTCTCCGGTGGTGTCGTTGGCGAGGCTGCTTTATGCCGCAGGAGGAACGCCAGCACCGTCGTGGCGCTATGCCGCTACAGCAGATGGCAACCTTTGGCGCATCCCGGGGGAGGCGCGCGGAGCATTCACCCAGGTCTACTCCGGTCTCTCCGGTCAGCCGTTCCAGTCAGTCGTCGCCTCGTGTTTCGAGACCGCCCAGCCCTACCTGTTCATCGCTGACCAAGCCGCGTCGATCAAGGACTCGCCGACCACCCTGACCGCGCCGCAGCTCTGGGGGATCGACCCGCCTGCGCAGACGCTCAATTCCCGTCCCTACGCACCGCTGCTGACCCTGATAGACAACTTCTCCTCTGCCAATGCTTATTCGACCTCGGGGTTCTCCGGCGGGTGGGCGCACGAGCCAATCACTACGATCCGTGTCAACAACGCTCAGACCATCACGGACTTCCCGCAGTTCACTGGCCTCGCCGCAGTCTCGTACACGATCGCTGGCAGCGACTTGACGGTGTCGCGGAACTCCGTCGGCACGTCGTCGGTACAGCAGGTTTACTCTGGGTTTCCGTCTGTATCCGTCGGTGGGCAGACAGTAACCTTGGCCGTGGACGTGAGCGGCGACTATGCGCCAGCGTCGTTCGTGGTCGGTAACGGTTCGCTGCTGCTGGAATACTCCATCGACGGCGGCACGACTTGGACGCCGTTCTACTCGGCGACTTCCCCTTCTACGGCTGGAGGCTACGGATATGCGACCCCGACCATCGTCCACATCCCCGGCGTCAGCAACCTCGACCTGCTGCAAGTCAGGAACACGTCCACCATTACCATAACCTCAGGCACTAATCCAGCCTTCAGCGCCAACGCCTCCTTCGTCTCCCTCATTCAGGCGACCGTCGTCCCGGCTGGGATCTTCGGACTGGTCTGCAATGGCATCCTGTCGAACCTGACTGTGCCTTCTACAGTGAACGTGCCGCTGACCAGCGTGCAGTCGGCTGGGCTGTCTGCTGGCATCTATACGGAGTACGAACCTACCACGAGCGCTGCTATGGGCTGGTCTCCCGGCACCGGCGTCGCCATCTATGCATCCTCCAACCCCCTAGTCGATGGCTACTACTACATCAGCAACTCCGGCGGACCGCAGAACTTCTTCGTTACGCCGCCGTCGCCGTCGCCTGTGTATGTGAATGCGTTGGGAGGGGCGGTGCGGGGCAATGCCGCCGCTGGGCCGTCCGACTGCATACTGACCAACCTGTACTCGACGCCGTACCCCGCGCAACTCTCGGCGTGGGGATTCTACCAGCCGGTGCTGAACACTGCGACCTCGTTCCCGATCGGCGCGTGGACCGGGACTGTAGCTACGAACTCCACAGCCACAGTCGGCGTTACTGCCCCGTTTGACCTCTCGCAGAACAACCAGGTTACGTCCGCCGACCTGATCGTGTTGACTATACAAGTGGGATCACCGGCTAACATCGCGTCGATCAAGTTGCAGTTCGACGTTAATAGTTCTGGGTACACCTCGTCTTACTACACTGCTACCATCTCTCCCGCGTACTACCAAGGCAACCTGACCAACCAACTGTCGGCCTACCAGACGACGCAGAACCAGATCCTCGCTGATACGTTGGGGCTACTGACGGGCCAGCCGGTCGGCTCTACCACCGCTCAACTCCAGCCGTCCAACTTCTCGACGGGTCCCGGCGCGTGGGTGGCGGTGCTGATCCCGCGCGGCAATTTCCTTCCCGTAGGTAACGCTGGACAATCGGGCTTGGACTGGGGGAACATCACGGGCTGGCAGGTCGTGGTGGAGACTTCAGCGACGGCGGTCACAGGTGGCGGGTCAAGCACGGTGGCGCTGAACGGGCTGTATCTGCAATGGGGGTACGGACCGTCGTCGTTCGGCGGCGTGGGATACGACTGGCGTTACACCTACTACAACGCCAACACTGGGACTGAGTCGTCACCGTCGCCGGAACAGCAGTTCAATGCGGCTGCTGGCTACCTTGCCTCCCTTGCCGCCCCGTTCTACTTCCGCCAAGCCGCTCAGCTCACAGGCCAATACTCGACTGACCCTCAAGTCACGCACCTGCGCTTCTATCGGCGCGGCGGCATCCTCTCGTCCAACTGGCTGCTGATTGACCAAGTTCCCAACGTTACTGGCGGCGGCGAGTTCTTCTACAAGGACGTTATCCCGGATGCGTCGCTGCTGCAGGCCACGCCGCTGGCGCTCGACAACGACCCTCCAGTAACCTCGACCTTGCCGCAGCCGATTCAGACGACGCTGGCTGCTGCTACGACCGGCCCGGGGCAGTCCTACTTCTCAACGTTCGCGCCGCAGTTGGTGACGGTGACGAATCTGTCCACGGGTGCGGCTCCAGTGTTCGTGCCCAACCAGACCGTGCTGGTCGGCGACGCGGACACGCTGGAAGAGGTACTAGTGATCGCAGGAGGCACGGGCCAGTTCACGGCGATCCTGCGCTTGCAGCACAATGCGGGGGAACAGGTCTCGGCGACGTCCGTCCCGCGGCAGCATCCGTCCCTCTGCTGTCTCGCGTACAACCGCGTCTGGGTGGTCGACCCTCTCAATCCCTCCAATCTCGCCTTCAGCAAGCCCGGCTACCCCGAGAACTTCGGCCCTGAGGACTACCTCGTCGTTTCAGCGCCCGACGACCCGATCATGGCCCCGATCAACTGGCGCGGCACCCTCGTGGTAGCCACGCTGAAAACTTGGTACATCGTCGTTGGGTCAGGCACACCGTACGCGCAGCCGACCGGCGCAGCGCACGGGCTGGTGGCGTCTCAAGGCTGGACGATCGTGCCGGGCGGGATTATGTACAGGGCGGCGGACGGCTGGCGGTTGTTCTCGGGTGCTGACGGCGAGTACCAGACCCTCCCAGTCGAATGGCTGTTCCGCGCTTCCCCGCCCCTGCTCCCTCCCCGTGCCAACCCAGCCGACGCCTCGCAGGACATCCTCTGCTACTACCAGAACCAAGTCTACGGGTCGTACATCTCGGCTACGTCCAATGCCTCCCAGCCTGACTCCCCCGGGGCTGGACGGTACCGCCTGCGCTTCGACCTCGCTTACCGACGGTTCGGCATCGACGACGTCCCGGCCACCGCCATGCTCTGGGAGCGCGACACGAACGTACTGCTGCTAGGGAAGCAGATCGGGTTCGGCGCGTACGCTGTTTGCCAAGACTGGTTCGGAGACTACGACGACGGCGGCTGGAACGTGTCGGGAATCGGCCTCATCCAGACCCCTATAAACATCACCATCCAGACCCCGTACCGCGACCTCGGCCGACCCCACCATCCTAAGCAATGGAATATGCTCGAGGGGGATTATGCGACGGCAGGGCAGCCAATTCAGACAACGCTCTATTTCAACACAGAGCCGCCAGCCGTGCTGCCGCTCCCCGCCGCCAACACCGGCTCGCAGCGCTCGAAGGTGCAGTACCAGATCCCGCCAGCCTCAGCGACAAACACGGCCACGGGGTTCCAGTCTTATTCGATGTCGATCCAGCATACGATGGCGGTGACCGTGGCACCGACCTTGTACCAAGAGGACGTGTACGCGGTGCTGCTGGCGGACTACCGGACGAGCTACGATACGTGGTGGCAGACCTTTTCGAGCAACCTGCTGAAACTGGTCAAGGACGCTTACTTTGACTACCTTGCCTCGGCGCAACTGACCATCCTGCTCTACGCTGACGGCTCCTCGTCGCCCTACTACATCGACCAGACGACCCTGATCGCGCAGGAGGAGAAGACGACGGTCAGGGTGCAGTTCCCGGCGCGGAAGTGCAGGCAATGGCGAATGGTAGTGACATCGCCGCAGCCGTTTCAGCTGTGGGAACCAGTTTTAGTGGAGGCCAAGCCACTCGAGGAAGGTTCCGGGTTTGAGAAGGTCCCACTAAAGGTATCAGAATGAGCACCCTTACCGTCGTAACAGCAATCCGGGCTACCATTCAGCGCGCTCCTCTCCGTCTCTCTCCCCTCCTTCGCTGGGCCATTGCTACCGCCGCTCCCCGTGCCGACGGCCAGCCAAACCTCCTCCCCGGCACGATCCCGCACTGCTGCGCGCACGACCTGTTCCGATGCAGGCGACGGGTAGCGTGGCGGGTTGGGGACGGTAGGAACCGGGTGTACTTCTGCGCTGAGTGCGTGGAGCGGTACTGGGAGGCTGGGCACGACGTGTCAGAGCATGAAGTAACGCGATGGGTTTCTTAGAACCTAGCGAACTCTCCGAACAGTTCTAGCGCCTTCCTTCGGTACGCTTCAACAGCATCCGCAAAGTGTACAAATACACCTAAATATATAGAGGTTCCTTGATACCCAATTCTTACTTTCCATCCCATTTTTATAGCGCGAAACTCCTTTATGCCCACTAGTGTTAAGTCTATTAACCCGCTGATTTGCGCAATTTTGACTGTGAGTCGCGGGACGCAAGTTTGATCTTCTGTTGTCGAGGGTGTCTCCATTACGATGATCTACCATTAAGCCTTCTGGAGCCTTAGCAATCAGACAATGCATTCTATAGGTCTTCTTGGTTTCATAGTCTAAACAGTGGGCATAATAAGGACCGTTTGCTGGTCCAGACGATTTCCATGTCCACTGCATGAGGAAGTCGTAGTCCGCTTCGCTAACTATCGTGTGTACTTTACCTAGTGATATCCTTCGGCATAATTCTCCTTTAAAAACAAATAGCTTGTCATCTAAAGGCGGTCTTCTTAGTCTTTTATTATGTCCTGCGAGATAGCGAATGGGTTGTCCTTTTATCCATCCACCTCTCGAAGCGCTATGGGGAGCAAGCGTTGTTTTCTCACCGCAACCGCAATGGCAAAGTCCGTAGGGTATATTGAAAATGGGGTGGGTTTCCTGTTCAAGCAGGTTCATGTGGAGCGCCTCCTACAGCGCTTTACGGCCTGTCCCCATTATACAACTTGCATTCTTACACGCCGCCATGTAACATCCTACCTGTACCTGTATCGCCTTTGTCACCAAGGAGACCCCACTAATGGACGACTCGCAAGACAAGCCTCGCATCGTTATGCCCCTGCCACTGAAAGAAACGTTGCACTCGGAAGAGTTCGCCATCACGTCCGACCCGTCCCCAGCCGAGATCGTACAGATGCTGGCGCGGCTGGCTCAGTTCATCAACCTACTGATGGCCGAATGCCTGCGCTCCAAAGTCATCTCAGCAGCCAATCCGGCTTCCGCCGCGCTGATGAACTCCTCGGCGACCTTGGAACAGGGCGCGATCCAGTTGCAGCAACTGATGCAGCAGCGGCAACAGTCGGCGTTCTCCGGGGTGCCGGGAGTGCCACCGGGGATGGGACCGCAAGGGCCGTACAGGAACTAGCGCGTGCCAGAAGACCAGTCCAAGCCGACCTCCATCAAGGAAGACCTCGAACGTCATCCTGAACTCACGCCTCTACTTGAAGTGGACGCGGATGGCAAAGTGGTTTGTTTCGGTTGGGTGTCTCCTATCTACAGGCTCCCACAAGAAATACTGGATAAGTTTCGTGGCAAGCGTTGACGACCTCCTCCTCTCCCCCTCAGCCGACCTCGCTGACCCCATCGCGCTCGTTGCGCAGGGGGAGTTCCGCTGGGGAAGATGCCAAGCCATCCTGTATGATCCGCGCCGCGCCGATGCTGCCGAGTTATTTCCACAACCTTGGCTGTACAGTCTCTACGAGCGCTCCCGCCTCTCAGGGAAGCGTCATCCTCTCCCACTGGACCTGCTGAACCGCGCCTCGCTCGGACCACTGCCGACGCTGTTCTGCGGCATGACCAATCTTGGACCGGACGCCGTCTGCTCATACCTCAGCCAGCGCGCGGTCTGCGTCGTCGGCGAGTGGCGCTCGGACCAGACCCGTGCCAGCATCGCCGACGACGGCACGGTCCAGTACGAGGATTACCCCGCGCGCTTCCACCCTCTTGGCTACTGCTTCCCTTCGGCCCCTCCCATCACGTCCCCCCTCTCGCTCACAGGCACTCCCTCCAACTCCGTCTTCGCCGGCTACACCATCTTCTCCGAGGCATGGCGCACGCCGCAGCAGACCGTCCTGATGTACCTCGGGCTGGCGTGGCTGTTTCATACCTTCCACCTTTGCGCGCTGCACGGGTCCCGCCTAGCCACCAACCACCTCACGGCGCGCTGGACCCGGCAGTTCGGGTTCCGCGACCTCGGCACAATGCCAGCTTGCATGTCGGGCGAGCCGGGCGGGGCGTTGGTGGCAGGAGTGGTGTCGACCTTGCTGCGGGAGGAGTTCGAGGCGCGGTTGCGAGCGGTGCTGGAGGCGGTGCGGGGCGGCGACGCGAGCGGATACAGCAGCAGCAGCACTGGCAACACCGGAGCCTCCTTATGATCGAACGTCGTTATCGCTGGGTCTCTGCCTCGCACCCTCCCGCCCAAGACTACCAAGAACTCTGCCTGCTCTGGGTCGAGCGTCGCTACCCCGACGGCTCCCCGGAACACCCCACCTTGGACTTCGGCTTCCACGACGACCGAGGCTGGCATTGCCGGATGGACCAGCGGTACCAATGTACCGTCACGCATTGGACAGCCCGACCTCCCTCGCCAGACGATCCTGACTTCTGCTAGCCTTACCGCTTTCCTTGCCGTATCCTGCCAGCGCGAGGTTTGGCTATGGGCGGGGGAAAGAGTGGCGGAGGCTCTAACCAACAGTTGGAAGATGCTCAAGCAGGTCTTGCAACGCAACTTACTGGCTTGCTAAATCAGCAGGGTGGTCAGAGTCAACAACTGTTTAACTTGGCATTTCCGGGCTTACAGCAAAGTAATGCGTTCTACGAGGCTTTGGCTTCGGGTTCGCCTAACCTCATCTCCGCTGTCACCGCCCCCGCCGCGCAACAGGTAACCGCCGCCTCTGCTGGAGCCAAGCAGAACATCCTCAACACTACGCCAGCCGGAGGCGAGCGCAACCTCGCGTTGCAGCAAGTCGATGTCAATCAAGGCGCGCAACTGGGATCGCTGGCCAGCCAAGGCTATACTGGCGCATTCAACGCGCTCGGCCAACTCGGCGGACAGGGCGTCGGACTGGGACAGGGAGCAGCCAGTACAGCTATCTCGGCTGGCAGCGCCGCTGGCCAGCAATACTCCAACCTCGTCAACGAGCACATCCAGCAGAAGGGGCAGACGTTGGGGGCGATCGGGGGCGGAATCGGCGACGTTGCCAGTCTGGGCGGGTCGCTGTTCGGGGCGGCTGGGGCGGCGGGCGGGTTCAGTTCGCTGTTCGCTTAGAGGACGGGGCAGGCTAGGTAGGCGGAGGCAAGGCGCAGCAAGGAGGCAGTTAAATGGCAACACCAGAAATCGCATCGGTCCCATTGGAGACTCTAGGCAGGTTGCCAGCGCAAGCGGTGCCGGGCGCAGGGGACCAGTCCGCTGCTACCTCCGCCGCCGCCCTTCCCTCCCTGACCCCTGCCGACTCCCCCTACCAGCCTCTGTCCCTGCCTGAAGTCCAGACCCCCTCGCAACACCCCCTCGAAGACCGTTCTCAGCCCGGCCCGCAGGACCTCGGCGCCGTCAGCAAGGGCGGCGCCATCGCCTACATGGCCGACCAGGTCCTGCGCGGTGCCATCAAGGGGTATGACTCGGCGCGGTTACAGAAGGCACAGCAATTCAACAAGAAACTAGGCGCGCTGTCCAATCTCGAAAAGGATCTCGGCCAGCAGTACCGCGACGCTTACAACGAAGTTGGGTCGTCGTCGCCTGATATGACGCCGGACAAGATCCTCGCCGATCCCAAGGTCAAGCAGTTGCATAATCAGCTCCTCGCTGTACATCAAGCCACGCAGAACGCGATCCAGTCCTACCTCCCTCCCCTGACCACAGATAAGAAAACAGGCAAGCAGAAGGAGAAGAAGAACCTGCTCGAGCGCATGTTCAACCACGACGAGCCGGACGAGGCGTTGCGCGCGTACTCCGAGGCAGCACAGCAACTCGGTCCGCAGGCGTTCTACCAGGTCGCGCGACCGGAGCAACTGCGCGCGATGTATCAGCAGCGGCAGGGTCAAGGGGCAGCGCAATTCGCAGCCACCGCTACCGCAACCGCAGCAGGCACCAAAGCCGAACTCGAACAGCGCCGGATGCACGTGGCCACCGACCCTAACCTCTCGGACGACGAACGCAGTCACCAACTCGACCAGATCGACACCGCGCTAACCGACCCTAGCCGTACCACGGGCGCTGGCTCGTGGATACCCCTCGACAAAACCCCTTATAAGAACCAGCAGACCGGCCAGTACGAGCAGCGCTTTCTTGACAAGCGGACGAACCAGATCGTAGCGCGCCCAGCCGAGAACTACACGCCTCCTCCACCAAAAACGGCTAACTCTGAGTGGGCGCAGGGGCTGTCCGCGTTCGCACAGACCAATCACCTTGACCCGAACGACTGGCACACGATCCGCGCTTACGACCAAGATAGGTTCTCGGCCAAGAATCCTCTGGCTGACCGACGGTTCGCCCTCGCCCAGCGCAACTCCAATATCGCTGCTGCCAACCTTGCGCTGCGCCAGTCATCCACCGACTTCGCCGAATTCGAAAAGATCCAAAAGGAGCTAGGCCCGGACCTCAAGATCCAGTCCACTGCCCAAGCCGCTGACACCTACACCAAGCATCCCGACGGCCCCGGCGATGTCGCGCTGACGCTGGCCTTCTTCGAGGTGGCCAAGTCGGCTGACCCCGGCTCCGGCTCCGGCATTCGGTTCACCAAGCAGGAACAGGACTTAATCCAGCACGCCCGTGGGTGGGCCGACGCCGCGCAGGCCAACGTCCAGCGCTGGGGCAAGGGCACGTTGTACGACGATAACCAGCGCGCTCAGATGGCCGAGATTATCAAGCAGGCAGCGAAGCGGTCCAACGAGGCGACGGCGAATTATATGTCGGGAGCGCAGAAACTGGCACCGAGGGCGACGGCGGCAGCGACGGTGGAAGCGCAGGGCGGCACGGCTAAGCCTGCTGCTAAGCCTGCTGCCAAACCTGCTCACGAGATGACCGACGACGAGTTCCTGTTGTCAGTCCCGAAGGTGCAATAATGGCAGTCGCAACGGCAACAGCGCCAGTCGCAGACCCGACGCAGGACCAGACGGCGAGTACGACAACTGCGACCACGCCTTCATCCACATCCGCCGCGCCTGCAGCGCCTACCTCCTCTCCCTCACCCGCCCAAGACTACTCTCGCCTTGCCGAAGCATGGCAGGGGTTCTCTCCCGAGCGCCGCAAGTCCCTTCTGGGCAAGATGAGTCCTGAACAGAAGAAGGGGTTGAGGCAGGTGCTGGAGAAGGCTATTCCCGCGACTGGCACCAGTGGGACTTCTGCCTCCTCCGCTTCCTTCGCCGCCGCCCCAGCCTCCCTCACTGCCAACCCCCGCGGCGAGGGCCTTTACCGCATGGGCAGCTACGACGAGCGCGAAGGCATCCCTACCAAGCCAGAGATCGCCGTCCCCTACAGCAAGATCACCGAGGCCCAAGCCGCCGGCTACCGCCTCCACCCCGACGAGGAAGCGCGCTACCACAAGGACCAGACGCACGAGGGGCAGGGACCGACGGTACTGGAGCGCGCCGGGAAGGCAGTCACGGGCGCGCTCCAGCCCGAGCCAACCAACCCCGCTGCCCCCGCGCGCTCCGACATTAACAATGCTCTCCGCGCTGCTGGTCGCACCCTCTACGCGACCCCCGGCTACGTTGCCGACGTGGCCTCCGCCTACCGCCGCAGCCTCGAAACCGGCAACTCCAACGAACTCCTCGACCTGATCGACCCGACGCAACTTCCTAAGAACCTCTACGACCAGTACCAGCAGGACGCCAAGACGGACCCCAGGCTAGCCAAGCAGAACCTCGTAGGGTCGTTGCTGGGGCTGGGGGCGGTAGCAGCAGTCAGCCACGGTGCCGGAAAGGTTCAGGAAGCAGTAGGAAGCGCGCTGACAGAGCGGGTAGGCAAGGTGCCGGAAGGCGTGCGCAAGGCCGCGCAGAACGTCGTCGGGGCTGGCGAGCGGCAGGTGAAGACGGAGGTGACGAAGCAGGCTGAGGCGGCGCACGAGGCTCGCGAGCAGACGCTGGCAGCCAACCAGAAAGCCGACGAGGCCACTCTGCTGGCGCGCGGCAAGGTCGACGAGGCCAACAGAGCCGCACAGGAGAAAATAGACGCCGACAACAAGGCGGCACGACTGCAGGCCAAAAGCGCTACCGCCGCCGCGCAGCGTGAAGCCAACGCCGAAGAACCTTTTGTCGAGGGGGATACCGTTGTTACCTCGGCGCGCAAGGCTCATGACGATCTGGTTGACCGCCAGCAGAAAGTCGAAGTCAAGCGAACCAAACTCGCCGACTCCCTCGAACGCACCCGCCAAGCCATCGCGCAGCGCGTCCAGGCAATCAACGACGCGGCCAAGTCGTACTTCAAGCGTGAATTCGCAGACGTCAGCAAGAGGCTTGATGCACCCGACCCTGAGACGGGCAAGGCGCATACTATCTCGTACGCGACGCTCGACGGTGACGTGGACGAGGCTGAGGGACAGTTCAAAGGATCCCGTGAGAACGTGCGACTGTTCGAGGACATAGGCAAGCGTGCTGGCGGCGTTCAAGACAAGGGAGAGGGAGGGTTAAAGACTGGGCGTACTGGCAAGGGGGCTAGGCACGCGCCTACTCCACGCGAACTGGAAGACTTGGCCGACGACGAGCGGGAGATGCTGGAGAAGTATGGCGCTGCTGGCGAGGAACTGCCCGGTGCCAAGTATTCGGATCTCGACGGCTATTATCAGGAAGCTGGAAGGATTATCGGCAATCCGGCTACGGCACCCGACGTGCGGCAGGCTGTGGTCAAGTTCCGCGAAAAGCTCGGCCAGCGCATGCAAAAGTTGGCCGAGGAAGTGGACCCTGACGTGGCCAAGAAGCACAGCCTGCTGCGCAGGCAGTACAAGGAATACGCCAGGGGATTCAGGGACTACACCGGCCCGTCTGAATCGGGATCACCTATTGCTAAGGGACTACAAGCAGAGGACTACTACAACGCCACCAAGCCATATCAGGAATTGAAACCCGCCGAGGCCAAACGCGCCAAGGCCATCCTCGAAGGAGACTCTACCAAGCCGGAAACGCAGTTCACCGACAAGCAGATTTCCGGCGAGCCTTCTTATCGCTACCGCAAGCAGACGCACAAGCTGATCGAGCACATGCACAACTTGCAAACAGGATTGGAGGAACTACCCAGCCCGGAGGAATTGCGCAAGGAGGCTGATAAGAGTGCCGAACGCTTGGCAGACGCCAGGACCAAGGCACGCGATCTAGCCAGCACCCGTCCCGAGCAGAAGGAGTTTACTCCGGCAGAATACCCTAAGCCCAAGCCAGGCAAACCAGTCGAAGTCCCCGAGATCAACACCCGCGAACTACGCGACAAGTTCGTGACCGACAAGCTGCGCAACTGGACCACGGTGAATAAGTTCCAGATTGCTCGGCTGGTGGCGGCTCCGATCGGGACGGTGATTGCCGCACTGACCGCACATCCCAGCTTGGAGGTCACGGGGCTGGCATGGTCGGCTGGGGAACTGACGCCGTTCGTGCTGCAACGGCTGCTAGACCGACCGGGGGTGCGGGAATGGTTCACGCGCCCGCCTACAGCAGAACTGGAGACATTGCAGAAGGTACCGCATGCGGATCGGGTGCGGATCGCCGACGGGATGCGCTCGATGGTCAAGGAAGCGGAAAGGGAGGGAAAGCCGCTGAAACTGGGACCGGGCGTGGTGACTTTTATATTCGCGAACGGGTCTAGCAGGAAGAGGGACGGGGGGCAGCAGGATCATCGAGAGCAGTCGGCACAGCCCACGCAGGCGGCTAGCCAGCCTACGGACTTCATGGTCATCCCCAATCCTAGAGGGCTAATCAAGCCCGGTAACCTTCCTATATGGAACCGTCCCGTCGTACAGAACGCGGACGGCACGCACAGCAGCGAATACTCAACGTCCTTTGAAGACGAGCAGGGGCACGAGGTGCTGGTTCCCACAATCGTTAACGGCAAGTTCCTGACCCCAGACGGCAAGAAGCCTCCTGAAGGAAGTGCCGCTGAGAAAGCAATGTTCAAGGCGGCTTGGCAGCACTACCTGAAGACGGGAGAACATTTGGGCATATTCGATAATGCTGATGACGCGGATGCCTATTCGAGTAAGCTGCATAGTAGAGGAGAACGTCCAGCAGCACAGCCGGGAGTACCGCAGTGACCCAGCGCCCTCCCTTTCCTCGCTTTATCGACATCACGCCTGATCTTGCCGTCTGCCCGGGACCCGGCATGGTCGTCAAGCGCGTAGGCGACGACCAGTGCGCGGTGTTCACGCCGGGGCAGTCAGCGGCGGACGGAGGGTTCAGGGTGGAGCGCGCGTGGGAAGAGGTCGTGGATGAGTTGAACGAGGAGTTGGACAGGGCAGCGGAAGAGGCGGCGGGCGGTAACGAGGCCGACGGGGACGCAGAAGAGGAGTAAAGAATGGCCTTCGTCCCGATCACCATCGTCCCGTCTTCTAATATCTTGGCCGTCGAATACGAGGCTGACACCAAGACGCTGCGCATTGTATTCGTCCGCGATCAGCGCACCTACCTCTACCACGACGTAGACAGCACCACAGCCGAGGGATTTCGCACGTCGGGCCTCAGCGCTGGCCGTTACTTCCGTGCCTCCATCATGAACCGATACGCGTACGAAGAAGAGACTTAAGCGCCAGTTGGCAGCATAATATCCGTAGCAAGGGAGCCGCTCACTGCCGCTCCGCAGAACGACTAGGAGGTCACTCCGATGTCCCAGCGCATTGCCATCCCGCCTTTTAGCAATCCCAATCCTAACTCTGGCCCCGGTTCTGGCTCCAACCTCTCCCTCTGGCCGCACCCCGACTCGCGCGTGGTCGCCATCCGCCAAGCCAAAGCGCGCGTTAGCCGGGACCGCGCTCGTCGGCGCTGGGTGATCCAGCCACTGGGATCGTCGCGCGTTTATACGACAGCCGATTCGTTCCGCGCGGCGTGCGACCAGGCGTCGTTCGTGACGTTGATGGAGATGAGGATGGCGGGGTTGAGGACGGCGGACTAAGGCTGGCAGGACTAAGGCTGGCAGGACTAAGGCTGGCAGGCTTGTACGACGCGCGCTCAGCCCACAATAACGCAGTATGCGTACGGATCATACAGCTCCGGCATCCCGTTCTGCGTCGTGCCGTAAACCGCGCGCTGCACGTAGGAGCACGTCGGGCAGGTCAGCAACTGAACTGGCTGCCCCAGCACGTAATCGAACTCTTGAATGACAGTAAACATCTTGACGACGTGCTGGCAGCCGGGATTGACCCAGTTCGCTACTTCGTTGATGGTCATCGTGGCCGCGCCGGGCCAGGCGGACCACACCGTATTGCGCTGGTTAGCAGGGAAGACTTGCGTGCCGGGGCCGCCGGGCTGCGTATAAAAATTGGCGACGCCGTTGAAGGAACCCTGATAATACATCGATCCCACGGACCACCGATTTGTCTGCGCAGCCATAGGTTAATTATAAGCCCGTCTGTAGTAAGATGAAAGGCGAGCCGTCGATTGGGCTGGCAGGCCCGCACGGCGCAAATCCTGATCGGAGGAAAGCCCGCCCTTGAACCACGATAGCACTGCCTTGTCACCATTTCCAATTCCTTATGGTTATTGTCATTGCGGATGTAACTATAGGACTTGTGTTCCAGATCGAACGCGAACTGAACGAGGACAGGTGAAAGGTGTCCCTCTTCTATATTTTAGAGATCACGCTAAATTTCCTCGCTACGTAGATACAACACCTTTCTTTGTGGATGGCGTTGCATGTCGCAAAGTTATGCTAAGTAAGGGCAAATCAACGGTTATATGGGCGTTGGATTACGATCTTATAAGTGAGTTCGCCCAAGTTCATTGTCTGCGCGGCTACGCCTATGGACGAAGATCAGAAGAGCGTCGCATTTATTCTCTAGCTCGGACTATTCTAGGCTTATCCAGGAATGATATTAGAGTAGCCGATCACATAAACGGTGACACCCTCGACAATCGTCGTAGCAACCTGCGCGTAGCGACTAAATCACAGAACAGCATGAATACAAATATCCACTCCAACAACAAGATAGGATTAAAAGGAGTCTGCAAGAATAAAAATAATTCCTACGACGCGCAAGGGAGATACAAAGGAAGGGTAGCCTTCTTGGGTAGTTTTAGCACTCCTGAGGTCGCGCATTTTATTTATTGCTGGTTTGCTCGTCAGCACTACGAAGGATTCTCTCGTGAGGGTAGTCTAAAGTATGAAGAGGACTCGGCATCGGTGTCCTTTAGTGAAGAGAATGGATATATAAAACTGGATATCCAATTCAAAAAGGAGGATAAATCCGTTCGTGATATTTACAAAATAGTCGGCGCAGTGACCAGACTATTGCTGAAATACCCTCCCCTACAGTCTACATAAAACCTTTCCCTACCGTCCCATCCAGAACCGCAACGCCTCGTTGCAAGCCTTCTCGAGGAACGGCTGCCACGCCTCGCCCGAAGCCTGCTGCATATCTGCCAAGGCCATCCTGAGGTCCGAGTCCAGCCGGAAGGATTCGCTGCCCTGCGCGGCCATGAGCGCGGCGAGGGTCGAGAGGGGGGCGCGGACGGGGGAGGTAGGCAAGGTGGCGGGCGCAGACGGCGGCGCGGCTGGCCTCAGGTTCGCTGGCATCGGGAACTCGTTCTGTTGCACTGGCATTGGCGCGGGTCTCCTTGGATTCCTCTGACTTCTTGGACTTCCTTCTACCCTTCCCACTGTACCACCCCCTCCGCCCGCCGCGCTAGACTTACCGTCCTTCCTCGCTTACCCTGCCACCGTGCGGTACGTCAGACGGAGGGCCAGAGCGCGTGAGCTGGAGTCACTGGGCAGGGCGGTTGCGGTCCGCCGGTTCGACGACGGCCGGGAGCAGTGCCTTGGCAATCCCGCCGGCCATGCCGAGTACGCCCGCCGCAAGCAACTTCTCTGGGAGGAACAGCACGGGCAATGCGCGTTCTGCCACTGCGCGCTGTCCCTCCTCGCATGCCGCCTGACGCACGGCAACTGGGCAGAAACAGGAGTTTTACGCGATGACAGGTTGCTGGACCGGGATGGCAGGAAGGTTAACTGGCTGGTGCATAAGGGGTGTTTGCGCGGGTGGCATCGGGCAGCGGCGAGGGCGCGGATGGCAGAGGGGGCAACAGCAGGTGGGGCAGCAAGTGCCATCGACGCTACTCCCTCCTCCCCCCTCCCCCCGCCTCCTCCCAACTGACCTCTACCTTC
>Ga0070733_10000310_pt1 | contig 41071 bp, 34 predicted proteins | sample Coa_R1_9_FD_66450 | JGI IMG/M metagenome (GOLD analysis project Ga0070733, IMG submission 66450) | Surface soil microbial communities from Centralia Pennsylvania, which are recovering from an underground coalmine fire - Coalmine... | ecosystem: Environmental > Terrestrial > Soil > Unclassified ... | reverse complement strand
GTGAAAAAGGAGCCGCGTCTGTATTTGGACCTCAAAAAGGCGCTTCAGAGAAGGATGTTATTCATTTGGAAAACGCGCTTACCCGATTGAGAGATGTTTCCTTTGTTCAGACAGGATCGGATATGAACAAACTTCTCCATGGAGGTGCGGCTGGTGGAATATCTGCGGGATTAAATATTTATCTAAAAGCGAGACTCGTACAGGGAATAGAATTTTTTCTCGAATTGACAGGTTTTGACAAGGCTCTCCAAAATACTGATATGCTTATTACCAGCGAGGGAACTATTGACCTGCAGACACTGGAAGGAAAAGGTCCATTCGGCGTTGCCCGAAGGGCAAAGAAAAAAAATATCGTAGTCATAGGTCTCGCCGGTAGCATACCATTGACCGCGAATACAGAACTTGACAGCTATTTCGATGTTTTGATGGCAATTAATCAGCCGTTTGAAGACTTAGAAACCGCTATTTTACATACGAAAACGAATCTCCGGCAAACCTCATTCCGCCTCGGTAAAATGATTGCCGGAGGTTCCTTAAACCATCTTACATAATGTAATTAAGTTGGAAATATTTGTCATTTTGTATTTTTATAGTTTAATATACAGTAGATCCCATATTGAAATATTGCGACGTAAAGCAGATGAAAAACAAATCAACTATTGCAGAAATCAGGGAACGGTTTGATAAAGATGTAGATCGCTTTTCCAACCTTGATATCGGTCAGGCCTCGACCATCGATGCGAAGATTACACTTGAACTGATTACCGAAGCTGCCAGCAGGCTGAGGCCGGATGCGGATACACTGCTGGATATTGGTTGTGGAGCGGGCAATTATACACTGATGATGCTTTCAAAATTGAATCATCTTAACTGCACCATGGTAGACCTGAGTAAACCTATGCTGGACAAAGCCTTTGAAAGAGTTTTACAGGTTTCAGAAAAAAAGCCCGAGATCATACAGGGCGATATCCGGGATATTCATCTTATGGAAAATCATTTTGACATTATTCTGGCCGGCGCAGTATTACACCATTTACGTGATGACATGGATTGGGAATTCACTTTCAGAAAATTATTCAATATTTTGAAACAAGGCGGTTGCCTGATGATTTCCGATTTAGTTACCCAGGATTTCGAACCGTTGAATCAGTTTATCTGGGAAAAGTATGGCGATTACCTCGAAAACCTGGGTGGCAGGGAATACAGAGATAAAGTGCTTGACTATGTGAGCAAAGAAGATTCACCCAGATCTCTGAATTATCAATTGGATCTCATGAAAAAAATTGGTTTCAGACACACAGAAATTATTCACAAGAATATTTGCTTTGCAGCATTCGCAGGAATAAAATGACAGATATGCCTATTTTCATTTAAAGTTCACGGTAATAACTATCTCACCAAAACCATTGTACCGCTTTTCGTAATGATGTTTCCCTCATAGTCGGTTCCCTGTACCATCCATACATATCCGCCCGAACCCTGAGGTGAGCCATTTAGTCTTCCGTCCCAGCCACTGCCGATAGCTGATGTACTATATACCAGTTGACCCAGCCTGTTATATATCCTGAAATAACGTAATGAAGAAATGCCGACCGGTATAGGACGGAATATCGTATTTACAGTTCCTCCGGGAGTAAATGCATTCGGTACGAATATGTCAGGTTTAGTTTTAAAAACTTTTACGGTGATGTATCCAACACCGGTGCATCCAAATGCAGTAGTTGCTGTGACGGCATACCTGATAATATTATCTTCCATCGTAAAAATCGCCTGTGGATTCGGTATCAATGGATCATTGAGCTCGATGACTGGCGACCAGGAAAAACTATCAGGACCCGGATCGCTGGATGAAGCATCAAATTGCAAAGGTTGTCCTATTACTACAGAAGTATCCCTCCCGGCATTCACGATTACCGGTGCGAGCACTGTCACGTGAAAGGTGTCCAGTAAAGGATTGGGGCAGCCCTCATTTAGAATCCTTAGAATATAATCAGTAGTTATCTGTGGCGAAACCTGGTTGATAATATCAAATGGTGTTGTTTGAATATTGCTGTTGCCGGTCGAAACGGGCTCCCAGGTATAACTTGTTCCGGTTTGAATACTGGCATTCAATGATGCGATGGTACCATAACAAATCGTCGTATCAGCCGGGTAGGCCGTGGCCTGCGGAAATGAAACAGGATCAAAAACCACGCTGGCGATCGAGCTTGTATCCTGCGGACAAACACCATTTTTATCAATCAAACGATATTCGGTAGATACATTAAGACCTTTTATAGTATTAGCCGGGGAGTTTATGGCGGGTGCAAAATTGGTCCAGTTTGTTCCATCCGTAGAATATTGCCAGTCTACTACGGAGCCTGTATTACCCGACAATGTCAGAATTTCACCGGCAGACTGGCCCAGACACAATGTAGACTCGGCCGGAGAAATTTGTCCACCTACTGATTTTTGATCTACCGCCACGAGCGCCTGAGTACTCGTATCTGAAGGGCATACATCTCCTTTACCCACCTGAACCCGGTAAATAGTTGAATCACTCAGGTTCTGAGCTGTATAAAGAGATGTGGTATCAGGAATAACCACCCATGTATTTCCGTCCGATGATGAAAGCCAGTTTTTTATGGCGCCGGAATAATTTGAAAGGATCAATGCCGTGCTGTTCACGCCGGCACAAACAGTTGAAGCACCATCGAGCGTTCCGCCGACTGGTGATGGAAGCGTTTTTACCTGAACTGTATCCTTAAGATCAGCACAACTATTTTTCTCATGTACGGTTACAGAACCTCCGTTTTGTGTTGACTTCACCTGAATAATATTACTGGTATCGCTGGAGAGCATTGTCCAGTCTCCGGGTATTGACCAGTTATAAGTTGCCCCGGCCAGGGTAGGAACCGAATATGTGGTTACGGAGTTATAACAAACCAGCGAGTCGCCACTGATGACAAGCCCGGCGCAACTATTCCGGATCGCGATATATCCGTATGCAAAATGACCTCCTGGCACGCAATTATCAGCTTCAAACGTAAGGCTTACATCCTGCCCTCTGTACGGGGAGAGGTCGTAAGTAACTTCGGTCCAGGCTTTTGTCCACACATCCTGTAAATATTGACCGCTTCCTCCCCCGTTTGGACCAGGATCTTCATTGGGTGAATGAACGGGACTCACCTTAAATCCATTTTTTTCTGCCGTTGCGCTGTCCAGGGTCAGTCCTTTATTACTTCCAAAAGGGCTCGAGCTACCAAAAGTGGGCAGCAAATAATGTGGCGAGGCACAGGTGATCACCCCAGCGGAGGTTTTAAGGGTAACCGATATATAGGGTTGCTGACTGGACATATGCGTACCATTTTCCAGTACCATGGCATAAGCATAAGTCATGGTGTAAGGTTCCGTAGCCGGACCCGGAGGAACATGAATACCATAACTTACCCCGCGAATATAACCGCCGGCGCCGGTGCCGTTTGGACCGCCATTCCTTGAAATAGCCGTAGAGCCCAAAAGAATAGAATAACCATAATTATATCCGTTCAGCGTTGGAATGGTGGGGAATCCGCCAAAAACATCGTTGGATTTGGTTGTGATGATCTGAATTCCGGTTCTCGAGGGAAGTAAGTATTCAGGTATGAGTGATGCACCTTGGGTGCCAATTGGCGCAGTCTTCGTTGAATCATATGTTTCTTTGATCGCCGATGGTCCATTTCCGTTTGCATTATTGCCTGTATAAGCATACCAATGCGAGAGATCGCCAGTAGCAAAATTGATATTAATGGGACAGGTTTGCGTTTGGGAAAAAGACCGAAAGCAAATCAGCAATATTAAAACAGTCATCCTGTACTTCATCAAACGACGTATTGTTTCGGTTAAATGTTGAGTCCTGACTTAGAAGAAAGGAATACGAGGTGAGTAGAACAGGTTAGTACTACGTAATTTACATAAAAAAGGTTGTGATTTGACCTATGTAAGTATGAAAGGATGTCTTTAAAAAGTGAATCGGCCGTATCTTCCGGTTTTTAGTTGTTTTGTGTTATTGAATTGTGAATGGACAATCTAAAATAACATCATAAGCACAGATTCAGATCTCAAACATTCTTTGCGGATTTGAACTCATTCTGAGCGGAGACTGGTCACTGGGTTTGCAACAGCTGCTTTTATGGCATGGTAACTGATTGTTCCCAGGGCGACGATCAACGCCAGGACAGCTGACAGAATAAATACCCACCATTGAATGCTTATCCGGTAAGCAAAATCCTGGAGCCAGTGCGACATGGCATACCATGCAACCGGGAATGCAATGAGGGACGCAATAAAAACGAGCTTTAAAAAGTCCTTGGATAAAAGAGTGACGATGGTATTTACCTTAGCACCCAATACTTTCCTTACACCGATCTCTTTAACCCGTTGCGTTATCGCAAATGCAGAAAGCCCGAATAATCCAAGGCAGGCGATAACAATAGCGATACACGCAAATACAGTAAACAGGGTCCCCTGACGTTGTTCCGACTCGTATAGATTCGCAAAATTTTCATCCAGGAAGGTATACTGATAGGGTATTTCCGGAAGATATTTCCGCCAGGTTTTTTCAACGACTGCCAATGTTCCGGTCACATTATGGCCGCTTACCTTTAAAGATAAACTGTTAAAGAAGGATTGATTTGCGCTGGTAGCCGGATTGATTAAAACGAGCGGAACTATTTTCTGTCGCAACGATTCAAAATGAAAGTCCGCCATTACACCAATCACTTTACCTTTTATAAAACCATATTTGAAATCTTTCCCGATTGCTTCTCCGGGTGAATTCCAGCCGATCGCTCTGACAGCTGATTCATTCAGTAAAAAATTCGATGTATCTGTCCCATACGTCCGCGAAAAATTCCGGCCTGCGACGATTTTTATGCCATATGTTGGAACAAAATCGTAATCGGACGCCACATATTTTATCGTAGCGGAGATAGGACGCAGGGAGTCGCCAGCATTGGTGGAAGCTCCCATAGCATCCAGTAGCCTTCCCGTCGGGATCCGTGATGAGCGGGCGATGTCCTTTATATCTGAGTTTTGCAGCAGGTCATTTCTAAACGCTTCATACGGTGTATTTAGAAAATTGTTATACGGAATGGTAATGATATGCTCCTTGTCGTATCCCAGTGAAGTTTGTTCCAGATAACGAAGCTGCTGAAAGACAATGATGGTTGTAATAATCAGGATAATGGATATGGAAAATTGGGCGACGACCAAAACCTTTCTGAAAGAAATATTACCTGCTCCGACTTTAAAAAGTCCTTTCAGGGTTTTGACTGGCTGAAAAGACGACATGAACAACGCCGGATAGAGTCCCGATAAAATACCCACCACGAAAGGAGTAAAAAAAACAGGAACCAAAATCTGCCACTTCAACAAAATATGCACACTGAGATTCTGTTTTGAAATATTGTTCAACCACGGAAGGGAAAAATATAACAGGATAAAAGAAATAATGATCGCTGTCCAGGATATCAATACGGATTCGCTAAGAAATTGAAAGATCAATTCTTTTTTTCTTGCGCCGATCACTTTGCGGATGCCAATTTCCCTTGCTCTTAATGCGGACCTGGCTGTCGACAGATTCATATAATTTATACAGGCTATCAATAATATGAACAACGCAATAATGGAAAAAATATATACACGGCTGATATCTCCATTGGGTTCTGCCTCATAGTCTGTATGAGAATACAGGTGGATATCAGTCAATTTCTGTAAACCAAGCTTTGTATATTTTGAAGGCAGATCTCCGTTATAATCTTTATGATCCATACGACGGTCTAAAAACGCAGGGAAACGATCTATTAAATTTTTCGGATTGAAGTGATCCGGCAAAACTAAAAAAGTAAAGAAGGAATTATTACCCCAGTTGGTTCGCATGTTTTCAGCTCCATATACATTCGGATCATTCAATGTGGAGAATGAAACCAACATTCCCGGATGCATGTGCGAATTTGCAGGAAACCCTTTATAAATACCCGCGACTTTTATATCGAATTGATTGTTTGCCCTTAGAACTTTGTTGATTGGATCCTCGTTTCCAAAATATTTTCGGGCTGTCTCCTCACTGAGCATCACGGAAAACGGGTCCCTTAGCGCCGTTTTTGGATCACCCTTCAGGACATCCAGGGTGAAAACCTCAAATAAATTTTCATCCGCAAAATATACATTGGACTCGTTCAACAGCTTATCCTTGTATTTTATAGGGGTGGTACCGTTATCGATCAGCCTCGTCATTTTTTTTATTTCAGGAAAATCCGTCGGGAAATAGTATCCAAAGGGAGGAGCCACAGTACTCAGTGTCAGAGATACCACTCCCTCAGCATTATTGAAACTCCGTGTAACCCTGTATGTATTTTCTCCATTCTTATTATACCGGTCATAACTTAATTCGTTGATGATATATGTCATGATGAGCAGGCAGCAGGTAAGGCCTACGGTTAAGCCGAATAAATTGATGAATGAAATATATTTATACTTCATCAGGTTACGCCAGGCTATTTTGAGATAATTTTTTATCATAACGAAGAATTATATGCCGAAAAATATTAACGGGAAACACATGGTCTGCAACTAAAAAAGTACCGAAATACAAAAAGCTAAGAATCAATTTATTGTAATTCCGGTCAAAAATAATTGTCCGTTAATGATACATGTATGTACGATTATCAAATGAACAGCATAATAGTTATGTAAAGGAGAGATAAGGCAGCAAATTGTTGCTTCAGGCGGAAATAAAACTCCGGGAATTGTGAGATCATTTAATGACAAAGCTGTCTTTCGGAACGTAAAAAAGCGTCTTCTTACCGTTTGCTGAAATAAAATTCATTTTCCCAAAAGAGCCTACATTACCCAGATACAGGATCCGGTCCCCTTCTTTCATACGACCCGAATCAAAGTATGCACCCAGCGGGCATTTATTTACATTTTCGGTGACGTCGTATCTGTAGGAGGAAAAACAGATCATCAGCTTGGTGGATGAGTTGGGAAACTGGTAACCGAATATTTTATATTCCGCTTTGGGATCTGAATTTGGATTGATGGTGAATTCCTTAGACTTTTTATCGATCTGGGCTTTCATCTGACTATAACCATGTATAGAGATCGTCAGTAAGAATAAAAACAGGATTAATTTATTCATATCGGAGGATATTGACGGTAATGTAGCCTCTATATTCAAGCAATGCATATGCCAATCTATCATTCCTGAAAGGTTCCCAAATTGAGACAGATGGTTGTATAAAGATATAAATTTGACAATCAGTTCAGAGGTATTTGATCAGATTCAAAACCGAAAATCATGGCGGATATTTTTCACAATTTTCCGATCGAAACCACAGCTGAAAAAGTATTTGACGCTGTGAGTCTTTCAGAAGGACTTGATAAATGGTGGACGAAAAGTTCAAACGCAAGCCCATCACCAGGTGGCGTCTACACCCTGGATTTCGGTCCGGGGTATATCTGGAAAGCCATCGTAACAGAATATGTAATGGCTGAAAAATTTGAATTGGAAATGATAGAAGCCGATGAAGACTGGCGGGGAACAAAAATTGGTTTTAATCTATTTTACGGTCAGGGTAGAACAAACGTACATTTTTACCACACCGGCTGGCCGCAAAAAAATGAACATTTTAAAATTTCAAATTATTGCTGGGCTATGTATTTGAGAATACTAAAACGCCATATAGAACACGGGGAATGGGTGCCTTATGAAAAACGACTGATGGTATGACGATCAGTGATCCCGTTGAGTGAAAACCGGATGTTACCCGACAATAGCAAGAATATCAGCTGATTCTGTGTCCGCTGCCGGCGATCATCAGGGCGGCGCCTGCCAGACCGGTATCTTTTACGAGGTTCGTTAAGGCAATGCTTACGATCGGTGAACCTTCTGAATGAATTACGGCTGGCAAATGGATAGTCAGTACAATGATAATCAGGAAAACGAATAAGAACAGGCCTGCCAGTTTGGTTTGCTTACCTGTTAAAAATGAAATGGCCGCTGCAATCAGCGCGAGCCCGGTAAGATAAACCCAGAAAATGTGATAAGGAAGGAAGGAAGGAATGGTATTTTGAAAACCAGTACCGTTTAAAAAATGATTGACTCCGAAGAAGCCGATAACTAAGGCATAAAGAACAATGCCAACCCTGTAAATAGATTGAGTGTTCATAGCAATCGTTTTTAATGTTCCTAAATTTAACGAATCTTTCTAACTTTACTTTACCGAAACTAAATTTATCACCATGATTATGTAAACATTTCGGAAAAGGAAGTGAAGGGATAAGGTTTTGTAAAAACGATCTGCTGTGATTACTTCAATTCGCCCGGCACAACGTTTATAATTTGCTTTCTTCCTGCTCTCAGGATACCCAGTGAAGTATTTTTCCCAATAACATTTTCGTTTAGGTATTTATGCAGGTTATCTACGGTGGCTACAGGCTTCTCCTCAAATTCCACAATAATATCGCCCAATTTTAACTGGTTGTTTTGCGCATTCACGTCGGCTGTTATTTCAAAAACATACACTCCTGTTTTTGTCCGCAACTGATTTGCTCCTATCATACGTGGCGTGAGATTTACGGGTTGTGCAGCGATCCCCAAATGTGCTCTTTTCACTTTACCATGCATAATTAGCTGACCCGCCACATAGGTTGCCAGATTGGAAGAAACAGCAAAACACAAACCCTGCGCCGTTGCAATCACTGCTGTATTAACTCCAATTATTTTCCCTTCCGAATTCACCAAAGGACCCCCGCTGTTTCCGGGATTCAGGGCCGCATCTGTCTGGATGACATCATCAATCAGTCTTCCATTATTTGCCCTGAGTGTGCGGCCGGTTGCGCTGACCACACCCGCGGTAACTGTATGTTGCAAACCCATTGGATTGCCTATTGCTATTGCAATCTGTCCTGGTTCAAGCAGGTCTGAATTCGCGAACTGCATTGGTTTCAGATCTTCTTTGTAAACTTTTAATACGGCAATGTCTGTGGATGGATCGGCACCGATCAGGCTGGCATTTAATTCAATTCCATCGGCAAATGAGGTTTTAATGGCATTGGCGCCCTCTATCACGTGATGATTAGTCACCATGTAACCATCGGTAGAAATCACAAAACCTGAACCGGAAGCCGGCATTTCCACCCATTTACCTGTACGGGGATGTTTAGTTTTTTTTGTAACGTGTATATGTGCTACCGCCTGGGCCGCGCTTCTGACAACAGCCGTAATGGTTGTAGAATATGAGTCGAGCAGCTGCCTGTCGTTGGTGGCAATAAAATCGGGATATTCAATTACCTGAGTCATTCTAATAGGAATTCAATAATCAAACCAGTAATATAAACTGAAAATTTGTCTGATTATTCCTTAGGGCCACCCCCGTCACTGCAATAATTAAAGATCTTACCGCTTCTTTGTCAGAGAGTCATTTCTTCCGGCTGGTGTGCCCCGGATTCAGCGGGTGTTTTTGACCGGACCCAGGAATTATTATAAGGGATAAAGCGGTCGCTTTCATTCATAGACGCAAGTGATACGGTATTGTTCATATAACCCGCTAATAAACGGAATGCCCCGGGGTTTTCTTTTTTTAAAATGATGAGGCTGGCATTTGCCCCCGCTTTGGCGGCGATCGGAACGCCACCACCAAGTTCTGCCCAGTGACCACCCAGAATCAGATTTTTCACCGGAGTCCGGTAGTGCGAGATTTTATTCTTCATATTCTTTCTTCCGGGCCTTGCGCCCATCATGGTGCCGTTCTTATTGCCTGTATAACGCCAATGAGTAACCGGAGTTGCTACTTCATAGAATAAAATATGGTCCCGAAGTCCGGGGGCAATTTTTTCTTCCACCCTTTTGATGAGTATCTCAGCCACTTCTTTTTTCAGTTGCTGATAAGCCGCTCCCCTGATACGTTTTCCAAAACCGTCCATCTTTGTTTCCCATTCGTTTTTATAATCCATGCATGCCGGCATATACAGTGTAAGAGTTCCCTGGTTTTCCGGCGCCAGTGATTTATCACGCATGGAAGGCGCGAGGATGCTGATCTCTGAAAGATTCGGATCTCCGCCACTCTGGTCGTTGTAATGCTGATTTTCATCTACCAGATGAACCAGCTCCTCGTTGAAACCAAGGGACTCTGCCGTACAGTCCAGCGCCAGTGAAACGGTTATCGACGAGCTGTATAAATCCGCTTTTCTCAGTTTTTTCTTAAGATCTGAAGGAATGGCTTCAGGCGGCAGCATTTTTTCATATAGCGTTTCGATATCGCAGGCGGCGATTATATATTTACTGTTCAACCGTTGAATTTTACCTCTGTGCTCGAAACTTAGGCCCGTACATCGTCCTTTTTCGAGGAAAATCTCCTTCACCTGACACTGAAGAGCCACGGGGTTCTGGTAATAGTTGACAACGTATTGAAGCCATTGCGGAATGACCTGGCTGCCTCCTTTTGGAGGACTCTGAAAATCATGAAAATAGGACCAGCCGATGGGGATCAGACATCCAAGTAATTCCTGCTCACCTGAAAATATCTTATGCAGACTAGGATTTTTGAAAAACCTGTCAAGTCCTTTTTTCAACCCTTTTTCACCTGAATAAAACAAATACGGAAGAAAGGGAATAGCGAACTCCAGCATTCTGAATTTATTTTTCAACTTCCGAAAGAATGGCATCGTCTCCTCGGAACGAAAAATCCGGTTATAATTTTTAAAAGAGTGGCCAATCTGTCTCGCCTTTAAGAAAAGCTTTTCGATACCTTTTCTTTCCTCCGGATAATCCCGGATCAGCTGGTCCCGTAAATCATCCGGTTGATTAGTAAGCAGATAATCGAAATTTTCCCCCTTATAACGCCGGATCCGTTGTTGTTCCACCGCCTTCGGATGATCACTTCCTATGGCACTGAATAATTTATCCAGCATTCCATCCGGTCCATACTGGTTAAGCCAGTGTATAGCCGTGTCAAAAATAAAATGCTTACGCCGGAATCCTGCCAGATAACCACCCACGCGGGGTTCTTTTTCCAATACGCATACTGAAAGTCCCGCTTTACTAAGTAGTGCAGCTGAAGTCAGGCCCCCTATACCCGCGCCGATCACAATCACATCGTAATATTCCTTAAATTCCTGGGTCCGCATGTCAGTAATTTAACAAAATCTGCCCGGACGAGATAAAAAAAACATTCGGGTAGAAAATGGTAATTTTAACCTATGGTGAATGAGCATGATAAAACCCTTTCGGCCGGTCAGATAATTCAAATAATAAACGACTTTATCCAGGAAGAGTTTGAAGTGGACCCGTCGCGGATTGTTCCATCTGCTGATTTAAAATCCACCCTGGATCTGGACAGCCTGGATTATATCGACCTGGTGGTTGTGATGGAAAAAAACCTGCATATAAAAGTCGATCCTGCTGACCTGGCAGACATTCACAGTATCCAGGACCTGTATGACTATGTTTTCTCCAAAATGGGTCTAAAAGCTTAAAGCCTGAAGCGTAAAGCCCAACGCCTAAAGCCCAAAACCTTTCAAATACAGAATATAGGATTAAACATTCTGCAAGTTTGCTTACTTGCCTGTTATAAATTTAGTTTTAGGCCTCAGGCTTTATGCTTTAAGCTTTAAGCTTGATGGCATGGTTTTATAATCTGGTAGCGGGTAAATTCCACCATAGATGGTTGTAAATGTAAAAACGAAACCAGTTAAAAAAATAATTTCTGCTGCAAAAAAAAGCCCGATGCCAAAGCGGGTAATGCCGATGCTGGCAACCCTGGTTAACAAGGCATTTGACGATCCGGACTGGATCTTTGAGGTAAAATGGGATGGTTATAGAGCCATTGCTATCATGAATGCAAAATCCGTCGTACTCCAATCCAGAAATAACAAATCCTTTAATGAAAAATTCTATCCTGTATATGACGCATTGGTAAAATGCAATCTGCATGCTGTTCTTGACGGAGAAATTGTTGTTATAAATAAAACGGGCAATTCAGACTTTGGTGCGTTGCAGAATTGGAGGAGCGAGGCTGATGGCGAACTGTTTTATTACATATTTGATATTCTATGGCTGGATGGATATGATCTGAAGCCGCTTTCCCTTATGGAACGAAGGACAATTCTTAAAACACTAAAGCTCTCTTCAAACAATTTACGCATCAGTGAGGGATTTGAAGAATCAGGTATCCGGCTTTTTGAATCCGTTAAGAAATTAGGTCTTGAGGGCATCATTGCTAAAAATAAATGGAGTACCTATCATGAAAATGACCGGACGAAGGAATGGCTTAAAATAAAGTCGCATCAGCGTCAGGAAGTAGTAATCGGGGGTTACACGATCAATGATGGGTCTTCCAAATTATTCAGTTCCCTGTTGGTCGGCGTTCATAAAAATGGCAAACTGATATATACTGGCAAAATCGGAACAGGCTTTGACCAGAAAACACAGAAAGAACTGCTGAAGCTATTCAAACCGCTGATTGTACAATCCGCCCCCTTTCAATCTATACCGGATATCAATAAGCCTTCCCGCTTCAGACCCTATCCCCCGAATGCCAAAGCGGTCTGGCTGAAACCAAAACTGATCTGCGAGGTAAGCTTTGCTGAAATGACTTCCGATGGTGTCATGCGGCATCCGTCATTCGAAGGAATGAGAACAGATAAAAATCCGGATGCCGTTGTGTTGGAGAAAGAAATTCCGGTAGATAAAATAAAGCGACGAAAAAAATTAACAGATCAAATCAATATCATCATGGCTACTCCGACAGGTGAACTCAAATCGTTATTGAATCCCTCTGAGGAAACACAGGTGAAAAAAATCAAGGGGCATGAAATAAAATTCACTAACCTCAGCAAGATATACTGGCCCAAAGAAAAACTTACCAAGCGTGACCTGATAAATTATTATTATCAGGTTGCTCCCTTTATTTTGCCCTACCTGACTGGCCGGCCCCAATCACTCAACCGGTTTCCGAATGGAATCACCGGTGAAAGTTTTTACCAAAAAGATGTAAAGGGTAAAGCTCCTGAGTGGATTCAAACTTTTGCCTATCAATCCGAAGCTGACAATCGTGAAAAAGAATTTCTGGTCGCTACTGATGAAGCCAGTTTATTATATATGGCTTCATTGGGCTGTATAGAAATGAATCCATGGTCCAGCACAATTAAAAAACCAGACTACCCGGATTGGTGCATCATAGACCTTGATCCGGATAAAAACCCATTCGACCAGGTTATAGAAACTGCGAGGGTTGTTTATAAATTACTTGAAAGCAACGGAGTCGATTGCTTCTGCAAAACATCCGGGTCTACCGGTATACATATCTACATCCCGCTGGGTGCAAAATATACATATGAAGAATCAAAAGAATTTGCCCGTACTATCGTGACCAGGGTACAGGCAGAAATTCCAAAATTTACGAGCATTGAACGGTCAACGGCGAACCGGAAGGGGAAAATTTATCTCGACTTCCTGCAGAACAGGCCGCAGGCTACGCTGGCAGCTCCGTATTCAGTCAGACCAAAACCCGGCGCCACGGTATCCATGCCGCTTCATTGGGAAGAATTAAAAAAGGGATTAAAGATGCAGGACTTTACCATGCGCAACGCCGTTGCAAGGATCACCGGGGAGGGAGATATTTTCAAACCTGTTTTGGGAAAGGGGATCGATATGAAGAAGGCTTTAAAAGCGTTCTGAAGGCGTACTTGTTAAGTTATTTCATGTTTTAATCCGTCGCATGAAACAGGGCACACGGATTGCACCAAAAACTAAAAGCGTGTTATGAAGTACACAGATCTAAATAAAGTTGTAAGTCCTGTTGTCAACATTTCCGAAAAACAAAGACTGATATCTGCCGTAACCGGAGGCCTTCTCCTGGCAATGGGTGTTTTTGGCTTTGGTAAATCCTCTTTCCGGAGATCTATCCGGATGGCGGCTGGAACATTATTGATATTCCGTGGACTAACAGGATATTGCCCGGTGACAGCATTACAAAATGCTCCTGAAGAAAATCCCGTGGAAGAAAATTCCGGGACGCTTGTGTCAGGGTGAAATGTTCTTCAACTAAGCGACTATTTGTAATTTCATGAATGACTAAGAAACTCATTGTGCTCTCTGGCGCTGGCATCAGTGCAGAAAGCGGCTTAAAAACATTCCGTGATAGTGATGGCCTTTGGGAAGGATATGATGTTAATGAGGTAGCCACACCCGGAGGTTGGAAAAAGAATCCGGCATTGGTTCTTGAATTTTATAATATGCGCCGGAATAATGTCCGTGATGCAAGTCCGAATGCTGCCCATCAGGCTTTAGCAGAACTTGAAAGATATTTCGAAGTGCAAATTATCACGCAGAATATCGATGATCTGCATGAAAGGGCCGGTTCAACACGTGTTTTACACCTGCACGGAGAAATCTTCAAAATGCGAAGTGAGTTAAATGAAAGAGATGTTTACCCCATACGGGAAGATATCAATTTTGGCGACAAGGCGCCAGACGGAGGACAACTTCGACCCCACATTGTTTGGTTCGAAGAGCCTGTTCCCCTGATCGTGGATGCCAGCCGGTTAGTACGCAAGGCGGATATTTTCGTAATCATCGGGACTTCCCTTGCCGTATATCCCGCAGCAGGCCTGATTGATTTTGCTTCACCGGAAATACCAAAATTCATCGTTGATAAAAATATCCCCTACACACGTGGAATTCAAAACCTCTACGCTATTCAAAAACCGGCAACTGAAGGTGTCGGCGAATTAAAGGAACAACTCATGAAGTTCATATAATCCGTAGATCGCATGATTAAGGCAAACAACGAATTCCGTGATTTATACTGGAAAATCTGATTTAGACTCCAAAAACCGTATTTCAGCCTGTTTGCTTAGTAAATATTTTTTCATCATAAGGCTTCTTAAAGCATAACCTTATATTTGCTCATTCTCGAAATCAATAAAAACATTTTCCATGAACAAAGCAGAACTGATTGCAAAATTGGCCGATGACGCGGGTCTCACTAAAACGCAGGCCGGAGCCGCGCTCGATTCATTTACAGAAGCCATAGCCAAAACACTCAAAAAAGGCGACAAAGTAACACTTGTCGGATTCGGAACTTTTTCAGTTTCAAAACGTGCAGCACGTAACGGCCGGAATCCTCAAACCGGTGCAACTATCAAGATAAAAGCGAAAAAAGTAGCAAAGTTCAAAGCAGGCAAAGAACTTGCCAGCCGCGTGTAAAAAGTTTTTCAGACTTATAGAAAAGGACCAGCAAAGCGCGGTCCTTTTTTAGTTGGCAGTTGGCGGTTGACGGTTGACCCCGCACGTGCGGGGACGGTTGACGGTTGACAGTTGACAGTTTTTTGTAAGTGCACTTCCATTCTTCCATACTTCCATTCTTCCATACTTGTGTTCAGTCATCCAGACTTTCTTCTGGCGCAATAAATTCCACGCGGTAGATACGCATCAGTAATATAAAAATTGAAATGAGCAGTGGTCCGAAGATGAGGCCAATAAATCCAAATAACGGCACGCCTACAAATACCCCGAATAAGGTTATCAGCGGATGAACATTCCCGATCCTTCGTTGAAGCCATAGTCGAAAGACATTGTCCATCGTAACGATTACACCCAATCCATATATAAGAATAATGATTCCCTTTGTTGTTTCACCATTTGCAAATTGAATAATGGCAAGTGGCACATAGGCAAGGGAAGATCCGACCAGCGGCAGTATGGACGTAAAAGCAGTCAGCGCGAACCAAAGCAGGGGTTCCCTGATACCCAAAATCAGATAGAGGATCAATCCGGCAACGCCCTGTAACAGAGCAATCAGCGGAATACCCACTGCATTTGATATAACCATTTGGTTCATCTGATGACGAACACGCTGCAGATTGTCCTTTCTCAATGGAAGTACATCCTCCATCCAGTCCTCCAGCTGATTACAATTAGTGAGCATGAAGTACAACAGAAAATACATCACCACCAGAGCCACAATGGAATTTACGGTTGCACCCAGTATCAACGGCAATTGAGACAGGGCCATGCCACTCAGGTTTCGAATCGTATCGGCATTCATAAAATGATATCCGACACGGATCTCTATATTTTTCAGGAAGTCCACCAGTGAGCTGGTGATTTCAGTTGCATGATCTATCACATATCCTATCTTGGAGCTGACAGTATTGATTAGTATGAAAACCGGAAATAAAATCATGATAAATGAAAACAACATCAGAATCAGGGCTGCCGACGCAGGTTTCCATCCTTTCGCCAGCATTTTTTTCATATGCCGTCGCATCAGTACATAAAAAGTGATCGCACCCAGGAAAGAAGGCAGGAATGATTTGAGATAGGTATACAGGATAATAGCCAGCACAGCCAATATCACGATAAAGAAAAACTGTCTGACTTTCTCGGGATCATATGGTTTCATCTCGCGGGTTTATGATTGAAGTTAAGTTACTTTTAAATAAATAATCTGGCATGTAATGATGCAACAGACTACAGACTTCCATACTTCCAGACTTCCAGACTTTCTTGTTACTTTTAAGATAATCTGAAAAATATGCGTACAGGACTTCTTTTGATATTGATTTTTTCTTTACACGGATTTTTGCCCGCTCAGTCGATCCGCCTTTCAGGATTTTACGATAGCAATGTGCTCGAAGAATTGAAAACAGAGAAGGCATTCGATGAACAGATCAGCCGGGAAAATATCGGGAAGACTATGAAGGATCTTTCATCGGTTCCACACCATCTGGGTTCGCCTGGCAGCAGGGAAGTTGCTGAAAAAATTCAACAGAAATTCAGGGAATATGGTTTCGATGTATATATGGATGTGTATCAGGTTTTGTTTCCCGAACCTAAAATCAGGGTACTTGAAATGACGGCCCCCCAGATTTATCACGCATTGTTAAAGGAACCTGCATTAAAAGAAGATGGAACGAGTGGACAGAAAGATCAGCTCCCGACTTACAATGCCTGGAGTGCCGACGGTAATGTAACAGCTGAACTGGTATATGTGAATTATGGTTTGAATGATGATTATGAAGAACTCGCTAAACGGGGTATTGATGTGAAAGGCAGGATCGTCATTGCGCGTTATGGAAAAAGCTGGCGGGGAATTAAACCAAAAATTGCGCAGGAACATGGAGCCGTTGGATGTATTATTTATTCTGATCCCAAAGACGACGGATATTTCCAGGGTGATGTATACCCTACAGGGGCTTTCAAAAGTGAGTATGGAGTCCAGCGCGGTAGTGTAATGGATATGGTAGTATATCCGGGCGATCCCCTGACTCCGGGAATCGGTGCAACCACTGATGCAAAAAGATTCGCTTCTCACAATGAGGCACCCAACCTGCTTAAAATTCCCGTACTGCCCATCAGCTATCACGATGCAAAACCCCTGCTGGAGGCCATGAGGGGTCCGGTGGCACCGGAAGACTGGCGGGGCGCGTTGCCCATCACCTATCATATCGGACCCGGGAAATCAACCGTGCATCTGGAATTACAATTTGACTGGAAGATGGTTCCCTGTTATGATGTAATCGCGATGATAAAAGGCAAGGAGTTGCCCGACGAATGGGTGATACGTGGAAATCACCATGATGCCTGGGTAAACGGAGCCCAGGATCCCATCAGCGGGCAGGCGGCCATGCTGGAGGAAGCGAAAGCCATGGGCGTGATGCTGAAATCGGGTTGGAAACCCAAACGAACTATGGTGTACTGCGCCTGGGACGGTGAGGAACCTGCCTTGGTAGGATCCACTGAATGGGTTGAGGATCACGCTAAATTACTGCAGCAAAATACAGTCGTTTATATTAATTCAGATGCAAACGGAAGGGGATACCTTCAGGCCGGCGGCTCACATGCCCTGGAAGGATTGGTAGATGAAGTAGCTAAAAATATAGCGGATCCCCAAACGGGTGCTAATTTATTTGAAAGACAAATGGCAAAGGACGTCGTAAATGCTGCAAGTCCACAATTGGCAAAAGAAAGAATGGACAAAACCGGTATTCACCTGGATGCATTGGGAACCGGTTCGGATTTTTCTCCTTTTCTGCAGCATCTCGGGCTGCCTGTTTTAAATCTTGAATTTTCTGGTGAAGATAATAATGGTGTATATCACTCCATTTATGATTCATATGACAATTTTATCCGTTTTATTGATCCCGGGTTTTATTACGGAGCAACACTTTCCAAAATGGCGGGACATGTTTCCCTGAGAATGCTTGATGCGGATATATTACCATTTGATTTCCGGATTTTGCATAAAGAGCTCAACACATATACGACAGAATTACAAACGATGATTTCAAATCTCCGGGAGTCAACATCCGTCACAAACGAGATCATCCGGAAAAAATATTTCCTCATTGCAATGGATACTGCAAATTCTTTTTTGCCTCCTGTTCAGAAACAGGAGATTCCCTATATAGATTTCTCACCGTTGCAAAATGCAATCATCAGCTTCGGCAGGGCTGCAGATCATTCATTTGAGGTCATGAATAAAAAAGGAATGACCGAAAAGGAAATGGACAGTTTGAACCAGGTACTATACCGGGCGGAGCAGGAACTTCTGATGGATCAGGGTTTACCCCTCAGACCCTGGTATAAACATGTATTGTATGCTCCCGGATTTTACACAGGTTATTCGGTTAAAACTTTACCAGGCATCAGGGAAGCCATTGAACAGAGAAACTTTCTCCAGGCGGAAATTGAAATCAAACGCGCGGCCATTGCCATTAATAAACTGGCCGGATATCTGCAGCAATTGTGAACGCAGTTGACGGTTGACGGTTGGCGGTTAAAGAATAGTTTTAGGTTTTACGCTTTAAGCATTCTGCTTATTTAGGATAAACAAAAGTTTGTTTTACCTGTTCGGATCTCCAGACAAAAATTATCCACGCTGAGGTGTAGGTTAATCTGAGAATCTGCGTGTACATATCCCGTCTGATACTAATCATTTCCGCCGGCAGATTCAGGAAGTGGTAAATAAATAACAGGGTAGAAGTTACAATAATATAAATCGCGGCATAATAAATAAACAGTGTTGGGAAAATATCCCTTCTTCCAAAAAACCAATATATCAGGGCACCCGTGCCGGCCATGGCAAATAAGGAAAGGAATAATTCAATAATAAAAAGAACCTGATATTTCGCTCCGCCTAATTGTTTTAGGTGCACCCATGTTGACTCTAAAAAATAATTTGCATGCCAGAAGTAATAAATCTGAATGACGAATCTTGCCAGCAGATTGATTCCTAAAAACATGACCCATCCACTCAGAGGCATTCCCGGATTACTGCGCTGATCAATCGTTTTAGAATGTTTATTTAAAAAACGGAATAAGATCGTAAAGAGCAGCCCGAAGAAAAAACTTAACCAGATGCTCAGCCAGTTAAAATCGGAACCTGATGCCTGGTTTTCGCCATTTGCAAAACTGTTAAGAAATGTCAGAGATAAAAAAAAGACGAATATTCGGCGCACATGAGTTGGTTCGGCTTCATCAAACATAATAAATTAAACGCATTCGTATTCACCCGGGTTGAATCAATTTCCATTTCACGCAACCCGGTTTATAAAAGATCGTACTCACTATTAAGCGCTTAATTTTTCATCAAAATCAGGTAACAATTTACATATCATGCGTTTAAGATTTATTTTAATTCCGTTCCTTTCCATAATAGTACTTGGCACGTTTAATTCATGTTCAAAGAGTTCCGGCGGCGGATATGGCAGCACGACACCACCCGCCACCGTTCCTCCTGCGAATACTCCCGTCCCTGCATTTCAATTAAAAACCGATTCCCATTTTGGGTCAATTCTTGCAGATGCGAACGGAAACACACTTTATTTCTTTTCACTGGACGCCGATGGGAAATCGGCGTGCACTGCCGGTTGCCTGGCGGTCTGGCCCGTGTCCTATAATGCCGGTACCACATTGGGTGCAGGATTAATGGCTTCGGATTTTTCAAGCATTACACGTTCCGATGGTAGTAAGCAGTCCACCTATAAGGGATGGCCGCTATATACGTACGCCGGGGACGCCGCTCCTGGTGCCGTAAACGGTGATGGAATTGAGGGCGTATGGTTTGTAGCAAAGCCGGATTATACCGTAATGCTGGCAGTAACACAACTCGTGGGAATTGACGGAGTAGAATACGATAGTACACTAAAGGCCGGCACAGGTGCCACTCTGTACATGACGGATGACCGCGGAGTTACCCTGTATTCACTTTCCATTGATAAATCGGGAAAGAATAATTATACTTTGCCGGATTTCAGCAATGACGCCGTTTGGCCAATAGTACAAATTAGCACGATACAAAATGTACCTTCAGTATTGGATAAATCAGCCTTTTCAAGTATAACTGTATTTACAAAACCTCAACTGACATATAAAGGATGGCCGGTATACAAGTTTGGGGCCGACGCGAATACAAGAGGTAACACAAAAGGCGTAAGCGTTACGATTCCGGGTACCTGGCCCGTGATGGACCAGGCGACTAAGCCAGCACCGCTATAATTATTTCATCCGATAGACAGCAGAAAACTTTGGATAACATTATTCAGATCATAGAGGGCTGCAAAAGGCAGGAACCGAAGAGCCAGAAGATGCTCTACGAGAGGTTCTATGGTTATGCGCTGAAAATAGCTTTTCGCTACGTATACCGTTATGATATCGCAGTGAATGTTACAAACGATGGGTTTGTTAAAATATTCCGTCATATAGAGAGGTTCCGATATGAAGAGGAAGAATTTCCTGAAAGGCTTATGATGGCCTGGATGAAACGGATTGTGATCAACACATCTATCGATGAGCTGCGAAAGAATAATATGACACCGGAAATTGGCGGCATACCGGAATATGTGTGGGAAGAACCTGATAACAGCCAAAAAGCCGACCACCTTTTGTTATATAAAGAACTGATCAGTTATGTAAAGAATCTTCCGCCGATGTACCGGGTTGTGTTCAATATGTTTGTAATAGACGGTTGCACCCACTTCGAAATTGCTGATACTCTGGGCATTTCAGTAGGTACATCAAAATCGAATTTATCACGCGCCAGAGGTATTTTACAAAAGATCATAAAAGAAAAAGAGGAGGCCAAATCATGGAGCATATAGAAAACGATATGGATGACCTGTTCCAAAAAGCAGGGGAACTGTATCCGCTCAAAACCACCGGATCGGACTGGGATGCCGTGGCTGGCAAACTACAGAACGAAAGTTCCGGTGAGGTCCATGATCTGACCGGATCAGCTGCGGTACCCACCAGCAGAAAAACATGGTTATTCCTTTTGTTACTGATTCCGCTGGGCCTTGGTATATACTATTTTTCAGGAAATCTGAATCCGGAACGTCAAAATTCCGTTTTAACAAAACCCCTGAACGGCTCTGCTGGTCAGAACAAAATAAATAGCGTGATTCCGGATAACCAGGTGGTGCCCGCCGGACCAACGGATAACAGTAAGCGAGATAACAATAAAGCAACAGCGTCTGATAATATTCAGGGTGAGCCCGGTAAAAAGAATAATTCCGCAAACAGTAGTATGAATGGAAATCCATCAACGAAAAACAGGAAACTGATCTATGTTGCTGTCGGAGGAAAACGATTAACGGAAAACAATATGCTGAATTCCGAAAATCAAATATCATCTGCCGATGATAAGTCGAAATCAGATCTGAATTCCATTAATTCAGGCCAGGGTTCAAAAGATCCAAAGACAGTTGATGCGAATAATACAATTGATAATTCATCTTCTTCTGGTAAATCGGAACCAAAAACAGCCGTCGCAGTGATTCCACCGGTTATGGCAGCACAAAATGAGAAAGCCAGTGTCGGGAATAATACAGACAAAACAGCATCCTCAAAAAAGGCATCGGCGGACAGTTCGCAGACAAAGAAGAAAACAAATACCGCTTTGAGGCAGTCGAAAGGGTTTTATGTCGGTTTATTCGCAGGTCCGGATGTAAGTACCGTGAAGTTTCAGTCAGTTAATAACCTTGGATTTAGCCTGGGTGCCATCATCGGTTATCGTTTCAGTAACCGGTTGTCTGTTGAAACCGGATTGACATGGGATAAAAAATATTATTATTCGAGTGGTGAATACTATAAAGGTGTTACGCTTCCTGCAAATACAACACTGGATGGGAATTGCAGCATGTTTGAAATTCCGGTTGATATCCGACTGGATTTCGCCACGAAAAAGAATCACGGTTTTTTTGCAAAAACAGGATTGTCTTCTTATTTGATGACTTCGGAGAACTATACATTTAATTACCCTAACTACAGCAGGCCATGGAAAAACGACTCACTGAAAAATAATATATTCAGTATCCTTCAGGTAAGTGGTGGTTATGAACGTGTAATTAATGACAAAACCAAAATACGAGTGGAACCCTATGTGAAAATTCCCCTACAGGGGGTAGGTAAAGGCGATATGCCGATTGCGAGCTTTGGCATATACATAGGTATCACACACTCTTTCCGCTAACGCTGACCATAAGAAATCTTTCATGCGAAAAAAATATTTTTTCGGCATAGGCATTTTATTGATTTGTCTGGCCGGCTGGGGATTATATATAGTATACAAGCCACACCGGAATGTGGAAGGGGAAGATGCAGTAGCCACACTGACCGCAACGAGCCTGTACAATGATTTTTCGACAAATGAAACGCACGCAAATCAAAAATGGGTGGGTAAGATTTTAGAAGTAAAAGGAGTCCTTTCGTCTGTCACGGAAGCTGGTAATTATGTTTCACTGAATCTGGCTGCTACGGCGGATGGAGGTGTGAATTGCAGCGTGTTGAAAAAGGATATGCCTGAAAGTAATAAAATCAGTAAAGGAGATTCCATTATTGTTAAAGGCAAATGCACGGGTTTTCTGATGGATGTCAACATGGTTGATTGTATAGTAAAAAAATAGTTCCGCCGACAACATCTCATTTATGAAGAAACAATTCGCTATCATACTGGTGATCACCGCCTTTCCGGCAATATGTATCGTTGCATGTACAAAAGAAAACATACAAAATATTCTACCGATTTCCTGTGATACGGTTGACATGCAGTATACCAGAGACATTGTGCCCATTCTCGAAGGAAATTGTTACCGCTGTCATGGAACAGGTAACACAGAAGGCAGTCATGGCATTCTCCTGGAGGGGTATGAAAACATTAAACCTTATGCAGACAATGGCAAGCTCTACGGAAACGTTGCGCACTTGCCCGGATTCGTTCCCATGCCGTATGAATCGCAAATGCTGGATCAATGCACCATTGATAAAATACACGATTGGACACTACAGGGGTCACCTAATAATTAAAATGGAATGATTATGCATTTGAAGTATTACATTTTTCTGATTACGATTTTCTTCTCCTTGAAGGGGATTTGTCAGAACTACACGACTAAAACCGGTTTTATTGGTTTTTACTCGAAAACCCCCTTGGAAGATATCCGGGGTGAAAACAACCAGGTATATGCTGTTTTAGATCCTGCCAGTCATCACATGGCCTTCGCCGCACTACTGAAAGGATTCATTTTTCCCAAAGAATTAATGCAGACGCACTTTAATGAGAACTATGTGGAAAGCGATAAGTTTCCGAAAGCAACATTTTCCGGGACTTGCACGGGGGATATGGATTTATCCAAAGATGGCATTTATCAGGTAGTCGTCAAAGGGGATCTGAGTTTACACGGAGTAACAAAACCGCTGGAAACCACCGGGCAGCTTGAAGTAAAAAACGGAAAGATCACGGGGTCTTCCGCTTTTAAAGTCAAACCCGAAGATTATCAGATAACCATTCCCAGTATAGTGAGAGAAAAGATCGCGCAGGAAATCGATGTGAAGGTTCAAATTATCTGGACGAGAAATTCATAAAATAATAAATATGCGGAAGATCTATTTCAGCCTGATATGCCTAATCATTTCATATCAGTCAATCGCACAGGATAGTCTGCTTCGTTCTGTTAGCGACTCTTTATCGGCTGCAGGCGGAACACAATATGTTGCCGGAACTTTCAAGGCGTTGTACATCGTAAATATGAAAACGATTGAAGCGCCGGCAGCGGGTGCATTGAATTTTGAAATACAACACCGTTTCGGAACGATCAACGAAGGTGCCTATCATCTTTGGGGATTGGATTTTGCAACGCTTCGACTCGGCCTGGACTATGGGATCAGCGACCGTCTTTCCGTAGGTATTGGCCGAAGTTCTGTACTGGAAACATTTGATGGTTATGTGAAATATAAATTATTAAGACAAACAGACAATACGGGCAGCGTGCCCGTATCCATAGCCTTGCTGGGTACGTCCAGTTATTACACAGAAAAAATAACTGACCCGAAACTGGACAGCGCTTATAAGAGTGCATACCGTTTAGCATATACTGCACAAATAGTTATTGCGAGGAAGTTTAGCAGTAATCTTTCCATTCAGATTACTCCGACTTTTATCCATTACAATCTGGTCGATTCTGCCAGAGATCATAATAATGTTTTTGCCCTTTGTGCAGGTGGCCGGTTTAAGATCACAAAACGGATGGCCATTACGGCAGAATACAATTATCTATTTCCAAACCAGTTAAATTCGTATACGGGATTGCCACTACGTAATGCACTTTCATTTGGCTGGGATATAGAAACAGGAGGGCATGTATTTCAGCTTGTTTTTACCAATGCGCAGACCATGAATGAACCGCAGTATATAGGCCAGACAACAGGAAGCTGGGGTAATGGAGATATTTATTTCGGATTCAATATTTCGCGCATATTTAATTTGAAACCACATAATAAGCCTAAAGCGTAAGGCACAAAGCTTAAAGCCAAATTTCATTTACCTGAATATATAGAACTGATTATTTTTGTTTCAGATGAGCGGGAATAAAATTCAATTGTTGTAAAATTATAAAAAGCTTTATGCTTTGCGCGTTTCGCTTTAAGCATAAATGTCTGGATTAACAATATACGGCAGCCTCTCTCCTCTCAAACCGGCGACGATATTTTTTGCCGCAAGCAGCGACATGGCCGCACGGGTTTCTTCCGTTGCCGATCCGATATGCGGCAGCACGCAAACATTAGGCATGAAAAGCAGCGGATGATCTGGCCGCATTGGTTCAGGATTCGTCACGTCCAGACCGGCACCCCAGATGGTTTTCTTTTCCAATGCTTCAGTCAGATCGGTTTCATTATGAATTGCACCACGAGCCGCATTGATAAAAATGGCTGTGGGTTTCATCTTCGCGAAAACAGCTTTATCGAATTTTCCTTTGGTTTCCGCTGTCAGCGCTGTGTTAACGGAGAGTACATCACTTCTTTCAAGTAATTCATCAAATGACACCCACCTCGCCTGTAATTCTTTTTCAGCATCTTCATTATGATTGCGGTTATGATAAATGATTTTCATGTCAAAGGCTGCAGCAGCCCGTTTGGCCAGTTCAAAACCAATTTTACCCAATCCATAGATGCCCAACATTTTGCCACGGATATCGATACCCAGGTTGGCTGTCGGTTCAAAAAAACCCCAGCCACCCTGTTGAATGGTTCTGCACATGTAAAAAGCTTTGCGGGATGTTGCTAACATTAACAAGAAAGCAATATCTGCAGTTGCATCACTTAACACTCCCGGCGTGTTTCCAATTGGCATCTTCATTTCGGTTGCGGCTGCAACATCCACATTGTCATAACCCGCGCTATGCAGACTGATCACTTTCAAATGTCTGACAGCATGCAAAAATGTCTTGTCAATCTTATTCCCACCCGCGCTTAAAAATGCATCTGCATTTTTGCAAAATGCGATTAGCTCTTCCGGAAGAAGATCTCTTTTTTCTGTCCACTCTGAAATTTCAACCGCCGCCTCACGCAAATATTGTAATCCGGCCTCGGGAATTTTCCTGCTGATAAATACTTTCATTTATATAATTCTTCTGATGAAACCACAAATAATCTGCCTGATTTACTTTCTTTCCAATTTAATCACAAATCCACCGCCGGCAGACAACGGGATATCTAACATGGTCGTCGGATCTGCACTGATTGTTGTGATTAATATTCCATTCGGATTAAAAGGCGATTTCAAATTGTCCTGATAAATAGTCGCCCGCCAGGTATCTAATTCTCCCACGGCGGAAACCGGATTTAATTTCAATTCTCTGGATGAATTTCCCGTGATGCCTCCAATCCACCAGTCATTTCCTTTTTTTCTCGCTACTATTAAATATTGATCCGGTTTGCCGTCAGGTACTATTGTCTTATCCCAGGTAACCGGAACCTGTTGAATAAACTCAAACCCAGGCTGACCTTCATATGCTTCGGGATAATCACATACCATCGCATTGGCATTTTCCAGAACCACATACATGGCGAGCATATGAGATCTTGTTCCAAGCACCAGCGGCCTTGTATACTGGGCCCGGAATTGATCCGGGGTAACCGCGCGGAAGCCGCCCAGGTGATAGTCCGTACTGCCGGCTATCAAACGTGTGAAAGCAATATCGAGATCGTGATCCGGGTCTACGCCCTTCGGATTCCATTTATCCGCCTCATAATTCAAAGTGGCTTCTCTGGTAAATTCATTCGGATATGTTCTGCTGAGGCCGGTTGGTTTGTATGCTCCATGAAATTGTATATGTAAATGATGTTTCGCCGCTTTTTGAAGAATTTCGGTTTGCATGTTCACCATTTCCTGATCATCCCTGTTCATAAAATCCACCATCATCCCGGACAATCCCCATTGTTCAAATAATGTAAAGGCACTATCCAGTTTTGGATAAAGCGCCTTCCAGTGAACCCATACCCTGACGCCAACTCCCTTGCTGTGTGCATAATCGCAGACCTGCTTCATATCCAGGCCCGGCATAGGTTTGAGCACATTGCTATGAGGCCCGGGCATAAAACTGATTCCGTCGTCCTGGTACCATTGGTGAAGCCCGTATTCCACCACGGAATGGTAATCAATTTTATTTCTTGCACAGAAGTCAATATAGTATTGTTGCGTGACGAAATTGTTTCCGGGCGCATTCAGCGTATCTGCGGTGACGTTCCCGTTCCACCAGGGGAAAGTCGTTTTGCCCGGCTTCAACCAGCTCAGATCGCCGATCCGGTTGGGCGGCGATAGATCCGTTAGCAGATTGGTCTCTAAAAATTTACCGGCACGATGACTGATTAGTATAACCCGCCAGGGACTTACATGCGGCAATAACGCAGCAACGGCAAGTCCCGGTCTTGATGGGTTGGGTGATAGTTTCGACACAAGTCCGGATTTCGTTTTTACCAGATACATGCCCGCATAATCCAGCAGCGCGGCTTCTGTGATAGACAGATAGGTGTTATCTGAAAATGAAAATGAAAATAATATAGGCATATCCATAAGACTGTCTGTTGGCAGGTCACGGTATGCACGGTGCAGATAATTTCCTTCGTGTGCATTTTCAAATCCGTCAAGAATCAACGCATGCACCGCCGGATTTCCGGTTATCTGAAACTCGTCTTTTTCTTCTGCGAGCATGAGTGAATCTTCCGCGTTCTTTGGAAATTCGTACCGAAATGCGATGCCGTCGTTAAATGCACGAACACGTAATATCCAAACACGTCCCGGTTTATGCAATTCTCTCAAAAACAAACTGACCTGACGAAAGGAATCGTTCACATTAGCAGATCTGCCTATCATTAATTTATATTGCTCGGCAGAATCCATGCGCGCTGAAGTTTCCAGCCTGACGCCATTATCCGGCGAACCGTCATTGAACACCAAATTTAGCGTTGAAAAATCTATCAACGTTTTGCCTTCATAACGGACACTGTAACCCGGTTTGCCCTGACGGATCTCGAATTCAAAAACTATTTTTTTATCAGGACTGAATAAACGCAATGGTGAACGAAAACACCAGGCATGAACAGAAATAATCATCAATGCAATAACCGGTATGACTGATTTTATCTTAGAACGGGATTCTGACATCATGAAATTTTAATGGAACCTGAGCACAACAACTAAACCGACGGCATTGATTATATTACTTTGAACAATTCACCATCCAGCGAATACCAAAACGGTCCCTGAAATTGCCATGCCAGTCTCCCCAGAATTGCTTCTTGAAAGGAATATGGACGTTACCTCCAGCACTTAGTCTGTCAAAAATATTTTTTGCAGCCTCTTCATCATGCAACCCCAGAGATAAAGCAATATTGCTGGTCAAGGGTTCATTTTGCCCTTTAGGCATTACATCGCTCGCAAACAGGGTGCTGCTGCCAAAAGAAAAACGTGCATGCAAGATCTTATTTTTAAAATCTTCGGGAACGTTCATTGCAGGGTTATCGTAGCGGGATACAATTTCAATCTGCCCGTTCAGTATATCACTGTAGAAATGCAGCGCTTCTTCGCAATTGCCCTGGAAAGAAAGATAGGGCATCATCTCAAGTTGGATATTTGACATAACTTTTTTGTTTTAAATATACAACTAAGCCAAAAGCCCAAAGCCTAAAGGCTAAAACTTCTTTTAAGCCCAAGGCCTAAGACTTCTTTTAGGAAGCGTCCATTCTAATTCTTATTCGATAACAATATTCCGGATTCGTTTTGACCTTAAGCTTATATTAGTTTTAGGCTTTGAGCTTTAGCCTTTAGGCTTTAAGACCTAAATTGCAATATGAATGTTCAGATAGAAGCCGGCTGGAAAAAAGTACTCGAAGCCGAATTCAATAAACCTTATTTTTTACAGATCGTGCATTTTCTGAAGACGGAAAAGATTCTTGGCAAAATAATTTATCCGCCGGGAAGTCAGATTTTTAATGCTTTTGAAATGAGCCCTTTTGAAAAAACTAAATTGGTTATCCTCGGACAGGATCCTTATCATGGTCCGGGTCAGGCGCACGGATTATGCTTTTCGGTGCCGGATGGGGTTCGGCCACCACCTTCTCTGCAGAATATTTTTAAAGAATTGAATACGGATATTGGTATGCCGGTTCCGCAAACCGGCAACCTGAGCCCCTGGGCGAGACAAGGCGTATTATTACTCAATGCTTATCTGACTGTGCTGGCCAATGTCCCGGCCAGCCATTCACAGGCGGGATGGGGAGAATTTACGGACACAGTGATTCAGAAACTTTCTGATTTAAAAAAAAACCTGGTGTTTCTTCTCTGGGGAAAATTTGCACAGGAAAAACAATCCCTGATCGATGAAACCAAACATTATGTTTTGAAAGCGGCCCATCCATCTCCTTTTTCTGCTGACAAGGGATTTTTCGGATGCCGGCATTTTTCGAAAGCCAATACTTACCTTATGAAAAACGGAATGGATCCGATCGATTGGAAACTATAACCACCAAATAAATCTTCTTGAAAGCTTTTAAAAATATTTTCGGCAGAATCTGGGCGGCCTGGGGTGCATTGGTTTTCGTTTCAACCATGCTTATTTTCCTGATTCCCTTTTTTCTTTTTATTTATTTTCAGAAAGATCCTTTAAAAACAAATCGTTTTATACGTTACTCAAGGGTTTGGATGGACATTTTCCTTGGCCTTGTCGGCTGCCCATTGACCATTCGCGGCCGCGAACATTTTAAGAATGATAAAACCTATATCGTCGTTTGTAATCATAATGCACTGATTGATGTGCCGGTTTCATCACCCGGTATTCCCGGAGGAAACAAAACCATTGCAAAGGCCGAGATGGCAAAAATTCCCCTGTTCGGACTCATTTACCAGACAGGCAGCATCCTGGTTGACAGGAAAAATGAAAAAAGCAGGCGTGAGAGTTTCATAAAAATGAAGGAAGTTTTGGACATGGGAATGCATATGTGTATTTATCCGGAAGGAACCAGAAATACTTCGGCCGAACCGATCAAACCTTTTCACGACGGCGCCTTTCGGCTTGCTGTGACTACAGGCCATGCGATTATTCCCATGATCATTTTCAATAGCAGGAGAGCCAATCCACCCGATAAAGGTTTTTATCTTATGCCCGTACGATTAAAAATGGAATTTCTTCCCGAAGTGGAAGTAGCGCCGGACGAAACCGTAGAACATTTAAAAGCGCGCGTCTTCGAACTGATGAAAAATTTTATCGTTCAGCATCAATAGAACGTGCGCGAGCGATTTATATGCAGATCACGCAGAATCCCGGATTTGGGACTGATCGTAATATTGAAAGAACGATAATATCCAACGGGTGTGACATTGATGGAGAGTTGCCAGCAGTGCATATCCCGTGAAAGAAAGGTCGTGAGGTTATTCATCACCAGTTTTTTTACATCGTAGTAACAATTAAAACCCACTTTCCATTTTTCTGTGAGATTAAAATCTCCATTTAAAATAAGGGCAGAACTGGTTTGGGTTACATATCTGCTTACAACAAATGTGTTCGTAAAACTATACGCAAATGAAATATTGACTGACCAGGCAATATTGAAATCGACGTATTCTGCCGGATGATTTCGAATATAAGCCAGTTCTGCCTGTTGTTCGTCAATGGTCATCGGCATCTGATTGTCCACCGTGTTTTGATTTTGATCGTTTTTCTTCGGATCGATGGGTTTACTTTTAAAGGACGTTGATATTGAAATATTACCACCGATAATTCGCCCCAGGCTGAATCCTTTACCTTCCCAGGCATATTTATTGATATTTATTCCAAGTGTATCGTGCTGGTAAGGATTTAATGTGGTTGTAGCAGAGATATTGACATTCTTAAATAAGGTACTCCGCAAATAAAAATAAATAGGACTCAGTTTAAAGGAATCGGCCAGGTAATTATAACTTCCGTTAAAACCAAATCCGTCGATCAGTTTTACTTTTTCGTTCGCGCCCGCCGTGGTATCCGTTTTCGACTTTACTTTCATTTCGATATTGTTATCCACACCAAAACTTAATCCGCCAAATGTTCCGGGCGAAAACGCGCTGTATATATTTCCGTTAAACTGGTTAATGTTCTGAACGTTTCCTTCTTTTGTATACTGGACATTCTGATAATAACCCTTGGACAGATCCGGTGAGTATGAAAAACTGATGGTAGGCCTTACTGTGTGACGAATGCCGAGTATCTTACTATTCTTGCCAAAATGCTGGAATGTTCCAAAAATTGCGGTGCTCAGGCTTAGTGAGAAGGCCACGTTGTTGGCAAAATATACCCCTTTTTGCGAAGTCGTATCCAGCTTCGGATTAGCCGTATCCCTGTCATCCCAGGCGTAATAATATTTCGTATTAAATATCCGGTTTTGAAAACTCACGCCCGGTGTTATTTGCAAAAATCCCAATTGCGGAAGAGCGAGCGTAATCGGAACATTATTTTGTGCACCCCATTTAAATGTGTCGAGCGCGTGACTAAAGCTCGATAAGGAATCATAAAAACTGGTTGCACCTGAAATATTCGTATTCAGTCCGATGCCCAGTTTCTGATACCATTTCGGAATGCCGACATAATCTTTGGTAGCGAACGGATAAATGGTGATAGCTGTAAAACCGATAGAAGGCGCAGTGATATTTACCAGGCCGGACACATTATCCTGGTTATGGTTTGCGTTGACCGTTAAATTGTATTTGCCTTCATCAAATGTTTTTGAATACGCAATAGATGAACTGATCTGGTTATTATAAACGGCCGTCGGGTTTGTAATGTTGGCGTTATTAAATTTTGCTGACATCAGGTTCACGTTCGCGGAAAAGTTTTGTCCGGGATGTGCCTTACTGTCCACGTTATGCGCCCATTGAAAGTTATAAGTCTTGGTGGTGGTATATGCATCTTCACCCGAATTATTGAGTATCCGGGTATTTTGGTAAATAAAATTCATCCGTCCGCTAAAACGGTAACGGACACGGTATTCGGGTGTAAAATACAGGTTGTATCCCCCATAGGAATATATGTTGGCCCTGACCGCCACATCAAAATTATCATTCAGCACTTTGTAATAGCCAAGCCCCTGCAGCCCCAGGCCATATTGAGAACTCACGTCGAAGGTCGGTGGCAGAAATCCGGAATGTCTTCCCTGGGAAATCGGGAAATACCCAAATGGAATATAAATCGGGATTGGAACACCTTCAAACTCGGGATGCACAGGCCCTGTGATCGCCATTTGCTTATTGATCAGTTTCATCTTATTTGTGCGGAATGCAAAATGGGGTGTATCCAGATTACAAGTCGTGAACCGGCCGCGGAAAGCATAATAGTCATTCTTGGAAATCTTCTTCATCTTCTCTCCCATCACATACATTTCACCGCTTTGAGTAAATGTATTGAGGGTGATCCCCTTTTTCGTTTTCATATTGAAGACCATGGAATCCGACTCCATTTTTGTTTCGGCCTGGGTCATCTTCGGCCGCCCGATCATAGCGCCGGAAGTATCCCGCGAATAAGTTGCCAGGAGAAGACTATTGGCCTGATCCATCCTGATATTATAGGCATCCAGTTCAATATCCTTGAATTTAGTATTGGCCTTATTATAAAGTGTAATGTTTTTGGTTGGCACGTCGAGAACCACGGAATCCTGTGCACTGTAAGAGATGGGAGCATCGAGCGAATCTTTGGAATAAGGGGCATGAATCGTGTCGACCTGCAATCTGGTACTATCGGAATGAAAAGGAAGGGTATCCAGCAGTGCTGAATCAATGATAACGGTATCTTTTAAAGGAGAAATGTTTTTTTTCGGAATGGTATCCTGAATATCCGGCGGCGGCTTGTCACGGTTTCTGTAATAACGAGCTGAACTGTTAACAGTTACACAAAAGAATAGCAATGTTAAAATCAGCGTGGAAAGGTATTTTAAACTAATTTTGCCCCCGTTGTTCATACATTACAATGGTACAAAAATAGGGGTATCTATCTAAGTATTTAAGAAGATTAACATCTTGACAGTCAAAAGATAACTATGGTGAGAGCACTAGTTGGCCTGTTCATTTCTGTTTTCATTTTTTTTACTTTTTCGTCTTTTCATCCGGGTGGTCATCCCGATGCGATTAAATTACGGACCATCGTTATCGATCCGGGTCATGGCGGAATGTTTTCCGGCACCCGCGGATTAATCTCATCAGAAAAAGATGTGACGCTGGAAATTTCACTCAAACTCGGAGAAGCTATCAAGGCAAAATTTCCCAATACCAAAGTAGTTTTTACCAGAACTACCGACGCCTGTGTACTCAATGCCACCAATCTGCACGATGATCTGCACGGCCGCGCACAAATTGCGAATCAGGCGAAAGGAGATTTGTTTATCAGCATTCATTGCAATTCCACCCGTCAGCCCGCAGGTGGTTACTATGAGAAAAGAGTGATCGGCCATAAAAAAAAGCTGGTCTATGTGGGTAAGGGCTCAAAGAAAAAAAAGAAATGGATCAATGCGCCCATTTATGAATCATACTGGGTAAAGAACACAAGAGTAGGAACAGAAACATATATCTGGAAAGCCGGGAAACAGGAGAATAAGAATGATGCCATAAACGAACGTGAGGAAAGTGGTGAGAATGTGGCCGACAGCACAGACAGTGCGGCAGCAGAGGCAGCCTTTGATCTGACATCTCCGGAAGCGCGCATGCGTGCCGCCTTGTATGAGAAAAAATATTTTGATAACAGCGCTCTTTTTGCAACCATGGTGGAAGAATCTTTCGCGGCGGCAGGCAGACAGAGTTACGGTGTTAAACAACGGGATGTGGGCATCCAGGTGCTTCAGGCCACCGGTATGCCAAGTGTTTTAATAGAAGTGGGTTTTTTAAGTAATAAAGAAGAAGAAGAATATCTGAACAGTAACAAGGGACAGGATGAAGTGGTTGAGAATATCGTAGACGCACTGGAACGTTATAAGAACCAGGTCGAAGGCAACGCCCCCGTTGCACCTGTCTCGGTTCCGGATTCTTCTCATCAATAAAGGAGTAGTGGCCCACAACAGGGAACGATCTTTTTGCTTAGGTTTGTAGCGCATACTTGATGTGGCAGCGGCTATTTTAAACAAAACTGCGAATGAAAATTACGAACGAAACAAAAATTGGTGCACTGACGTCGATAGCCATCGTGCTGCTCATTCTGGGATTCAATTTTCTGAAGGGAAAGGACCTTTTTTCACACAGCAAGAAAATATATGCTGTATTCAAAAATGTAGACGGTCTTGAACTTTCGAATTCTGTTAGTATTAAAGGTTTGAATGTAGGAAGCGTTTATGCTATCAAGGCCACAGATCCAAATATAGACGGCATTCTGGTCACCATCAGCATGAAACAGGATGTAAACATCCCAAAAAACTCCTCTGCCGTGATCAAATCGGGACTGATCAGTTCATCCAATATAATTATCAACAAGGGAGATGCTACGGATATGCTAAATGATGGTGATACACTTCAGACTGCAGATCAGGGCAGCCTCCTGTCGGAAGTCCAGGGCAGGCTTGCGCCAGTCATGAAGAGTCTTGACAAAACGCTGAGCTCATTGGATTCACTGATCCTTCAGATTACAAAAATGTTTAACCCGGAAGTCAAAAATAATTTTGCGGCCATCATCAGCAACCTGGCCAAATCATCAGCTTCTCTTCAGATCATGCTGAACGACCGGACCAGTTCACTCGCTCATACCATGATACACCTGGATAGCTTTACAAATAACCTGGCCAGTAATAATCAACGGATCACAGGAACCCTTGACAATCTTGAAAAGACCACCGGTAAACTGGCCAATGCCCAGATAGACGAAACCCTGGCGAGCGCACAGAATGCGATGAATTCACTCAGGGATGCGTTGAATAAAGTTAACAGCCCGAATGGAACACTTGGACTATTACTAAATGATAAAAAACTTTACCTCAACCTGGAAAGCACCACGCGGAGTCTGAATATTTTACTGGACGACCTGCGTATGCATCCGAAACGTTATGTAAACATTTCTGTTTTTGGAAGCAAGGATAAGAAAGGACCTTTGATGGCCCCCCTGAATGACACCAGCGCCAATTCGAATCCGCCAAACAAAAAGTGATGAAAAAACCGGCCCTTTTTCTGGCCTTACTGATATGTTGCATGTCAGGATTTCAATCCTTTGCACAGATTGCTGTTAATTTCAAGTCCAAAACCAGCGACAGCACGCAAACCATTTATATCTGGCATTCCGATACGCTGCGTCAGAAACAAAAGGATTCTGTTGACATACAATCACTGTTCGGCCACGTAAAACTGCAAAGCGATAAAACACTGTTTTATACCGACAGTCTCGCGATGAATCACAAGGACAACACGATCGAAGCTTTCGGCCATGTGCATATCAACGACAAGGATTCAACCGATATATACTCGGATTACATGAAATATTTTGTTGACACCAAGCAGATTATTTTTCAGAAAAATGTCGAGTTGAAAGACGGGAAAGGCACTTTGACCACCGACGAATTACATTACGACATGAATGCGCATATCGGGGATTATTATAACGGTGGAAAAGTGGTCAATAAGAATACCGTCGTCACGAGTAAGGAAGGGACTTATTATGAGGCAACCAAGGACGTTTATTTTAAAAAGAATGTCAAGCTGAAGGATCCCGCATATGATCTGACGGCAGATTCATTACTTTATAATTCAGAAAATCAGCTGGCCACTTTTATTACCTTAACTCATATTGTTGACAGCTCCGGCAGAACAATCGATACCAGGGACGGATATTATGATCTTAAAAATCACCGTGCGAACTTTGCGAAACGTCCAACTATAACCGACAAATCAGAATCGATCACAGCCGATCGTATGCGATTTGATGATAGTACGGGTGTTAATATTGCGCAGGGAAATGCTGTTTTCCGCGATACGGTTCAAAATCTGATGCTTATTTCCAATCTGATGATTGCGAATAGTAAAGAGAATACTTTTTTTGCCACAGAGAATCCACTGATCATTTTAAAACAGGACAAGGACTCCATTTATATTACCGGTGATACGGTTTTTTCAGCGCGAATTCCTGATTCAGTTTTGAACCGACCCGATTCCGTACAGGGTGCGGAAATCGTGCGAACCGCAAAAAATCCGCACGACAGCAGTTTACGCTATTTACAGATCTATCACCATGTGAGAATTTTCTCAGACTCCCTGCAGGCGGTGGCTGACAGCTGTTACTACTCCGGACTCGATTCCATTTTCAGACTTTATACAAACCCCATCGCATGGGCCGGCGGTTATCAGGTTACCGGCGATACGATGTTTTTATACACTAAAAATAAAAAACCAGACCGGCTTTATGTGTTTGAAAACAGCCTGGTCGTCGGAAAGGCTTACACAAATATGTTTAACCAGATTAAGGGCAACACGCTGAACGGATATTTTAAAGACGGTGTTATTGATTATATGCGAAGTAAGGGCAGTGCCGAGGCTGTTTATTTTATTAAAGACGACAGTGCGGCCCTTGTAGGTGTGAACAGGGTGAACAAAGCAGATGTCATCGACATGATATTTCTCAATAAACAACTGAATAAAGTGGTACTCCGCCAGGATGCCGACGGCATCATGTACCCGATCAAAAAAGTTAATCTCGATGAAATGAAACTCCGGAATTTCAAATGGCTCGATCAGCGAAGGCCAAAAACGAAGTATGAACTTTTTGAAGCCGAAAGCCCAAAGCCCAAGGCCTAAGGCTGAGGCTAAGGCTAAGGCGTAGGGCTAAGGTTTAGAGCGCAATCTAATTCACCATTTTTCCAATAATTGTCGCATTGTCGAATCTTATCAAAAATAAACTTCCAAAAAGAAACCTCAAGCCTTAGCTTAGCCTTCGCCTTCGCTTTAGCCTTCGCCTTCGTCTTAGCCTTAGCCCTGAAAGAATATATACGAAATCAAAATCGCCGTTACAATCGCCGACAGATCCGCTAGCAGGGAGACCGGAATCGTATAACGAACCTTACTGATACCAACTGAGCCAAAATATAAAGCCACGATGTAAAAAGTGGAATCCGTCGTTCCCTGAAAGATACAGGCGAGCTTCCCGATGAATGAATCTGGTCCGTACTGTTGCATCGCCGTAATCATCATGCCCCTTCCGGCAGCCCCGCTCAGCGGACGCATCAGGGCAGTTGGTAATGCCGGCACAAAATCATTATTGATACCTAAAAAATGAACGAAAGATCCGACTCCATTGGTAATAAAATCCAGTACGCCGCAACTTCGAATCACACTGATGGCAACCAGCATCGCCACCAGGTAAGGAATTACCGTAACGGCAACCTGGAAACCCTGCTTCGCACCCTCTATAAAGGATTCATATACATTGATACGCCGCACCAGTCCCCCAACGATAAATACCACAAATAATAAAAGGATCAGGCCGTTGCTGAATGTCTTTGAAAACGGATCAATATAATTGTTATGCAGGTTCAGAAAATACACAAGCGCTCCGATTAATACAGAAATTCCTCCTACCCATATTAATATCACAGGTTGGAATAAATTAATCTTTTGCTTCACAGCAACCACGGTGAGCGCCACCACGGTAGCAACAAATGTGACAATCATACAGGGGATAAAAATGCTCGTAGGGTCATTGGACTTGAGAATAGCACGCTGCGCGATAATACTCACCGGAATGATCGTAAGGCCCGACGCATGCAGTACCATGAACATAATCTGCGCATTGGAAGCCTGATCCTTATGGGGATTCAGTTCCTGAAGGCTTTTCATGGCTTTTAAACCAAAAGGAGTAGCGGCATTATCAAGCCCCAGAAGGTTGGCAGAAAAATTCATCACCATATGTCCCATCGCTGGATGGTTTTTCGGAACCTCCGGAAACAGCTTATTGAAAAAGGGCCCTATGATCCGGGAAAGAAAATTGATGGCGCCAGCCTTCTCCCCGACATTTAAAAATCCGAGAAACATCGCCAACACGCCAATGAGTCCGATGGCTATTTGAACACTTGTTCCTGCGGAATCAAAAACCCCATCGATGATTGTTTTGAATATTTCCGTATCCCCGAAAAAAATCAACCGCACAAGTGCCGTAATAAATGCTACCAGAAAAAAAATGATCCAAATCAGGTTGAGGGCCATACCCGGAATTATGGGTTGAATATAAGTAATTAAATAACGATCCCTCAAATACTTCTATCTTTGCGGGCGCAAAAACAGAGATTTCCGGAATCAATAAATTTAAAATTCTATGGCTTTAAAGGCAGGCATCGTTGGGTTACCGAATGTAGGAAAATCAACGTTGTTTAATGCGGTCAGTACCAGTGCAAAAGCCCAGGCAAGCAACTATCGGTTTTGTACAATTGAACCTAATATAGGGCTCGTGGATGTGCCGGACGAAAGGCTGGATAAACTCGCGGCTCTCGTTCATCCCAATCGGATTGTACCGACACAAATCGAAATCGTAGATATAGCCGGCCTCGTAAAAGGGGCCAGCAAAGGTGAAGGTCTGGGTAATAAATTTTTAGCAAATATCAGGGAGGTGGATGCCATCGTGCATGTCATCCGTTGTTTCGAAGATGAAAATATACTACGCGATGAAGGAGCAATCAATCCCGTCAGTGATAAAGAAATTATAGACACGGAACTGCAATTAAAAGACCTTGATGGAGTAGAAAGAAAATACCAGAAAGCCGAGAAATTGCTCAGGACGGCCGACGCCAAACAGAAATCAGAATTTGAAGCACTGAAACGTGTTAAAGACCATTTGGAAAAAGGTAAAAATGTCCGCGAACTTCACCTTGATAAAAATGACAGAACAGCCATTGCAGACCTGTTTTTACTTACAGATAAACCCGTTTTATATGTAGCCAATGTAGACGAGAAATCGATGCATACCGGAAATAAATACTCCGAGGCGTTGAGAAAAGCTGCAGAAGCTGAACATGCACAGGTGATTGTAATGAATAATTCTATAGAACAGCAAATTGCAGAACTTGAGAACGCGGATGACAAAGCCATGTTCATGGAAGAATATAAAATGAAAGAGCCTGCATTGAATAAACTGATCAGGAGCACCTATGCCTTGTTAGCCCTGCAAACTTATTTCACGGCCGGCGTGCAGGAAGTCAGGGCATGGACTATTCAAAAAGGATGGAAAGCACCGCAGGCAGCTTCTGTTATTCATACGGATTTTGAAAAGGGCTTTATCAAGGCCGAAGTGATCGCATACGATGACTTCATAAAATATCAGTCCGAGGCAGCCTGCCGCGAAGCCGGAAAACTCAGGATTGAAGGAAAAGATTACGTCGTGAAAGACGGAGACGTTATGCACTTTCGCTTCAATGTTTAACCCCACTAAACACAAGTATGGAAGTATGGAAGTATGGAAGAATGGAAGTATGGAAGTATCTGAAACTAATTAACTAATACTTCCATACTTCCATTCTTCCATACTTCCATACTATCTAGAAGACATTATAACCAAGACTAATGTAGTACAAACCACCGATCTGTGAATTACCGATCGCATCGGAATAATATTTATTCAACAGGTTGGTCGCGCCAATTTTGATCATGCTGTTCTGCAGTTTTGGAAGTTTCATGCTGATCTGTGCATCCAGTGCGCCGAAGGAGGGCGTGGTACCGGAGACGAATGAAGATTCGTATAAGTAGCTATCCTGCCAGTGATAAGTAATATTGAAACCAAATACTTTTTTAATAGCATAATTTCCGACAGAAATATTATACTTGATTTTAGGTGTATTGAATTGTGTTAACACATTCGCATCATTATTGGATATATCATTGTATGCAAGATTACCACCCACAAAAAATCCTTTCGGCAATGTATATTGGAGACCGATACCGGCACCTACAGTGTTCACTTTATTACTGCTGTTTGTATATATTCCAAATGTGTTCTGCGGAGTTTGTCCCTCTGTCAGCGGGTTCTTAACCAGCACAGTCAGGCCGATAAAATCTGTGTACTGCGCGTAGAAACCATATACATCTATAAATAATTTATTTGCGATAATCCCCTTGTATCCCAATTCCCAGGAAGCCACTGTTTCCGGTTTGAATTCTTTGAACTGATATTGTGTGGGTGGTGTACCGGTTCGCGCATAATTTCCAAGAGATGCCGTATCATACGTATCGGTTGTTAAACCATAGTAAGAAATAAATTGCGGCAGACCACCAATCAGTCTGGCGGAGCCCGTCTGCAGGTTGATATATTGATTCTGTGTAGAAGGAAAACGGTAAGCAGTCTGGTATGAAGCGCGGATATAATTGTCTTTAGCTACTTCATAAACGGCGGTTATCCTTGGAGTAAATCTTCCTTTGAAATTGGAATTCTTATCATATCGTCCGGCCGCCGTTATTTTTAAATAATCATCAAAAAAACCCTTTTGAATCTGCGCAAAACCGCCTGTCTCGTTAATATTGATCACGCCGGCTGTATCCGCGAAAATTGTTCCATGCGAATTCAACACATATTCTTTCGTCGCAACACCAATGCTGATGTCGGCCCATTTGATAAGATCAGAAAAATTATACATGCCTTCAGCAACATAGAGGTCCGTCTTATCATTGAATTTTGCACCTGAAGGAATCGCCAGTTTTTTCAGTGAATCCAAAGAATTATTAAATGCTGCTGTTCCCGGCTGATACCTGTTTTTATCTGCATTGGCCCTGGCTGCCGCACTGGCACTGACATAAGCCTGGGCAGGTGTTTCTCCCAGCGCAAGGGCCGCGCCAAATGCCTGTGCGTAGGTACCGATATATGTCGGCGCCCATACAGTCGCGGTGGGAGCATATGATTCATTGATCAGTGTGGCTGCTGCTACCATATCATAGGAATTGCCCGCATCTTCCTGTGTGGTATATGCTCTCGCGTAAAAATTTCTGCCCGTTACTTCAGCTTTATACTGTCCGATTTTAGTATCCACTAAACTAAACCGGTCGGTTCCTGTATAGATTGTATTGGTCTGTCCGAAATTTCCAGTCAGGCTAACGGTCGTATTGTCAGTGACTTTATAAAATAAACCTGCTGAAACTTTTAAATTATAAGCGTTGTAATTGGTCAGAGTATTTTCATTATATCCGGTTCTTGTTACACCTGAATTCACCGGTGTAAGAGCAGCTATGCCTCTCAGCTGAGCAGCAGTCGCAGGATCGCCTGCCTGTTCATACTGATTGGCCGCACTTTGCAAACCGTTATAGAC